>OGGM01000219.1_pt1 | contig 55278 bp, 47 predicted proteins | sample 1571251 | NCBI WGS metagenome assembly OGGM01 (sample SAMEA2582076, study PRJEB24529) | metagenome | biome: Human gut stool | place: China | collected 2011 | reverse complement strand
TTTGGCTCGCGATTCCTCCGGCATTAAAAATGCCTGCGGAATGGAGATTAGTGTGGTTACGGATAAGACAATTGAAAGAATTAATGAATTATATAGAAAGTCTAAGGCAGAGGGGCTTACTTCGGCTGAGGCAGCAGAACAACAGAAATTGAGAGCTGAATATATTGCAGCATTCAGAAAGAATCTCAGAGGACAGCTCGATTCAATAAAGATACAAAATCCCGATGGCTCGATTATAAGTGTGAAGGAAAGACATGAGGCAAAGATGCAAGCTCAGGCAGAAGCTCAGATGAATGAAGCATTAAAAAATGGCAATTAAAAAATATGCTTTTGAGCTATAACTGTCATAAAAAAATACGCCGGAAAATGAGGAAGATATGGATAAGAAGCAGGCAAGAAAATATGTTAAGGAGATAAAAAAGACATTAAGTGAAAGTGAAGTTATAGAAAGAAGTAAAAATGTTATAAATAGAATTTATGGACTTTCACAATATAAAAATAGTGTTAATATTTTAACATATGTAAATTATAATCAGGAGGTCGTGACAAAAGAACTGATAAATGTATGTCTTGCAGATGGTAAGAATGTGTATGTACCTAAGGTGTATGGGAAAGAGATGAAGTTTCATAGGATTAATTCTCTTGATGATTTAAAGCCGGGAGCGTATGGAATCTTAGAGCCGGTTACACAGTATACAGAAGATGTAAGCGAAGGACTTATGATAATGCCAGGGGTTGCATTTGATAAGAAGCTTAACAGAGCCGGATATGGCGGAGGTTTTTATGATAAATACCTTGAAAAACATCCTGATATATATAAAGCGGCAGTCTGTTTTGATTTTCAGGTTGTGGATGAGATAGAAACAGAGAATTATGATTTAAAGCCTGATGTGCTTGTTATGGAGAGTGGGGTGCTTGTGGGAAATACAGGAGAATATGAATAATGCAAAGGATAGTTTAGTGGCTGCATTAGATGTTTTATGTATGGTTAAGAGAAAAAATAGTCAGATATATGTATAGAAGAAAATAGACCTTTTTCATAATCCAGTTCCGGGCTATAAAAAAGGTCTTTAATTTATATTATATCTTTAATTTCTTCCCAGAGCAGCATAGTTGGGCTTGATACCAAGACTGTCCATAACTGCCGGTTCTCCTTTAAGATTGTTATTCATGTAATGTTCACCTCCAAAAGGAAGTGTAACAATACATCTATAAATACAAAATAAGAATGTAGGTTTTCCGACATTTTTATATGCCATAATTCCTACATTCTTACATTAGCATTTGCAAAAGCAGAAATTAAAGATGGAAAGCTGAATGTTGAAGCGGTTATGAATACCGTACAAAAAGCATTTCCTAAACATGCAGTGTTAAAGACAGATTTTGATGCTAAAACTAAGGAGCTTGAAACTGCAAACAGTACGATTGCTGGATTAAAAAAGGCAAATGGTGACAATGAGGCACTTCAAAATAAAATAGGTGAATATGAAAAAAATTATAAAATTCACATTTATATTTTCTTGACATATACTGACCATTTCAGTACAATTTTAAGTTGAGTTATTAGGCAGAAAGTAAATATTAGTAAGAAATGTCAGAAACGGAGATATAATAAATATGAGCGATAATAAAGATATTAAAGATTTAATACCGGAAAATGCATTAGAAAGACAGCTTTATTATATAGAAAAGTGTAAGGAATATGTTAAAAAGGTAAGTGAGGAACTGGGACGTCCGTTGAAGTGCTGTGTAAATACATTCGGCTGCCAGATGAATGCCAGAGATTCAGAAAAGCTTTTAGGTATACTTATGGAGATAGGATATGAGCCTACAGAGTCAGAGGATGCAGATTTTGTATTATATAATACATGTACAGTAAGGGAAAATGCTAATTTAAGAGTTTATGGAAGATTAGGACATCTTAATGGAATAAAGAAAAAACATCCACATATGATAATTGCTCTTTGCGGTTGTATGATGCAGGAGCCGGAGGTTGTAGAAAAGATTAAGACATCTTATAGATTTGTTGATATAGTATTTGGAACATTTAATGTATTTAAGTTAGCTGAATTATTATTTAGCAGGTGGAATTCACAGGGACAGATAATTGATATATGGGAAGAAACTAAAGATGTTGTTGAAGAACTTCCAACGGAGAGAAAGTATCCGTTTAAGTCAGGTGTTAATATAATGTACGGCTGTAATAATTTCTGTACATATTGCATTGTTCCATATGTAAGGGGAAGGGAAAAGAGCAGAACACCTGAGGAGATAGTATGCGAGATAGAAAGACTTGTTAAGGATGGTGTTAAAGAAGTAATGCTTCTTGGACAGAATGTTAATTCTTATGGCAAGACACTTGATAAGAAAGTGACATTTGCCGAGCTGTTACAGATGGTTGAAAAGATAGATGGACTTGAAAGAATAAGATTTATGACACCTCATCCTAAGGATCTGTCAGATGACCTGATAGATGTAATGAGTAAATCAAAAAAGATATGTAACCATGTACATCTTCCGCTTCAGTCAGGAAGCAGCAGGCTTCTTAAGAAGATGAACCGTAATTATACTAAAGAGCAGTATCTTGCATTAGTAGACCGAATAAGAGATAAGATGCCGGATGTATCACTTACAACTGATATTATTGTTGGATTTCCGGGCGAAACAGAGGAAGACTTTGAAGATACACTTGATGTGGTAAGAAAGGCACAGTATGACAGTGCATATACATTTATATATTCAAAGAGAACCGGAACTCCTGCTGCCAGGATGGAAGACCAGATTGACGAGGCTGTTGTAAAGGAAAGATTTAACAGACTTTTAGATACTGTCAATGAGGTATCACATTCAATAAGTGCAAGATATACAGGAACTGTGCAAAAAGCACTTGTAGAGGCTGTTAATGACCATGATTCAAGCCTTGTTACGGGAAGACTTACTAATAATATGCTTGTACATTTTCCGGGAGATAAAGAGCTTGTAGGAAGTATTGTAAATGTAAGTCTTGATGAGTGTAAGGGCTTCTATTATATGGGTACAATGTTATAAAAACAGGAATTGGTATTTTATATAAAAATTATATAAGGATTTATGAATTAAGCCGTATTATTTTACTATAAAGGTAAGTGATAATTGTGGCAGTTTATTTACAAAGACAAAGCAATACCTGCAGCGGTTTGTATACGAAGATAAATTGATAATTGTAGTAGATTGCATACAAAGACAAAGCAATACTTGCAGTGTTTTGTATACAAAGATAAAGAGGTAACTATAGCAGTTTATATCCACTGTATGCATGCCGGAAATAAATGATGCGGCTTGTAATTTCATAAATAAAGTTATAACGATATCGGAGCATGAGTTTTAATACAATGATAAATCTATAATATTAATTTAATATTAATAGTATAACGCTTAATAAATCAGGACGGAGGATTAAAATGGCTGGATTTTCACCAATGATGCAGCATTATTTACAGACTAAAGAAGAATATAAAGATTGCATATTGTTTTACAGGCTTGGTGATTTTTATGAAATGTTTTTTGATGATGCCAAAACAGTATCAAAGGAGCTTGAACTTACTCTTACAGGCAAAGACTGTGGACAGGAAGAGAGGGCACCGATGTGTGGTATTCCATTTCATGCAGCGGAGAATTATATAACAAGGCTGGTTTCAAATGGACACAAGGTTGCGATATGTGAACAGATGGAAGACCCTAAGAAAGCAAAGGGAATAGTTAAAAGAGAAGTAATCAAGGTCGTTACGCCGTCTACAAATCTAAACTCACAGTCGTTAGATGAGACTAAGAATAATTATTTGTGTGGTATTGTGTATCTTGGTGATAAGATTGGAGTATCATTTATAGATTATACGACAGGTGATTATTTTGTTACAGAGCTTGAAAATGGCAGTGAGCTTATAGATGAGATTAATAAATTTGTTCCTGCCGAGATTATTACAAATGAATATTTCAATATGAGTGGAATTGATATTTCATTTGTGGCAGAGAAGCTGGGAATATCAGTATCTACGCTTGATAGCTGGTATTTTGATGAGGATACCTGTATTAATAAACTGATGTCACATTTTAAGCTGACAACCCTTGATGGTCTGGGACTTAAGGATTATTCAACAGGTATAATTGCAGCAGGTGCAGTGCTTATATATCTGTATGAAACACAGAAAAACGACCTTATGCATATCACCTCAATTTCTCCTTATACTACGGGAAAATATATGCTTATAGACAGTTCTTCAAGAAGAAATCTTGAGCTTGTTGAGACATTAAGAGAAAAACAAAAGAGAGGCTCGCTTTTATGGGTGTTAGATAAGACTAAGACGGCTATGGGCGCAAGAACGATGCGTTCCATGATTGAACAGCCTCTTATCAATAAGGAAACGATTGAGGGACGTCTTGATGTAATCGAAGAACTTAATAATAATTCAATTGACAGGGAAGAAATACGTGAATATCTGAATCCGATATATGATCTTGAACGTCTTATGACTAAGATAAGCTGTAAATCAGCCAATCCAAGAGATTTGATTGCATTTAGAAATTCACTTGAGATGATTCCATATATTAAAAATATAATCGGTACATTTAAGAGTAATCTTTTTAAAGAAGCATTTGAAAAAATGGATGATTTACAGGATCTGTATCACCTGATTGACAGTGCCATAGTAGATGACCCTCCGATTGCAATGCGTGATGGCGGAATTATTAAAGAGGGTTATTCTGAGGAAGCTGACAGGTTAAGAAAAGCCAAGACAGAAGGAAAAGAGTGGCTTGCACAGTTAGAGGAAAGAGAAAAGGAAAATACAGGGATTAAGAATCTTAAGATTAAGTTTAATAAAGTGTTTGGATACTACCTTGAGGTTACTAATTCATTTAAAAATCTTGTCCCTGATAACTGGGTAAGAAAACAGACACTTACCAATGCTGAAAGATATACAACAGAGGAGTTAAAGAAGCTTGAAGATGTCATCTTAGGTGCAGAGGATAAGCTGTATTCTCTGGAATATGACTTATTTGCACAGGTAAGGGAGACTATAGCGGCAGAGGTGCTCAGAATAAGAAATACAGCCAAGTCTATTGCAATGATTGATGTATTTGCAGCATTATCTGTGGTTGCGCAGCAGAATGGCTATGTAAGACCATCAATTAATGAAAAAGGTATTATTGATATTAAAGGTGGCAGGCATCCTGTTGTTGAAAAGATGATTAATAACGATATGTTTGTTGCCAATGATACATATCTTGATAACGCATCCAACAGAGTGTCAATAATTACAGGTCCTAACATGGCAGGTAAGTCAACATATATGAGACAGACAGCACTTATTGTATTAATGGCACAGGTTGGTTCATTTGTTCCTGCATTATCAGCGGACATTGGAATAGTTGATAGGATTTTTACAAGGGTGGGTGCATCAGATGACCTTGCATCAGGACAGTCAACGTTTATGGTTGAGATGACCGAGGTGGCTAATATTTTAAGAAATGCAACTGCCAACAGTCTTTTGATTCTTGATGAGATAGGCAGGGGTACAAGTACATTTGACGGACTTAGTATCGCATGGGCTGTAGTTGAGTATATATCCAATCCTAAAGTTTTAGGTGCTAAGACTTTATTTGCAACACATTACCATGAACTTACAGAGCTTGAAGGAACTCTTGACGGTGTCAATAATTACTGTATCGCAGTCAAAGAAAGAGGAGATGATATAGTATTTCTTAGAAAGATTGTAAAGGGCGGTGCTGATAAGAGCTATGGCATACAGGTTGCAAAGCTGGCAGGAGTACCTGAGACTGTTATCGAAAGGGCTAAGAAGCTTGTTGCCGAATTAAGTGATGCTGATATTTCACAAAAGGCCAAGGATATAGCACAGTACTCTAAGAAAAAAGAAAAGATGAATGAAGAGTATAAAAAGGTGGATGAACTTGAAGTAAAGCAAATATCACTTTTTGATACTGTTGGTAATGATGATATTATTGAAGAAATAAAGAATATTGACATTGGAAATATGACACCGATAGATGCCCTTAATACGTTATACAGATTACAGAGTAAAGCAAAAAACAGATGGAGTGTTAATGACAGCAATTAATATTTAATTAGAAATGGAGATAGTGTGAAAAATCACACTGATGTGCCGATTTTTCACACGGCTATTTGTTTATGAGCAGAACAAATAGCCTTTGACGGCATAAGAAAAATCGCCTGTGCGAATTTTTCTTCGCCGCTTCGCAACAAAGTTGCTCAGAAATGAGGAGTGTTATGTCAATTAAGGTTCTTGATCAGAATACTATAGATAAGATTGCGGCAGGAGAGGTTATTGAAAGACCGTCTTCTGTTGTAAAAGAGCTTGTTGAAAATGCAATAGATGCAAAGGCTAGCGCTGTAACAGTTGAGATTAAGGATGGTGGAATATCATTTATAAGGGTTACTGATAATGGTTCAGGAATTGCTAAGGATGATATTCCATTGGCATTTTTAAGACATTCCACCAGTAAAATAACATCTGTAGAGGATCTGATGAGTGTTAAATCACTGGGTTTTAGAGGAGAGGCACTATCAAGCATTGCGGCGGTGGCACAGGTCGAACTTATAACCAAGACGGCAGATAATTTTACAGGGTACAGATATGTTATTGAAGGTGGAGAAGAAAAGAGCATAGAAGAAGCAGGAGTACCTGATGGCACAACATTTATTATAAGAAATCTGTTCTTTAATACACCAGTAAGAAGAAAATTTCTAAAGACGGCGGCTACAGAGGCAGGATATATTAATTCTTTACTTGAGCATCTGTCACTTTCACACCCGGATGTTTCTTTTAGATTTATCAATAATAATCAGAACAGACTTCATACATCAGGTAATATGAATCTTAAGGATATTATATATAGCGTATACGGCAGGGATATAACTAAAAATCTTATAGAGGTCAATGCAAAGACGCAGGATGTTGAGATTACGGGTTATATAGGAAAGCCGCTTGTGTGCAGGGGAAACAGGGCATATGAGAATTATTATATAAATGGAAGATATATTAAAAGTGGAATTATTACTAAGGCTGTTGAAGAGGCATATAAAGGTCATATAATGCCACATAATTATCCATTTACAGCACTGCATTTTGCAATTAATCAGGAAATACTGGATGTAAATGTACATCCGACCAAGATGGAGCTTAGGTTTTCAAAAAATGAATTTGTATATAATTTTGTATTGGATACAATAAAGGCTGCACTGGATAAAAGGGAACTTATACCTGAGGTCCATGTAAATGAATCAGCCTCCGTAAGGACAGAACGGGGGATTGAAGGCAGGCGGGACGGCTATATTGAAAGACATAATAAGGAATATGGCAGGGAATATAAAGCACCGTCATTAAAGCCTCTGGAAGCTTCTGCATATACCCCACAGAGTCATTATAATTATTCATTTAAGGATAAGCCGGCTTCTGATAATATATCCATATTAAAAGAATGTAAAAAAGAATATGGCTGTGGTATAAAAAATACAGTGACAGATAATGTGGATTCACATAATTTACAATCTGCAAAGATAAGGTCAGATGAAGTACCATCAAAGGATAATAAGCATGTACAGGAACGTCTGCCTGAGCCATTTGAAAAGAAACGTTCAGAGCTTATGGCACAGGAGGATAAGAAAACACTAGAATATGCCAAAGAGCAGGATAAGTTACAGGCACATCAGATGTCAATGTTTGAGGATAAGCTGTTAGACAAGTCTAACACAGTTAAGTATAAGATTATCGGACAGTTATTTGATACATACTGGCTTATAGAATTTGAAGATAAGTTTTATATGATGGACCAGCATGCTGCACATGAAAAGGTGTTATATGAACGTTTTATGAAAAGGCTTGAAAGCAGTCAGATGGACAGCCAGATGATTATGCCGCCGGTGATTTTAAGTGTTAATATGCGTGAGGAGCAGGTGCTTAAGGAAAATATTGACATATTTAAAAATCTGGGATATGAGATAGAAAGCTTTGGTGGGAATGAATACAAGGTTACCGGTATACCTTCTAATCTTCCTAAGATGGATTATAAACAGCTTCTTATTGATATGCTTGATGGACTTGTAGAGGATGGCAGCAAGGCAACGGCACAGATTATAACGGAAAGAATTGCGACCATGTCATGTAAGGCAGCAGTTAAAGGAAATAACAGATTATCAATGCAGGAAGCTGAAGAACTTATGCATGAGCTTATGGAGGCTGATAATCCATATAACTGTCCTCATGGCAGACCGACACTTATTATGATGACAAAATATGAGATAGAAAGAAAATTTAAAAGAATAGTGTGAAAAATGGGGATTGATATATGAATCAGAATGAAAAGAAGCCGCTTGTGATTCTTACAGGACCAACGGCGGTTGGAAAGACGGAATTGTCAATAAATCTTGCTAAACGTATTAATGGTGAGATAATAAGCGCAGACTCAATGCAGATATATAAATATATGGATATCGGAACGGCTAAGATTACCAGAGAGGAAATGAATGGAGTAAGGCATTTTCTTGTGGATGAGCTCGAACCGGATGAAGAATTTAATGTTGTAGTGTTTCAGAAGATGGCTAAGGCAGCGCTGCAGGATATATATAGCAGGGGCAAAGTACCTATAGTAGTTGGAGGAACAGGATTCTATATACAGGCACTTTTATATGATATTGATTTTACGGATACAAAAAAAGATTCTGGTGAAAAGACAGCAGCTGCTGGTACGTCTGTCCTGTTACAGGAAGATAAGGATTGCTGTCACTCTGGAAATGAACAGATTAATGAATATAGAAAAAAGCTTGGTAAACTGGCCGATGAAAAAGGCGGACTGTATCTTCATCAGATGCTTAAGGAAGTAGATGAAGAAGCGGCAGATAAGATACATCCTAACAATGTCAAGCGTATTATAAGGGCTTTGGAATATTTCCATGAGACAGGGAAAAAGATATCAGAGCATAATAAAGAACAGCAGGAAAAGGTTTCGCCATATAACTTTGTATATTTTGTGCTTAATAATGACAGGGATATACTTTATAAAAGAATTGATACAAGGGTAGATAAGATGTTTGAGGCAGGACTTGTAAGGGAAGTTGAAAGCTTAAGGCAAAAAGGTTATAATAAAGAACTTGTATCTATGCAGGGAATAGGATATAAAGAAATATTTGATTATCTTGATGGTACATATGATGAGGAAATGGCTGAATATGTAATAAAAAGAGATACAAGACATTTTGCGAAAAGGCAGCTTACATGGTTTAGAAGAGAATCTGATGTGTGCTGGATGAACTATCAGAATTATAGTAATTCTAAAGAAAAGATGCTTGAAGCCATGCTTGATATATTAGACAGACATGGCATTGCTTATCAGAGCCAGAGTGGTATGTAGAGTAATATCAGAATTAGATTAGAAAACGAAAATATAGGCATTATATGTTTTAATAATGCCTTAAGGATGGAGATTAAAATGATTACAGAGATGGAAAAAATGTATTGTGATATGGGAATTTCAAAGGAAGTATATGAATTTTCAGAAAATATCATAAAGGGACTTAAGGAAAGGTTTGACAAAATTGATGAAAATGCTGAGTATAACCAGTTAAAGGTTATAAAAGCGATGCAGAAAAACAAAGTGGCAGAGATGCATCTGTCAGGAACAACAGGCTATGGTTATAATGATGAGGGAAGAGATACATTAGAACAGGTATATGCAGACCTTTTCCACACAGAGGCAGCGCTTGTAAGACCACAGATTATGTGCGGAACACATGCCCTCAATGTAGCATTATCATCTAATTTAAGACCGGGAGATGAGTTGTTATCACCTGTTGGCAAGCCATATGATACAATGGATGAGATTATTGGAATCAGACCTTCAAAGGGAAGCTTAGCTGAGTATGGAATTACATACAGACAGGTTGACCTGCTTGAAGATGGAAGCTTTGATTATGATAATATTAAAAAAGCAATTAATGAAAAGACTAAGCTTGTAACAATACAGCGTTCAAAGGGATACGCACAAAGACCTACATTATCTGTTAAAAGGATTGGAGAGCTGATTGCATTTATTAAAAATATCAAACCGGAAGTAATATGCATGGTAGATAACTGTTATGGTGAATTTGTAGAGCTTACAGAGCCGTCGGAAGTCGGAGCTGATATGATAGTTGGTTCTCTTATTAAGAATCCTGGAGGCGGACTTGCGCCATGCGGCGGATATATTGCCGGAACTAAAGAATGTATAGAGCAGGCAGCATTCAGACTTTCATCACCTGGCTTAGGAAAAGAAGTTGGAGCTACGCTTGGTGTAAACCAGTCTTTCTATCAGGGACTTTTCCTTGCTCCTACTGTAGTTGCAGGAGCTTTAAAGGGGGCGATATTTGCAGCAAATGCATATGAAAGATTAGGGTTTAAGGTTATACCTGACAGTACGGAAAGCAGACATGATATAATTCAGGCGGTAGAGCTTAATACACCGGAGGGGCTTATTTCCTTCTGTAAGGGAATACAGTCGGCAGCACCGGTTGACAGTTTTGTTACACCTGAGCCGTGGGCAATGCCTGGATATGATGCAGATGTTATTATGGCAGCAGGAGCATTTGTACAGGGTTCATCTATAGAATTAAGTGCAGATGGTCCGTTGAAGCCTCCATATTCAGTATATTTTCAGGGTGGGCTTACATGGTATCATGCAAAACTGGGTATAATGATGAGTATGCAGAAAATGTATGAAAAGGGTCTTATAAAAATTGATGATTAATTCATTCTGATATATATTTGTATGGATTTTATTGTCCGTTAGCAATATAAAAGTTATGCATGACTGGTAACAATCTGACATTTTAATAGTTATATAAAAATCAGAATTATTTATATACAATAAAAGAAAGTTATGATATAATTTAAGTTGGTTCAATTTGTAAATATAATTACTATATAATATGATATAGATTCTGTTAATGGCATTACAGAATGACATATTTATTTATATCTGCATATTGGATATTCCGCTTGTCCGGAAAGGGACATATGAATATTAATCAGAACAGTTGTATATGTAATGATACAGATATCAATTTCCTAAGACCATATGAAAAATGTATGAGATACGGCACTGAAGTCTTATCTGATGTAGAACTTCTGGCAGTAATATTGAGGGTTGGAACTAATGGAATGGATGCAACGCAGCTTGCCGGAAAGATTCTTACAATTCCAGAAAACCGTGATGGACTGTTAGGACTTGCATCAATAAGTATAAGTCGTCTTATGAAGATTAAAGGAGTTGGCAGGGTTAAGGCAATTCAGATAAAATGCATATGTGAGTTATCAAGACGAATGGCAAAGCAGACTGCGGCACAGAGAATGGATTTTTCTTCTCCTGATGCCATAGCAGATTATTATATGCAGGATTTACGTTATCTTAATAAAGAACATATGATTCTTGTTATGCTTGACAGTAAGTGCCGGCTTATACATGATTGTGTCATATCAATGGGGACGGTGAATGCATCACTTATTACACCGAGAGAGATATTTTCAGAAGCCTTAAAGTTTGAAGCAGTTTCAATAGTGCTTCTGCATAATCATCCGAGTGGGGATGCAACGCCAAGCCGTAATGACATAGAAGTAACAAGAAGAATTGCACAGGCAGGGAGTCTGTTAGGAATTAATCTTATAGATCATATTGTAATAGGCGATAATGCGTATACAAGTTTAAGAGAAAAAGAGTTTATGTAATTGAAAGGAGCCTCCAGATATGGCACAGAATATTTACGGAGTAGATATTGGTACAAGCAACTTAAAGATGTGTTGCAATGAAAAGGGTAAAATACTTAATGAAAAGAATATAATAGCAATTGCTAATAAGAATGAGGTACTTGCATTCGGAGATGAAGCATATGAGATGTATGAGAAAGCACCGGAAAATATCGAGGTGTCATTTCCTGTTAAGTTTGGTGTTATAGCAGATATTGAGAATATGCAGACACTTCTTGTAAGCTTTTTTAATAAGATTAATGATGATAAGAAGTTTTCGGGTAATACTGATTTTTATATTGCAGTACCTACAGATGTAACAGAGGTAGAAAAGAGAGCTTTTTATGAGCTTGTAGCTGAGTCAAAGGTAAAGGCTAAGAACATATTCATAGTTGATAAGCCTGTTGCAGATGCCATAGGAGCAGGTCTTGATGTTACTAAGTCAAAGGGAATAATGGTTGTCAATATTGGTGCAGAGACTACGGAGATATCAGTAATATCACTTGGCGGCATTGTAATCAGCAAGTCAATTAAGATTGGCGGTAACAAGCTGGATGACAGCATTATAAGCATAATAAGAAAAGAATATAATCTTGTTATAGGAAGTAAGACAGCAGAAGGCCTTAAAAAGGAATTGGGAAGTGCTGTAAAGTCAGAAGAGAAGTTTGCACCGGGCTTTGGCAGAAATGTTCTTTCAGGTCTTCCTGTAAGTGTACAGATTTCATCAGATGTTATATATTCAGCAATTGTTGACCCGCTTCATTCTATTATGGATTCAATAAAAGTAATATTAGAGAGAACTCCGCCGGAACTTGCAGCTGATATTATAAAGGATGGAATATATGTAACAGGTGGAACTTCTAATATAAGTAACCTCGAGAAGTTTATCCATCAGGAAACTAATCTTAATGTTAATATTGTAGAAAATCCTGCTGAAAGTGTAGTAAGAGGTCTTATTGATGTTGTTAATAAGCCGGAATTTGCTAAAATTCCATATACTCCACAGGATAAAAAATATGAATAGGATCTGGTAATATGAAGAATAAATTATCATCTTTTCTGAGTACTAAGGTTATACTTGCTGTGCTTGTGTTTTTGTGCATGGTATTTATCGGTGTCAGTTTTTTTACAGACAGGCTTACTACTCCTCTTAGAAATGCTATTTCAACGGTGGTTATTCCTGTTCAGAAGGGTATGAACTATATAGGTCTTATGGTTGCTGACAAATATGATACTCTTCAGGAGATAAGTACGGTTCTTGAAGAGAATGACCAGCTTAAATCGCAGGTCGACAGTCTTACAGAGGAGAACAACCAGTTAAAGCAGGATACTTACGAGCTTGCAAGATTAAGAACATTATACGGACTTGATGAAAAATACCCTGAGTATGCGAAAGTTGGGGCAAGGGTAATCGGTTCTACAACTGATAACTGGTACAGTACATTTACTGTTGATAAGGGCAGTAAAGATGGAATAGAAGTTGATATGAATGTTATGGCTGATGGAGGACTTGTTGGAGTTGTAACAGAGGTCGGTAATAATTATTCAGTTGTTAAGAGTGTAATTGAAGATGGAAGTTATGTAAGCGGTATGCTTATTGAGACAGGGGATACATGTTCTGTTAAGGGTGATATACAGCTTATGGATTCAGGTCTGATAAGGCTTCAGTATTTTAAGAAGGGTGTAACTGTCAACAATGGAGACAAGATAGTTACATCTAATATAAGTGATAAATATCTTCCGGGTATACTTATAGGATATGCAAAGGATGTTGACACAGATTCTAATAATCTTACGCAGTCAGGTTATCTTGTGCCCGCTGTGGATTTTGAACATTTACAGGAAGTGCTTATCATTACACAAAAAAAGACTTTGGAATAAAGAAAGGTGCGTAAAACCGTAATGAAAAGAAAAATTGGAGAATTACTTATAATATTTTTTTTCTATCTGATACAGGTTACATTGGGAAGAACAATAGCAATTGGCGGTATTATGCCTAACCTTCTTATAATGCTTCCGGTGCTTTTTGGTTTTTTGCATGGCAGCAATGAAGGTATGTTTATGGGTTTTTTTGCCGGACTTATGTATGATTTGTTCTTTTCAGACCTGTTAGGTTTTGCCGCACTTATATTTGTATTTGTCGGATATTTTGCTGGCTTGTTTTATCAGAAGTATGAGGAGACAGAGATGCTTATACCATTGGCTGTGCTGCTTATAGCTGATTTCGCTTTTGAATTTTTGTCATATGTTGGTAATTTTCTGTTACATAACAGACTTGATGCAATGTATTTTATATCAAGATTTATATTGCCGGAAGTTGTTTATACGCTGTTTATTACAGTAATAATATATAAGCCGGCCGCATTTATTAATGGCAGACTTGATAGCAGAAGAAAAAGGAGAATGAGTGAATTTGATTAGAGAGATATTTGATTATATATTGAGTTTACTAAAGTCAAGAATTGTACCGTTAGTGGCAGTATTTTTGGTATTGCTCTCGGTTATAATTAATCGTATATTTTCACTTCAGATAGTAAATGGCGAATCTTATGTTAAGGATTTGACATCAACAGTTCAAAAGACAACAAGTGTAGCAGCTACCAGAGGCAGAATATTTGATAGAAACGGTGTTCTTCTTGCATATAACGATCTTGCTTTTTCTGTTAGGATAAGTGATAGCGGAACATATAAGGACACAACTGAAAAGAATATAAAACTTAATAAGGCAATAGATAAGACTCTTGATATTATAGAATCAAAGGGCGATAAGTTTACTAATGATTTTCCTGTGGAAGCGACAGGTTATGGCGGATATGACTTTACTGTCTCAGGAAATACGCTTTTAAGACTTAAAAGAGATATATACGGAACAAGGTCTATAAGTGAACTGACAGACGAGCAGAAGAATGCAACAGCAGATGATATGATAAGTTATCTGTGTGAAAGATATGGGATTGAAGACGGACAGTTTACATCATCACACCTTCTTGAGATTATTAACCTCAGAAGATATATGTCAGCTAATTCTTATAACAGATATATATCATTTGTAATTGCAAATGAGGTGTCAGATGAGACGGTTGCTGCAATTCTTGAAAATTCAGATGAACTTATTGGTGTAACAATAGAAGAACAGTATATAAGACGTTATGTTGACAGTGTATACTGTTCACAGATATTAGGATATACGGGAACAGTATCAGCAAGTGAACTTGAGAGCCTGCAAAGAGAAGATGATTCATATGAAGTAAATGATGTTGTAGGAAAAACAGGTATTGAAAAGACACTTGAGACAGAACTTGCTGGCGAGAAGGGTTCTAAGACTGTATATGTAGATACTGTTGGAAGAATAACAGAGGTGCTTGATGAAACAGAACCAAAAGCTGGTAATGACGTATATCTTACTATAGATATTAATCTGCAAAAGAAGATTTATAATGAGATTGAAGACGAGATTGTTAAGCTTCTGCTTGAGCATTTCAGACCGGTAGGTTCGGCAAAGTCAGTTATGGAGGCCGGTAATTCAGCTCCTACTATATATATTCCTATGAACGAAGCTTATTTCGCATTAATTGATAATAATATAGTATCACTTGATGATATTGCATCAGGTAAGACTTCTAATGAACAGAATATATACAATACATTTCTTGGAAAGAAAGCACAAGTACTCAGCTGGCTTAGAAGTGAACTTACAGATTCACCAACTGCATATGGAAGTCTTTCAGAAGAGAACCAGAAATATGTATGGTATGTATATCAGATGCTTACGACGAATAAGGTTCTTAATAAGGATAGTATAGATACAAGTGATGATATATATACAGAATGGACTGATGGCTCTTCAATGAATCTTGAAGAATTGTTAAAACATGCAATATCACAGAACTGGATTGATATGACAATGCTTACAGAGCAGCAGTATTCAAGTCTTCAGGAATCATATGATTTATTACTTGATTATATAATAGATGAACTTGATACTGATGACAGTTTCTATAAGAAAATGTATAATTACATGATAGAAAGTGGAAGTATCTCAGGTAATCAGGTATGTATGTTATTATTTGAACAGGGCGTATTAGAAGATGATTCACAATATCAGGCATTAAAGAGCGGAGCATTAGGTGCTTATGATTTTATGGTTAATGCTGTATCAACTAAAACTATAACACCGGCACAGCTTGCATTAAAGCCATGTTCAGGTTCATGTGTAATAACTAATCCGAACAATGGTGATGTGCTGGCACTTGTAAGCTATCCAAGTTATGATAATAATAAGATGTCAGGTTCTGTTGATGCGGATTATTATAAGCAGCTTAGTGAAGACAAGTCAAAGCCGTTACTTAACTGGGCAACACAGTCGCAGACGGCGCCGGGTTCTGTATTTAAGGTATGTACATCAATTGCAGGACTTGATACAGGAATATTAGGACCGGGAACAGCCTTTTATTGTTCTGGCGCATTTGATAAGGTAACACCATCTCCAAGATGCTGGAGATTATCAGGACATGGAACAGAAACAGTTACAACTGCTATAAGAGATTCATGTAATGTATTCTTCTATAATGTCGGATGGAATCTTGCATGCAGTAAGGATGGCAATTATAACAGCACATATGGAACATCAATAATGCAAAAATATGCGGAAGAACTTGGACTGGCAACAACAGCGGGAATTGAGATTGATGAAAAGACACCGCATGCATCAAATATAAGTTCCATACAGTCAGCCATCGGACAGGGTACGCATCAGTATAGCTGCCTTAATCTTGCAAGATATGTAACGACTGTAGCCAATACAGGAACATGTTATAATCTTACACTTGTAGATAAGATAACAGATGCGGAAGGTAATCTTGTAAGGGATAATTCAGCAGAAGTAAGTAATACCGTTGATGTAAGTTCTACGACATGGAGTCTTGTTCATACAGGTATGCAGATGGCGGGCGAGACATATGCCAAACTTAACCAGTTAGGTTATAAGATTGCTGCTAAGACAGGAACGGCACAGGAAAGAACGACTGAACCTGACCATGCTACTATTATAAGCTTTGCACCATATGATAATCCAGAAGTTGCAGTTGCGGTAGTTATGCCTAACGGTTATGCATCATCGAGTGCTATTGAGACTGCTGCTAATGTATATAAGTCATATTATGGCGCTGATGAAGCTGATAAAGAAGCTAATGCTGATTAAGCAGTTATAATTCAGTCTGAGATATGCACACCGCAAGGACTGCAGAGCCGCAGATATGAAAAGTCAGCAGAGCTGGCCGGCGGTTTGCAGCAGGATTTGCGAGTGAATCTTGAAATAATGTTAAATGATGTATGAGGTGAAAAAGATTGGAAAATTCAGTTGTTATCAAGGGAAATAAGCATGGCATAGTAGTAGTTCTAAATGAAAATGTACCATACGATGATTTGAAAGAGCAGGTAAGAGATAAGTTTATTGCATCATCAAAGTTCTTTGGCAATGCGGCGATGGCTTTAGGTTTTGAAGGCAGAAGCATGACATTTGACCAGCAGGTTGAAATGGCAGATATAATAACAGATGTGTCGCAGCTTAATATCGTTTGTCTTATAGATGATGATAAGGAAAGAGAAGAAAAATTTGCCGCTGCACTAAAAAATGCTTTTAATTCACAAGATGGTGCTGCAAAGAATATTGAATATGCACAACATAATGATATTAAGCAGAATAATACGGATAGTGCACAGAATGGTGATAATAAAGCAACAGGTCTTAATGAAGGACAGTTTTATAAAGGGACTCTGCGTTCAGGACAGGTATTTGAAGCTGAGAGCAGTATAGTAATTCTGGGAGATGTTAATCCGGGGGGGAGAGTTATTGCCAAGGGTAATATCATAGTGCTTGGAAGTCTTAAAGGCAATGCTTTTGCAGGAGCTGATGGTAACGAAGATGCATTTGTTGTAGCACTTGACATGGATCCTATGCAGGTTAAGATAGGTGATGTGATTGCAAGAAGCTCAAATAATGCACCTAGGAAACGTCTTAAGGCGGTAAAAGGAATTCAGCCTAAGATAGCATTTGTTGAGAATGGTAATATATATATTGAGAATCTTGACCAGAGTGTTATAGAGGATATAAGACTTAATTGATAACACAGATAAATATATAGCAGGAAAACAGGATGGCTGATAGCTGTTAATGATTAATAATATAGATATTTTTATATAGAACACTATATGACAATATATTCACCTTGACTGAGTGTAATATAATAAAAGATATATCATTAATTAAAAAAAATATTGATTTAATCGTTAAAAAAACGCATAATTATTTTAAGCTGTATTGTGCGAATAAAATTTAGATAATTGTTTCAGGAGGAAAGAAAATGAGTGAAGTAATTGTTGTTACATCCGGAAAAGGTGGAGTTGGAAAGACAACTACAACAGCAAACATAGGTACAGGTCTTGCAAAGTTAGGCAAGAATGTTGTGATGATTGATACTGATACAGGATTGAGAAATCTTGATGTTGTATTAGGACTGGAGAACAGGATTGTATACAATCTTGTAGATGTTGTTGAAGGGAATTGCAGAATTAAACAGGCATTAATTTCAGATAAAAGATGCCCTAAATTATATCTTCTTCCTACAGCACAGACAAGGGATAAATCAGCAGTTACGCCTGAACAGATGATTAAGGTAATAGATGAACTTAAAGCGGATCCGGAAGGCTTTGATTACATAATTCTTGATTGTCCTGCAGGTATTGAGCAGGGATTCCAGAATGCAATAGCAGGTGCTGACAGGGCGTTAGTTGTAACAACTCCTGAGGTATCGGCAATAAGGGATGCTGACAGAATTGTTGGACTTCTTGATGCTAATGGTTTAAAGGATCATGAGGATCTGATTGTCAACAGGATAAGAATGGATATGGTCAACAGAGGCGATATGATGTCAATAGAGGATGTTAATGATATATTGCAGCTCAATGTAATAGGTGCTGTTCCTGATGATGAAAGGATAGTTGTTGCCACTAACAAAGGACAGCCTTTAGTTGGTGATGACTGTCTTGCCGGACAGGCATATATGAATATATGTAAGAGAATTATTGGAGAAGATGTACCGTTTCTTGACCTTAATGGTAAGGGGGGTTTTTTTAAGAAGCTTTCATCATTATTTAAGAGCGATAAGAAATAAAGAAACATTTGTATAATTATGGCGTATAGAATGACGCAAGAATGGAGAAAAAATGGGCTTAATGGATTTATTTAAGAAAAAAGGCTCTAGCGATGTGGCAAAAGACAGACTTAAGCTATTATTAGTTTCAGATAGAGCTAACTGCTCTCCTGAGGTAATGGAGATGATAAAGAATGATATAATTAAGGTTATATCTAAATATATGGTCATAGATGCAGAGGGTCTTGATATTCAGATTACATCTACGGAGTCAGAGACTGATAATGGCACAGTGCCGGCATTATATGCTAATATTCCTATTAAGAATCTTAGGAATAATGATAAATAATTACTACATATATATGCGGTGCTTTATAATAACGTATATATATCGGTGGCAGATGTGTAACATGGATAATGTAATGGGCAGTTAATACTGGTTGATAAGCAAAAGTAACTTGGAATGGAGATAGAGATGTTTAAGAAATACAAACTGCGTTCGTACAATATAAGACTGGTAATATTATTGCTGGTAACATCTTGTTATGGTATAGCTGTTATTAACAGTGCAGATTCATCATTTACAATAAAGCAATGTCTTGGACTTGCCTTTTCATTTTTGCTCATGCTGTTTATATCGTTTGTGGATTATAACTGGATACTAAGATTTTACTGGCTGATATATTTTATTAATATAATCTTTCTTGTGCTTGTAAAATTTGCAGGTACAGAAGTAAATGGTGCAAAAAGATGGATAAGACTTCCTGGTATTCAGATACAGCCATCGGAGCTTACCAAGGTTGCCATGATAATATTTACGGCTAAGGTTGTTTCAATGTATAAAAAAGAGATTAATAACCTTAAGTTCCTTGCGGTGCTTGGAATTGTTCTGATAATTCCACTGGCACTTATTGAAATGCAGCCGGATTTGTCAACAACAATTCTTATAACACTTATTATTCTTACCATAATATTCTGTGCCGGATTAAGTTATAAAATAATAGGAATTGCACTGTTGATTGTAGTTCCTATAGCGACTGTCGGAATTATCTATATTAGTAATCCTAATCAGACATTGTTAGAGGATTACCAGCGTAACAGAATTATGGCATTTATCGATCCGGAAAATTATGGTGATGGAACATATCAGCAGGATAATGCCGTACAGGCGATAGGCTCAGGACAGCTTACCGGTAAAGGCCTTAATAATGATGACCCGTCATCACTTAAGAACGCTCACTATATAGCAGAGGCACAGACCGATTTTATATTTGCAGTAATAGGAGAAGAACTCGGATTTGTTGGCTGCTGTGCTGCGATATTGCTGCTTGCATGGATTGTAGTAGAGTGTATAATAGCGGCTGTAAAGGCGAAAGACTTTGCGGGGCGGCTGTTATGCTGTGGAGCTGCCGGATATATAGCATTCCAGAGTGCGTTAAATATCGGAGTTGTAACGAGACTTCTGCCTAATACAGGTCTTCCGCTTCCATTTTTCAGTTATGGTTTGACATCACTGCTTACTTTATATCTGTCAATGGGTATGGTATTAAATGTATCACTTCAGAGAAATGTTGAACGTGATGATGAAATATTTGCAGATGACTTTAGAGGATAAATTTTAAAATATGGAGGGTACCTATGAACATTGGTTTAATTGCACATGAATCAAAGAAAAAATTAATGCAGAATTTTTGTATTGCATATAGAGGAATCTTAAATAAGAATCAGTTATTTGCAACAGGTACGACAGGGCGTCTTATTGAAGAGGTAACTAACCTGTCAATTCATAAATTTCTTGCGGGACATCTTGGTGGAGACCAGCAGTTATGCGCCCAGATAGAACATAATCAGATAGATCTTGTGATATTTTTAAGAGAAGTTGAGAATCCTCTTGTACATGACTCTAATTCGGATAATATATGTAATTTGTGTGATATGTATAATATTCCGCTTGCAACTAATCTTGCGACGGCTGAATTGCTTATAAAGTCTTTAGAACGTGGCGATATGGAATGGAGAGAAATATATCAATAATAAATGGGACGGCCGCTATTATAGTAGTATATTACGAAGCGGCTGTCCTGTTTTATTTATGCGGGCAGCATTAAAGAATGTGTCTGTTTTATATGGCAGAACTGTGACTCATGTCACTGATACGGCCATATGCACTAAAAAGATAAAGACCGCATAAGCCGACAATGGCATATATAATCCTGCTTATCCATGACATTGAACCAAAAAGAAACGATACAAGATTAAAATTGAAAAATCCAATCAGTCCCCAGTTAATGGCTCCTATAATTACAATTGTCAATGCTGTATAGTCAAAGCCTTTGGAATTCATTTTATGCACCTCCTGATAAATTTACATTATTATTGTTGACAGATAAGTAAAAAATATTTTGGAAGATTTTGTAAATACTTGTTTATGTCGCCTGTAAGTGGTAGAATATTATAGTTAAACAGACATGCATGAATGTGCATAGTGTTCGGAGGAAGCGATGGCTGAAAGAAATAACAAAAAAGTTCTTAAATACAGAAGAAAGCCTAAGACAGCTTTAATTATAATGTCAGCTGTGCTGATATATATTATATGCTTTATAGTAATGTACATGTCCAAGTCAAAGGTACGTTCATATGAGGTTGAGGCGGGAACACTTACGGCTAATGCTACATTTACAGGAGTAGCGTTAAGGAGTGAGAAAGTTTATAATTCTGAATATTCAGGTAATATTAATTACTATCAGAGAGAAGGTACAAGAGTTAAGAATGGAGATACTTTATATACAGTAGATGAGACAGGAAGAGTGGCACAGATATTGTCACAGTATTCCAAGGCTGATGAAAATTCACTTACAAAATCAAGCCTTGCTACGATAAAGACGACACTGAATAACTTTAAGACAAGCTATGACGGCAGTAATTTTTCGGAAGTATATGATATGAAGACGGATATTAATTCAACAATATTGCAAGCCATGAATGAGAATATAATCAATAACATGGAGTCAATAATTGAAAGTACCGGAAGCCAGAATCTGTTCAGGACTGTTAATGCGCAGGAAGGCGGGATAGTAGTATATTCTGTTGATGGATATGAGAATAAGGCAGAAAGTGACATTACGTCGTCATCATTTGATAAGAAGTCATATGTCAGGAATAATCTGAAATCAGAAGAGCTGATTGTATCCGGAAGTCCGGCATATAAGCTTGTAACAAGTGAGGAATGGAATATATATATTCCATTAAGTCAGGATCAGATAAAGGAATATGACCTTTCGTCTAAAAATACAATTACAATCAAATTAAAAAAAGATGGTATTACAACACAGGGAAAATTTGCCATTATTACCAATAATGGTAACAGCTATGGCAGAATAACACTTGATAAGTATGTAATACGCTATGCCACCGACAGACTTATAGACCTTGAGGTAGTATCGACAGGAAAGAGTGGACTTAAGATACCTGTAAGTGCTGTTACTGATTCGGAATTTTATACAATACCAACGGAGTATCTGACAGAAGGCAGTAAGAAAGAAGTAGGCTTTATATGCGAGACATATGATGAAAACAGACAGGTTGTAAGCCGTTTTACAGAGGCAGAGATATATAAGAAGACGGATACCGTGTGCTATGTAAGTAAAGAAAGTTTTAATATAGGTGATGTAATAGCAATGCCGGGTGATGCCTCAAGAAGGTATATAGTAGGTGCAGTGGATAAGCTTAAAGGTGTATTTTGTGTTAATACGGGATATACAGTATTTAAGGTTATCGATATCATAGATGAGAATAATGAATATTGTGTTGTTAAGAAAGATACCACACATGGAATATCCGTATATGACCATATAGTGCTTGATGCGCAGAAATATTCTGAAAATGATATGATTTATTAATGATAAAAGAGACTGCAGAATGGAGGAATATATGCTTAAAGAAAATATACAGATTGTAGAAGATAATATCAGAAAAGCATGTGAAAGGAGTGGACGTGATCCAAAGGATGTGCTTCTTTTGCCGGTAAGCAAGACTAAGCCGGAAAGTATGATTGAAGAGGTATATGACCTTGGAGTAAGGGAATTTGGAGAGAATTATGTTCAGGAGCTGTGTCAGAAGATAGATAATATGCATGACGATATTAAATGGCACATGATTGGACATCTCCAAAGGAATAAGGTCAAGTATATTATCGGCAGGGTTGCACTTATTCATTCAGTAGATTCTGTAAGACTTGCGGCAGAGATTAGCAAAGAGGCTGTTAAGAAAAATGTAGAAGCCGATATTCTTGTTGAAGTAAATGTTGGAATGGAAGAGAACAAATTCGGAATAACGGTTGAAAGTGCTTATGAGAACATAAAGGAGATGGCAGCATTTCCAGGGATACATATAAAAGGGCTTATGACAAGTGCTCCATATGTTTCTAATCCTGAGGATAATAGAAAATATTTTAGGCAATTAAAGCAATTATCTGTTGACATACAGTCTAAAAACATTGATAATGTTGATATGGGTATTTTGTCAATGGGAATGACAAATGATTATGTGGTGGCTGTTGAAGAAGGTGCCACTATCGTAAGAGTGGGGACAGCTATTTTTGGGGCCCGAAATTATAATTTATAATTAGGAGAGTAAAATGAGTATAATTGATGGTGTAAAGAACGTTTTTAAATTTAATGATGACTACGACTATGAAGATGATGAAGATTATGGTTACGACTATGAAGATGATGACTATGATGATAAGTCATATTCCAGGAAGAAGTTGTTTCAGGGTAATAAAAAATATGACGATGATGATGAGGAAGACAGAGGACGCTCAAAGAGCAAGGTGGTTCCTATTAAGACAGGAGGACACAGAGGTCTTGAAGTTGTTGTAATACGCCCTGAATCAATGGAGGATGCAAGTGAGATTACAGACACACTTCTAACAGGTAAAGCTGTAGTCCTTAATCTGGAAGGAATACATGTTGAGATAGCACAGAGAATTATTGATTATTCAGCGGGTTCATGCTATGCTATGAGAGGTAATCTCCAAAAGATTACTAATTACATATTCCTTGTAACACCACCTAATGTTGATATATCAGGAGATATTCCTGAACTTGTTGCAGGTGGAATTGATCTTGCAGCTTTCAGTAAAGGCGAACAGAAACTTTAATTATCAGATATATAATATTTATATTGCCACCTGTGATATTATTACACGGGTGGCAACATTTAAAATATACATAAATATCAGCTGTATATCAGTGTGGCAGACAGCACAGATTTTTATAGGAATTAAAATGTCTGCGGAATGGAGATTAACATGTCGGAATTAATTACAGTACATTATAATGAAAAACCAATATATGATATTGCTATTGAGAAGGATTTTTCAAAGCTTGCCATGAAAGTATCAGAGCTTGGCATAAGTGGAAGAAAACTGTGTATAGTTACGGACAGCAATGTTGGAGAGCTTTATGCAGATGAAGTAAAAAATGAACTTGAAAAGACAGGCAATGCTGTATTTGTATATACATTCAGAGCCGGAGAGGCAAGCAAGAATCTTAATACGGTTGAGGATGTATATGAATATCTTATAATTAATAAGTTCGATAGAAAGGATATGATTGTTGCACTGGGCGGCGGCGTGGTAGGCGATCTTGCAGGCTTTACAGCAGCAACATACCTTAGAGGCATTGATTTTATACAGGTTCCGACTTCTCTTCTTGCACAGGTTGATTCGAGCATAGGCGGTAAGACTGGTGTTGATTTTAGAGCATATAAGAATATGGTCGGTGCATTTCATCAGCCACGTCTTGTATATATGAATCTTTCAGTGCTGGGTTCACTTAGTGAAAGACTATTTAATTCCGGCTTTGGTGAGATAATAAAGCATGGCTTTATCAGGGATAAGGAGTATTATACGTGGCTTAAGGAAAATATACAGTATATTAAGTCACATGATTACGATGCGCTTGAGAATATGATTGCCATAAGCTGTAATATCAAAAGAAGAGTAGTTGAACTGGATCCTACAGAAAAAGGTGACAGGGCATTACTTAACTTTGGACATACACTTGGACATGCCATTGAAAAGCTTAAGAATTTTGAGCTGTATCATGGAGAATGTGTTGTACTTGGAATGGTTGCAGCATTGGAAATCTCAAGGACAAGACAGCTTATAAGTGATGCTGAATATGAGGATGCAATTAATACATTTAAGGCATATAACTTCCCTGTAACAGTGGGTGGAATATCCGTTGAAGATGTGATAAAGGTATCCAAAAATGATAAGAAGATGGATGCAGGTAAGATTAAGTTCATACTTCTTGACAGGATTGGCAATGCATATATAGATAAAACAGTAACAGATGATGAGATGAGAGCAGCTTTATCAAAAGTAATAATATGATATTGAACAAACGGATTATTATAATAATAAATAATTAATTTTTAAGGTGGATTGATAATGGATAACAGAAAAAGAAATACTTCACTTATTATATATATTGCCGGGGTAATAATTCTTACATTTACAGACCAGCTGACAAAAGTAATGGCAGCAGATTATCTTAAGGGAAAGTCGCCATTTGTCATAATTGATAATGTATTTGAGCTTTACTATCTTGAAAATAGTGGTGCAGCCTGGGGAGTTATGAGTGGGGCGAGATATTTCTTTCTTATTCTTACTGTCGTTATAGTTGCTATAGTTATATATGTAAGTATTAAGATGCCACATACAAACAGAATGGTGCCTTTAAGAGGTACACTTATTCTGTTAAGTGCCGGAGCAGTGGGCAATTTTATAGACAGGTTATGTTTTGGATATGTAAGGGACTTTATCTATTTTAAACTGATTAATTTTCCTGTATTTAATGTTGCCGATATATATGTTACAGTTTCGGTAATTATATTTGCAATATTAATACTGTTTGTATATAAGGAAGATGAATTTGAATTTATTAAAAAAAATAGCAAGGCAGACAGCCTTTGATGGCCTAAGAAAATCGACTGTGCGAAATTTTTTCGCCTCTTTGCGATAAAAGCTGCTCAGGAATGGGGATTAGTGTGAAAAATAGGATTAATATATTAAACGATATTGCAGATAATGAAAATGATACAAGTAATATTGCCGCTACAATAGAAAAAGAATCAGAAAAAAGATTACATCTGGTGGTTGATGAAAGTGATGTTAATACGAGAATAGATAAGTATATAGCAGATGAGCTGGATGGGTATTCAAGATCATTTATACAAAAACTTATAAAAGATAATAATGTATTGGTTAATGGCAGAGCAGTAAAGCCTAATTATAATATAGGCATATCAGACAATATAGATATAGTTCTGCCGAAGCTTACAGAACCTCAGATTGAAGCAGAAAATATATCACTTGACATTATATATGAGGACGATGATATCATAGTAGTAAATAAACCTAAAGGTATGGTAGTTCATCCTGCGGCAGGACATTATTCGGGAACTCTTGTCAATGCTCTTATGTATCACTGCCGGGATAATCTTTCCGGTATAAATGGTGTATTAAGACCGGGTATCGTGCATAGAATAGATATGGATACAACAGGAGTTCTTGTTGTATGTAAAAATGATTTCAGCCATAATAGCATAGCACAACAGTTAAGTGTCCATTCAATTACAAGAAAGTATAATGCAATTGTATATAATGCAATTAATGAGCCAGATGGAACAGTTGATGCGCCAATAGGAAGAAGCCAGACCAACCGTAAGAAGATGGCAATAGATAATAAGAATGGAAGAAGAGCAGTGACGCATTATCATGTCATTAAGAATCTTGGGAAATATGCATATATAGAATGTCAGCTTGAAACAGGAAGAACACATCAGATACGAGTACATATGTCAAGTATCGGACATCCTCTGCTCGGTGATGAGGTATATTGTTCGGCTAAATCACCATATAAGCTGCAGGGGCAGACATTGCATGCAAGAGTATTGGGCTTTATACATCCAAGGACAGGTAATTATATGGAATTTGAGGCTCCACTCCCTGATTATTTTCAAAAGGTGCTGGCAGATCTTGAAGCTAAATGCCAGTGATTGATATTGTTATAAAAAGTGAAAAAAGATATAAATTTTATAAAATGTATATATAATTGTAGAAATATGTAATAAAAAGTTGTATAATAAATACATTATATAAGAGATATATGTAATAAGTGCGATAGGAGGCAGATGATTATGGATGAAAGAACAGTTATTACAATAGGACGAGAATTTGGAAGCGGTGGACATGAGATTGGAACCAAGCTTGCGCAGAGATTAGGAGTTAAGTGTTATGATAAAGAACTTCTTGCAATAGCTGCAAAGGAAAGTGGTTTGTGTGAAGACCTTTTTGAATCACAGGATGAGAAGCCTACTAACAGTTTTTTATATTCGCTTGTAATGGATACATATTCATTAGGATATACTAATTCATATGTTAATATGCCGATTAACCATAAGGTATTTTTAGCACAGTTTGATGCTATTAAGAAGATTGCTCAGAAAGAACCATGTGTTATAGTTGGTCGTTGTGCAGATTATGCATTAGAGGATGATCCATTTGCAGTAAGCGTATTTATCAAGGCTGATATTGATAAGAGAATTGAAAGAATTAAGAAGACATATGAACTTTCTGAGAATAAGGCGGCAGATCTTATACAGAAGACTGATAAGAAGAGAGCAAGCTATTATAACTATTATTCAAGCAAGAAGTGGGGAGAAGCTAAGAGCTACGACTTGTGTATAGACAGTGGAGAACTTGGAATTGAAGGCTGTATAGACCTTATCATGAAGTATATTGAATTAAAAGAAAAGAATAACAAATAAGAGTGATTTGACTTATGGATTTAAAGGGATATAAAAGAGTCAAAAAAGTAGATATAAAAGGATGGCTGCTACGAGGCAATGCGGTAATATATGCATTTATTCTGATTGTTTTCATAGCAGCTATTATTTTTATGTTTAATACAGTTGGTTCAATGTTTACAGAAAAAAGTGATGATAATATAGAAAATATTACAGATGAGTCGGTATCATATGTAGCTGATAACCAGTCATATAAGATAAGTATTAATAAAACAGAGAATTTTGTAACGATTTATAAGATGGAGTCAGATGGCAGTTTTAATAATCCTTATAAGACATTCAGATGTTCAGTAAGTTCGGATGTACATACAGGAGAGACTAAGATTAATGAGAAGTATGTATGGAGAAGACTTAGTGATAATGTGTATGGTCATTATACAACAGGCCTTGCTAATCAGGCATATATACATTCTGTACCATATCATTCGCAGAGTAATGCCGATCTTATAGCGTCGGCTTATAATAATCTTGGAAATGAAGCAAAGCTTGGATATATATATCTTGCCGTTGCAGATGCTAAATGGATATATGAGAATTGTGGAATCAATTCTGTAGTCGATATATATGAACAAAAGGGTGAGCAGCCATTGATTGCGTTAAATGAATTTTCAAAGATACCGGAAGACAGTAAGTATGATCCGACTGATAATGTAAGGGCTTCAGCGGATGGTAAGGTAGATACTAAGATAGATTATATGACAGGTGTTGATAATTGTACTGTGCATGTTGGTGAAGCATTTGACAGATGGGCTGGTATATATGCAGTGGATATGAATAGAAAGGATATTACTTCATATATTACGATTACTGGTGAACTTGATTTATCAACTCCGGGAACATATGTGCTTATATATCATCTGGAAGATAATTATGGAACAAACCTTGCATATTGGAGATATATAACTGTTATAGATGGAACGGAAAACGAGACCACAGATAATCAGGAGATGCAGCAGGAAAGTACACAGCAGACAGGTACTGTACAGAGTGAGACGACACAGGCAGTCCAGACACAGCCTGTAACCCAGGCAGTGCAGCCAACTACGCAGAGTATGGAGAATACACAGCAGACAGTAACCCGGCCAGAGGTGAATACGACAGCACCTGTTGTAACCCAGCCTGTGCAGACGACAACTGCATCTGGTAATATTATTACACAATCGGCAGGAATTACTAACTGATAATAAACTGATAATAAGCTGATAATCGACTGACATTCTATATATTGGAATAATATTATAAAAGAATATTATTTTATAATAGTCAATGATATAGGTAAAATAGTATTTCCTGTGAAAACAATATTATTAAACAACAGTATTTTTATCAGTATTTTTAAAGGAAAGCTTATATGAAGATGTCTGGCAGATATTTTATATAAATTATAATATTAATTTATATGATATATCTGCAGATGTTTCATATAAGCTTTTTATATTATAATTAATGGTTTTTATTTTAATAAATTCATGTTATACTATAAAAGATTTGTAAAATGAGAGAGAAAAGGGTGTTAAAATACCCGGAATGGAGAGTAATATGTCACAATTTATTATTATGGCTGCGATAGTATTATATCTTGCAGTCATGCTTGGTGTTGGCGTTATATGTTCAAGAAAAAATAATAACGTTGACGATTTTTATCTGGGCGGAAGAAAGCTTGGACCATTTGTAACAGCAATGAGTGCAGAGGCATCGGATATGAGCAGCTGGCTTCTTATGGGACTTCCGGGAGTTGCATATATTTCAGGAATTGCAGATGCATTCTGGACTGCATTGGGACTTGCAATTGGAACATATATCAACTGGCTTATTGTAGCTAAAAGAATCAGAAAGTATTCACAGGCATATGATGTCGTAACAATACCAGATTTCTTTTCTAAAAGATTTGGTGATGATAAGAATATTCTGACGGTTATTGCCGCATTGATGATTATATTATTTTTTATACCGTATACGGCATCAGGGTTTTCAGCATGTGGTAAGCTGTTTTCAAGCCTTTTTGGTGTCAATTACATGACTGCAATGATTATAAGTGCTGCAATAATAGTTGCATATTGTGCAATGGGTGGATTCCTTGCAGCGAGTACAACCGACCTTATACAGAGTATAGTTATGACAATTGCATTATTTATAGTAGTTTTGTTTGGAATAAATGTTGCCGGTGGTATGGATGCAGTTATTGATAATGCAAAAGAGCTTCCTGGATATCTTAATCTTACACAGAATTATTCAGCAGCTACAGGCACAGCAGTTGAATATAATGCATTATCAATTGCATCTACACTTGCATGGGGACTTGGATACTTTGGTATGCCTCATATTCTGTTAAGATTTATGGCGATTGAGGATGAGAAGAAGCTTAAGACATCACGAAGAGTAGCATCAATATGGGTTGTTATTTCACTTGGCGTAGGTGTATTTATCGGTGTCGTAGGTAATGCCATGTCTAAAGTGGGAGCCATTGAAGTTCTTGAAGGAAAGAGTCAGGCAGAGACTATTATTGTAAGAATAGCACATCTTCTTAGTACATATGGAATACTTCCTGCAATATGCGCCGGCGTTATACTTGCCGGAATACTTGCTGCTACTATGTCAACGGCAGATTCACAGCTTCTTGCTTCAGCATCCAGTGTGTCACAGAATATTTTACAGGAATTTTTTGGTGTCAGACTCACAGAGAAAAAATCAATGGTTGTTGCAAGGACAACTGTTATAATTATATCTGTTATTGCAATACTCCTTGCAAGCGACCCAAACAGTTCTGTATTTGAAATAGTATCATTTGCATGGGCAGGTTTTGGTGCGACTTTTGGACCTGTTGTGCTTATATCACTATTTTGGAAAGATGCTAATAAGTATGGTGTCATGGCAGGAATGTTATCAGGTGGTATTATGATATTTGTATGGAAATATATCATATCCCAATTTGGTGGAATATTTAAGATATATGAACTTCTTCCTGCATTTATTGTGGCTTTAGTTGTAATTATTGTTGTAAGTATGGCAACAGGAGGACCTGAACAGAAGGTTGTTGATAAATTCAATGAAGTAAGACATTCAAAGTAGATTAGTTAATAAAGAGTGGTGCGAATAAATGTATTCTTTAAGCAATGTGAGGGCTAAGCTATTCAGTTTAGAAACAGCTAAGCTCTTAACATATTTTAAGAAATATACATTCCGCACCACTATTTTGATATAGTGTTTTTGGAAAAATATTACGAACTAACAGTAATGAGATTGTAAAAATAATGGAGATTAGTATGATTGATGAAAATGTTAATAAAAATGATGAAGTGAAGCCTGTACATAAAAGACGTGTAAGATATAAAGGAACTCATCCAACAAAATATAGTGAGAAGTATAAAGAACTTCAGCCGGAAAAGTATAAGGATACTATTAAGAAGGTTATAAGCAAAGGAAGTACACCGGCTGGTATGCATATATCCATAATGGTAAATGAGATTCTTGATTTTCTTAATATACAGCCGGGACAGAGAGGACTTGATGCTACATTAGGATATGGTGGACATACTACAAAGATGATGGAATGTCTTAAGGGTGAGGGGCATATGTATGCACTTGATGTCGATCCAATAGAGATAGAAAAGACTAAGAAAAGACTTGCAGACAGAGGATTCGGTGAAGATATTCTTACTGTTATAAATACTAATTTTGCAAATATAGCAGATGTATCTGAAAAATACGGGAAGTTCAATTTCATGCTTGCAGACCTTGGCGTATCGTCAATGCAGATTGATAATCCTGAGCGGGGATTTTCATATAAGACGGACGGACCTCTTGATTTAAGACTTAATCCACAAAAGGGTGTAAGTGCGGCTGAAAGACTTAAAGAAGTTACACGCGAAGAATTTGAGGGAATGATGGTTGAAAATTCTGATGAACCATATGCAACAGAGATTTCAAGGACTGTTATGTCACATTTAAGAAAAGGTAAAAAAATAGATACGACTAAGGATTTGTATAACTGTATCGAAGAAGCGCTTGCATTTATACCGGAAAAAGAAAGAAAAGAAGCGGTAAAAAAGTCATGCCAGCGTGTATTTCAGGCATTAAGAATAGATGTCAACAGTGAATTTGAGGTGTTAGACCAGTTCTTAGAAAGTCTTCCATCAGTGCTTGAACCTGGTGGACGTGTGGCAATACTTACTTTCCATTCAGGCGAGGACAGAATGGTTAAAAAGTCTTTTAAGAGATTCTTAAAAGAAGGCGTATACAGTGAGATAGCACAGGATGTAATAAGACCATCAGCACAGGAGTGTATTGATAATCCGAGGGCAAGGTCTACTAAGATGCGTTGGGCTGTAAGGGCTTAAGGTTATTGAACGTGGAGATTAGTGTGAAAAATAAACGAGGCAGATTATTTTATTACCAGTTCATGTGAAATTGTATATGTTGAATATTAAATTGGGAAAAATAGTTGACATATGCCGGCAATGATTGTAAACTATAACAAGCGAATAGGTTGACAATTAAAAGCTGATATAATATGTATATTATAGAGATATACAATATGTGAGCGAATCTTGATTAAAAGCAAGTTAATGATGTAATAGCGATATAATAATATCAGAATTAACACATTGAGTTATAAGCTGTTTATATAACAGCTTATATGAATGTAGTAATTGCCAGCCAATATATTATCAGAATGGAGAAGGTTATGAAAGAGAAAAAAACCAGTATTTACAACATTGCATTTATGGGACTTATGACGGCGGTTATGTGTATTCTTGGACCGTTGTCTTTGCCAATTGGACCTGTGCCGATATCACTTACTAATCTTGTATTGTATTTTACAGTATTTGTTATAGGAACTAAGGCTGGACTTGGAAGTTATTGCCTGTATCTTTTACTTGGTGCGATAGGACTTCCCGTATTCTCAGGCTATGCCGGTGGACTTGGTAAGCTTACAGGACCTACAGGCGGTTATCTTATTGGTTTCATTGCGATGATTCTTATAGGTGGAATTATTATGGAGAAGACTAACAGGAATATCGTTGCTACATGTATAGCATGGGTTGTTGGAACTGCAGCTGCATATCTTTTTGGAACTATATGGTTTGTATATTTAATGCATTGTTCTGTTATGTATGCACTTACAATATGTGTATTTCCATTTATAATAGGTGACATTGTAAAAATCATCGTGGGAACAATTCTTGGAAAAGAAGTAAGAAAAGCATTATCAAAAGCAGGAATAATCGGTGTTGCAAGGGCATAATTCAATTATATAATATAGTGGATGAATAATAATAACTCTTATCTGGTCTGCGGATAAGAGTTATTACTTATTACCCCAATTTTATGCTCACATTGAGATGAACAATAATGTCTAAAATCACCTATGAACAGACTCATGTGGGGTTAGACCTGGTGATTCAGATATAATTAATTATTTTAATAACAAAAAGCTATATGGAAGAATGGAAGTTTTAAATCCAGATGTTGTAATCGGACTTTGAAAATATACATATCTTTCATATAGCTTTTTTATAAATTCTGACTTGATGTTAAACATGCATAAACCTAAAAATATATAAATTTAAGTCTATGCATGTAAATGGCATGTTAATATGCCTTTTATTATATAGTTGTCTGAAAATCAGATATTAAGCAAGTAATGTCTTAACGTATTCAGCTATTTCATCATTCTTGCAGTTAGCGAAGAATAGATCCTTGAACTTCTGTCCTGCTACAGCACCCTTTACAAGGTCCTGATCAAGATCCTTTAAGATATCAACAAGGTTATCTCTGAAAGCTACAGCTCTTACGCCGTCAAGAATCTTCTTATTTCTCTGTTCAGGAACAACTCTTTCCTTAGGATATCCGCCACCTGGTTCGCCTTCAAATAACTTCTCAAATACATACTGAAGGTTAAGTTCAGCACCCCATCCAAAGCCCTTTGCAAATGGAAGTGCGATAGCATTACCATCATTAACCTGCATGAACATATAAGCATCAGATGGGTCAACAACATGTCCGCAAAGAACACCTGGGAATGAGTTAAGAGCTATCATAGCACCTTCACCTGTACCACAACCTGTTACAACAAAATCAGCAGCATCGCTGTTAATTAAGATAGCAGCAAGGATACCATTCTGTACATATGTAAGCTGTTCCTTATCTTCTGCTGAGTACATACCGTAGTTATCAACTGTATGACCTTTAGCTTCTGCAACACCTTTAAGTGCATTGTAAACGATGTCGTTTTTCGCAGCCTGGCTGTTTTCCATAATTAATGCAATTCTCATTATAAAAACCTCTTCTTTCTTAATAATAGATACCTGGATAATAATTACCCATATAAATTAACTATAAGCAAAAATGCTGTTTTTGTCAAGGATTGTGCGGCTTGGTTTTATACATATATGGTTATCGTATATATGCCGGCATGTGATAAAATAGGTGTATAAATATTATTATGAGAGGAAAATTAATATTATGGTTATTTTATTTGCAATGATAGATACAATAAGAAATTATACAGAAGCCTACAATGGAAAGCCTGTCAAAACTTTGACAAGGACAGGAATTGTTAAAAAGATGAAGGCCGATTATCCTGAGATGAAAGGTCAGATTACAGACAAGAAGATAAGAGTAAGGCTTGATACTATATGTGATTATGAGGATAAATATAAGGTTAATAAAAGAACCATATGTTATAGGGAATATTTAGTTGATAATGGGGAACAGATACGAAGAACAGATTATTATTATAATGACAGTATTACTGATATCGAGTATATGTTTCTTATAGATTCGATTATGAACTCAAAAATATTTGATACTGACAGGGCAAATGACTTTGCACACAGGGTACAAAAGCTTGGTAATGAAAAGCTAAAAAAAATTACGTCGTATGTGGATGATAATATATATGGCAGACAAAGATATATGTTTAATGCAGATGTACTGGATAATATTTCGATAATAGAAAAGGCAATACGGGACAATGCAATAATAGAATTTGACTGGAATGTATATGATGCTATAGATGGGAAAGTAGGACTGCGGTTTTTAGAAAGACGTAAATTAAAACCTTTAAGGCTCCTGTTAAATGAAGGCAGGTATTATATGCTTGCAAGATATTATAAATCTGAAAAGGTATATACATATAGCATTGATTTGATGAAAAATGTAAAGACAGTAGTGAATGGGAATGTACCCGATATCGTAAAAACAGACCCTGAGAAGAATTTTAAAAGAGCAGAATATATATTGTCACATCCTTATAATATGGGTGGGAAAATAAGAGCTTATAAGTTACGTGTAAACAGGGAATTTTTTTCAAGACTTGTTGATGCATTTTCCTATGGAATTAGGATATTAAAGGGGACTGAAACAAAGAATACAGTAGATGTGATGGTAAAGGCTTCATCAAAGGGTATGAAATACTGGCTGCTTCATAATTATGATGTTGCAACTCTTATAGATAATAATGATAAAGAACTGACAGAGGAATTAAAAAAAGCTGTGAAAATATTACAGAATATGTATTCATGAATTTCCGGTTGTGATTTCTTTATAAATTGCAAATGAGTATATTGGGAAAATTATATACCTGCAGGACCAATATATAATAATATTTTAGAAAAATACTACATTGACCGCATGGGGCAATGTTAAGTGATATATTAAAAATATGATATCATGTTATAACATCTATCTGAAAAAAAGTGAGGTGCGAGAATTTATGGACGAATTATTAAAGAAGATATATAACGAAATTATAATATATGAAAAGAATATATCAGCTGCAAATAGTAAAGCAGATAAATATGCTGCCGGGCTGCTTAATACATATAAGGAGAATATATCAGATTCAGAATATGAAATTTTAAAAGATACGGTATATAATGCCGTATCTAATGCACAGGAAACAGGCTTTTATAATGGAGTAAGATTTACAATTAATATATTATTTACTTTGTTAAAGCAGTGACGGAATGTTTAAAAATATAGATAAAAGTACATTCTGTTTTAAATGATATCTATAATTTTAAGAATTTTATTTTTCTTATCATTATCGCAATATTTAAGCTTATCCATAATTGCTTCATCAACGGAGCTATTATGGGTAAGTTCCTTATTATAGGTATATTCACCGCCTATAAAATAATCAACACTACATTCAAGTATGTTTGCAATCTTAACAAGAGCGGTAAGTGACGGATTAGCTCTGCCACGTTCAATATTGCTGACATGTGACGGATTGACGTCAAGTATATTGGCAATGTATTCCTGTGTAATGCCAAGCGACTGCCTGCGTTCTTTAATCTTCATTCCAATAACCTTAAAATCTAAATCTGTCATAATAATCCTCACTAAGTTTCCATTAATAATATATTCAATTAATTTTAAAATATAATTGAATATTGAATAATAATGTAATACAAAACAACATTAGTCATAACTAAATAGCTGTTTGACAAAAAATAACAAAAAATAATAAAAATATTAGCTATAACTAAATATTTATGGTATAATACAAATGTTTTATAAATTTAGTGGTATAAAATAATATTAAGAGGAGAAATTTTATGAAAAGTAAAGTTAAAGAGTATCAGCAGCTTTATACTGATTTTGAAAAATATTATGAGAATGTTTCAAATCAGGAGAAACCAATACAAGAAATACAACTTAAGAAAAAAGAATTAAAAGCCGAACAGAGTAAATTCGATTATAACAATTCTGATATTGCAATTGAATATATGAAAACTTACATGGACGAGTCTATCCAAAAAGAAAAAGATAATATAAAAAATGATGTTGATAATAGTATTAAAGATATAACAAATAACGACAGTAAAGTTAAGAAAAATTATAAGAAAGCAGTAAAAATTTTATCAAAAGAAAAAGCAGACAAGTATTTGCGTTCACTAAATATGGAGGGTGAAGATACAGTAATTAAACCCGATGCGCAAGATAAAAAATTCATAATAGTATCAGCATTAAATGGGGTATTAGCAAATATCTTCAGATTCAGATTTATGGGATTTTTACATGTATTAGCAAGAATTGTATTAGCCTGCTTTATATGGATGAATGTATTTATAACGTTTGTAGCAGATATATGTGCAAACAAATATGATAGAGAATATTATAACATTCTTGAAAGCGCAAGCTTATCTGGATCATACAGTGAGTATAACCTGATTTGGGACGAGATGTATAAAAAAACATACGATATGTGTGTAACAGTTGTAGTTGTTATTACAGTATTGATTGTAGCAATAAATATAATAGTATATTTTGCAGCAAGAGTATATGCTAAAAAATATCTATACAATAATAGAGCTGCATGTATGGTAATGATAGATTCAAGTGAATTAAGACAGAAAATGTATGATGAAAAGTTGACAAAATACATGAATGGTACAGTTGAAGCGTGGAAAAAAGAAATTGAAATGATAAAAGAAAAAGGTGTACCGGAAAGCCCTGATGAAAATTCACTTATATTAAGGGTTAAAAAAGAATTATTTGATAAATATAATTCATATAACAAAAATATTAATGACTGTGATATAAAAATAAATAAAATACGTGATAGTGCAAAGAATGGAAATGCCCAGTTACAATATATTATTCCAAGATTAAAAGAAAAAGAGAAAGAGGTAACGGAATTTGTTTCGGATAGAAATTATAATAATTCTGTATTATCGCCATATGTATCAGCTGGATATTCACAGTATACAATCCGTAGTGTAAAGAAATTAATATATTTCAATCACAATTATAATCCAATGTTGATGTATTATGATGACAATACAGTAAAAGATGGTGAAAGATTTAGAAGAAATGCAGCAAAACTGATTGAGATGTTAATGAAAGGATTTTATCAGGAAAACTATCATGCGAATATTAATATGTACCTTGTTGATTTTGAGGGTTTAGCATTTCCTAAGAGCAGAACACAGGGAATGATGGAAATAATAAATAATCAGCAGGATGTGAAATTATTATTTGAAAATTTAAAAAAGACAAGAGATGCAGTTAATTCGTTAGGAAATGGAAAAATCAGCAGTATTAATCAGGATAAATTAAAAAATGGGGACAATCCAATAAAATATAATATTGTATTCTTTATTGGATATGATTTTACTTCAATTGATAAAGAAATATCACAATTATTTATCAGAGGTCAGGATTTTGGATTTTTGCCAATAATATTTATGAGAAAATCCTTAGCACAATCTATATTAAATAGTAATAATGCTTTATCAGCATTTACAAGGGTTATGGAAAAGATAAATGCTGATAATCAGACATATGCTTTTGAGAGTGTTGTTTCAGAGTTTGAATATGACGTAATGATTTCCAATCAGAAACAACTTTTGGAAGAGAACGTATGTGTAAAAAATATATATTCAATTGATGAATTTGTTCAAATAGTAAATCGTGGCGGAAAATTTAAAACTAATGTGATATATCTTGATGCGTATCAGTTAGGAGATAATATATATAAATATGTAGAAAATAGAAATTACATAAAGCTATTTACTATCAACAATCAGCAGGCACCGTGGTATGTCAAAAAAGAAGTTATAAAATTATAGTTATATGGAGGGCTTATTATGGGATTTTGTTTTAGTGAAGAAGAAATCAAGTCTATGTATGGAATGTATCAGAATGTGTTAAATGATATTCAGGAGTCAACTAATAATATAGTAAAAGAAATAGGCGATATATCTAAGGAATTGAAATATTTACCTGTTATAAATCTAAGTAAGGAAGCTGTTACATATTACAATGAAGGACTAAAAGAATCGGAAGTAAGTTTATTAGAACGATGGAAAGAAGGAGAATTAAGCTTTAGTAAATTTATGGAAAGATTTCACGCAGGAGAAAAAGCAAAGGAAAGAAGTAACAGACTTGAAGGGGAGATTGAAGAGCAGATAAAGTCATGGAAAAGTATAGATTTGTCTGAGTTAGATTCGATAGATTGTACATATTCCAGATGTCATTTAGAGGATTTTGAAAATATACAAAAAGAAATTAAAAATTATATAAATAAACTTAATGAAATGGAAGAGCATTATTCATCAGAAATAGAAAAGCAAAAAGAAGAAAATGATATATATATATCTATTGAACCGGTTATTTTACAATCTATAGCTATAGTAGAAGAGGGGTTTAGAGAGGGAATTAGTAAAAGTTATGATAAATTAAAACAGGATTTTGCTAATAAAGAAAGAGAGCAGAAAACATTAGGAAATGGGGTAAAGCAGGATATATCATCAAAAGCAAAAAATCTGATTAGTAGTGGACTTTCCGCATTTAAGTCTAAAACTAACGGATTATTAGATTAATATGTGATGGAGATATGAAATGGATGGACAGGTATCTGATTTTGAAGCGCTTGCAAGATTAAAAGCGGAGGAAGAAGAGAGAAAAAGTATATTACCATATAGTGAATATTTAAGTAATTTTAAAAAATTAGTCAATGAGAATAGCAATAAAGTAAGAGACAGCATATGTAAACCGGAAGCTAATGATAAGGAAGAGTATGTATGTATAAGAGAGCCTTATGAATTTATCAATCTATTTCAATGTTGTACGGGACAGGATGAATGTATTAGATTATTTGAACAACTTTTAGAAAGACGAGATAAAAGAGTTGTGGCACAGATAATTAAAAAGAAACCAGACTCAAGGAATATCTGGTTTAATAATACAAAAAATGGAATAAATTTAAGACCTGGGCTACAGGATGGGGAGTGGTCCAATCCTGCAGCAGTAACACTTGGAGATGATGCGGTACATGCATTGGTCGGGGGAAGAACAGGTTCAGGAAAATCAGTTTTTTTAAATGATATTGTATTTTCATTGCTTACTGAGTATTCACCTTGGGAACTTAACATATATATGATTGATTTAAAAAAAGTTGAGTTAAGCAGATATTTATCAAAATACGAAGTGCCACATATTAAGGCTGTGGCAGCAACAGGTGAAATAAGGTACGTTATAAGTGTGTTGACATATCTGGTGGATATAATGCGCTCGCGCCAGGACTTTTTTGCACTGCTTGGTCAGGAAAAGTTAAGTGGGGTCAGGGACAGGTATTCAATTGTACTTCCGCGTATTATGCTGCTTGTTGACGAATTTCAGCAATTGTTTCTGGATGTTACATCAGCAGAACATAATAAGATACAGAATATTCTTACAGCTATAACCAAGCTTGGACGTGCAACAGGTTTTCATTTGTTATTTGCCAGTCAGGAGATGTCAGGAACAATAGGACAGAGCGCATTTGCTAATTTTAAGGCGAGATTTGCATTAGCATGTGATCAGGATGTTTCATATGCAATATTAGGTAACAGGGCTGCTTCGGGTATTGAGAAAAAAGGTGTTGTTATTGTTAATACAGGTGATGGAAGTGAAGAAAAAAATATAATGTTCAAGGTTCCATTTATTCAGGAAAATTATTTTTATAGCTATCTTAAGAATATAACTGATATTGCAGAAGAATATCAATATCAATCTGTCCATAAATTTTATAAGGAAGATAACATTAAAGATATAAAAGAGCTTGAAGAGGTTGTTGATGCAATAAAGGGAGTCAGAAGACAGTGTATTGAAAATAATAGTGGGATTTTTGATGTAATAACATTAGGAGAAGCAGTAGTTTTTAATTATAAAAAGTATGATTATCAGATAATGTGTCTGGAACATGGCATAAGAAAAAATATTGGTATTTTTAGTCCTAATGTAGATGATACTGCATATATGTGTAAGCTGCTTGCTATTAATTTCAAAAAAACGCCAAATGCAAAGAATTATAGAAATGTTATACTTGTCCTTAATGATTTTTTTATAAAAAGATATGATTTAATTGAGGATTTAGAATCACAGGTGCAGAAAGTATCATATTCAGCAGATTTTTTAACAGATATAGTACAGATGTTTAATAATAGAACTGAGGAGTCAGCATTACTTGATAGATTTTCAGATTATCAATCATTATCAGACTTCGCATATGAAGCCTTTTATCTTATAGTGAAAATGATTTATACAGATGAAGATGATATAGAGACGGCTAGTCAGGAATTTCGTGATATTGCGAACAGATATTTTAATGGTAAATCCGTTAAAGATATACCTGATGTAAAAGAAAGATTTCTTCAGGAATATGGTATGGAGGGAATTATATTCTTTAGAGTATTAGATATGTTATATCAAAAAGAGATAGAAGGAAAACCAAGGGTTGAGTTATTTGAACCTGTTGTAATCTGGATAATTGGCGCAGAAATGGTTGGAAAATATCCAAAAGGTTTTGAGAAGGTTCTGATACAGGCATCTAATTATAATATGCTTTTTATTTTTGCTGCATCGAATAAAGACTTTGATTATTTTTATGAAATAAAAAAGTCATGCGACTATTTATTTGTGGGTGGAAGTAATGAGGCTATATACGATGCTTTAAATATTCCATATACGAAGAAAGCAAATAATTCAATTGTTATAGATTATAAAATTCCGAGTATTAATGTGTGCGGTGCTTTTAAAAAATTCAAATACGAGTTGAATGATATATCCGTACCTGAAATTGACTTTGATAATATTTTATCATATAGGGAGAAATTGTAATATATGCAATTAAATGAAGATACATATGAATTTATGAGAAATACTTCTGAACAAATAGAAAGAATAACCTGTTCACTATGTGTTTATATAGAAAATAATATTAGCTTTGTTGAGAATTATCATTATATAATATACAATGAGGCATTAAATAAAATCAGGGATAGATTTATAAAAGCTTTTGAAAATATAAATGATATCTTTTTAGATACATGTGATTCAATAGAACGTATTTCTGAAAAAATGTGGCTGTCAGACCATGCAAAAAATAACCTGTCAGCTGAATTGCAATTTTTTCAGGAATGTCTTGACAGACTTATGATTCGTTGTGAAAATATAATAGAATGTAATTCTGACACTCAAAATCCTTATATTGCTAATGCAGATGATGAAATATATCAGATTTTTTCTGATTATAAGAAGTTATTTAGTTCATATAATATAAAAAGACCGGACGATGATGATGTGGTAGCATCTCTTATTTATTCATTTTATAATGAGACTATGAATATATATGATACGTCATTTGATGAATTTGATAAAATTATGAAAAAGTTAGGTGACAGTATACATGAAATTGATACCTGTTTAAAGCGTGAAAAGGCAATTGATTATAGTAAAAAGCTGACATCAGCTGCAAAAATAGGAGATGCATTTATTGATAATACACACGGGATTATTGATGGAATTGCAAAAAAAGAAATTTTCACCGTAGTTGATAAAGGCATGGGCATTATTAAAACTATAAGTGAAGAAATTGGTGATGTATTGCCTGAGGAGTCAAAGGCAAGGGAAAAATTAAAAAAAATTGAATCGTATGGTAAGACAATTGACTTAATAGGTGCGGCTAATTTACAGGAAGCCTATGAGTTGAGCGATTGTAAAACAAGTGCAATAAATACGCTTGGAGCAATTGCATTGTCAAAAATATTTCATACGGATAAATTTAATGAAAAAGAGCAGTTGGATGCAATGATTGCGGCAGCAGAAGCAACATCAACAACAATTAGTTTTGTAGGTTCATTAATATCAGGAAATGTTTATCAGACAATTTCAAAAATACCATCAGTTATAGACAAGAATATAAATTTTATTATAGAAATCGCAAAGTATTTTGATAAAGATGAAAAGAATGAAGAACCGGAAGGTGTGCTGAAAGTATTGCATAATATTGCAAAGGCATCTGAAGAATATGAGGAAGCGGTGGAAAAACTTAAAGCAGATATTATAATGGCTTTTTCATTTAAAAAACCTAAGATTTTATCAAAGTTTAAGGTGCATAAGGGTGAAACGATTTTATCTGAAAAAATGGATGAAATAATTCAAAGTATTACAGCAAAATCTTATGAAGAGAAAAAAGTAATAAATCACATTGGAGGTAGTGGATAATGAAGTTATTACAGGAATTTTATGAATATACACAGAAAGCTGGATTTGATAAATCGGATATTTATGAAGAAAAGACAGATGAGTATACTGTGCTTTCTTTTTATGAAGCTGGGGAAAAGGGGACAAGGTATAATGTTGCATTAGTTTTTTATGAAGATGAAAATGCTGAGGTATACATTAGGAAGATGATTAAAGATTATGATTTATTAAGAGTTTTATCTGATATAAATTCATTAAATTCAAAGTATTTAGGAGTAACATTTTTTATTGCTGACGATATGATTACAGTTAAATCATATTGTAAGGCAAATGGAGAAATTGGCAGTCTGTTAAAAGAAATGGTGCAGGATATGAAACTTGCACAAAAAGAATTTATTAATTTTTAAGGAGAATATACAAATGACATTTCAAATTGTAGATGATTTAACATCTCATATTGGACATTTTTTAATATTTGGTGTTATAGTGGCGGTTATATTTATGATAGTGAAGAGTTTTATAAAAGGATTAAGGTGTCCATCATGTAATAAGTTTTCGGGAACAACAAGTGAAGAGAAAATAATAAAAAAAGAGGACGTATATGTTAAGGTTGAAACGAAAACGAAAGATAAAAAGGGTGAGGTAATGTATACAACTGAGCAATTAGTACCAGGAGAAAGAATTACATATAAGGTGACCCATACATGCAAAAACTGTGGATATAAGACGTATTCAACACATACTAAGGATGTTCCAAAAATATAAATTTAAAGGCTGTTTGTTTCTAAGTGAAGACAAACAGCCTCTTATTAATATTAGGGTGTGCCTGTCAGGTTAATAAAGTATCCTTTTGATAAAATGACTTTATTTATTAAGGCATTTATTATAATTATATTCAGCATCCTTAGGAGAAAGTCCGAAGCGCTTTTCAAGCTTCATAATAATTATGTCCTTGCTTTTGCCATCTTTTAAATACACATAAATGCAATTTGTCATTAGTATCTATAATATGTTATAATCAAAAATCAGACAGGTACAGTGATATATTGCTTTACAATTCACACAATCCCTGTATCACTATATAGTTAAGAACAAAATATATTAAATATGGAGGATATATGGCAGATAATAATGAAAAACAGGCACTTTTTATGGAGGCACTTAACAGCTTGAAGGAGTATGCCAAAGTAAATGGTAATATTGTTACTAAGGATGATGTAATAAGCTATTTTAAAGATATGGATATAGATGATTCGAGATTGCAGATGATATATGGTTATCTTATGGCAAATAATATTAAGATAACAGGTGAAGAGGCTGCTGATAACGAATTTCTTAAGATGATGGAAAATGCTGCGGCACAGGATAAAGAAGATGATGATATTTATAATATAGAATCAGAGGCAGAAGCTGATGAGAATATGCAATATCATGCACCTTCATATGCAGATGCTGCCGCTAAGTATGCTAATGCGTCACAAAAACCGGGGCTGTATGCTGATATTAAGACAGAGAGCAGTAGTAAGGAGTCTGACAGTGAAAATGTGCAGGCTGACACTGAAAATATAATAGCAAGACTTAATGAACTTGGTAGACCAGAGGGAAAAGATACTCTTGATTATAATGAAGATGAAAAGTATCTGGAGTTGTATCTTGAGGATTTAAAAGAGATAGAAGAGCTTTCTGATACTACAAGGGCTTATCTTTTAATGAATATTGTTGAGGATAATGATAAGGAATCGCTTGATTTATTATCAAAATCATTCTTGTCTAAGATTATAGACTGGGTTGAGCCATTTAGAAAAAGAGGAGTGCTTGCCAGTGACCTTGTACAGGAAGCTAATCTTGCAATGATGGCATATATTATGGAGAAGAGATGGACTAATAATTCTAAATGGGTGGACAAGATAAAAGAAGGCTCTACAGAGGATTTATTAGAGGTTCTGTCGCATATAGAAAAGGACGTCAGAGATGAGGTATATGGAAGTCTTTTTATGATGATTGATGAACAGATAGGATCTTTAAAGGTTGCTAATAAAGTACTTAACAAGGTTAATCTTGTCAATGACTGGGCTGTAAGATTGAAAGAAGAATTAGGAAGAAAGCCGACAATTGATGAGATAGCACAGAATATGGGCGTTTCAAGGGAAAATGTAATGGAAGCTATCCAGCTTTCAGCAGAGAATATTGAAGTTAAGGATAATGAAAATAAGAAGGAAAAATAGGAGATTTTTTTATACTAATCTCCATTCTCAAGTAATTTTGCTGCGAAGAGGCGAAGAAAAATTTGCGCAGGCAATTTTTCTTCTGACATCAATGGCTATTTGTTCTTCTAAGAAACAAATAGCCATTTCACTTATGAACTTGTGATAAAATAAGCTATCAGGCTTATTGTTCACACTATTTTAAATAAAGTATGATTTAAAAGAAAACAGTTGCGCCACCCTTTACTTCAACCGGTTTGTTATTGACGGTCAGCCATACCGGTTTAGCAGATGGATTATAGACAAATGTGTTATCAGCAGAAAATTCAAGTCTGTCGAATAATTCATTATATTCGACAATTTCGATATTAGTGGCATACCAGATATCTTCCTGTCCGCCAATCATTTCACAGAATTCTTCCATAACATTCCAATTATTATTTCTGTCAAATTCAAAGCTGTGTCCCCATACATACATCATATAGAGGTACTGAGTCTTCTTAAGACTCATAAACTTCTTACCGAAGCTTACAAGCTCATGGTTGTGGTGGCAGGTAGGAAGCCACCGCATATAATTTTCAGGCATGTTAAAGCCGGTTGCATCACCAAGAAGAATAGGACCCTGTGCATATTTGGCATTAAGTTCGGTACTTTTTACAATAGAATATTGATCAGCTGCAACTCGTGCATACTTTATGCCAAGCTGGGAAGCAATATTACATATTCTATCATCGCATGCACCATTAGGGAAGGCCATTCCATGTATAGGATATCCCATGATTTTTTCAAGATTGGTTCTGTCATCAAGAATCTCATGGACAATTTCAATGTCCGGACATCTGCTGATGGTAGGATGTGTGAGAGTATGTACCGCAACTTCGTGACCGGCATATAGTTCTTTCCATTCGCTCTGTGGAATACGGATCTCAGGGTTAATAATACCGGAATTAAGATTAAAGGTTCCTTTAATTCCATTTTTGTTAAAAATAGAGACAAGACGTCTGTCGGCAAGTTTACCGTCGTCATAGCTTAAGGTTAAGACCTTATGCTTTCCACCGGGAAAAGCTTTGTAGATTTTGTTCATTGTAACATTATCCTTTCTTTGTATACGGGGCTGTAATAAAACAGCTTAGCTATTACAGCGAATAATTTGATAAATATAAAAGACATTATTAAAATGTCTGCATAACTGATATTATATAATAAATTATATTTTTTGTCGATAATTAAAATAATTCTGCTACGATTACGTGTAAGATATCGCATATAATGAAAATTAGTCAGCCGGGGAATTGGCTGCATAGGTTGGTATAAATAATATTTGCAAGACCGGTCAGTTTAAGGTATAATAAATAAAAAGTCTGATAATTGCTGACTTATCAGATAATGTGTCGTATAATTTAATAAAATATATGGAATTATAAAAAATATCAACAGATAATAATGTTGGCATATGAATGGAGGGTGATACATATGAAGGGCAAGTTAGCTATAAGTGTTTCGAAGGATACAATGATTGCAACAGCGAGTATAATTCCTGATAATGATATTGAAGTAACAGAAAGTTATATATTAGAAGAGCTTGATAAATTTGGAATTAAAGCAGGCATAGATAAAGCTGTAGTTAAAAAAATGGTTGAGGATGAAGAATACTATGATACATATACGGTCGCTATTGGAAAAAATGCCATACCGGGAACGGATGGCTTTTATGAGTTTTTCTTTAATACAGATATGAAAAATAAAAAACCTGCAATTAGATTAGATGGTTCAGTGGATTATTCTGTGCAGCGGGAGCTTACAGTAGAAGGAACAAAGCTAGCACAGTATCATCCTGCCAAACCAGGTTCATTTGGATATACAGTATTCGCTTCTGTTATTGCACCGGTACCGGCAAAGGAAGCATCACCATTGATTTTGAAGCAGGTAGATAAACGCGGTAATGATTATTATGCAAAGAAAAGCGGACAGATAGTACTTGATGGAAGTGAATTGTCAGTTCAGGATGAATTATATATAAGTGGTGATGTCGGTTATGGAACAGGACATATCAATTTTAATGGAGATGTACATATAACCGGAAGTGTTAATGGTGGTGTAAGGATTAATGTAACAGGTAAGGTTGAGATAGATGGTGTTGTTGAATCCTGTTACATAGAATCAGGAAAGGATATTATTATTAAAAGAGGTGTTCATGGCAGAGGAAGGGCAGAGCTTATTGCAAGAAATTCAGTCGTAGCAACATTTCTTGAGGAGGCTACAATAGAAGCAGATTGTATTATGATAGATCATATGATTAATTGTAATGCAACAGCAAGAAAAAAAGTATGTGCATCGGGTAAGAATGGCGTTATTATAGGAGGAGTTACAACAGCAGGCGAGAGAATAGAAGCAGATGTAATAAGTAATGAAAAGGGGATTAAGACAACAATTATCCTGAGGACACAGCCAGACAGAATAGTTGAAAAAAGTGCAATCATCATTAATAAAAAGGCATATGAGGGAATTAATGCCAGAATCAATAATATGGTTCTTAAAATTAACGGCTCAGGTGTAGGTGAATATAGAATAGTAGACTATGAGATTAAAAAATATGAGATTGGTATGTTTAAATACGATGAGGTTAAGTATAAAAAGACACGTCCAAGAGTACTTCTTGTTGACGATGAGCCTATTATTCTTAAGACATTCTTTAGTTTCCTGAGTGGAAAATATGAGGTTGCTGCTGTTAATTCGGTAAGGGATGCATTTGCATATATGAAAAATACAATTCCTGATCTTATTCTTCTTGATTACCGTATGCCTTCAATGACAGGAGGAGAGATGCTTGAAATAATGAGAACAATGCCTGAACTTTCTTCAATTCCGGTATATTTTGTTACTTCCGTTGTAGACAGAGCAGTTATCCTTAAATGTCTGTCATTATATCCACAGGGTTATCTTTTAAAGCCGCTCGGAAAGGACGAACTGCTTGAGGTTGTGGATGGTTTCTTTGCCGGAAAATCAAAGAAATAAACACGGATTGGAGATTAGATTATGAAGGATTTATTTAAAAGAAAATGGCAGGTTATGTTATATCTTTTTCTGATGTTTTTATCTCTGATTTTATTGTTTGCAACCTTTGGAAACAAAGAAAACAGTAAGATAAGGAATAACAATGAGGTGCAATTTAATACGCCGTGGGCTTATGATATGCTGAATGGAAAGAAGGGCTTTGTTGATAATCTACCGGCAACATTGCCCGATACGGATACCAAAGAGATGATATTATCAAATACTCTTCCACAGATAGACCAGGATATTTCCTTTTTCTTTAAGGCAAGACATACTAAGATAAGAATACTTATAGATGGAATTGTTGTCTATGATCAGGTTAATAATTCTACAGAACGTGATACATGGCTTGGTATGCCGGGAAGCATATATCATGAGATAGAGGTTTCAAGAAGCGATTCAGGAAAACAGATAGTAATTGAATCTTATTGTGACATAGCCAGGTATCTTTGCAGTCCGGGCAAGGCTTATCTTGGTGACAGAGGTTCATTTATATTGTCAGTATTGTCTAAAAAAGCTCTTACAATATTTTGTGCATTTGCATTGATTGTCTGTGCGATAGCATTGTTTATAGCATGGATGGTAATTGAATTTGTTATTCATATAAGATTTAATGAAGGACTATGTCTTTCATTATTTACATTATCTATAGCATTATGGTTGTTTACAGAGACACAGTTTAGCCAGTTCATATTTAAAAATAGTGTATTTATAACAGTTATGGCATATGAGATACTTATGCTTACGCCTGTTCCTATAGCATTATTTTTTTCATATGGCAATAGAAGAACAATAACTAAAAGACTCTCTGTTACAGCGGCGGTGATACCAATGGTGGTATGGATTATTAATAACAGCCTTCATTTTCTTGGAATAAGCCCGCTTGGCTCCACTTTAAGGATTACACAGGTTACATTATGTTTTGAGTTACTGTTTGTTGCGGGCATTCAGATTTCGGAGATTATATATGCACGTTCAAAGAAAGATGCATATAATGGTATATTCTGGAAAGTTCCATTGATAGGTATTGGTATACTTGTTCCGCTTGGAATATTAGAGATCTGCAAATATATCTTTGCAGATAAGGATTTTCCAAATGATGGTTTGTTAATTACGATTGGAATAATGTTTTATATTCTTGCATTGTCTATAGAATCAGCCCTCAGATTATATTATGTCAATGTTGACCTTAAGACGGCATCAGAAGAAAAGACACAGTTCCTTGCCAATATGAGTCATGATTTAAGAACACCTCTTAATGCCATTCTTGGTTTTAATGAGATGATTTTAAGAGATTCGCATGATGAAAAAATAACTGCATATTCATCAAGCATACAAAGTGCCGGAGCTTCAATGAAAGAGATAATTAATTCAATACTTGATATAAGTAAGATTGAATCAGGTAAATTAGAGATATATTCTGTAGAATATAATCTGGTACAGCTTCTTGATAATGTTATCAGTATAACAGAGTCTCTTGCACAGAAGAAAGGACTTACATTTACAGCAGACATAGATGGCAGACTTCCGGAGGTGCTTATCGGTGATGAGACACATATAAGGCAAATTCTTCTTAATATCCTTAATAATGCTGTGAAATATACAGAAAATGGTGGAGTGACATTCACTGTAAAGCTTTTGGACGAGGAGAGCAGCTCTCCATTACGCCATATATTTTTTTCTGTAAAGGATACAGGTATAGGAATACGTGATGAGGACAGACAGAGATTATTTGAAAAGTTTGAACGTCTTGATGAAAATAAGAATTACAATGTTGAGGGTACCGATGGCTGAAAATATGAATTATACAGGTTTTATTGCGCCAAAGGCAAGAATACTTATTGTGGATGACCTTGAGATGAATCTTAATGTTGCATGTGCATTGCTGGAACATTTACAGATGCATATAGATACGGCACAGTCAGGAAAAATCGCACTTGAACAGGTTAAAAATACAAAATATGATATTATTCTTATGGATCATATGATGCCTGAAATGGATGGGATTGAAGTAACAATAAAGATAAGGGAGCTGGCGGAGACGACTGGAGATCCGTATTATGCCAGTGTGCCGATTATTGCACTGACCGCAAATGTTATGGTGGGAATGAAAGAAACATTTATACAGTCAGGCATGCAGGATTTTATAAGCAAGCCTGTAGAGGGAAAGACACTTATAAAGATTATAAAAAGGTGGCTGCCAAAGAATAAGCTCCAATCAATGGATGAAGAGAATAATGATGTAAACACCGGTGAGAGCGAAGATAATGATGATAATAAGCAGACCTCCGGATGGGATGATATCCATATTGATTGTATAGATATTGAAACAGCCAAATTATATAACGCAGGCAGTGAGATGTTTATAAATAATCTTAAAGATTTTTATGGATCAATAGATGCTACTAAAGATAAACTTAATCATTCGAGAGAAAGGGATGATGTAAAAAATTATACAATTAATGTGCATGGGCTTAAGAGTACGGCAAAGCTTATAGGAGCTGTGGAATTATCACAAAAGGCTTGGGAGCTTGAACAGATGTCATTAAATAATCAGGTACCTGATGTGTGGAATGAGACAGATAAGCTGTTTGAGATATATGACAGATGTAAGAAGTCAATAGGAACATATCTTGATACAATTGTAGATAACAGTGAAAAAAAGATTCTTACAGAGCAGGAATTTCTTGATCTGATGAAACGTATAAAAGTGGCTGCACAGCATTTTGATATGATGGAATTTATGTCTATTGAAGAGGAATCAGAGAATTGGGATGTTGAAGAACATAATCGCGAGGTGTATAATAAATTAATTGGGCTTGTTAAAAATACAGCATTTCTTGATACGGAAAGATATCTTGACGGGCTTGGAATATAATTGTATATATATACAATATTGTATTTTTATACAATTATGAACATTAATTAATGATAATGAGGAATAAATATGCTTTTTGAGAATGACTTTAAAATCAGAATGAGAGATATAGACGATGGCAATAAGATTTCTAATGCCGGTATCATGTCAATAATGGAAGAGACAGCGACATTACATTCATACAACCTTGGATTTGCAGTTAATGAGTGTATGAAGGATAATCTAAGCTGGATAATTCTTGACTGGGATATAAGAATATTTAGCAGAGCAGGATACAATGAAAGTGTAAAGTCTTATACATGGACGAGAAAATATGACAAGCTTACTGCGTACAGGGATTTTAAGATTACAGATAATGAGGGCAATATTATTGCCATAGCTACATCAAGATGGCTGCTTATGGATATTGTAAGAAGACGTCCGTGCAGACTGACAGAGGACATAACTAAGAGATATGAATGTGAAGCCGGAAAGATAGCTGTATCAGATGATATTGAAAAAATAATACTTCCACAGGATATTGATTTTACAGATTGTAATGACAAGGATAATGATAAGACTTGCGGTAAGATGTCTGAAACTAATGATAATAGTAAATTATTAAAGGAAAAGTATGACATAATTAAGATTCCATACAGGGTTTTAAAGCGTGATATTGATTTTAATGGACATGTTCATAATCTTGTATATCTTGATATGGCATTGGAAGCGTTGCCGGATAATATAAATAATATGGAGTATTCATCAATAAGGATAGAGTATAAGAAAGAAATAATGCCTGATAGTAATGTGTTATGTACATATTGTCGATATGGTAATAGTGATATAGTCGTTATAAGTACAGATAATGTGATTAACTGTATTGTGCAATTATCATAGTGAATATATATCAGTCCTTGATGCTCCATTCTTCTATATGGAGAGGAAACAATATTGTTTCAGCCGGGTTTCCATCTCTGATAAAGATTACGCTGTGCGAGGCTTGCAGAGCTGCTGATTTGAAAAAGTCATCAGAGCTGACCGACGGTCCACAGCAGGATTCGATAGCAAATCTTGAATGAGTATAAGTGTATGTTCGTTATGAGTACATATTTGTAATTAGTATAAACAATATGAAAGTGTTATGATGGCGGGTATTGAAGTGAAATTTCACATGTATCTAAGCATATAAATAATATGAAAGGGGAAATAGAAAGAATGAGTATGCCGGTTAATAATTCTTTGGTTAGTGGTATGTCAGACAAATGGGGATGTTTAATTAAAAGCATTAATAATGGTGTTGTTGAAAATGTAGATAATGTACAAGAACCATATGAAAAATATAGAAAAGGACGTATAAGATGTCCATATGGAGAAAATGCTGATTCATCGGGAACGATTGTATACAATGGTGTTGCATTTAGCTGTGACAGCGACAGAAACAGGCTGTGTCTTGGAGATGTAAGCAATCCTAAGAAGTGTCTTTCAATACATCTGACAAGCGGAAGCCTTGTGGTTAATACAGATAATCTTGACAGTCTTAGTCAGGCTGTGGGAATGTTTACACCAGAGGATGTTAATCTTATTATGCGTGCAATCAGTGAATATCAGAAGATTAAAGATAAGCTGAATGAAATAGAAGATGACAAGATGAATGTAGGACAGGATAGAAGTACCGGTAATACTGACAAAGATAAGTCGGCTGGCAATCAGGCATATCATGTATTAAAGAATAATACGGAAGATATTTTTAAAGCAAAGAACCGTAAAGATAGTGATAAGAACAATATAGATGACAGCAGGTATAACATTGTAACTAAGGATAAGGGTTATATAACTTCAAAAGGACAAGTATATATGGATAATATAGCACAGACAGAATTATCAGAAGATAGGAAAGAACTGACAGAAAACAGATTATCTGATATTACAGAGGATATGATTCTTAAGCTTTTAATGTCATAATAGAAAAGAGGATAATCAGAATTGTGTAAGAAGATTAAAAAGTTATCCGTGTGTATGATAAGGATTATGCATTCTTACAATGCATTAACATTCAATAAATAAGACAGAGTGAGGAGAATAATGAGTATGAATATGCAGGAAGCAACATGTAAGATGAAAGCTGACAGTTATAAGATGGCTGGTCTTTCACTTGAAGTCAGAAATAATATTCTGGCTAATGTAAAGGAGGCACTTATTGACAGCAGTGAAAAGATATTTGCAGCTAATAAAAAAGACCTTGAGGCTGCAGATGAAAATGGAATTGTCCAGTCAGTTAAGAAAAGACTTAAGTTTGATGAACATAAACTTTCTGATGTTACAAAAGGCATTGATGAACTTATTAAGCTTCCTGACCCTGTAGGCAGGACTGAACTTGCCAGACAGTTAGATGATGGGCTTAATCTTTACAGGGTGTCATGCCCAATAGGAGTGATAGGAATTATATTTGAAGCAAGACCGGATGCACTTGTACAGATATCATCATTATGCATTAAAAGCGGTAACTGTGCCGTATTAAAGGGTGGAAAAGAGACTGCCAATACTAATAAAGTATTGTTTGATATTATATATAATACTGCGGTAAGCTGTGGTGCACCTGACGGCTGTATGTTACAGGCAGAACAGCATAATGAGATTGATGAACTGCTTGAATGTAATAAGTCGGTTGACCTTCTTATTCCAAGAGGTTCTAACCAGTTTGTACAATATATTATGAATAATACAAAGATCCCAGTAATGGGACACGCCGATGGAATATGTCATATTTATGTGGATAAGGATGCCAATATTGATAAAGCTGTAAGGGTAGTAGTTGATGCAAAGACACAGTATACAGCGGCATGTAATGCAACAGAGACTCTTCTTGTAAACAGAAGTATAGCAAAAGAAGCCCTTCCTGTTATAGCAAAGGCTTTGCGTGAAAAAAATGTTAAATTATATGGAACTGACGAAGCAGCAGAGTATATTAACTGTGAGCATATGGAGGATGCTGATTTTGATACAGAATATCTCGACCTTGCCATATCAGTTAAGCTTGTAAATAACATAGATGAGGCAATTGAACATATTAACAGATTCGGTTCTCATCATACAGATTGTATTATTACAGAAAATGATGAAAGTGCTGAAAAATTCATGCAGATGGTAGATTCTGCCGGAGTATATAAGAATTGTTCAACAAGATTTGCTGATGGTTTCAGATATGGCTTTGGAGCAGAAGTCGGCATAAGCACAAGCAAAATCCATGCAAGAGGGCCGGTAGGACTTGAAGGGCTTGTCACTTACAAATATAAACTGTATGGAGATGGACATATTGTAGATGATTATGCCAGTGGAAAAAAGCAGTTCCATTTTAAGGATTTATAAGAAATATATAAAGTCAGCACAGCTGACCAGCGGTTCGTAGCAGGATTTGCAGGCGATTCCTGAATAATAACAGGTATATGAGAAATCTAAACTAACATAAACGATATAGAAAAGGATAAATGAAAATGATAAAATATAATTATATAAATGGAATACGAAAGATGGGAATAATAATGGCAGCTACAATGTGTATGGGACTTACAGCATGTGATTCGTCAAATGATAATAAGAGTGCAGACGCAGCTAATACAGTACAGACAAGTACGTCTGCGCAGAAAGCTGCAGAAACAACAGCTGCGCAGACGCAGCAAACTACAAAAGAAGCGGTTACACAGGCTCAGACAACACAGGCAGCAACAGAGGCAACGACACAGGCAGCCGTACCGGAAACAACGCAAGTTTCTGATGAGTGGAAGGATGCTTATATTGATTATCTTAATAATAATTCATCAAGCAGGAATATTGGTTATGATTTGATATATCTTGACAATGATAATATACCTGAAATTATAGAAATAGGAGATTGTGAAGCAACAGGATGTAGAGTTGTGGGGTATAATAGTGGTTCAGTAGAGTCGACACAGTTACGAAGACTTGGATATTCATACATAGAAAGAGATGGTCTTTTATGCAATGACGGTGGTCATATGGGATACTATTTTGATATCGTTTATTCTTTAAAAAATGGTGAACTGACAATGATTGATGAAGGAATATATCAGGATAAAGATGGAGTGGCACAGACAGATGCCAGTGGCGAATATATATATGATTATACATGGAATGGTAATCCTGTATCAAAGGAAGAATATAAAGCGATGCTTAATTCAGTATATGATACTTCAAAAGCAAAAAGCTTAGCATCTTTTAGCAAAGATAATATAATGAGTAAAGCACAGGTAATAGAAGCTATACAAAACATGTAGGAAATTGTGATTGACCGAGATGAAAGCGAGGGACGCTTCTTGAACGACAGTTCAAGAAGATGTTTTTAATGTGTA
>OGGM01000218.1_pt1 | contig 55291 bp, 56 predicted proteins | sample 1571251 | NCBI WGS metagenome assembly OGGM01 (sample SAMEA2582076, study PRJEB24529) | metagenome | biome: Human gut stool | place: China | collected 2011 | reverse complement strand
GGAAAATCGGGTATATGTCTTGCCTAAGGAGACGGATATAGCTGTAGCCTCCGTAAAACTGCACTCCATGGGTTATCAGATCGATACTCTCAGCGAAGAACAACGTACTTATTTAAACCTCGATTAAGGAGACCGGCATGGCAAAAACACTGATTAAAAACGTAGGCCTCTACCGCAATCACGTAGTGACGGAGCAGGGGAATATTGAAATTACGGACGATCGTATTACGGCCTTTCCCGAAGAAATTGGGGATATATCGGCATACACTACGGTTATAGACGGCAAAGGCATGCTGGCTTTACCGGGATTTATTAACACACACAATCACATTGCTATGACGGCTTTTCGCAGCTATGCGGACGATATGCAGCTCATGGACTGGTTGGAAAAGAAAATCTGGCCGGCTGAAGCTTGCTTGAACGGAGAAGTCGTATATGCCCAAACCATGCTCGGTATTGCCGAAATGATTCGCTGCGGTACAACGAGTTTTGCGGACATGTACTTTTTCATGGACTACGTAGCCGAAGCCGTTAAAGATTCGGGCATCCGTGCCTGCCTGAGCCGCGGCCTGACAGGGATTACGCCCAATGCGGATGAAGCCTTGCAGGAAAACCTGGAATTTTACCGCACGTGGCATAACAGCGGTGACGGCCGTATTACAGTTATGTTCGGCCCCCACGCTCCCTATACATGCCCGGAGAAATATTTGTACAAGGTAGTGGATACAGCTCGCTCCGTCGGTGCGGAAATCCACATGCATTTAAGCGAAACAAAGACGGAAGTGGAAAACCATAAAAAACAATACGGCCTATCACCCATTGCCTGGGCTGATAAGGTAGGTGTGTTTGATTGCGGGTGCTTAGCCGCTCACTGCGTTCATGTCGATGACGAAGATCTGGAGATTATGGCTCGTAAAAAAGTGCGTGTAGCCCACAATCCGGGTAGTAATCTGAAGTTGGCCAGCGGTACGGCGCCTATCGGCAAGATGCTGAAAAAGGGGATTACCGTATCCTTGGGTACAGACGGGGCCTCAAGCAATAATAATTTAGATATTTTTGAAGAAATGCGACTGGCAGCCCTTATCCATAAAGGAGTAACTTACGATCCGACAATCATTCCCGCCGAAACGGCAGTAAACTTACTCACTGAAGGCGGAGCCGCGGCCTTGGGTTATAGGGATGCGGGAAAGTTGGAAATAGGATATAAGGCGGACATTACCTTAATGGATCGTGAAGGACTCCATTGGTATCCCCATAACGATGTCTTATCTCTGTTGGCCTACAGTGCCAACAGCATGGACGTAGATACGGTATTTATAGACGGAAAACCGGTTTTAAAGAACAAAGAATTCGTCACCTTGGATATTGAAAGAATTAAAGCGCGGGCAGAAGAGACGAAAAAGCAGTTATTGGCTGCCGTAGAGTCGGTATAGCGGTAAAAGCGTTCACACAAACAAGTGTAGAACGCTTTTTGTCGTATCATAAACATAGAAGGGATGGGAACTACTTATGACAGGAAAAGAGCGAGCCGTAAAATGGTGCAAGGGCATTCCCGAATTAGAGTCCTTGACCTTGATAACGCAGGAGCGGATTTGTACTAAGGTCGCTAAACAGCTGTTAGTCATTATGATGACCGTTATATTCATTTCTGTCACAGTTTTCATATATCTTTCATTTCAATACCCCGAGCTGGCGGCTTATATGGACCGCATAAACAACACACTTCTAAACCATATGACTTACAGAGCATCTCGCAATAGCTTGGCCGTAGTCCTCATTGACGTATTTTCTGCCCTCGTGCCTCTGCTTTTCGTATTATTCGGTCCTCCGCTTTTGGTATTCTTTACCTTAAAGAAACCTTTATCAAAAAGAGAAGTCCAAAAAACTCTCGCAACCTGGCGTTTAGAGACCGATTCGGGTATGAAAACAAACATTACCTTTGTCGAAGTGCAAAAAGCCATGATCGCCTTGGAGATCGGAGATATATACTATTTCATCCTGTATCCGCCTCAAGGTCTTATAGAATCTCTCTTTATGCAAACAATGCGTGAAAAAACGGGCACCTTTATCCTGGAAGTCAGTAAAGGCGATGAGAAAAAAAGCACCCTTTTCAGTTGTAAGAGCCTTACAAGGGGAGAGGTCCTTTCGACCATGAAGGAGTATAGAGAACGGCATATTATCCCTCTGACGGATACGTGGGAAGTTATAGGCACGTACGATAAAGCCGAAGCGGAACGGGCACAAGCGAGAAAGGCCGCTTTACAGCAAGAACGTAAGGATACTTTTATTCGCTTGGTCGGAAATCTTTCGGGAAACGATGCCAAGGTCATGAAAGAGGCTCATAAGTTTCTGCGAAACCCCGTCGCCTTTTTTTATAAGACCAAGGCTGACAAACCGGTAAATACGGATGTAAGTGAAACCGACATGCGTCAGGCCTTACGGGATATCTTAGTTCAAAACCGCGTTGCCACTGCATTACCTTGTATCACATCGGCAGATACTTTTGTACAGGCCGTAAACAATGTATCTCTCGTTCGTAGCCACCCTGAACTTACACTCGCACCGGATATTTTTTCCGCCAATCCTGACGGCGAATCGAAAGATTTTACTCGAAAAATAAATAAATATTGGGAAAACACTCAATTTCGTATAGTATCCTTATATACGGATTCGGACTTATTCGTGCTGCTCCCCGTAAATCGGATTGACTTGGAAGAAGTACAAAAAGAAGCCGAAACAGTCGGTAGTAAGATCATCTATTTAGCACCTGTCGACGAAAGCAATGAATAGATAAGAATTTCTCGGATAAAGAAGCCGCAATGACATTGTTTTTATGTATATACGGAGTCTTAAAACGTTTATAGAAGGGGAAGATCATGTTTACCCAACTTTCGGATAATTATTTTATTTGGCCGGCTGTAATCGGTTTAATCATTCTAATTCCTGTTATTTTTATTAGTATGATTATCATTTTTTTCGGTGTTCGTTTTATAATACACTGCTATCAGGGGACAGCCTGGACGCCTTATCACATAGACGGAGATATTCTCCATGTCCACAATATCTTTAACAGTACCTTTGACCTTTCTCAAATTATTCGTATAGAGGCTCGAGCAATATATACGAAATCCCCTTTTACGTCAGGAGGAAGCAGATACTTGGTGCGTCTTTACGGAAAAGATAACGTTCTTTATGGAGCTATGAGTATTTACGGTACCGGTAAACTCTATAACTCTTCGGAAGCTTCAAAAAAAGCCGTGCTGGAATTTTTTTCACTTATGGAAATTCGAGGCATTCACTGCACCCTTGAGGAAGGTCAGTAAATATCTCCCTCATAAAAAGGGTAAGTATATGCCCTTCGAATTGAACAGTCCGTTAATGAAATGCTTGAGTCTCGTAAATTTCTGAAACGTTTTTACCGTTAAAAGGTTGGGCTCCGATGGATAAATTTAAAAAATATATATTTTTTATAGCATTACTCTTAGTTCTCACCTTTATTCTGATTCCGTTCTTCGGCAAGCTCTTTTTGTACGCTGCCGCCTATGTTATTTGGGGATTTATGGCCTTCTTCGTCGGCAATGTTCCTTTAAGTGACATCCTGAGTTGGTGGCAAGACTTATTATAATTAACAGGAGATAAGGTAATGGACCTGATTGAAAAAATAAAAAGCATTGAAAAATACGTGTGCGAATACTTTGAAGACTTGGACCTGGATGACCCGGTGGAAGAGGGCTGCTTTGCGGAATATGAGGAGGTTCGAGGCGCTACTGATAAGGAAATTCACGATTTTGAAAATCACTTCAATATAGTGCTGCCTAAGGACCTGAAAGAAATATATACATATAAAAATGGCAGCCGCTTTTTCCCCCTTCTACCGGCATTCATTGATAATCGTGACTATTCATTTACCCTTTTATCCTTGGAAGAAATAAAACACTTAAAAGAATATTTTCAAAATAAAAACGCATTGTTTACGGATTTTCCCGACTATTTTTCAAAAGAGGAGATAAAAAGGCAAGCCGATCCCAGACTGCAACCGTACCTATTTCATAAAAAACGAATTCCCTTTGCACAATATTGCGATTCCTGTTACTTAATGCTCGATTTTATTCCCGGGAGCATAGGACAGGCGGGACAGATTCTTTGTTATGTTCACGATCCGGATGAGGTTCTTTATGTATGTCCGGATATTACGTCCCTTATAAATGATATTCGGGAAAACATTCTTACAACTTCTTAACAAAAATGAACTATACGGGAAAACTACAAGAACCTTTATTCATTTTTTTGAAAAATATTATTTTTTATGATTAAATGATAGAAGAGTTCTCATTTTACCAACAACACGGAGGCCTAAATGGTCACACTCGCTGTATGTATATTGGTTTTCTTCCTTCTGGTTTCGGCCGGTACAGTCTTAATGTGGAAATACCGTTTTCGCCTTAGCCGAATGGCCTGTAAACAGATTCCAAAACCTGTAAAAGAGGATGAAAATCAGCCCCTTCGAGAATTGCCGTACGCCTGGATAATACTGATAGTATTCGTTGTCGTATCGACATTGGATATGTACTTTGATATGCCTTCTATCGGTATGGCGGGACTTATTTGGAAGGGCATCCTTGTCGCCCCGGCTTTGCCTATATCAGTATCCGCCTTCGTCTTCGTCATTTTAACGAACAGTGTGCGGCCGAACCGAAAAATCGTCTACATAATTACGACCGCTTTTTTTGTACTCATGGGGTTCATCTCCTCATCTACTGCATTGAGCGGAATCGAAGACCTTATACGCGGACCTGTAACAAAAGAGCTTATTTTGGAGCAGGTCATGTATGAAAAAACATGGTCTCGCGGAGCCGGTCGCTACAGCAGTCTTTTTCCGTCACAAAGTAGCGGACGCTTCAACGTTATGATGAGCGACGGGAAGGGGAAGTATGTGCACTTTTCCGTTTCGCCGCAAGATGAAGCCTTTCTTGACGAGATGACGAAGGGATTGACACTTCACAACAATCCGGTCAAAGTCGAAAAACTTAGGCAGTCGGTAGAAGAAAAACATAAAAGTTTTGCCATGTATCAAGGTGATGACTTTGATAACTACAGGGAAGTCCGTTATAAGGTGACTTATTATCCCGAAAGTTGCGTTTTCATACAGACTGAGCGCATCGACGATACTTAGTGATATAAAACATCTTCATGCTTATATAAATTTAAAAATACAAAGGAGAATATCATGATTTCACCCTTCGACACACATCCCGCTATTTTTAATCGAAAAGACGGCTCCGTCTTAACAATCAGCCGTAACGGCGTACTTTGTAAGGATAAAAACGGCAAGGTCACTTGTGACGTCGACTTTGACGACGTAAACGGACTTCATTGTTCAGGCTATTTAAGCTCAAACAATAACTATCAGATTATCTTCAGAGGTACGGACTGGAAAAATTTAACTGAAGTGGATACGGACTGCGAAAGCCGTGACGATTGCCATAATATTTTTGAAACCAAGGCCCTTATAGCAGCCTTTCTTCGTAATAAACTGACAGCCGATTTTCCGGCAAATTTGGATACCCTTGACCTCCCCCTTGATTATTCCTATTTAAAGAGAAAAGAAGTTCGTCTTCAAAACGGCAATCTCGTCTTCGGCAATACTTCAATTCCTATTAAAGATATCCGCCGCGTACTCGGTCATCAATGCTATCGTTGCCCGAAATACGGGCCACGGTATAGATTTTTCTCGTGGCAACAATTGGGACCAGGAAGATTCAAAATATATTATCATCCGCTATCTCGATTCGTCGTATTACTATGACAAAGACGGTACTACATCGACTGAATGGCAAAAAATGGCCGTTGAACGTACAGCTTCTTACAACTATGATATAGCCAATTGGCTGGAAAAATAAAATCTATGACGGGATAGAGGAGGCTCAACTCTCTATTCCGTATTTTTAAAATCTGAAAAGGCGGACTCCGATAGCGTTAGCTATCTCGCCTTCGTTGGAATTGAGGTATACATTATGATGGCCGGCATGGGAAGTATTATGTATATATTCATTGTTATAGGCATAGTTTGCCTAATCCTTTCAGGCTATAAACTAATGCATTTCTACGGCTCTAATGCCAAAGAAGGATACAATATTCTTCGCTTTACGAAAGATTCCGTAACTATCAATACGGGATTTTTTCCGCCGACGTACAAACTAAAAGATATTGCCGAAGTCCGTTTTTCGAAAGGTCGTGCACGCGGCCGTATCAGTACCAGCAGCTATATCGGCTATTTGCAGGTTATAAAAACAAACGGTCACTCGGGTCGATTAATCTCTTTTGACGGCAGTGTGTATTACCGCTTTGTAGTTATTATTACAAATGAGCACATTATAGACTTATCAACGGAAATTTTAATGAATGAATTTCGTCAACGAGGGATCTTGTGTATTAAGTCATGAAAGGCATGAAATGTATGAGATTCGATAAATTTTTTAAATTTCCCCTGTTTTTTATTCCTTGGGTCTTGTTGTTACTCGTCATGTTGGCGGAACTTTACACAGCCCATTATCTTTGGATACATCATATTCGAATTTGGGGAATGTCGTTTGGGATTACTTTTTTTCTCTTTTGTTTTCCCGGTCTAAGTGCCTTATATATAACGAAACGTATTGTCCTGTATTACGAGGATAAACTACTAATAAAGCTTACGCCGCTTACCTATAGACGAGATAATCTGTTCGATCTTATAAAGACCTTGAAAACCGGTAATACAGACTATGTAAAGGGACTCATTATAGACATCTTCATTACGACCTTCAATATAATCTGCATTTCATTTCTGCCCTGCGGATTTTTATATATGACATTTATTCTATATGATTTTCTGGCCCGTTACCGGGGACTTCCGACGGGACTGTTTTTGTAGACTGCAGCTGTTATACGGACTATACAAAAGGAGATTCGGACTGTGAAAAACACCTTAGGTCTTCAAATAGAAATAAATAAAGAACTAAACGAAATGCTCATGAGAACTTGTGATATCCGTTTTTATAAAGAACTGCAACAGCCGCAATTTTCGGAAAACGGAGAAGTGTACTCGCATAAATGCCAAGCCTTTGCACACGACGGCAGCGGCGGCGAGTTTGTTCTTCTCGAAGACGGAAGTATCGGCTTAATCAGTAGTGAGGGGAGTGTAGGGCGAGTAGCTGACAGGTTGGACGACTTATTGACCTTCTTAGTTAACGGTGTAAATATTTTCGATTTCAATTATATAAATCTATATAAAAACAAAGAGTTACTCCGAACTTTCTGTATGGCCTATCTGAAGAAAATGCGTAACGAATATGCCGAAAACCGAAGCGATTGGGATGAAATACACGGTGCCTTGGCAAAAAAATTATCCGTACCGTTTACTCCGGAAAACTTGCCGGAATTAGCCGAAACATTCTACCAAGCCGCTACACGCATGCCGACTTTTATATGTTCTTACAAAGACGGAGAAAAAGATTATACATGTGACTCCGTCCTTTCAGATATTTTTCCTCGGTGGATAGGAACCTTATTACAAATGACTAAAGAGGATTTTGAAACCTTGAGCCATAAATAGGTAATTTACAATATACAATCAATTTTATGACAATTTTCCTTTATCTATGGACTTACGTGCCGTACTCATAGGATAATGATAAAAATAATATGTCAGGGGGAGTTTTTATATGGCTACTTGGATGGAAAAGGACGTATTGATTGAAGGCATTTCATCGGTTTTGGGGCCTGCGTCATGGACACACGCAATTGACGACCCGGATTGTATAGCGTTAGCACAGCAGCAAGGCCGACTATATAGAATGAGTCCCGAAGAAATCGATTATAAAAAAGAAATGGCTTTTATAAAGTCCAAGAAAGCCGCTTTAGAAAAATCAGCACCTGTAGACTAGCATGTATAAAAAGCGATGAACTCGATATTTGGTTCGAGTTCATCGCTTTTTTCTTCTTAATAATTTTATTCTTTATTTCCGGCATTCACCCCATTACCGGAAAAATCATCAGGAGAATTTATTAACTGCACAGTAAGGATAACGGGCAATTTTACCTGTCCTTGAATCCAATTTTTAAGACGTTCTGCATCACTTATACTTAAAGGAGAAGCCACAAGAACTTCTACAGCAAATTTATCGGATTTAAAAGAATCCGTATTTTTTTCTTCGGATTTAAAAGAATCCGTATTTTTTTCTTCGGATTTAAAAGAATCCGTATTTTTTTCTGAATCCATATTTTTTTCTATAGCTATCAAAGAGCCGCCTCGAATTAATTGTACTTCAGGAAATAATATAGGGGCTTCCTTGTTCAATCGTTTAATAATCGCCCTATTAGAGTCTTGGTCACCCTTATTTGCATACATCAAAGAAACATTTCTATCATATTTTTCTTTAGAATTTTTAATCAATTGACGAATTTCATCGAAATCTAAACTTTCTTTTCCCTGAATAATTGAAAGCCTTACTTTTTGCAACCGCGGATACGAATTCAATGTATGTTGGAGTCCTTCTATTTCTTCATCACTTAAGGCATCACCAACCAGATCCACCCTCAAAATATTGTCCTGAAGGGAATAGGAAACTACACCGGTCTTTTCAAATTCCATTTTTTCTGAAAGAAATATTCGCACCTGCTCATCTTTCAAGCTATCTTGTACGGTTTTATTCGCAAAATAGAGGCTTGGCACAGTAATAAGAAGCCCCATTATAATTAAGATTATTCGCTGTTTACGAAAACGAGCTTCATGAATGTTACCGTGTAGAGGTGTTTCTAAAATTTTGAATACTAAAAATGCTGATAGGGTTATAAAAAAAGCATTTATAAAGAATAAATACATAGCCCCCAAGAAAAAGTCGACATTACCCCTGGCAATACCGTATCCGGCTGTACAAAGCGGGGGCATCAATGCTGTAGCAATGGCTACGCCGGGAATAACATTGCTCTTTTCGGTTCTTGTATTGCCTATAGCACCTGCAATGCCTCCGGCTAAAGCAATTAAAACATCCCATATCGTAGGACTGGTTCGTGCCAATAATTCATCCGTAGTTCCTGTTAAAGGGGATATAAAAAAATACACGGTAGCTGTTAAGAGTGCAAAAACTACCTGAAAAACCATCTTGATTAGAGCTTTTCGAATAAAATCCGTATCATAGGTCGCCATTCCGTATCCGGCAGCTAAAATATTACCCATTAGAGGTGATACAAGCATAGCCCCTATAATAACGGCCGTACTGTTTAAATTTAAACCGACACAGGCAATTATAATAGACGCAATCAGAATAATTAAATTAGCTCCGCCTATAGTCATGTCGGATAAAATTCGATCATTAATGACTTCAGATGATGCAGCATCCGACTTTAAATCGATTATTTTATTCCATTTCTCCATGTTATTTATGATTATTTTATTCCATTTCTCCATGTTATTTATAACCTCATATAATAAAATCTATGTCTTATTTTGACTAAACAAGTATAGCAACAATAGTAGCGCTATGCAATAAATTTTTATAAGCACGGAATAAAAGAAACCGCTATATATGTATTGAAACACAAATAATCTCATTGTATAATACAGAGTAGCGATTACTTCCGATAACGTTAATTTATCGGAAGTAATGAAATATACATTTATATAGCCTCATATACTATCATATTTGTCGGCGTAGTTATGCCAATTATTGCGTATTTCGGAATCAAAAAAAGCAATCTAATCGAAGATGGAGGAATAGAATCTATTTCCAATTTTGTTTCTACAAATATTAATTTAACCATAGAAGAAATTAATATAATAAAGAAATACCGTCGGCTTACTCCTGAAGGTAAGAAAACGGTATTAACCATTTTAGATCTTCAATATGAAATGGTATCTCCCAAAATTAAGAACGACAAGGCAATTTAATTATCGTTAACTTTCGGCAGTTGTAATATAGTTTTATTGTGATAATTGATTATTAATTTTTAATTTTTAGCTCAATAAAGAAAGTAGGTGCTGGTAACTTATGATTATTGGTAAAAAAATGACAATTTTACTTCTATTGTTTACGTTACTTCTATCTACATTATCTTTTGCAAGTGTTATAGAAAATAGTCAATCAGATGTAAACTTAAAATTAAAATATCCTTTGGTATATATTAATAACCCTGTAGCTCAAGAAAAAATAAACCAAGATATTGCAAACCGTGTATTATATGCTAAAGACCTATATTATAACAAAAAGAATTTTGAAGTCAGAACATTCTATGATATTACTTTTGAAGATGAACGATACCTTTCTATTATTTTTTATACTTATCATTGGAATGGATTAGGGGTTCATGGTCTTTATACCGGTCAAGGTTTAGTCTATGATAAGGAAACTGGTGATAAAATTCCTTTAGAATATTTTGTAACTCCCCCTACAGCTGAACAAATTAATCAATTTTCTTACGGCCCACTTATTTCTGTTTATTCCGAATCTAATAAAATATTAACTACGTATTACCAGATAAAAGAATGTTCCCATAATTATTGTTTGCCAGGGAATGGGAGCATTGACTTACTCTATCAACCGTATTTTCTGGCTTCTTTTGCTGCTGGAGTTACTCATGTCCGTTTAAGTCCAGCCATAATTGAGTATTTTAACAGGCAACCATTAGATAGTTAAAAATATTACATAAGGTGATGTCTTATGACTACAGATAAACTTCCTCAGACTACTGCTCCGCTCTGTCCACATTGTGGGATTACTATGCGAAAACGACACGGCCATTTTGGTTTCTTTTGGGGTTGCCCCAATTATCCCAGATGTCCTTTTACTCTTGATTATCCTGATGGGAAATTGTCTGTTTCACAGAAAGATTTTTTAACCAAATTAAATGCTATCGAAGAACTTTGCAAGTCTTACTCTTCAAAGATTTCTAAGGGAACTGATGAAGCAGAAATACAGTCTTTATTGGTTTCTTTTGAAAATGAATTTACTACAGCCAAAAAATTGAACGCAACTTATTTCCAAAGGCAAAAGTATGTTTCTATGCAGGAATATGTCAATACTTTAGCTGGATTGGTATATTATATCGGTGCTACGACTTTATGTTCCCTAAATGCTCTTACGGAAGCTCTGCGGATTAATGGTATTGCTCAAGGCCTGATTTACTCTACGGATGCCAATGCTGAAAAACTACATAATTTAGATACTTATATCCGTCGTAAGATGCAGCAACCTGATTCAATTTTACCTCCGCCCAATAACCATATTACGGTTACATGCTCTGATCCTCCTCCACCTCGTAATGGGTATATTGATATCAGTTCAAAACCGCATTCTTATTCTTTTATAAAATTTAAATATCTTGCATTATGTATAGTTATTTTGGTGGCCTTTTTTTCTCGTGGGTTTGGGCTTCTGAGTCCTTCTCCGGTCAAACCTAATGCAACACCGCGTACTACACAATCTGCCCCAGTAAAATCGCAGCCGGCTTCCAGTAAATCATCTTCAACGAGTTCAAAATCTTTACACCCTGAATTCGCGGCGCCTGCTAAAGCATCTTCAGCGACTTCTAATTCTTATACAAGACGTTCGCAATCCATATCAAATACGAATCCAGGTGATCAAAATCCAATCACTACAACTTATGTAGGAAACAAACGTACAGGTGTTTTTCATCGTGCCGGATGTCGTGCAGAGAGACGAATGAGTGAAAGAAACCGACTCTATTTTGATAATCGCAATGAACTTATCAATCGTGGATTCAGGCCTTGTCAAATTTGTAATCCATGATAAAGATCTATACGAAGACGTCGCACTAAACATTAAGAACGACGAGGCAATGTAATTGTTGTTCGATTTTGAATATTCTATATTTTCTTTTAAGCAAAACTGACTTTTTTGCTATAGTTGATTATTTAACTATAGCAAAACCAGCTTTTTGCTATAGTTAAAATACTAGCTGAGTTGTCTTCACTCGTCCTTGAGATGGGCCGTCGCTAATCGCCGTTACCTGCTGCATAATCCGATGGATAACGTCACGTTGCCCCCCATGTCGCACTGCTCCCAAAACGCCGGCTATTTTTACACCGGATGCAACCCGCACTATCTTTGAAAAATTCCCTCCAGGCCATCCCATCCACATGCCTTGCGCCCTTTCTTATTTTACCGGCATGAGGCTGGGAGAATGTCTGGCTCTGGAATGGTGCAACGTCAATATGACAGCGATGACGATCCGCATCACTGGAACCACCTATGACCACAACGGGATCCCGAAAATCATTTCACCTAAGACAGTATCATCTGCCAGAACTATCACTTTTGGCGCCAAACTATGTGCCGAATTAAAGTCCCAAAAGCTATGGCAGGACAAGAACCGCTTTCAAGCCGGCCGTTTCTATCATGAAAACCCGGAACATCACTTCGTCTGCACTATGCCAGATGGTCGCCAGATGACCAGTAACAATACAAAATATTTTAATATGTGGTGCAAGACGTACTTTCCTAACACCAGTTTCCATTCATTCCGTCACACTCACGCATCCATGCTGTTGGAACATGGGTTGCCAATAGACTATGTTTCCAAGCGCTTAGGCCACTCTTCCATTTACACGACCGCGAACATTTACGATACCATTACCGATAAACGTGAAAAAGATGCCGTCAATGCCATGGATGCCTTTTTATACTCAGCAAATAAATGAAATCTTCCGTCATAAAAAGTTTATGACGGAAGAAATGACGGAAGAATCCCCAGAACACGCACACCGACTGGGTTTTGCTTTAACGTTAATTTATCGGAAGTAATAATTGGGGAGAAATGATAGGGGATATTCCCGTATCAGCTTTAAATAGCTTTCTTATCTTCTTTTAAGGAGTTTTTGTATGAACTATGATGAACTGGATCACTTTTATATCGGTCGCCCCGTGGCAATTCAAAGAAATTCAAAACTTACTGCCAAGGCTCGACAAAGTATTTATATTGCCAGAGCTGATAATACAATTGATGCCTACGCTTCCGACTGGAAAGATTTTTGCGATTGGTGTGTTCAACATGAACAGGAATACTTCCCGACAAGGGCTGAAACAATTGTCAATTACATTAATGATTTGGCCGATAACGCCAAGGCTAACACTATTGCCCGCCGCGTCAGCGCTCTTACGGAAAATTTCGATGCTGCAGGCCTTACGGATAATCCTTGCCGCCTGCCCTTGGTAAAAGATGCCGTACGCGGTATTAAACGAATGAAAGGCACCATACAGCAGGGAAAGATGCCTATTTTATTCGATGACCTCGTAGATATGTTGAGGCATATCGAGGGACATGAGGCTGAACAGGCTCGTGATCGGGCTATTCTGCTAATCGGTTTTTACGGAGCTATGAGACGGTCCGAAATAGCCTCTTTACACGTAGAGGATTTGCAGTTTTCACGCTTAGGTCTGCGTATTACCGTACGCAACGCCAAAACAGATAAAGCCGGACAAGGTCAAGTGATTTCCATACCGGCCATAGAAGATAAAGAAATAGATGCCGTCACGGCCCTGCAACATTGGTTGCACCTATCGGGTATTACATCAGGCCCTGTATTTAGGGGCTTTACAAAAAATAAGACCGTTCGCAAAACCGCTATATCCGATAAGTCTGTAGCCCTGATCGTCAAAAAACATGTTGAGGCCGTCGGTATGGATCCGCAATATTTCGGAGCCCATAGCCTACGCCACGGCTTCGCCACATCGGCAGCCCAGCATCAAGTAGATGAACGCAGTATTATGAAACAGACAAGACACAAGTCCCAATCGGTTGTACGAAAATATATTGATGAGGCTGACGGCCTTATCAATAATCCTGTTTTCAAAATTACGGAACGGTCGTAGACTCTTAGAGACTATGTAAAAGACCCTCGGAGTGTCGGCTTACATTCCGAGGGTCTTTTATCTTATATTTTATTTACTTACAGGTACTTTTAAGACCTGACCGGGATAAATATCCTGATTATGGCCGAGATTATTGGCATCTACAATGGCATAAACGGTACTACGTACATCCTTATTATCGGCTGTTGAGGCGGAGGCTATTTTCCAAAGTGTATCACCTTGATGAACCGTAACTGAAACAAATTCTTTTTCGGTCTGATTATTCATCCAACCGATTTGAGTCAAAGAAGCAACTAAGATGACGGCAATAAGGATAAAGCGAATATTTTGAAGTCTTCCGTTACTTTTTTTAGTTTTGCGTTTCATATATATCACACTCCTGTATGTATAAGTCCTTTTATTAAGAACAAACGTTTAGCGAACGAATGTTCTTTTGTTAGATTTATTATATCGCCGAACACTTGTTCTGTCAAGAAAAAAGGAAACAAATGTTTGCTTTTCTATTTGAGATTGTTTATAATGAAACCATCTTACATGGGAGTGATATGCTATATGCTGAATCCGGAAACCTCTTTGACTACTCGACAACGTCAAATCTTAGACTACATACGAAAATGTGTTCATACCCTCGGCTACCCCCCGTCAGTCCGGGAAATTTGCAGTGAAGTAGGCCTTAGTTCTACCTCTACCGTTCACGGCTATCTTACGGATCTGGAAAAATTGGGATTTATTCGCCGAGACCCTTCAAAAAACCGAAAGATAGAACTTCTTGACGAGGGCACGTGGCGTTCCAAAAAAATCGTTCCCCTTCCCTTGGTCGGTACGGTCCGTGCCGGTGCTCCCATTACGGCAGAAGAATGCGTGGAAGACGTCTATCCCTTTGCTGCCGAGTTTATCGGTGATGATGACTGTTTCATGCTTACAGTCCGCGGTGACAGTATGAAAGACGCCGGAATTTTAGAAGGTGATTTACTCATCGTTCGTCAACAAAGTATGGCTCGAAACGGCCAGATTGTCGTAGCTCTTGTCGATGATGAAGCCACGGTCAAACGCTATTACTTTGAGTCTGATCATATTCGCTTACAACCTGAAAACGATGACTATGAACCGATTATTACACGAAACTGTCAATTATTGGGTATCGTCATCGGCGTCTTCAGGACCTATTAAAAAATGCAAAAAGCTCTGATTCGTAAATAAGGTTCTATAATAAATGCTGAAGTCAGCACCGTATAGGTGCTGACTTCAGCATTATTGTACGCCGAATAGGCATGACAAAACCCCCAGTTAAACTGGGGGTTGGTAAAAATATTCTTATAGAAAAGGAAAGAACCTCCCCATGGTACAATGATAGCGGTCTGGCAACCACATTATTGTACAAAGAGGAGGTTCCATGTCAATGAATGACGTACAAAGCTTATCACATAGCAAATGGAGATGTAAATATCACGTTGTGTTTGCACCCAAGTATCGCAGACAGATTATATATAAAAAATTAAGAAGTGATATAGGGAAAATTTTACGTGACTTATGCACAAGAAAACATGTAGATATATTAGAAGCGGAATGTTGCCCGGATCATATCCATATGTTGGTAACCATACCCCCGCATATGAGTGTGTCGGGTTTTATGGGATATTTGAAGAGTAAAAGTAGCCTCATGATATTTGATAAACATGCCCATCTTAAGTACAAATATGGGAATCGACACTTCTGGTGCAGAGGCTATTACGTAGATACGGTAGGCAGGTATGAAGGTGCGATAAAAGAGTATATTCGCAACCAGTTACAAGATGATATCGCCATGGACACGTTAAAATTCCAAGAATATACCGACCCGTTTACGGGTAAGCCGGTAGAATAGGCAGAAAAAAAGCCCCCGAGTAGGGGGCTGCCTGTAATAATAGAGTGGTTGTCGGACTATTTTGATACCCTCTTTAGAGGGTATCCACTAGAGAAAGGCCCTTATAGGTTCAGAGAAAACCACCAGTTTAACGGGTGGTTATGATTTTATTCATGAATGATTACTAATATAACCTTTGATAGAGAAAATTAAAATTTCTAATATTTGTCCCAAAAATATAGAAATGCGTCCCAATTTGTGGTATAATAAAGAAAATAGGAGGTATAGCAATATGAAAAAACAAAATGTTTTAAATTTAATAAAATACCATGTGGAAAGGAATGAAAATTCCTTTAGAAATGAGGCGATAGCAATAGCAAGATATTTTGATAGCATAGGAGATTATCAGTTATCTGAATATATTATGGGGTTAATATCCGAATCAAATTTATATTCACCACAAAGTAGTGATTTTGAAAGTGAGTTTTTAAAACAAGTAGAAATAAGAAATTTAGAGGCTTTAAATTTACCACTTGAAATAACAGAAGACATAAAAGGTATTATTAACGCTGTAAACCATAATGTTGGTATTAATAAATTTTTATTTGAAGGATTACCGGGAAGTGGAAAAACAGAAGCAGCCAAAAATATTGCAAGATTATTGGATAGATCTCTTTTTAGGGTGGATTTTGAAAACTTGATAGATAGCAAGTTGGGACAGACTAATAAAAACATAATAAAAGTATTTAGAGAAATAAATATGCTTCCAAATGCAAATAAGGTTGTGGTTTTATTTGATGAAATTGATGTTATTGCTTTGGATAGAATTAATTCTAATGATATTAGAGAGATGGGAAGAGTAACATCTACAATTTTAAGAGAATTGGATAGATTGACAGACCTTAATAAAGAGATTGTACTTATTGCAACAACTAATCTATATTCAAATTTTGATAAAGCATTAATTAGGAGATTTGATGCTGTTATTAATTTCAATAGGTATAGTGATGAGGATTTAATAGAAGTTGCTGAATATTATTTTTCTTCATTTATCAAGAATTTTAAAGGAATATCCAAAGATACAAGATTATTTAAAAAAATATTAAAGACAGCAAAGAAAATACCTTATCCCGGGGAATTAAAAAACATTATAAAAACATCACTTGCATTTAGCGATGTTGGTTCTGAGTATGATTATTTGAAAAGATTATACAATAGTTTGATAGGGAGTTTGGATCAAAAGGATATAAACCAACTTCATGAAGAAGGATTTACTGTAAGAGAAATAGAAAAATTAAAAGGTGAGTCTAAAAGTGCAGTATCAAGAAAGTTAAAGAGGGAGGAAGTAGATAGTGAATAATGTCGTGGAATTAAAAGGGAAACGCTTTGTGCAAGCCAGTAAAAATGGTATGCGTGGAGGCATAGCCATGAATGGGAAAGTGGAAGTCAGTACAGAACATTTATTAAGATTAAGATCTCAGCTAATTCAGATTAAAGAATTCTGGGATAAAGAAACAAAGCCTTTTGAAGGTATTTTAGTTAGTGTTTATTATAATAAGATTGTTGCAAAAAGTAATCGGATTTCTGGACTTTTTAAAGGAACGGCTTCTAATGATGCAATTGTTGGAGCAAAATTTAATAGAGATAAGAGTAAACATATTATCACATATTTTCTTGATGAGTATGACTTAACTAAAAGCATAGAGTTGATTACAGATACTTCCAATATATTGTCTCAAAAATTTGCGGGTAAGATCAGCAAGAATATATTTGAAGATAAAAATATTGTTAACCCAACAGTTTTTAAAGATTTTTCTGTAAGTATGTCTATATTTAAACAGGTGATTGCAGATGTATCATATATTGATTCTTTTGAGGTAGAGTTCCCTACGATAGATGTAAAACAGAGTATTATAACTTTGTATGATGTAAGAAAAGATACAAAATTGTTATTTGAAAGATTAGGGATAGATATTTTAAGTAGTAGAATTTTAGATAATCAAACTGTTTACTTAGATGAAAAGCAGGTAGAACTACTTTTCGAAAAAGCACCCTATCTTGTTTCAATGGCAACCGTTGATTTGTCAAGTTTATCGCCCGATGATTTTATCAATGAGTATCAAACAAAAAAGGTAACTATACCATCCCCAACTATTGAACCGACGATTGGAGTGATAGATACCTTATTCGATGAAAGTGTTTATTTTAGCGATTGGGTTGAATATCATGATATGGTTTCAGAAGATATACCAAAAAATCCAAAAGATTATAATCATGGGACAGCAGTATCTTCTATTATTGTTGATGGAGCAAGATTAAATCCTTGGTTGGATGATGGCTGCGGAAGGTTTAAAGTTAGGCATTTTGGAGTAGCGGTAGGTGCTGAATTTTCTTCATTTTCAATAATAAAGAAAATAAAGAGTATTGTGGTAAATAATTCAAATATAAAAGTCTGGAATATTTCACTTGGCAGTAATCAGGAAATTAATGACAACTTTATTTCTGCTGAAGCTGCGACCTTAGATAAAATTCAGTTCGATAACAATGTAATATTTGTTGTGGCAGGAACAAATAAACCAAGTGCAGATATAGTAAAAATAGGCTCTCCGGCAGATTCTGTTAATAGCATAGTTGTAAATTCAGTTAGTAAGAATGGCCTGTCTACTAAATATGCTCGTAAAGGATTAGTATTATCTTTCTTTGCAAAGCCTGATGTGAGTTATTATGGTGGCAGTGAAGAAGAGTACATTAGGGTTTGTGAACCTTTAGGGGCTGCAAGTGTTGCTGGGACTTCTTATGCTGCACCTTGGATTGCGAGGAAATTATCTTATTTAATTGATGTGTTAGGACTTAATAGAGAAATTGCAAAAGCCATGATTATTGATGCTGCAAGAGGTTGGGATGAAAAACCGACTCCTGAGGAAGTTGCTTTATATGGGCATGGAGTTGTACCAATTCATATAAACGATATTATTCAAACAAAAGATGATGAAATTAAATTTGTGGTATCAGACATTAGCGAAAAATGGAATACTTATAACTACGATTTTCCAGTTCCTCTAAAAGATAATAAGTATCCATATATTGCGAAGGCTACGATGTGTTATTTTCCATTGTGTGATAGATTACAAGGTGTTGATTATACAAATACGGAATTGAATTTACATTTTGGGCGAATGGGGGATGATAAAAAAATCAAGGATATTAAGGGAGATAAACAGAATACAGAAGACACCTTAGAGGGAGAAAGAAATTATCTTTTGGAAGGTGAAGCCAGAAAGCAGTTTAGAAAATGGGACAATGTAAAGTATATCGCAGAGAGTGCTACAAAAAGAATGATACCAAAAGACTCTTATAGAAATAAGGATTGGGGCATGGAAATAAAAACAAATAACCGATTAGCTCCTCAAGATGGTGTAGGAGTTAGGTTTGGTGTTGTTGTAACACTCAAAGAAATGAATGGAGTTAATAGAATTGATGAATTTATCAGAAGTTGTACACTAAATGGTTGGCTGGTAAATGTAATTGATGCTGTTAAGAGAGTAGATATTCACCAAAAAGTTAATGAAGAGATTGAGTTTGAATAGATGTTAAATGACGGTATCAAAGGAGGATTAGTAGTAAATGATATTCACAGAAGAGCAATTAAGAAAATATGCAAAACCTTTGAGTGAAACAGAGGAAAATCAATGTAAAAATGCCATAAGAATGGTAGTTGATGCATTAAAAACTATCGGATTTAATGAAAGGACTTCCATTCAAAAAATGTATAGTGAGACACCTTCATTTGAAGTGATGATGAAGAGTAATGATGATTATGAGGTTAAAATATTTTTACAAGGATCCTATGCAAACAATACTAATGTTAGACAGCATAGTGATGTAGATATTGCTGTTGTTCAAATAGATCAATTTAGACCCAAATATAGAGTTGGTGTTTCTAAAACTAATTATGGTTTTATAAGTGCAATTTCAAAAAGCAAGACTTTTAAAGATATAGTTCAATCCGCATTAGAAAATAAATTTGGTGATGATGTGGAAAGAAAAAACAAATCTATTAAAATACATGGAAATTCTTATAGAAAAGATGCTGATTCGGTTCCAGCATTAAGATATAGGGATTACTCTTATGATTACAGGTTTGATCCAGAAAATTATGTAGGAGGAATACTTATCAAAGCTGATGATGGAACTGAAGTAATAAATTATCCGGAACAACATATTAAGAATGGGATAGATAAGAATAAAAGAACAAACTTATATTTTAAGAAAATGGTTAGAATAGCAAAAGAGATGAGGTATCAAATGCAAGATGAAGAATATGAATTTGCACAGAAAGCAAGCTCTTTTGGTATAGAATGCTTACTTTATAATGTTCCTGATGAAATTTTTACAAAGAAGTATGATTGTTACAAATATATTTTTGATGATATTGTAGAGTTTCTTTATGATAATAAACATAACATTAATAGCTTTGTTGAAGTTAACGGTATTAAAAAATTATGCTATGATTCTGCTGATAGAGAGAAAGTATATAAAGGATTCATAGATGAGTTAAAAGGATTTTATAGTTATGAAATCTAAAATTGAATCACTGATAAAATTATCTGGAATAATTATAATTCTTATTTTTATTATCTTGTATGAATTTAAGATGCCTAAGTCGCTTTTGGATTATTGGGATTTAATTTTAGAGTCCGCTGGATATTCTGTTATTGCAATAGCTATATATGAAAGATATTTATGGAAATATAATCCTTTTGTGAAAATGCCAAGATTAAAGAAAAAATATACAGGAGTTTTAAGTTATAACTATAAGGGTAGACCTGGAGAAAAGGCGGTTGAAATTGAGATTAAGCAAAGTTTCCTTTCTACAGATGTGAAACTCAAATCTGACGAAATAAGCAGTAAAACCATTACCAGTAATTTAGTTGAAGAAAACGGAGGATTTGTGTTATATTACACTTATATTACTAATCCTTTAAGTAGATATAGTGAAAAAAATCCAATACAGATAGGTACTTGTAAATTGTTGATTGATAAAATTGACAGCATAAACGGAAGTTACTGGACTAATAGAAAAACAATAGGAGATTTAACTTTGAAAAAGTGAGTGAAGAGAGTATGAAAGTTTTTCTGTAAAAAAGAATTAAGCGATTCTTTCAGGGTCTCCTGTGATATACACTAATCATAGGAGGCCTTTACTATGGCAAGAAGAAAAAAGAAACCCGTCCACAAAGTCGTGATGACCGAAGGCAAGCGTCAGATCATCCAGCAGCTCCTGCAGGAATACGACATTGAAACCGCCGAGGATATCCAAGATGCGCTCAAAGAGCTGCTCGGCGGCACCATCAAGGAGATGATGGTGCCGCCGAGATGGATAACCATCTCGGATACGAAAAATCCGAGCGCTCCGACTCCGACGACTATCGCAACGGCTACAAAGAAAAAACTGTCAACTCCAGCTACGGTTCTATGCGGATCGATGTCCCACAGGACCGCAAGTCCACATTTGATCCCAAAGTTGTCAAAAAGCGGCAGAAAGACATCTCTGACATTGACCAGAAAATTATCTCCATGTATGCCAAGGGGATGACCACCCGCCAGATTTTCGACACACTCATAGATATCTATGGGTTTGAAACCTCTGAGGGTTTCATATCGGACGTAACGGATAAGATCCTGCCCCAGATTGAGGACTGGCAGAACCGGCTTCTCGATGACGTCTATCCGGTTCTCTACATCGACGCGATCCACTACTCCGTCCGGGACAATGGGGCCATTCGGAAGATGGCGGCTTACGTCATCCTTGGAATCAGCTGCGAAGGAAAGAAAGGTGTCCTGACAATCGAGGTCGGCGATAACGAGAGCGCCAAGTACTGGCTGGCCGTTCTCAACAGCCTTAAGAATCGCGGGGTCAAGGACATCCAGATCATCTGCGCTGACGGGCTGACCGGGATCAGGGAGGCGATTCAGGCGGCTTTCCCGAAGACAGAATACCAGCGCTGCATCGTCCACTAGGTCCGGAACACCTTAAAATACGTGGCAGACAAAGACCGCAAAGCCTTCGCCAACGATTTCAAGACAATCTACAATGCGCCTAACGAAGAGCAGGGCCGAGCTAACCGGGATAGGATCACGGAGAAATGGTCAGAGAAATATCCGAACGCCATGAAACGGTGGGAACGCGACTGGGATGTCATCACTCCAATCTTCAAGTTTTCCGCAAATGTGAGGATCGTCATCTACACGACGAACGCGATCGAGAGTTTGAACGCCACATACCGCAAGCTGAACCGCCGGAGAAGCGTCTTTCCGAGCGATCGGGCACTTCTGAAAGCCTTATACCTGGCCACCTTCGAAGCCACGAAAAAATGGAGCATGGCGATCCGGAACTGGGGGCAGGTGTACGGCGAGTTGTCGATCATGTACGAAGACTGGCTTCCTCTGTAAGGCTGAGAGCAGCAAAAACGGGCGGAAAGGTCCGCCCGCTGTTGACATGCCAACTGGCATCCGTTATAAAATAAGCAACCATCTGATAGCCGATAGCACTGCTTTTTCGGACTGTCAGGCATAAATCTTATTACAGGACATCTTATTTACAGAAATCTTTTTACACGCTCAAAGTGAAGAGTAGAGATGGAAGCTATCTCTCCATCTCCTTACCCATATAGATTCCATAGTTTTTGCGTATTTTGTAAAGTTCATCCATACTGAGGCAGTCGCCTTGCCGGTATGGAAGCGATAGCGACTTTGTCATATCATGAATAACAGGGTAAATATTTAAAGTCGAGGTGAGTATTATAAACTTTTTTCTTTCGAGTCTGGGATTTTTTATAATAGCCGGCCTTACTTTATCTTTTACCGTGTTTTTGTATATTCGTCTTGTTGTAGCCGTTCGAGAAGGTCGTGACGTGCCTAAGTGGATGTATAAAGTAGGGCATGCCATAAAAGGGCGAGGCAGTGATGTATATGAAGATGTTACGGACAGAGCTGCGTTAAATGAAGTCAACATCTATATCGTCGGGATATTGGTTGCGAGTGTTTTCGTATATTTTATTTTCTCCGACAAGTATTTTACGAATGATAAGGTACTGTTCTGGATATATGCGGAGTTTGCCATTGTCGTTGGCCTGAGAATGGTCATAGGCTTGGGGTCTATCATCTTAGATATGGTGCTTCCCTCTAAGGGAAAGTGGGCATATAACCTTACTTTGTCAGCAGCTGCCAATGCTGTGAAGGGCATGATTTTTATGTCCGCTTTTGTCTGCTCCTTAGTGTTGAATATAACGGGACTTCCCGAGACGGCTCCGGTCGTTCAGGTAGACGGATATAACCTTGTAGTCGGACAAACTACGGCACAAGATTTTCTTGATGAAGGATTCTCCTTCTCAGGAAAGACAGAGAACGATATTATTGAAAACAAGAGAAATGACCACTTTTATTATGGCGAGACAGTAGGGCTTGTTAAAGACGGGAATTCGTGCGGATATGTGAACTTGACGCCGGCTCGTGAAGATGAGGGGCGTGTTAAAGACTGTATTGTTACACGCTTCGGTATATCATCAAGAGATGCGATGTTTAATCGAGTAAAAATAGACGACAGATATATTGCGAGCCTATCTCTCGACGAGTTGAAGAAAAAAGATATGAGGGATATTTTTTCCCTTTCCCCTGGCAGCTATGAGGAAAACAAGGGAAACAAATACTTTTCCCTTAAAATGCAAACTCATCCGTACGGACTGTGGAATCGATATACCATAGACGTGAACTTTGCCGATGATCATAGGGAGCATCGTTTTGAAGTATATACACAACATACGATTTGGGAGTAGGCTGTTCATTAGTGAAGTGAGGCGACAGTTATGACACAGGATGAACGGTTGAATTTTTTAATAGAAGCTTTTAAGGCTGAGGCCAAAGAATATAAAAAACTCTGTGTACCTGCAGACAGGGGCGGAAGACAGCAGTTTTTGCGAGGTCTTATGAATGTTCGTATGCCCGGACCCATGAGTGCTGAAGTATTGGCTGTCCAAGATGCGTATTTGTGTGAGCGGGCTGAGGAGAAGGGGATTGTAGACCTCCAGGATATTCCCGTCATTTGTGAGGGTCTGTCCGTTTGGCAAGGTGATATTACGCGACTCGCCGTCGATGCTATTGTCAATGCGGCTAATTCGGCCATGCTCGGTTGTTTTGTACCGGGCCATAATTGTATTGACAACTGCATTCAAACTTATGCAGGGGTTCAAATGCGGGCAGAATGTGACAGGCAAATGAAGTTATTAAAGCAAGAATACGGGCAGAGCTATGTACAGCCTACGGCTATTCCCCTGCTGACGGACGGGTATAATTTGCCGGCCAAGAAGGTTGTTCATATTGTCGGTCCTGTCGTAACGGGATCTCTTACACAAAAGCATAAAACGGAGCTTGCCGCTTGTTATACAAACACTCTGGATTTATGTATGCGTGAAGGTTTAAAAAGTCTTGCTTTTTGCTGTATTTCTACAGGCGTGTTTCATTTTTCTAACGAGGAGGCGGCAGAGATTGCCGTGAATACCGTCAGAGGTTGGCAGGAAACGCATGGGAATGCTATGGAACGCATTATTTTTAATGTGTTTAAGGATAAAGATAAAAAGTGTTATGAAACCCTCATGCGGTAAAGACTGCTAGATAAAAGCATGGATCGCGATGCCTTAGAGAAAGTAGCGATGCGTTGTAGGTAGTTCAGTAACATGCTTTTCCGTTTCTTACGGATAACTACATGAACCGATGTTCAGTCAGACTTAAATTTGATATATTTAAAGGCAAGATAGAATCCCGTATTTCTCAGATTAAGAGGTAAAGCAGGTGACGGCATGGAAGGAAACTTTGAAGACGGCATGCTCCGAAAAATAGAGATAGATACGAGTATTCCTTACGGAGAGGCTTTGGGTGACGGTTGTGAATTTCGTCAGCAATTGACAATAAGCTTGGACGGAACGGCACATATACAGCGGTGCGGGTACGTGGGTAATAATAAGGTATTTTTAGAAGACCGAACCTTTACGATGCTCGGTGACGATGCGGAATCTCTGTTTTCTGCTTTTGAAGAGTGCGAGTTTCCCGAAGCGGAATATCCTTTGGATATCAGTGGGGGTATTTACGATGTAAAATTGACTGATACGGACGGCAGTGAATCTCGTTATATCGGACGACTGGGAACGGATTTGTTCAGCGACGACAAAAGTTTATCCGATTGTGTTCGTGAAAAAACGGGAATTTCCAATTTATGGGTTTTTGACGGGAACCGTGATTGTATTACGTATTTGAAGATAGAATATGAGCGGACGACGACTGTCTGTGTTACGGATATTGATGTTGAGCCGCTAAAGTGGACGTATAATGAAGTCTTGACGGTGGATTATGAGACACAGACCGTAGAAATTTCCCGTAAAATTGCAGACGGTTGCCGCGTGACGAACAGTTATTACGTCGAAGACGGCGTGCGTCGGTTGCTAAAGAGTCTCGATGCGGACGGATTCGATAAGATTGAAGGAAATCCGTCGGATGCCATAGATAATCCTTTGGACCGTCGTCTCTATACGGTAACGCTCATGACGAAGAAACGGGATATGCAGGTGATTGCCGGCTCGTATGATAAACGCAGCCTGCCCGCCATGTGGCCCGATTTGATGAACAAAATCTATTCCTTTATTTCCGCCTACGGAATAGGAGAGCTGTTTGATCGTCATACATATGCCAAGGCGAAGCGCTTATCTACGGATTTTATTTATTGTCAAGTCGCTTTTTCACGCAGTAGTTATACGTACAGTTATATTGCCGATGAAGACATTTACAGAGAGGGCGATTTGGTCGTCGTTCCCGTAGGTCCGAGTAATGACGAAAGGGTTGTGCGCATTGAACGCATCGACTATTATTCGGCCGATGAGGTGCCTTATCCTATAGAAAAGACGAAGCATATTATCAGGAAGTATGAAGAATCAGATAATAGGGTATAGTGTAGAGTTTATATAGGGGATTGAGAATTAAAAGGGATATGATATATCAAATATGAGGAGAAGTACGCGATAATGAATTCGAGAGCCTATTATTCAAGTAGTATACATGACTTTCTCACTATAGATGCAGAGAATATTTTAGGAAGTATACTCATCCATAATGAGTTTGAGACCACTGACCTGCAAAAAAACTCTTGGCGTGAAGAAATCTATATTTTGCAACAAGAATTGAAATCATATGGACTGGGGGAAGTAATATTTGAGTATACTATTCCGAGAATGGGTCATCGCGTTGATGTAGTATGCTTAATTAATGGAATAATTTTTTTGTTGGAATTCAAGGTAGGAGATAAGCAATATACTAAGTCAGCCGCAGATCAAGTGATGGACTATGCGTTAGATTTAAAGTATTTCCATGAAAAAAGTAAGGAAAGATATATTATTCCCATAGTTGTTTCAACAGAGGCTGCCACTAGAGAAAATCAAGTCAATTTTATGCGAGATAATATTAGTGGGATTATTTATTGTAATAAAGCTAATATAGGAGAAAATATATCTAGAATCCTTCAGAAGATAGTTAGCGAACCTTTGGCTTGTGGAGAGTGGGTTAGCGCCCGATATTCACCGACGCCTACCATTATAGAGGCTGCTCAAGCCCTTTATAGGGAGCATGATGTTAAAAGCATATCAAGAAATGATGCTGGAGCACAAAATCTTACGGCAACTACATTAGCAATTTCAAAGATAATTGAAGATTGTAAGAAAAGAAAGAAAAAGGCTATTTGTTTTGTAACTGGAGTACCTGGGGCAGGGAAAACATTAGCGGGTTTGAATATTGCGAATGAAAGACACCGATTTGATGAAAATGAGCATGCAGTCTTTTTGTCTGGTAACGGTCCCTTAGTAGATGTTTTACAACATGCATTAGCTAACGATAGAAAAGAGAGAGAGGGGATAACGAAAGAACGAGCCTTGCGTGAGGCTAAAGCTTTTATTCAGATTGTACATAAATTTAGAGATGATGCATTACAAACTGAAGAGGCACCTGTTGAGAAAGTTGCCATATTTGATGAAGCACAGCGGGCTTGGAACGAGGAGGCCCTTGCAAAATTCATGAAGCGAAAGAGAGGGCTAACTGATTTTAGACAGTCGGAACCTGAGTTTTTAATCAGTGTGATGGATCGACATCAAGACTGGTCGGTTATTGTATGCCTCGTTGGTGGAGGACAAGAGATACATACGGGAGAAGCTGGTATTAATGAATGGATTGAGGCTATAAAGAAAATATATTCAGATTGGGATGTATTTATTTCAGATAAAATTATTAATTATGAATATACGGGAAATTTAACGTTAGACCAACTTTTTGGAGACAAGCCTTATGAGGTTATTCCGGAATTACATTTGGGGACATCGCTCAGATCTTTTAGAAGTGAAAATGTATCTGTATTTGTTCAGGCTATGTTAGATGGAGAGATAAATATAGCACGAAAAGCCTATAAAGAATTAAGTACACATTATCCATTAGTGATGACTCGAAACTTAGACATTGCTAAAAAATGGGTTAGGAAACAAGCACGTGGAACTGAAAGATATGGACTTTTAGTTAGCTCGGGTGGGAAACGGCTTCGGGCCGATGGGATTTGGAGCCAGTCTGAAATTGATCCCGTAAAATGGTTTCTAAATAAAGAAGATCATGTAGATTCATCGTATTATTTGGAAGTAGCTGCATCAGAGTTCGATGTACAAGGGCTAGAAGTAGATTATTCCATACTCGCATGGGATGCCGACTTTAGGTATACGGACTCAGGGTTTAACTATTTTAATTTTCGAGGAACTAAGTGGACTCACGTTAGACAAGATATTCAGCAAAAATATTTAAAGAATGCTTATCGCGTATTGCTGACCAGAGCTAGGCAGGGAATGGTAATATATATACCTGAAGGTAGTAAAGAGGACACAACGCGATTACCTATGTACTATGATTTGTTGCACGATTATTTGCAACGCATTGGTATAGAGGAAATATATGAATAATGGTATTTTACTGATCAATGATTTTTGTGTGGTGCTGATATATTTAAGAAAGGATGAGGGTCATGAATGATGTAATAAAGGTATTAAAAGAACGACGCAGTGTGCGTAAGTTTAAAGGGGATATGCCGCCGAAGGACTTGGTTGATGAAGTTATTGAAGCGGGTCTTTATGCGCCTAGCGGAAAGGGGCAGCAGTCGGCTATTATTATTGCCGTGACGAATAAGGATGTGCGTGAACGGTTATGTAAGGACAATGTGAAAATCGGCGGTCGGCAAGATGATTTCGATCCTTTTTACGGGGCTCCCGTTATTCTGATTGTCTTAGGTAAAAAAGATTGGCCGACTCATGTGTATGACGGCAGTCTGGTCATGGGAAATTTGATGAATGCCGCTCAGGCCGTAGGGCTTGGCAGCATTTGGATTCATCGGGCCAAGGAAGAGTTTGAAATGCCTGAATACAAACAACTGTTGCTTGATTTGGGCATAGACGGAGAATGGGAAGGTATCGGTCACTGTGCTTTGGGATATGCGGACGGACCCGTAGCGGAAGCGGCTCCTCGCAAGGATAGTCGTGTGTATCGCGTAGAATAGGAGAGCTGTTGTGGAGACGGAACTTACGGGCAAGCAGGCTCCCATTACGCCTGAAGGGGTATTTATTATCGGTACGTACGATGAGAGCGGCGTTCCCAATGCTATGAATGCGGCTTGGGGTTCTCAGTCGGATTACGGTGAGATTACTCTCTTTTTGGCACCTCACAAGACGACGGAAAACGTAATAAAAACCGGGGCCTTTACGGTGGCCTTCGGGACGAAAAAGACGGTTGAAATTGTCGATTATTTCGGAATTGAAACGGGGCATAAGGTCAATAAAATCGACAAGGTCGGTTGTCATGTCCATAAGAGTGACCATGTAAACGCACCGATTATAGAAGAATTTCCCTATACCTTGGAATGTACGTGTAAAAGCTATGATACCGAAACGGGAATCCTCATAGGAACTGTCGTGTCGGCCCAGGCGGATGAGTCGATTTTGACAGACGGTGTAGTGGACTATGAAAAGTTGGAACCTCTTGTTTTCGACATTGCCACGCGTACGTATCGGACTATCGGTCCCGTCGTAGCTCCGGCCTTTAAAATCGGCTTGAAGTATAAATAAAAAGTTTATATATTACGAATAAACACCCTTACTCCAAGATATATGGGAAATGTAAATGAACGACCATTCTTTTTCCCGGGTGGGGGTGTTTTTGTATGCTAAGGCTCGGTTTTATGTTAGAATGAAAGCCGTATACATTATGTCATTAAGGAGCAAGACTGGAATGAAGGATGTCTTACCGTCTATTCGCCGTAAAAGTCAAATACCGACGTTAAACATAACACAAATAAAATATATGGCTGCGGCTCTTACGGTGTGCTTACTGTTTCATATGCTGTTTGCACCTATGGTCGATGTGCCTGAATGGTTTATTGCCGTAGGCCGGCCGGCATTGCCCTTGTTTTTGTTTGCCGCGGCGGAAGGGTATGTGCATACTCGTAGCCGGCCGGCTTATTTGAAGCGACTTTTGTTGTGCAGCATTCTTATGACGGCTGTTACTTTTGCCGTCCAGGAACTCTTTCCCAATCGCTACGAATTGTCACTCATGGGAAATGCTTTCGGTACGCTGTTTATCTCTGTCTTGTACATGGTCGGTTGGGATAGACTGAATGAGGGATTGGCCTTAAAAGAAAGAAGCAAGATACGGGATGCCCTCTTTGTTTTCCTGCTTCCCGTAGCGGCTATTATGCCCCTTGCCGTTGTAGGAATCTTGGCCGATACGGATATAAATCACGCCGTACTGCAGGTATTGACCTTCCTGGCGTTATGTGTTCCCAATTTTTTTGTCATTTCTCACGGCGTTCTCTATATTCTACTGGGGCTTTTATTATACGTATTTCATGGAAAAAGAGTTGTTCAAGCGGGTATCGTCATTTTGTACGGCTTGTGGTTCCAATATATTTATGGCGGCGGCGAATGGTGTATTGCCTTGACAGCCGTTCCAGTGTGGTTGTATAACGGAGAAAGAGGCAGGGGAAGAAAATCTTTTTTCTACGCTTTTTATCCTGTATCCGTCATTGTTTTGTATATTCTTTCATGGCTTTTTGACCGATTTATCGTCATGTAGAGCCGGGTATGATAGGGTGTGCACGGCCGAAGTATCGGCCTGCCTATACATTTTTATTATGAGGGGGAGTTTTTATGAAAAAAGTATGGATGGCAGCTGTTTTGACGGCCGCACTTTCCGTAGGAACGGCGGCTTTTGCGGCGGACAGCACGGATTTATCGACATTGCCGCAAGTGTATGCGAAAGACAGTCTTTTTACGCTCGATAAAGAACACGTAGCAGGCGGTAACGGTACTCTGCACGGCAAATTTGCCTTTGCCCGTACATCGGCCACTCCGGAACAGGCTATTAAGGAAATCGGTCGTATGACATTGAACAAGGGAGAGTCTGTAGGGCTTCATACACATGCCGTTAATGAAGATGCGTATATTATCTTGGACGGTGAAGGCATTTTTACGGACAGCAACGGTAAGGAATATGTTGTTCGTTCCGGCGATATTACCATTGCTCGCCCGGGACAAAAACATGCGTTGCGCAATGAAAAGAAAAAGCCTTTGGTATTCCTCGATATTATCGCTCAAAACGATACCTATGCGGCTAATCATCAACAGGATAAGAAATAACACAGATTATGGATAAAGCGGAGTTCTTTTATAAGAACTCCGCTTTTGTAAAATCGGGAGGGGAGATGATATAATAAAATTACTACGTAATTATTTTTATCACATAAGGAGAAACGTATGAATAAGAAAAAACTGATTTTCGGCGGGGTCATCCTTGTTCTCGTCTTGGTTGCAGCCTGGTATTTTATGTACTTTACCAAGACACCGGGATATGCTTTGAACCAGGCTCGCGAAGCGTATACAAAGCATGATGTCGCAACCTTCAAAAAGTATGTAGATGTAGAATCTATTGTCGGTAGCGGTTATGATGATTTTGTGGCCGTAGCTATGGAGTCGCCGGAGATTAAAGATAATCCTATGAACGGGTTGGCATCGGCTATGTTCCAAGGCATGAAGGGACAAATCGTACCGATTATAAGCAGTGAAATTTACAGCAGCGTAGGAAAGAAGTTGGAAGGCGATTTGCCTTCGGCACAGGATAAAGCGGCTGCCGAAAAGGTAAGACAGGATTCGGGCATTGATGATTTGACATTCAAGGACATAGGGTCTGTAAAAGAAAACGGCGACAGTGCTGTCGTGCCTGTCACATTTACGTCAAAGAGCCTCAACCAGGACTTTACCTTCGAGATTGCTATGGAAAAGAAGGACGGCAATTGGAAGGCTGCTAAGGTCAACAACTTCAAAGACTTCCTTAAACTTGTAGAAAAGCAAAACGATAGTCAAGATAGTCAGGAACAGTCGGGAAAATAGACAGGTTCCGGGAGGAGCTCTCGAAAGGGAGCTCCTTTTTGCGACAAAGAAATCTTGTCGGTCGGATGTACATGTTACAGGTAATAGAAAACATAGTTTTGCAGGAAACGGTTACAGATTTTTAAAAATAGGATGAGACATGAAGACCTGCATAACGACATATGATATAATTCGCATTATATACACTAGACTATATACACAGAAAGAGGTGCCGTAATGGCTACATTGATGCAAAAAGATGTTTTGTTGGAAGGCGTGTTTCAGGCTTTAGGTTATGCACATGGGGCTAATGCGGATGAAGCGGTTATTAACGAACTCTGGGAATTGAAGCAAAAACTGTACAGCTCCAAGCCTGAAGATCTGGATTTTCAGGAAATAATATCTTATATAAAGGAAAATATTGAGAAATACAAGGGATAAAAGAGACACAAGCCTTATTACGGGAAAATCGTAGCGATACGGCATGGAGTACAGGCGACATTAAAGCGGCTATAGCGAAAATGCTATAGCCGCTTTAATGTATGGATCTTATTTGTGTTCGTAGTAGTATCTCGTCCACATGGTGATTTCCTGTAAGGACGGGTGGGGCGTCATGGTTTCGCCGATGGTGTAAATAGACTGAGGCACGAGATCACGGGTCAGACCGCTTTCACGCAGTTTTTTGACTGTAGGTGAGGCGATTTCCTCATGACGGATGACAAAGGGTTGGGGACCGGCATTCATAAGGTTAATGAAGGGTTGGATGAGAATAGAGGCTTCATGTCCGATAATGTGAGCTCCCAAGAGGTGTTTCGTTTTTTTGTCGATGACGAGTTTTACGAAACCGTCGTCGGGATTGCCTTGCTCAAAACCGAGGGCATAGCCTTTGGCTGCCGTCGAGTAATGGTTGACGGCAATATCCACGTCATATCCCGCTTTTTTTGCAATTGCTTCCGTAAGGCCTACTTGAGCCGCTTCAGGATAGGTGTAGGTTACTGCCGGGACGAGATCGTATCTGGCCCAACGCCAATCCTTCGGTTCGTGATTTTCAAAGAGGTTGTGGGAAATGATTTCCGCTTCGTAGTTGGCTTTGTGGCGGAAGGGCGCTAAGCCGTTAATATCGCCGAGAGCCCAAATTCCTTCGGCCGCTGTTTCAAGAAATTCATTCGTTTCAATGTACCCACGCTTGTCAAGCGTAACATCCGTATTTTCCAAGTGCAAAAGATCTGTCGTCGGTTTAACGCCCGGAGCGATAAGAATTTCTTCAGCGGTAACGCTGCCTTCTTCACCTGTCGAGCGGTCTTTAAAACGGAGAACTTTGAGTCCGTCTTTTATTTCGACGGAGACCGTGTCTTTATTTAATTCTACGTCTATACCGTAATTTTTAAATTGTGTAAGTAAGAAGGCCGATACATCTTCGTCATCCTTAGGTAAGAGGCGAACGTTATGTTGAACAATAGTGACCTTTGTGCCCGCCGCATTGAAAACATGGCCGAACTCACAACCGATGGGGCCGCCGCCGACAATGATTAAACTCTTGTACGGTTTTTGCGGATATTTGTCGCCGAAGAGACTTTCCGAGGTGACGTACCCCGCTTCTTCCAAGCCCGGAAGGACGGGAATATTTGTTTTTGCTCCCGTACCGAGGATGATTTTGTCGCCCGAAATATCGGCTTGTGAACCGTCATTTAGGGCAATGTGCAGGTCTTTTTTGCCGGTAAAAGAAGCCGTGCCCTCGTAAATATCGATGTTTTTCATAGACGCGTAGTAGTCTCTGGTTCCTTGAGAAGCGGGATTTAAAAAGCCCCAAAGACGGTCGGAAACGATTTGCCAATTAATGGCAGCCGGACCGGAGACGACACCGAGGCGTTCCGCTTCCTTTATTTCACGAACGTAGTTAGCGGCCGTTACCAGAATTTTGGTGGGAATACAGCCGCGGTTGAGGCAGGTACCCCCGAACTTACCCTTTTCTACAATGGCTATATGAAGGCCTTGACGAACTGCGGCATCCACAACGATGTTGGCAGCGCCTGTGCCTACAACAACTAAATCATAGTGTTTATGCATGATGGAACTTCCTTTCTATACAAATAAAGTACAGTTTATAACTATTATAGCTGAAGTACCGATTTTTGCAAGGACAAAAGGTTAAAGTCCGACGTGCCGTTTCTTGTCAACCCTTGTAATCTGTGATATGATGGTAAACGTATTATAATGATTTCGATAAATCAATATAGGCATAAGAACCATGAGGAGGAACTGTTCAGAATGAAAGTAACCGTTAATGAAGTAGACCAACATAAAGTAACCCTGCATATCGAAGTATCTGCTGAAGATGCTGCCAAGGGTGCTGCTGCGGCTGTAAAGAATCTTGCAAACCGTGTCAATATCCCCGGTTTCCGTAAAGGGAAGGCACCGCGCATGGTGTTGGAAAGCTTCTTAGGTAAAGATGCCGTAAAAGAAGAAATTTTTGAAGTTGTTGCATCGAAGGCGTACAACGACGCTCTTCAGGAACAAGGAATTACGCCCGTAACGGATCCGGATATTAACCGCATTTGCGATGAAAAGGGCAAAGACTTCGTCTTTGAAGCTACGCTCACGAAGAAACCGGAAGTTAAATTGGGTGAATATAAAGGCATTAAGGCTGCTAAAGAAACCGTCGAAGTAACGGATGAAGACGTTGCCAAAGAATTGGTAAACTTGCAGAAAACACATGCAAAAATGGCTCCCGCTCCGGAAGGTGCCAAGGTTGAAGACGGTGACTATGCCGTTATCGACTTTAAGGGAACCATTGACGGCGTTGCCTTTGAAGGCGGCGAAGGTAAGGCCTATCCTTTGCAGATCGGTTCGGGCAGCTTTATTCCCGGCTTTGAAGAACAGCTTATCGGGTTGAAAGCCGGCGACAGCAAGGATGTAAAGGTTCCCTTCCCGGAAGATTACTTCCAGAAAGATCTGGCAGGTAAGGAAGCGGTATTTGCCGTAACCGTCCAGGATATTAAACGCAGTGAATTGCCGCCTGTCGATGCCGATTTTGCGGAACTTGTAGGCAAATTCAAGACTGTTGAGGAATTGAAGGCCGACGTTCGCGGACGTCTTGAAAAGAGTGCTAAATTTAAATCTACGGAAGCCTTTAACAACGAAGTTTTGAAGAAAGCTATTGACAATGCATCCGTCGATATTCCCGAAGTGATGGTCGAACAGAAAGTCGATCAAATGGTTGAAGAGTTCGAACTGAAATTACAGGCTCAGAACATGCATCTTCACGACTATTTGGAATATACGAAGCAGGATGAAAAAGATTTCCGTGCTCAGTATCTGGATGCGGCTAAGGAAAACGTCAAGATGGACCTCGTTCTCGAAGCCATTGCCAATGCTGAACATATTGAAGTCAAAGAATTGGATCTTCAGGCGGAAATCATTACGATGGCTCGCAACTTCGGTGCCGATCCGCAGGAAGTCTATAAGATTATTATGAAAGAACGACGCATTCCGATGCTCGTACAGTCCGTAGGTCGTAAAAAGGCTGCCGGCTTCATCCTTTCCAATGCCGTAGATACGAACGCTAAGGAGGAAAAGGCTGAAGAAGCAAAAGCCGAAAAGAAACAGGCCAAGAAGACGGCTACGAAAGCCGCTGCCAAAGATGAAGAGGCAGAAGCAAAGCCGGATAAAAAAACGACTAAACGGACTACTAAGAAGAAAGAAGATGCACCGGAAGCGTAAGAACCGAGAGGAGCCTTACGATGAAAATGCAATATGTACCGATTGTCGTAGAACAGTCGTCTCAAGGTGAACGCAGTTACGATATTTATTCGCGTTTATTAAAGGATCGCATTATCTTTTTAACGGGAGCTATTGACGATACGGTCGCCAACAGTGTGATTGCTCAGCTTCTGTTTTTGGAAGCCGATAATCCCGACAAGGACATTCATTTATACATTAACAGCCCCGGCGGTGTCGTAACCGCCGGTATGGCTATTTATGATACCATGCGTTATATTAAGCCCGATGTTTCCACTATTTGCGTAGGTTCGGCAGCTTCCATGGCTTCCGTTCTTTTGACGGCGGGAACGAAGGGAAAACGTTTTGCATTACCTCATTCGCAGGTCATGATACATCAGCCATTGGGCGGAGTTCAGGGTCAAGCGTCGGATATTGAAATCCACGCTCGCGAAATCCTGCGTATGCGCAAAGAATTAAACGGCATTTTGGCAACTCATACGGGTCAGCCTGTGGACGTTATCGAAAAGGATACGGAACGGGATAACTTCATGACTGCCGAAGAAGCCAAAGCATACGGCCTTGTCGATGAAATCCTTATCAGACCGGGTGATGCGGCCGTAAAAGGCTAAAATCCGGAAGGAGGTAAGGAAAGTTGCCGAAAGACACTCATAAAGATGAACCGCGTTGCAGTTTTTGCGGACGTACACAAGATGACGTAAAGAAGCTGATTGCCGGTCCGGGAGTCTATATTTGCGACGAATGTATTAATGTAGCGCAGACAATTCTGGACGACGAACTGGAAGAAGAGGAAGAAGCACCGGCCTTTGAAATGAAGGAATTGCCGACGCCTCATGAAATCAAGAAAAACCTGGACGATTACGTTATCGGTCAGGAAGCGGCTAAGAAAACCTTGTCTGTAGCCGTATACAATCATTACAAACGCTTGCAGTCCAACAGCAACAAGGACAAGGATGATGTGGAATTACAGAAATCAAACATCGTTATGGTCGGACCTACGGGTAGCGGCAAGACCTTGTTGGCACAAACGTTGGCGAAGTTTTTGGACGTTCCCTTTGCTATTGCCGATGCGACGAGCTTGACTGAAGCCGGCTATGTAGGGGAAGATGTGGAAAACTGCCTGCTCAAATTGATTCAGGCGGCGGACTTTGATATTGCCAAGGCTGAAAGAGGTATTATCTATATCGATGAAATCGATAAGATTGCCAGAAAGTCTGAAAATCCGTCGATTACACGTGATGTTTCCGGAGAAGGCGTTCAACAGGCTTTGTTGAAAATCCTCGAAGGTACGGAAGCCAATGTACCTCCCCAAGGAGGTCGTAAGCATCCTCATCAGGAAATGTTGCAAATCGATACAACGAATATTCTCTTTATTTGCGGCGGTGCCTTTGACGGCATCGATAAGACTATTCGCAGTCGCCGTACAGAGAAAAACATGGGCTTCGGTGCCGATATTCATAAGAAAAATGAAGAATCGGTAGAAGAACTGTTGAAAGAAATCATTCCTACGGACTTGCAGAAGTTCGGTCTCATCCCCGAATTGATAGGCCGACTTCCCGTGCTGGTTACGTTAAATCCCTTAGATGAAGAAGCGATGATACATATTTTGACGGAGCCTAAAAATGCTCTTGTTAAGCAGTATCAGAAGATGCTCGGCATGGATGACGTAAAACTTACGTTTACGGATGATGCTCTAAAAGCCATTGCCGAAGAAGCGCTGCGTCGTAAGACGGGTGCTCGCGGTCTTCGCTCCATTATTGAACGGATTATGCTGGATGTCATGTTTGATGCACCTTCGCGTAAGGATGTGGAAGAGTGTATTGTCACTAAAGAAAGTGTTGTTGACGGCAAGGCTCCTCAGCTAAAATTGAGATCATCGGATTCGTAGTTACAGAACTCATTTTCTGCCAAGGAAATGAGTTCTCTTTTTCTAACGAGCTCTTGCGGAAAAGAAGGTGAAACAAATGGAAGAAAGCAATATAATATCCGTACCCCTCGTCACGCTTCGAGGGATTGTCGTATTTCCTAAATTGGTGAGTCATATTGATATCGGTCGGGAACGTTCTATGGAAGCCGTTGAAAAGGCCATGGATACCAATCGTCTTCTGATGGTGGCCACACAAATAGACGAAAGTGAAGAAAATCCCGGCATAGACGGCATTTATCACATCGGTACTTTGGTCAAAATTCAGCAGATGCTTCGCATGCCCGGCGGCGGTATTCGTATTCTTGTAGACGGATTGTATCGTGCCGTCATTAACGGCTTTTCGGAACGGGCCGCATACCTGGAAGTAGCTGTTGAAGAAATTCCCGAATTCATGGGCGATCCTATGGAAGAGGAAGCTTTGCGGCGCGTCATGTACAAGCGCTTTGAAGAATGGCTGAAACGCGTTAAAGACGGTGATGAAATTGCGGAACGCCTGCAGTCCGTTGACGGTCCGGGTGTCTTGGCCGACTTTATAGTTTCCAAACTGCCTGTGCAACTTCAAGTTCAACAGCAAGTCTTGGAAACTTCCAATGTAAGTGAAAGACTTAGACGTGTAACGGGACTTCTTGATATTGAAACGGATATTGCCCGCTTGGAAGCGGAAATCTCCAAGGAAGTTCGTACTCAAATCGATAAACAACAGCGGGAATATTATTTGCGCGAAAAAATTCGCGTCATTCACGGTGAATTGGGCGATAAGGTAGATAAAGACGCGGAAGTTAATGAGTTACGCGAGACGATTAAGAAGGCGGCCTTGCCCGAGTATGTGGAAAAGGCGTTGCTAAAGGAAACGGAGCGCCTTGATCAGATGCCGCCCATGATGGCTGAGTCGGCTATTGTCCGTACGTATATAGATTGGGTCCTGGCCTTGCCGTGGACGAAAGAATCGGAAGATAATCGGGATCTGAAAAATGCGCAGACCGTATTGGAACATGATCACTACGGGTTGGAAAAGGTGAAGGAACGGATTATTGAATATTTGGCCGTACGGCAGTTAACCGACTCGGCTAAGGGTCCTATCTTATGCCTTGTAGGTCCGCCCGGCACGGGTAAAACAAGTATTGCCCGCTCTATTGCCTCGGCTATGGGTCGTAAGTATGTGCGTGTTTCCTTGGGCGGCGTAAAGGATGAAGCGGAAATTCGCGGTCATCGTCGTACTTATATCGGGGCTTTGCCCGGACGAATTATAACGGGTATGAAGCAGGCCGGCACTAAAAATCCGGTATTTCTTCTTGATGAAGTGGATAAGCTGGCATCGGATTTGCGCGGTGATCCGTCGGCCGCTTTACTGGAAGTATTGGACCCCGAACAAAATGATACGTTTACGGATCACTTCATCGATTTGCCTTATGACTTGTCGAAGGTTTTCTGGATTATGACGGCCAATGTGGCGGGAAATATTCCCCGTCCCCTGCTGGATCGTATGGAAATTATCGACTTTTCCAGTTATACGGAAGATGAAAAGGTACAAATTGCCAAGAAGTATTTAGTACCCAAGCAATTGAAAGAAACGGGGTTAAAAGGAAAGGGGATTAAGTTCTCTGACAGCGTATTACGGCGTATCGTTCGCGATTATACGAGAGAATCCGGTGTAAGAACCTTGGAAAAGACCATCGGGGCCGTTTGCCGCAAATTAGCCAAAGCCGTTTTGTTGGAAGAACATGCCGACTTATCCGTTACCGTTAAGCGCTTACCCGATTTCTTGGGACCTGTCAAGTTCCTGACTCCTGAAAGAAAGCAGAAGAACGCTGTCGGCTTGGTCACGGGTTTGGCATGGACTCAAGTGGGAGGGGAGGTATTGGAAACGGAAGTGGCTACCGTTCCCGGAAAGGGCTCCCTTATTTTGACAGGCCGGTTGGGTGATGTCATGAAGGAATCGGCTACGGCCGCTGTTACCTATGTGCGCCGTCGTGCCGAATCGCTGGATCTTCCCGTCGACTTCAATCAGAAGACGGACATACACATTCATTTGCCTGAAGGCGCTATTCCTAAAGACGGACCTTCGGCGGGTATTACCATGGCTACGGCCATTGCGTCGGCACTTACGGGACAACCTGTGCGCCATGATGTGGCCATGACAGGAGAAATTACGTTGCGCGGTAATGTTCTTCCTGTAGGCGGAATTAAGGAAAAGGTCATTGCCGCACACCGGGCAGGAATCAAAAAAATTCTGCTGCCTGAAGCCAATAAAAGAGATATGTCCGATGTACCGCAGACTGTAAAAGACGATGTGAAATTCGTTTTTGTAAACCATATGGATCAAGTATTGGAACAGGCGTTGGTGAAATAATGGAACGCAGAGATATAGCTTTGATTAATCCCAAGTATTTAACATCTGCCGTTGAAGCTACGCAATATCCTTGCGAGGAACGGCCGGAAATCGCCTTTTTGGGCCGTTCCAATGTAGGAAAATCCAGTCTCATCAATTCCTTATGCAATCAGCGCGGCTTGGCTAAGGTCAGCGGTGCGCCGGGGAAGACACGGACTATAAACTTCTTTACGGGAGAACTTCGCGAACGCGTTGATGGCGAGTCGATGCGACATCCCGTATACCTTGTCGACTTACCCGGTTACGGCTTTGCCAAGACGGGCGGTAAGAACCGGGACTTGTGGAGTCGTTTTATCGGTGACTATATTCAGACGTCAAAAAGACTGGTTCTGTTGTGCCTCTTAGTAGATTTGCGTCATCCCGGATTGTACTTGGACGGAGAGGCTTATGCATGGCTTCGCAATAATGACATTCCCTTACAGATTGTCTGCACGAAGGCCGATAAGTTGAATCAATCGGAAAAACAAAAGAATTTGAACGAAATTAACCGTTTATTTCCTACGGAATATGCGGCTCTTGCTTACTCGTCTTTAAAGAGTCAAGGTAAGAATCGACTCATAGAAAGATTCTATGACGTAGTCCATGGACACTTCGTTGACGATGACCATACGGTATGATATATTCATAACGTAATCTAAAAAAGAATAAGGTACAGTCAGGTGTCTAACGACCTAACAGAAAAGTCCGGTGCAATACCGGCGCGGTCCCGCCGCTGTAAGGAAGAGGGAGATTGTAAGATGTCACTGCATGAAAATGCGGGAAGGCGCAATCGACCGATGATGCCGAGCCAGAAGAACTGCCTGACGAAGAGTCACCGGTATGACCTGCGAGCGATGGGTAGGAGATTTATGCAAAACAGCAGAGGCTGCAAGGTGATATCTTGCGGCCTTTTTTGTATTTGGAGGAATCGATTTGTCGGAAAAACGACGAGTATCGGCCTGTCTTTGCTGTGCGGCTCTGTCTTTGGGAAGTATCGTATACGGTGCCACCGGAGATGATGATAAGGATACGACGATTCGCGTAACTACGCGGCCGATTATTGTAACGGCCTATCGGAATACGGGAGCTTACGGCGGAGCGGAATTGCCGGAAGCACAAAAAACGGTTGTAACGGAAAAACAAATCAGTGCCAATAACTATAAGACGGTTGAAGATGTGTTACGACAAGTGAACGGAGTCACGTTGAACAGTATGGTTCCCGGGACCGCTTCTTTCGTGCGGATTAACGGTGACGACAGAGTCAATATTCTCGTAGACGGACAAAGTCTGGCCAATGCACAAGGGGCGTCGTACGGCCGGGGGATGGTTGACTTGTCGACCTTGCCGGGTGTCGATAATATCAGTGCCGTTGAAGTCGTTAAAGGCGCCGGTTCGGTTCGTTACGGTGCGGGGGCCGTAGGCGGGACGATTAATATTATTACGAAAAAAGGTAAGAAAAATCGGACTGTTCTCGATACGGCTTTCGGTTCGTGGGGAAAGGAATATTACAGCCTTCTGCAAGAAGGGTCGAAGGGAGATACGAGTTGGTTCGTGTCGGGAAGCCTTGATAAAAAGGACTATTATAAGTTTCCCGACAGTGCTCGATCAGATAAAGCGGCAGGTGATAATCGAGCCGAGTCTTTGACCTTCCGTATGGACAGGAAGCTGAATAAGTCGCAATCTATGACCTTGAATGTTTCGCATAAAGATTCACGAGGGCATGCAGTCAGCTTTGATTCTCCGTACGGTATCGCTCACCGAAAATTTTCGGTCAAGCAGTATAAACCCTTGGAAAGGCTTAGCAATAATGTAAGCCTTACGTGGAACTTCAGGGAAAATACGAGCACGCCCGGACATATTCGGTATTTTAACGATTATTCGAAAACGTGGTGGACCAACCGTTTCCATACAAGAACTCAGGGAATTCAGGCGGACCGCTCGTGGATGACGAAGTATCATTTCTTCACCTTAGGGGCTGAATGGACCTTGGATTCGGGGTCCAATGACGGAGCTAATTATAAAAATAAAAAGAAGTCGAACAGGGCCGTATACGGTGAAGATATGATCGTTTATAAAAAATGGTCGTTTACACCGGGCCTGAGGTTGGATAAGAACAGTCATTTCGGTTTTCACAAGACGCCGCGACTGGCTGTAGAATATCGTGCTGGCGACAATTTAAATATATACGGTTCGTGGAGCCGGGTTTATACAGCCCCTCGCTTGAATGATATGTATTATAACGGGACCCGGTCACGCGGTAATCCGGACTTGAAGCCTGAAAGCGGCTACTCTCAGACTGTAGGGTTGGATTGGGCGATGACTAAAAATACATTGTTGCGCTTCAGTCTTTTTCACAGTTATTTAAATGATGCTATTCGTTGGGACCGCAGCATCACTCCTTATGAAGTTCGCAATCTCAATAAGGAAGATAAACGGGGAATCGATTTGTCGTTACAGCATAAAATAGGTGCGACTTGGGAGTGGGAGTTGGCATATACGTATACGAAGATTAATATCGATGAAGGTCGCGGTATGCGAAGAGATCCGTCCAATAGTCAACCCAACGGGTATCGAGCTTCGTTGCAATATCATGAGGGTAAATGGAAGGTAAATTTGCAACTGTCAGCCGGAACGGGCCGGGAAGACCGGTATTATGTCAAGAAAACGTATGCAACGTGGGATCTCAATGCCAGCTACAGTGCCAATAAACGCCTTACCCTGTACGGCGTCGTTCATAATTTAACCGATGACGGTTATGATTTGTACCACGGCTACCCGGACAGCGGTCGCAGCTGTTTATTCGGTATGAAGTATTCGTTTTAAGGAGTCTTTATGATAAAGAAATTTTTATGTGTGTGTATAGCCGTTTTCGCACTTGTTGTTTGCGGGTGCGGTTCTGATAAAAGTGATACGTCACAAAACGCAGGTCAGGCTTATGCCGTTATTACGGATGATACGGGAAAAACGGTAACTCTTGATAAGAAGCCGCAGCGAGTCGTAGTGTTGTCGTCATCTCTCATGAATTTTGCTGCCGATGTAGGCGGTGAACTGGCAGGTAGACCGACGATTAAGTCGGACGACGCAAAGGTTCCCGATAGCTACCAGTCCGTTCCGGAAGTAGGGCCTGTTTTTAATGTCAGCGCCGAGGCGGTTATTGCCTTAAAGCCGGATCTGATTATTGCCAGCAAGTCGCAACACGAGGCGTTGGTTCCCTTGTTTGAACAAAACGGAATCAAGGTTGTGGTTCTCACTTCTAAAACGTACGATGATGTAAAGCGGAATATGACTATATTCGGTCAGATTTTTGATAAAAAGGAAATAGCTGAACAACATATTGCGGATATGGATAAAAGAATTGAGGATATTCGTCATAAATTCCCGGGAAATCATAAGAAGATAGCTATTATTCACGCTACGCCCAGTCAAGTATCCGTGGAAATGAAAAACTCTATTGCCGGCAGCTGTGCCGACATTCTGGGTCTTGATAATGTAGCGGCTGACGGACAAGTGACATCAAGTGATGCTCAGGTGCCGTACTCTATGGAAAAACTGGCTCAAGACAATCCGGATATCATCTTCATTACGACTATGGGAAAGAAAGAAAAAGTTGAGAAGAAGATGAAGACCGAATTTCAAAACAGCCCGGCCTGGTCCGTTTTGGAAGCCGTTAAAAACGGTCGTGTCTATGTACTTCCTGAAAATCTCTTCTTATTAAATCCGGGTTTAAATTATCCGGAAAGCGTGGAATATATGGGTCGGGCCGTATACGGAGAATTACATTGATGGGTGCTGAGAAAGGTATAAAACGACTGTCCCTTTTACTCTTTATGGCCGCTTTTCTTGCCGTCTTTGCCGTTTTATCCGTATCTCAGGGAGCGGCGCAGATTGATTTGCAGTCCGTCATTCAGGCTCTTTGCGGAGACGGACAGTCGACAACAGATCAGATTATTCGCAATATTCGGTTGCCTCGTACCGTTACGGGCATGTTTGTAGGCATTAATCTGGCCCTGTCGGGAGCCGTTTTACAGGCTGTCATGAAGAATCCCCTGGCGGATCCTCATATTATCGGGGTTTCGTCCGGAGCCGGGCTGGCGGGAATTGCGGTCATGCTCGTTTTTCCGGCCTATACTTCGTTTATTGTACCGGCCGCTTTTTGCGGTGCCATGGCGGCTGCCGGACTGGTGTATGTCTTGGCGTGGAAAAACGGAATTCGTCCCGTACGACTGATTCTTGCCGGCGTAGCCGTATCAGCTCTGTTGGGGGCTTGCATTTCCGGTCTTTTGATCTTTTACAGCGATCGGGTACACGGAGCCTTAATGTGGATGGTCGGCGGTTTATCGGCAAAGAGTTGGGTTGATGTATCCCTCATTTGGCCCTATTCACTGGCCGGTTTTTTGACGGCCGTAGGAGGAGCCTATTATTTGAATATTCTCCAATTGGGCGACGATACGGCTAAAGGGTTAGGGCTTAATACGGAGTTGACACGTGTCGTCTTTACGACCATAGCCGCTGTTTTGGCTTCAAGTGCCGTGAGTGTAGCCGGTTTATTGGGGTTTGTAGGACTCATTGTGCCTCACGTGGCACGTCTTATTATCGGTACGGATTATCGGTATATTATGCCCGCTTCAGCTTTATTGGGAGCTATATTGGTCACCTTAAGCGATACCTTGGCACGGTTGCTGTTGGCACCTATGGAACTACCTGTGGGAGTCATTATGGCATTTTGGGGAGCCCCGTTTTTCCTCTTCCTGTTAAGGAGGGATGTATAATGGCCGATTCCATTCTTGCGGTTAGCGATTTATCGTGTGAAGCCGGCGGTAAGACGGTGCTGCACGGGTTGAATCTACATATTGAGAGACATGCCGTTACTGCCGTTATCGGGCCGAACGGATGCGGTAAAAGCACCCTCTTGGGGTGCATGTGTCGTCTGAGACAACCGTCAGCCGGAGAAATTACCTTAAACGGGCGCAGTATTCGGACGTACAAGCGCAAAGAATTAGCTCGTAAGATGGCTATTTTGACGCAACAGGACGAGTTTCCCGATCGCATTACGGTTCAGGAACTGGTAGAGGCGGGGCGTTTTGCTCATAAAAGTTTTCTGCGTAGCGATGACAGTGGCGGTAGGGCTGCCGTAATGGATGCGATGGAGATTACACGTACGAGTGAATTCTCGCAACGACAGGTGCATACCCTGTCGGGAGGCGAAAGACAGCGAGTGCGTATGGCTATGGCCTTGGCGCAGGAACCGCAACTTTTGCTCTTAGATGAGCCGGGAACGTATTTGGATATACGCCATCAGTTGGAAATTATGGATTTACTGGTGAAGTTGAAGAGAGAGCGACAAATGACCATTGTCATTGTCCTGCATGATATCAATCAGGCGGCTCTTTATGCCGACTATACGATAGCCATGAAATCCGGTCGCATACAAGCATACGGAAAGACTGATGAAGTAATTACGCGTCAGTTGGTGGAACAGGTGTTTGACCTGAACGTGAACGAGTTCGTTTCGTCCAATGGCGAAACGGTGCTCATGCCGTCAGGAAACAAATAAATTTTATGAGGTGGTAGCAATGAAAAAAAGCATGTTGAAACGATTCTGTGTAGTATCTTTGGCGAGCCTTGCTTTAGGAACTTTTACGGGGGTTCCCGCACAGGCAGGATATACGTTGAATCCGGAAGTAAAGGATGCAACGCCTGCTTTGAAGCAGGCCGCCGAAATCGGTGTGAGAAAGCATGAAACGCCGGAATTGGCTAAAGAAAAAAATAAGGATGCCATTCTCGTGCTCAGCTTCGGTACAACGTACAAAGACAGTCGTGCCAAAACGATTGAAAAGACGGTTGACGATATTCAGGCTGCCCATCCCGATGTAAAGACGGTTTTGGCATTTACATCTCATATTATTGTGGATCGTATTGCCGAAAAAGAAGGAAAGATGATTCCTACTCCCGAAAAAGCATTGGACCAACTCAAAAAAGAAGGTTATACGCGAGTAGCCATTACGTCCCTCGATGTTATTCCCGGTATGGAATATGCATATGATACGGCTATTTACGACTTGTATAAAAATGATTTCAAGAAGATGACTGTAGGCACGCCTATTATGTACTGGATGGGTCAGGAAGATCAGCGTGACGATGTGGCTGAATTCGTAGAAGCTTTGAAAACGCAGTTGCCGAAAACGGATAATCATACGGCAGTTCTTGTCATGGCCCACGGTACTCCTCACCCGGCTAATGCATACTACTCCGTTGTACAAAATCGCATCGATTCGGAAGGACTTAAAAATGTGTACATTTATTCTGTAGAAGGCTGGCCCCATTTGGATACGGTTATTCCTCAATTGAAGGCCAAGGGGATTAAAGAAGTTACCATTATGCCCATGATGATGGTTGCCGGCGACCATGCCAACAACGATATGGCAGGAGCTGAACCTGATTCACATAAGAGTATTCTGGAAAAAGAAGGCTTCAAGGTACAGACGTATATTCACGGCTTAGGAGAAAATCAGGCGGTTCGAAAGATGTTCGTAGAACGGGCTAATGAAGCTTGGGATGCACTGGAAAAAGAATAATTGAACGTGGTACAATAATTCGGTAATGTATCTCATTTAGAAGGAGAGGCCGAGGTTATGGACCGGGAATACTATGCTGTAAAAGACGGCAAAAAATTGCGTTGCGGTTACACAACGGGTACTTGTGCGACAGCAGCGGCGAGTGCAGCGGCTATGATGCTGTTTTCACATCGAAATGTGGACACGGTACGAGTTGAAACGCCTAAGGGTGTTACGTTGGACTTGGAGATAGGGAATGCCGTTTTTTCTGAAAATACAGCAACTTGCGCCGTTCGAAAGGATGCGGGAGATGATCCGGACATAACCGACGGCCTCCTTATTTTTGCTACCGTGGTCTATGCGGACGGAGACGGTATTATTCTTAAGGGCGGTAAGGGTGTCGGCACGGTGACTAAAGAGGGAATGTCGTCACCTGTCGGCGAGGCCGCTATCAATCCGACGCCGCGGCGCATGATTACGGAAGCGGTACGCAAGGTGATGGAAGATTTTAAGTATAAGGGCGGATTGGAAGTCACTATATCCATTCCCGGAGGCGAAGAACTGGCACGTAAGACCTTTAATCCCAGACTTGGTATTGTAGGGGGATTATCGGTCCTGGGAACATCGGGTATCGTCGATCCTATGAGCGAGCAGGCCTTAATCGATACGATTCACGTTGAAATGAATTCACGTCGGGCAGCGGGAGATGAGCACTTACTGGCCTTTTTCGGTAATTACGGTGTCGATTTTGCCGCTTCGGAATGGCAAATGAATACGCAAGACAGAGTTACATGCAGTAATTATGTCGGTGAAATGCTCGATTATGCGGCGTACTTGCAGTTTAAGGACGTACTTTTAATCGGTCATGTCGGTAAGATGCTTAAACTGGCTCAGGGAATTATGAATACTCATTCCCGATACGGTGACGGCAGAACTACGTTCCTGGCTATGGAAGCCATGTTTGCCGGTGCTTGTGTAGAGACGGGTAAGGCCGTTTATGAAAGTCTGACGACGGATATGGCTCTTGATACTCTGGAAGAGGCGGGCGTTTTGGAGCCGGTCTTGCAAAAGGCGACGGAGAAGGTTGCTTATTATATGCAGGCACGCGTACACGGAGCTTTGAAAACGGAAGCCGTCTTATTTTCCAATAAGCGCGGAATTATGGGCATGACGCAAGGTGCAACTGAACTAATCCGGCTTCACGGAGGAGAGACATGATGAAAGGAAGATTATATTGCATCGGTTTGGGACCGGGAGATCCCGAACTGGTTACCGTGAAAGCTTTGCGGCTCATGAAAGAATGTTCCGTATGGTTTATTCCGCAAAGCGGGCCCGATAAGGAAACGGCCGGTCGGATTTTGCAAGCTGCTGCAACTTATGCGGGTGAAGATTTACAGGCATCCAAGACGATTGTTAAATTGGCCTTTCCCATGACTCGAAATGAAGACATTCTAGAAGAGGCTCATAGAAAGAATGCGGAAATGATAGAGGCATACTTGGATAAAGGGGAGAATGCGGCTCTATTTACACTCGGGTGTCCTACTGTATATGCATCGTGTTCTTATGTGGAAAGGCGAGTCGCCCGCGCAGGCTACGATACTCAAATTGTTCCGGCCGTCACCAGTTTTTGTGCGGCTGCAGCAGCCTTGGGGACGAGTTTATGTGAGAAAGACGAACCCCTTTTGGTGGTGCCTGCCAACCGTAATGATTTGGCAGCGCTTCTCGATGTGCCGGGCAATACGATTATCATGAAGCCGTCGTCAGGTAATGACAAAATAAGACCTCTTTTAGAAGAAAAGCGGCTTATTTCAAGGGCCTCTATGGTGCAACAATGCGGTACGAGTGAAGAGAAGATATTCTCTTCACTTAAAGGACCTGTTCCTCATACTTATTTTTCAGTTATTCTCGTTAAGAAAGAAGAATCGATATGATACATTTTGTCGGAGCCGGACCGGGAGCCCCCGATTTAATTACTGTAAGGGGTAAAAAACTTTTGGAGAAAGCGGATCTTATTATTTATGCCGGGTCCCTGGTCAATAAAGAACTTTTAACGAATGCTAAAGAAGGCTGTATTGTCAAAGACAGTGCGTCCATGACTTTGGAAGAAGTATTAAAAGCCATGGAGGAATCAGAGACAAAGGGCTTTGTGACGGTCCGCCTGCATACGGGAGATCCGTGCTTGTACGGCGCCATAAGAGAACAGATGGATGCCTTGGATGAAATGGGGATTGACTACGATTACACACCGGGAGTCAGCTCTTTTTCCGCGGCCGCCGCAGCGTTACGGGCCGAATACACCTTGCCCGGTATTAGCCAATCGGTAATCATTACGAGAACGGAAGGACGGACGCCCGTACCTGATAAACAGACTATTGTCGATTATGCACAGCACGGAACAACGATGGTCGTTTTTCTCAGCACGGGGCTTGTTGAAAAATTGGCGATTCAATTGGTTGAAGGCGGTTATACGGCGCAAACGCCGGCAGCCGTCGTATATAAGGCCTCTTGGCCCGAAGAAAGAGTATATCGTTGCACTGTAGGAACTTTGGCGGAAACGGTTCATGCACATCATTTAAAGAATACGGCACTTATTCTCGTGGGACCCTTCTTGTCATCATCTTACGAACGGAGTAAATTATACGATCCCCAATTTACGCACGGATTCAGAACGGGCCATAAGGGATAAGGGGTATCTCATGAAGGGGTATATATTTTTCTTTACCGAGCATGGCGGTGAGACGGCTCTGAAAATCGGCGAGGCTCTCTTGCAAGAAGGCATGGAGTCACGTATTTTTACGACGGCCGGTCAGGCTGAAAAGAATAAGCTTTTTGAAACTTCACCGCACGGCTTTTCGGCTCTTGCAGCCGAAGCTTTTTCTCAGAAAGATGTGTTGATTGTAGTCGGTGCGGCGGGAATTGCCGTACGTCTCGTGGCACCGTTGGTCAAAGGAAAGGATTCGGACTCACCGGTTCTCGTGGCGGATGAAAAGGGAAATTTCGTCATTCCGCTTTTGTCGGGACACATAGGCGGTGCCAACGAGATTGCTCGAATGTTGGCTCGCCGCTTAGAAGCCGTGCCGGTTATAACGACGGCGACGGATGTTAACGGCTTATTCGCCGTTGACGAATGGGCGGCACGCAAAGGGTTCTTTTTATCGTCGTTAAAGACAGCCAAAGCTTTTGCCGCTTCTTTGCTTGCAAGGGGAAGAGCCGGTGTTGTCAGTGACTTTCCTTTGACGGGCAGTTTGCCGCCGGGTCTTACGGAAGGAATCCGTGAGGAAGCGGGCATGGCCGTTACCGTAAGAACGGATGTACATCCGTTTGCGCAAACAGTATGTGTTCATCCGCCGTTTTTACATGTCGGTGTCGGCTGTCGACGCGGTAAAAGCGTCGAGGATATCGAAGGATTCGTACGTGAGGTGTTGGAACAGTCGAATTTGTCCCCCCTAAGTGTAGCGGATATCAATACCGTTGATATTAAGGCTGATGAAAAGGGTTTGATAGAATGTGCCGAACGGTTCGGCGTACCTCTGCACACCTATTCATCCGGCGAATTAATGAAGGTACCGGGAAGTTTTACGGCTTCCGATTTCGTTCGTTCTAAAGTCGGAACGGATAATGTGTGCGAACGGGCGGCTGCGGCTGCGGCAAAAGAGAGTATGCCGCTTGTTCGCAAGCAAAGTCGTGACGGCATGACTGTAGCCGTGTTTGTAGAAAATAAAGAGATTTCATGGAAATAGGAGACAGTGATGAAGGGAAAAATTTATGTTATCGGTCTCGGTCCCGGCGGTAAGCAGGATATGACTTACAGGGCCGTAGCCGCCTTGCATGAATGTGATGTTATTGCAGGCTATACAACCTATATTGATTTGATTAAAGCCGATTTTGCGGATAAAGAGTTTATCGTTACCGGTATGAGAAAAGAAACGGAGCGGTGTAAGGCCGCTGTGGAAACGGCACGGCAAGGAAAAACCGTAGCCATGGTTTCGAGCGGTGATGCGGGTATCTACGGTATGGCGGGCATTATGTATGAAGTAGCCGAAGCGTATGACGATGTGGATATTGAAGTTGTTCCGGGCATTACGGCAGCCGGTTCGGGCGGTGCCTTATTAGGGGCTCCTCTTGTTGCCGATTCATGCCTCATTTCCTTGAGTGATTTATTGACACCGCTGGAAAAGATAATGAACCGCGTAGAGGCGGCAGCGGAGACGGATTTTGTCATTTGCTTATATAATCCGGCCAGCAAGGGTCGTCCCGATTATTTAAAGCAGGCTTGTCAGATTATCCGAAAATACAGAGAGGATAAAACGCCTGTCGGCATTGTGCGCAATATCGGTAGAAGTGAAGAGTCGGTGCGTGTTATGACATTGGCCGAAGCAACGGATGCTCAAGTAGATATGTTTACGACCGTCATTATCGGTAACAGTCGTACAAGAATTATTAAAGATAAGATGGTAACGCCGCGCGGTTACCACTTATGAGTTTGCGGATATGGATTGCCGCAGGTACGACAGAAGGCCGCCTGTTAGCAGAAGATCTGGCCGATGAAAATGTAGAATTAGCCGTTACAGTGGCTACGGAATACGGAGCCTCGTTAATTATTGATAAGCCCAATGTGAGCGTCCTTGACAAGCGTCTCAATGACAGGGGTATGGCGGAATTTATAGATCAATTTAAACCGGACTTGGCCATTGATGCGACGCATCCCTATGCGGCCATGGTGACAGAGACGATGCGTCGCGTTTGCGAAAAAAAAGGTGTCGTTTATAAGCGGCTGTTAAGACCGCCGACGGATGAAGAAGATTGTTTGCGATTTTCATCTGTTGAAGAGGCGGCGGCATGGCTTGATGAAAAAGAAGGTGTAATTTTTCTTACGACGGGTAGTAAGGATTTACATAAGTTTGCAACCATACGTAATTATAAACAGCGGCTTGTAGCGCGTATTTTGCCTGTTCGAGAATCGCTTGATAAGGCCTTGGACAACGGGTATATACCGTCTCGCATTATTGCTATGCAGGGGCCTTTTTCCGTAGACTTGAATACGGCTATGTTTAAAGAGTTTCAATCCTCTTGGGTCGTAACGAAGAATTCCGGTTCCGTCGGCGGATTTTCACAGAAGCTGGAAGCCGCCCGCGCCGCAAGAGCTAAGCTGATCGTTATTGAACGACCTGAAGATGCGGGAAGTTCGTATGAAGAAATACGGGATTTTGTAAAGAGTCAGACGGAGGCATGAGATGCTGACAGTCCATATTATCGGGACAGGTCCGGGGTCTTCGGAGCTGTTGACCAAAAGTGCCGAAAAAGCCTTGAATGAGGCGACAATCGTTGTAGGTGATACACGACTGTTGTCTGAAATGACTGAGGGGAAACGGTGCATACAAACATATAAGGTTGATGAGATTCGACAAATTGTGCTGGAAGCGGATGAAAAGAAAGATTGTCTTGCCGTTCTCGTGTCGGGAGATGTGGGTTTTTACAGCTTGGCCAAGATACTTGCGGATATACCGGGTTGCCGAATCATTCGTCATCCCGGTATCAGCAGTCTCGTCTATTTTGCGGCACGCACGTCTACGAGTTGGGATGATATGTATCTCATGAGCCGTCACGGCAGAGACGGAAACCTTACCGGTGCCGTTATGACACATAAAAAGGTCTTTTGCCTTACCGGCGGAAAAGGCGGGTCCGTTCGGGACTTATGTGAAGAACTCTGTCGCAACGGCTTGGGGCGGGTCAAGGTAACGGTAGGAGAACGCCTTTCATATGAAGAGGAACGGATTTGTACTTTAACGGCATCTGAAGGCGCCAAAGAGGTATTCGATCCTTTAGCCGTCATGGTCGTTGAAAACGAAGGGGCTCAGCCGGTAGTCACTACTGTTCACGGTTGGGATGATTCACTGTTTTTGAGAGGCAAGGCGCCGATGACGAAGCAGGAAGTGCGTGCCTTGGCTATATCGAAGCTTCGTCCCGAAGCCGATCACATCGTTTACGACATAGGTGCCGGGACAGGGTCTTGTTCCGTAGAATTGGCTTTTCAAGTGCCGTACGGTAAGGTATACGGATTTGAAATAAATGAAGAGGCCGCTTCGTTGGCAGAAGCTAATAAGGGGCGGTTTAACGCACGTAATCTGGAAATTATTTGCGGCAATGCCTTGGAAAAAATAGTAGATATGCCATGCCCCGATCGAGTCTTTATTGGCGGAACAAAAGGAAATTTGAAAGAAATTTTAGATATATTATATAAAAAGAATGCTTACTGTCGGATTGTTATTACGGCCATTACCTTGGAAACGGCAGGAGCCGTGGCGGCTTATTATAAAGAACATACGGATTATGAGTTGGAAACCACGCAATTGTTTGCTTCCGAGGGCAGGCGGGTCGGTCCGTATACCTTAATGGAAGGGCATAATCCCGTTTATGTTATGACGGCCTTTCGCAAGGAGGCGGAGCATGAAGGTCAGTAAAGTAAGTAGGATTTTGTTGGCTGCTCCGTCCAGCGGTAGCGGCAAGACGACAGTCGTCATGGCCGTAACAGGGGCTTTTAAGCGCAAAGGTCTCGGTGTACGGGCTTTCAAAATCGGACCCGACTATATAGACCCCATGTTTCATCGTGCCGTAACGGGCGTGGAAGCACATAATCTGGACCTTTTCCTGTGCGGCGGTCACGGCAAGGGAGAAGACGTATGTAAGGAAATCCTTTCTCGACATGGTGAAAATGCGGATATTTGCGTTCTTGAAGGGGCTATGGGATTTTATGACGGGCTGGGACTTTCAAGCGATTTCAGTGCTTATGACACAGCCTGTCGGTTGGAAACACCGGTTGTTCTTGTTGTTAACGGAAGAGGGTCGGCTCTTTCAACAGCAGCCGTACTGAAGGGGCTTGCCGAGTTTCGCAGTGACAGTCATGTTGTCGGTTTTATCGTTAATCATGTAAAACCCGGAGTTTACCGCTTTTATAAGGAGTTGTGGGAAAAAGAATCGGGTCTTAAGGCGTACGGATGTTTTCCGGATTTACCGGAAGGGACTTTGGAAAGTCGCCATTTAGGACTTGTAACGGCAGATGAAATTGTCGGTTTACAGCATAAAGCAAGAATTTTGGCAGAAGCGGCTCTGGAATATATAGATTTAGACGGCTTAGCAGCTCTGGCAGAGAAAGCTCCTCCCATATCTTATATACCCAAAGATATAAAAGCGGTCGGTCAGGCAACCGTAGCCGTTGCCAAGGATGAAGCCTTTTGTTTTTATTATGAAGACGGTTTGAACGAATTGGTTCGTTACGGTGCAAAGATTGTCGAATTCAGTCCTCTACATGATAAACAATTGCCGCCTTGTGACGGTCTCTATATAGGGGGCGGATATCCGGAGCTTTATGCCGAAACTTTAAGTAATAATGAGTCAATGCGTCTCAGTATTCAAAAAGCCGTTCAGGCAGGTCTCCCTTGTGTAGGAGAATGCGGCGGGTATATGTACTTGTCCGAAAGTTTTCAGAATGAAGGTGCGGAACTCCCCATGGTTCATGTTGTGCCGGGAAAAATTTCCATGACGAACCGATTGGTCGGATTCGGTTATGCCGAAATGACGGCTCACGAAGATAATCTGTTATGCTCGGCTACAGAGACGATGAGGGCTCACGAATTTCATTATTCGCAAAGTACCGACGCAGGGGCAGCCTTTACCATTACGAAGCGGGGAAGACGAGCGGCGGGAGAGGCGATTTTTGCTAAAGGGCGTATTTTTGCCGGCTATCCGCATTTTCATTTTAGCGGAGAAACAAAGGCCGCCGAACGATTCGTAAGGGCTTGCGTCGATTTTCGCAAGAGGGAGAAATAATGGATATAGAACACGTATTACCGCAAGATATTGAAAAGAGAAGTATGCAAATTATTGAGGAAGAGTTGGGAGAAGTGCGCCTGGATCCGGATAAGAAGGATATTATCAAACGGGTCATTCATACCAGTGCGGATTTTGAATACGCTCATAAGCTTCGATTCAGTGATAATGCCGTCGAGTCGGCAATGAATGCCATTCGTAACGGGTGCACCATCCTGACGGATACCAATATGGCCTGCACAGGTATTAATGTAGGAGCTTTGAAGAAGACGGGCGGCGCGAAGATATGTTATATGGCAGACGAAGAGGTGGCTGAAAAAGCTAAGGCAAATGGAACGACGCGGGCTACAGCCAGTATGGATAAGGCCTGCGATATAAAAGGGCCGCTTATTGTGGCCGTAGGGAATGCACCGACTGCACTGTTTCGCTTGGCTGATTTAATCGATGAGGGTAAGATAACACCGGACTTGGTTATCGGTGTGCCTGTCGGGTTTGTCAACGTTATTCAAGCCAAGGAACGAATCATGACCTGCAAGGTTCCTTATATAGTTGCCGCAGGCCGGAAGGGCGGCAGTAATGTGGCGGCTGCTATTTGCAACGCTCTTTTATATAAGGTTATACGAGGCGAAGATACGAAATGATGATTCAAAAGGCGATACTTCATGTTTTGGATTTCGGCACAAGCATGTGCCTTCTTTCTCAAAAAGAGTTGGATTTATCTATTGAGACTGTCTATGATTATGTGTCTAAGCGTGTCGAAAAGTCGTTACACGATCCGGCCGGGCGAACGGGTATATTTTATGAAACGTCGGCAGTTAAACGACAGTTGGAAGCCTATACATCCCGAGACTTATCCTTTCAGGAGTTGGCCGACGGTTTGGCTAAAGCGGTTTTCGAGAGTTTGAAACTTCAGGCTGAGGCGGATACGACAGATCTTTTGGTCGTTTCTTTTAAGGATGAGGCGCAAAGAGAAGGCATTGCCCTTTTCTTTTTGGAAAACCGTACGGCTTATACACACCGGATTATGACGAATGAGGATGGGGTGTATAGCCAGATTATTGAATATCAAGCCGTTTTACCGGGACTGATGCAAAAGGCGGAGGCCTATGTATTTATAGACTTAAGCGACTTTACGCTTCGCTTTGTCGATAAGAAACGAAGTATTAACGGCGAAGACGTGTATGCTTTGCCTGAGTTGATTTTACAATGTACGACTGTATTATCCGGGAAGGAAACAGTGAAAAAGACCGAAAAGTTACTGACCAAAGTGGCCGAAGAATACGGTAAGAACCCTGTCGAGGCATTGGCCAAGGGAAAGCAGTATTTGGCACAAACGGCTGAAACAGGCAGCAGCTTTGCCCCTCAAGCTTTCGGTGAAGCCGCCTTTGCAGGCGAGCCCGCTTTGCAGGGGACCTTTACGGAGAAACTGAGACAGGCTGAAGACATACCGAAAGAAGTGAAGGTGGAATCTCGTTTCGCTGAACGGACGGGTACGGTACATAAAATAAAGACGGATACGGGTATTGAAATTACCTTCCCGTCCGCCTATATGGAAAATCCCGATTTTATACAATTTTTCACAAGGCCTGACGGAACCTTGTCTATTGAATTAAAGGGAATCGGTAAAATTATTAATAAGTAAAACAAAGGCTCTTTTGCAAATGTTGGGGTCTAGCTAACC
>OGGM01000209.1_pt1 | contig 56929 bp, 52 predicted proteins | sample 1571251 | NCBI WGS metagenome assembly OGGM01 (sample SAMEA2582076, study PRJEB24529) | metagenome | biome: Human gut stool | place: China | collected 2011 | reverse complement strand
AAAACAGCTTGTTTTAGGCAGGTTTTATTGACATGCCCAAAAACTCCTGTATAATACAGATATGGGCAGAACCTGAAAAAATCGGCTATGCCCATTTGTAACTATTCATAAATCTTATATCAGTTTTTAACGTTTACACAAAACTTGAAACGGTCTCACGCCTCCAGCTTAATCAAGTCCTGATGACCTTATAGTACTGTTGATATGATTTGCGATTAGCGTCATGTCTATCACATTTGATTTCAGTCTGTTTCTTTCGGCGCTTCTTATATTTCACCTTGCGCCTAAGATCTAATTTGCATATGGTTAATGCTCCTGCTTCAATGTAATTATAAATACTTCTCTCTGAGACTTTTATCTCTTCTGAATGATTATTACAGATAAGTGATAAAGGCTGTCCCTGAAGAATTAATGTTGATAATACCTCATCTAATGTTTGCAGTTCATCTGAGCTAAGCCTTATTCCTTCTCGTGATTCAGAGCGGGTGGCTTTGGCCTTGGCATCTGCTTTCTCTGCTATGTAATAATACTTGTCATAAATACACTTCTTTTTGTTCTTTTCGCTACATGTGCTACACACAAATGGGGGTTTTTGATACTTTGTACATTTGTGATCTCTTACTCTATCACAAACCTTGGTATAATCAAAATCAATGCACAGCCTACATTTTCGACTGCAATACTCATCACCACACACATGCTGTTTTGCACAGGAGGTAGCATATATACAATCCTTACCACAGATAGTAATCACCTTATTAGAAGATTATTTCCTTAAATGTTTAGATAAAAAAATCCATGAAGCAAAACATGAGACTTTAGGTGTTACTTATTTCTATCCTGAGGTTACTGCGGAGAAGATGAGTTCATATCGAAAGAAGCAGTAAATGTTAAGCGCATAGGTACAGGAACTGTGGTATAATGTGCCTATGTGGAATGAATATGTTTTGCAAATCGAATTTTGTGGAGAATCACCGTTATGATTAGAGAATTACAAAGGGATGATATAAATAAAGTTGCAGATATATGGTTGAATACAAATATAAAGACGCATAATTTTATCCCCGCCCAATACTGGAAAAGCAATTTCAAAGCAGTAAAAGAAGCACTGTCACAAGCAGAAGTTTATGTGTATGAGTATGATAAAGAAATACAGGGCTTTATAGGGTTAAATAATGAATATGTTGAGGGTATTTTTGTTTCTGGTGAAATGCAATCGCAGGGTATAGGTAAAATTCTGCTGAATTATGTAAAGGATAAAAGGAATAAATTGCTCTTGAACGTATACAAAAAGAACGCACGGGCAATATCCTTTTATCAAAGAGAAGGATTTGAGATTCGGCATAGTGGATTAGATGAGGCTACCGGAGAAAAAGATTATGTAATGACATGGCAAAAGGAGAAGATATGGAATCAGATATAATTAAAATCAGCCATCTGAATAAAAGTTTTGGCGAAGTAAAAGCAGTAAATGATTTGAGCTTTCGTGTGAAAAAAGGAGAATTGTTTGCGTTTCTTGGAGTAAATGGTGCAGGGAAAAGTACAACTATTTCTATTCTTTGCGGACTACAAAAAAAAGACAGCGGAACTGTTCAGGTAAACGGAATAGAAACTGACAAAGCCGGCTCACAGACAAAAAGAATGCTTGGTGTTGTATTTCAGGATAGCGTACTTGATAAACCGCTTACAGTGAAAGAGAACCTGATGAGCAGAGCTGCTTTGTATGGCATTACAGGAAATGCCTTTGATAAGAGATTGCAGGAGTTGGTCGAGATTCTGGATTTTGACGAGTTTTTAAACAGACCGGTAGGTAAGCTGTCGGGAGGTCAGAGAAGAAGGATTGATATTGCCCGTGCATTATTGCACAGACCAGAGATTTTGATTCTTGACGTAAACTGGTGTAACAAGATAGCTTGTATATAGAGTGTATACAGTTGATATGAAATAGAATATAGGCATTATATACACAGATAATGAAAAAATATGTGTATGCAGTAGGGGAACATTGAGTGGGGAATATGAGTAGTAAAAATAATATAGATGGGAAGAAAAAAAGAACTGGTTTATATCCGATAAGAACATAGATTGTCAGTGATTCGAAAGTTTTAGATCTACTTGACTTGAGCTACGATATCGTAGAGAAACAAGGAATAGATGGTCGGATAATTTGTAGATGTTCATGCCCTGACGGTTGCTGTCAAATGTCTTAAGACTTTTTCATTTTGTTATTTATATATTTCATGATACAATAGTGTTACGAGTTAAATTTGAGGGAGGGATTTCTACGATAGCGCTTTTGGAGAAAATTCGTGAAGTAATAAATAAAAGAATACAAGAGAAAAAGAAAAATGAATTTACAGATTTGGCGCCTATTGATGATATTGAAAATGGAGCTGAATATTTAAAGGCATTACATTGGGCGATAAAGAAAGAGAAAGTTAAAAATATTGCGCTGGCAGGCCCATATGGTGCGGGCAAGAGTAGTATCATTGATACATATTTGAAAAAACACAGAATTACTAGAAGGAAAGCTCTTCGTGTTTCAATGGCAACTTTTGTTGAAAATAAAACAGATAAAAATGGGAATCCTAAGAAAATTTCATTGGAACAAGATGAAATAGAATTAGGAATTTTGAAGCAATTATTTTATAAAGTCAATTATAAAAAGATCCCGCAGAGCAGATATCGAAAACTACACAAAATTAATTGGAAACGTGTCTGGGGATATTTGGTTTTGATATTTTTTGTCTTTGGAATAGTAGAATTTATATTTTTTCCAGATACTTTTCAAATGATAATCAAAAAAATAGAAGTGGCAGGGGGAAAATTTGGATTAAAAGGAATGGTTTCGAATAGTATTTTCCTTGCTTTTTGTGTGGGAATATTGGCAATTATCGCTCGAACATATCGTTTGGTGTTGTTTCGCTTTAAAGTAAATGAAGTAAAATTGCCAGCAGAGACAGTTTTGAAAAATTCTGAAACAGCAGCGGAAACTATATTTAATAAAAATATGGATGAAATTGTATATTTCTTTGAAGAGACAAAGTACAGAATTGTATTTTTTGAGGATTTAGATCGCTTAGAAGATCCATCTATTTTTATTCACCTTCGAGAATTGAATACACTATTGAACAACTACGATGGGATTAAAAGGCGCATTGTTTTTGTGTATGCTATTAGAGATGATATATTTACGGATACAGATAGAACAAAATTCTTTGAATTTATTATTCCGGTAATTCCAATTATAAATTCTACGAATTCAGGGGAAATCTTTTTACAAAAACTTGAGGAATCTGAAAAGAAAGGGATTTTTCATGAAATCTCACAGGAATTTATATTAGACGTATCTCCATATGTTGAAGATATGCGAATTCTTCAGAATATATATAATGAGTTTGTTGTATATAAGGAAACGATTCGTACTGACCAGGAGCTTAAATTGTCAGATGAAACAATGATGGCATTGATTATTTTTAAAAACTTATATCCACGAGAGTTTGCGGAACTTCAAATGGAGAGAGGAGTTGTGAAACAAGCTTTTGAGGATAAGCAAAGATATATCTCTGAACAATGTATGCAATGGCGAAATGAAATTGATGAATTTACACAGAAACTGGAAAAATATCATGATGACTGTTTAGAACAAGTTAAAGAACTAAAAACAGCTATGCTTGGTGCTATGGTGGATTGGCAAGGCATTCCATATAGTATTAAGAAAAACTCTTGGGATAAATATCCAGTAAGTAAAATAATGGGAGATTCCTTTGAGTTATTGCAACTTGCGGAATTACAGGATGTTAAAATTGAGTATTATACATGGAATTCTTACCAGTCGGAAAAATCAGTGAATAATTTTCAAGAAGTTTTTAAACGATATTATGAAAGAATTAAAAATTTTCAATTTGTCCAAGAAAAAGGTGTTAGTTCAATAAAAGGTGAAATTGAAGATTTGAAGAAGAATGCACATGAACTTTCAGGTTGGTCACTTAAAAAGCTGATAGAAGAATTTGGAGTTCATAATGTACTATCTGAAAAAGTTGTTGAAAATAAATTGCTTGTATTTATGCTTCGAAGAGGATACATTGATGAAAAATACGCAAACTATATCAATTATTTTAAGGGGACAAGCATTACAAAAGAAGATATGAATTATATACTGGCAGTAAAAAATATGGAAAAACTGCCATATAATTATAATTTGACAAAAGTTGGAATGGTTATACAGCGTTTACAACCTTATGAATTTGAACAAAAAAGTATTTTCAATTTTATTCTTTTGGAATATTTATTGTCTGAAGAGAATGATGATGAAAAACGTATGATATTAATCGATCAATTATCTGATAGAACAGTAGAAAGTTGGGAGTTTATAGATGAATTTATAGAGCAAACTCAATATAAAGCGAGATTGATTCAACTATTAGCAATGCGTTGGTCAGATATGTGGAATGATATTGTCCAGAATATATCGATAACATATGAAAGGAAAATTTTTTATTTACAGTTACTTATTGATAACGTGGATACAAAACGCTTATTTGAATTAAATGACAATAATAAGATGAGCGGCTTTATAGAGGAAAATCCAGATATATTACAGCAGCTATCATCTATTCAAGATCAAAAGGTGATTTCTTTAATTGAAAGACTTGGAATTATTTTCACGAATGTTTCTATTGAAAATGTTTCGGAGGAAGTTTTGAGATATGTTTTTGAAAATCAGTACTATGAGTTAAATGATACGATGATACGTAGGATTGTAGAATTTGAAAATGATACAATGCTTTCTGGTTTAGATACTCGAAATTATACAACAATTATTTCACTGGGATATGAACCGTTAATTAAATATATACAAGAAAATTTGAAACAATATGTGAAGGAAATTATATTAGCGCCTAATAATACTAAGGAAGATGTTGAACAGGTTATGGATTTGTTAGAAAGAATGTTGGAAAACGATCCAGAAGAGACCAAGATCTGTTTAGAATTAGTGAATCATGAAGAAATTTGTGTAGATGATATTTCTGAATGCTGTGGAAAGTTCGATTCTGATTTTGATAAGGATGTGAAAATTCTTTGGGATGAGCTATTGGATAAAGAAAAAGTAAGCTTGAAATGGGAGAATATCAAATGTTATTGGGATAGATATAAGATTACGCAAGAACTACTTCAATACATTGAAACAAACAGTGATCAGCTTGCATGTTTAAAGAATCAATGTTTAAAGAAAGAGTTTGCTGAAGAATTTATTACAAGTGCAATTGACGATTCTGCTTTTGAAAAACTATTACCTCAGTTGGAATTGGAATTTGATATTCCAATTGAGACGGTTGAGAAACAGAAAGTGGAAATTTTGATTAAGAAAAAATATATTCCTTTTGATATTAAAAAATATGATGAAATTAAAGAGGTTTATCCTGATTTATGTCCAGATTTTATTTTGTATAATCAAGCGGAATATATGGAAGTAATGGAAAAAATTCCAATGGGAGAAACATTATTAGAAACACTATTGCTTTCATCTGTTCTCAATTCTTCTAATGCAGAAGTTCTGTTGAATGTTTTTGGAGAAAATTATATGACTACGCATATTGCACAATATTTACTCCAGATAGATGTGAAAATTAGCATATCGGTATTTAATACAGCATGGACATACTTATTAACTGACGAAATAAAAAATAGGTTGATGCTTAAATATTGTTCTATTTTGAATGCGCCAGATTTTGAAGAATGTTTTTCAGAGCTTTCAAAAATATATCCTAAATTTGGTGATAGAAGCAAAAGACATAATGCTGAAATGGCAAATACAAATGAAAATAAAAAATTAGCTGACCGGTTGAAAGAAGTGGGTTACATAACTAGCTATACTGAACAAGAAAAAGATGATTTTGATCCAGTTAAGGGAACGGGAGGTAAGAAAAATATTATTTCATGTTGGATAAAAATGGTAAAAATGTGAAAAATGGAAACACGATTGCATTCATAGGATAAAGGTGGGGAGAACTCCGCCTTTTCTATAATAAAGTCTACACAGTACACAAGTGTGGATTTTCGTTAAAGTCCCTATTTTCAAGGTATAAAAATAGGGGTACAACTTATCGATATATTTGATGTAACAAGATAGCCTGTATATAGAATGTATACAGTTGATATGAAATAGAATATATCCAACAGAGGCAGACTTCGATTAAGGGGTCTGCTTTTCTTTCGCTATTTTTGAAGGAGGTGATGCAGGTGGAGGTAAGTATCCATGAACTTTTAGCGGCGGCAAGGGAGGCGGTGAAATCGGATTATATCAAAGGCGAAAGCATTTTATGTGAAACCAGATATCATCCGGATACCCATTGCATGGTAGAAATAGAGCTGTTAAAAATAGATAACACGCTGGGGAAAAAAGGAGCTTATATCCGGAAATTTTTGACGGAAGATGAGTATTCTGCCATGTTACAAAAGCAGGAAGAACATCTCATAAAAATAAAAAGACAGGCCATTGTTCAAAAAGGAACATTGCGATATATCCCTCTCCCGGACAGGCTGGACAGCCGCCGGGAGAGGGATATTTTTTAACCGGCTGGGAAAGAACAGGGAGTGTTCCTCAAGCAACAGCGGTATCAGAACCCCAGAGTTTTCGCGGGTTTTGGGGTGTGGAAACTTAGAAAAGTGTTCAAAACAGGCATTTTTGCAACGATCCGTTGCAGCAGAAAAAGGGTTCTTGGCTTTATGCCAGACGAAAAAATGAAAGAAGGATGTGATTGTGATGATAGTAGGAATTGATCATGGGTATTATGCGATTAAGACAAAACATGTGTCTTTTCCCAGTGGCATTATCAAGTATGATTATGAGCCGTATACGATGCAGAATGTTCTGCAGTATCGGGGAAAGTATTATGTCTGCGGTACAGGGAGACAGACGCTGGTAAAAAATAAAACGTCCAATGATAATTATTATCTGCTGACGTTGGCTGCGATTGCAGAAGAAATCAAGAACCGGAAAGCGGAACGAAAGACGGAAGTCATTCTGGCTGTTGGACTGCCTTTGTCCAGCTTTGGAAGGGAGAAACAGGGATTTCGGGAGTATCTGTTGAGGAAAGAACAGCCAGTGCGCTTTTTATATGAAAGTGAATGGTATGAGATACAGATCAAAGATGTGAAACTGTTCCCACAGGGGTACTCTGCCCTGACTCTGCATCCAGAGTACCTGAAGGATGAACCATCTGTTCTTCTGGTGGATGTTGGTGGCTGGACGGTTGATCTGATGAGACTGGATAATGCTGTTCCGAATGCGGCAACCTGCAGGAGTCTGGAACTGGGTGTGATCCGGTGTATTGACGAGACGGCAGAACAGGTGCGGAGAAATACCGGACTGTCTGTAACGGAAACACAGATCGAACGTGTGCTTCGTGGGGAAACCTGCAGCATGGCAGAACATTAGATTGCAAAAAGCGTTGAATAAAAAAGATTTGAATCTACTAAAAAATCTGTAATTAAAATTAGAAAATAATCTGCAACAGCCGGGGAAAATCTCCCGGTTGTTGTGATTGGAATAGAAAACATACATGTAGAAGATGCAATAAAGTTTGACGTATGTTATACTTATGAACGGTTAGCTAAATGAAACTATCTTTATAAGAAGGGAGCAGAAAGACGATGGATAATCCGTTTGAATTTCATGAAGAGGATGGAATTATTGCATGCGTTGGTGACAATGGAGGAACCACAGATGATGATATAAGAAATGGATTTAAACGTACAGTTGAGATCCTGATAAAGTCATTAAAAGTGAGTCAGGAAGTTGAAGATCTGTTAGTGTATCCGATTGTTTATAATGCAAGACATAGTATTGAATTATCTCTAAAAATTGTTATTAAGATGTTATGGGAACTGGAGAGAAAAAAGAAGATAAGTCACTCAGTTGAATTTATAGCAGAAAGAAAAAAGAAACTTCACACACATAATATTGAAGAACTATATAAAATGGCATGCGAGAATAAAAATATAGATAGAAGGGTTCCTGCATATTTTGAAAACATAGAAGATATGATTCAGTTTTATTATTTTGATGAAGAGGGAGATGCTTTTAAATATGAATTAAATAAAGATGATCAACCGCATATGAAAAAAAATCAAATTTCTCATATAAGTATCGAATTATTAGAAACTGAATTTAAAGCAGTAATGGAAAAATTTGATGACTTGATTTATTTTTTAGGAAGCTGTGTTGATGAATATTCGTTAGGGACATTTACAAAAAGTTTATCAAGAACTGATATAGGGGAAATATCAAAAAAACTTCCGGTTTACGAAGAGTGGAGCACAGAAAAATTTAAAGAGGTCAAAGATCAAATTAAGCAGGAATATCAAATTGGAAGTAAAGAATTAACAGATGCCTTAAATTTAATCAAGAAACATAGATTGTTTTCAAGCAATATTGGTTGCGAAAGAATGTTTGGAACAATTACAGAAGATGAGTTGAAAGAGTATGCTTCATTAGTTAAATATTATTGTAAAAAAAATAAATCAAAAGAAAATATTGTTACAGAGGGGTATAAATTAGAAGAAGTACAACAGAATGCAGAGATTTTGCGAAAGTATTTATCGAGTATTTCAATGGAAACATTAAGAACTTTGTTATGTTTTTATGAAATGGGAAATAGCAACTTAGCAGTTGAAAAGCTGGAAGATACTTATAAGTATATAGTCGATAGTGCGTTTGATGAAATGTATATTATACGAAAATTGAAACAGAAAAATACATGTTTAAGAATTATCGTTGGAATGAAAAAGTGTGGTCAAGTGACATATGAAAAACAGTTACAGGCTGCATTGGAAGAAGAGAAAGTAGAACTCTAATACTAGAAAATATACACAATACACAGATGTGCCTACCGTTAAAGCCAGTGCTTTCAAGGGATAGGAGAGGGCTACCTAATTTTATTGACGAGCCTACTACAGGACTTGATCCGCAGACAAGGCAATTAATCTGGAATGTTATTAAGAAGCTTCAGAAAACAGAAAATATGACAGTGTTTCTGACTACCCACTATATGGAAGAGGCTGCTAATGCCGGGTATGTTGTGATTCTTGACAAAGGAAGTATTGCAGCAGAAGGTACACCGTTTGAACTTAAAAATGCTTATGTGCAGGATATAGTATCTGTTTATGGCGTTTCTGAAGATGAAATAAAGTCATTGAACAGAGAATATAAAAAAATTCGTGACGGATATCAGATAAAAGTAAGAAATACGAAAGAAGCAACGAAGCTTATTGTAGAACATCAGGAGCTGTTTAGGGATTATGAGGTAGTAAAAGGCGGTATGGATGATGTATTTCTTGCAGTTACAGGAAAAAAGCTAGGAGGTGAACGCGGATGAGAACAGTATTGGCATTAATGAACAGAAACAGGAAATTATTTTTTAAAGATAAGGGTATGTTGTTTACATCAATGATTACACCAGTTATTCTTATTGTTTTATATGCTACATTTCTTGCAAAGGCTTTCAAAGATTCTTTTACAGCAGCGATTCCGGATATGATTACTATTTCGGACAAACTTATTAATGGAACCGTGGCGGCACAGCTGACAGCATCACTTATGGCAGTGAGCTGTATCACTGTAACATTCTGTGTGAATCTGACTATGGTGCAGGACAAGGCAAATGGAATAAGCAAGGATTTTAATGTTTCACCGGTTGGCAGTGGGAAAATTTATTTGGGATACTTTCTGTCAACAGTTGCTAATTCATTGATGGTCAATGGACTTGCGTTTGTATTATGTCTGGGATATCTGTTTAAAATGGGATGGTATATGAATGCAGCAGATGTATTATGGGTTTTATTTGATATGATATTGCTCGTCCTGTTTGGAAGTACGCTTTCAAGTATCATTAGCTTTCCGTTGACAACACAGGGACAGCTTTCGGCTGTGGGGACAATTGTCAGTGCAGGATATGGTTTTATATGTGGTGCTTATATGCCGATTTCAAATTTTGGTTCAGGTCTTCAGAAGGCGCTGTCTTATCTTCCGAGTACATATGCCACTTCATTGATCAAGAATCATATGCTTCACGGAGTGTTCAGGGAGATGGAGAGAAAACATTATCCGGATGAAATGGTTGAAGCGATAAGAGATACTCTTGATTGCAATCCGGTATTTCATGGAAATGTGGTAAACGTAAATCAGATGATTGGCATTATGCTGGGAAGTATAGCTGTATTTGGAATTATTTATTATTTTGTTACATTGCTGTCAGAGGGTAAAGGCAGGAAAAACAGATGAAGCATCACTTAATAACTTATATACAGCTTATGTAACAGATTAAATAAGATGGATAATAAAGTAATAAAAATGTACAATATAATGCACAAATATAATTATTATTATATACAATTTTAAATAAAAAATTCTGCAAACGCTTGAAAATACTGGGATAAGACAGAAATATTTAATCTAATTAATTTGGAGTTGACATTATATATTAAACAGAATAATATAAAGTTGTACAAAATAATAAACGATTTAAAGAGCAAAGGAGCTTACAGGTGAAGCACTTTGCTCTTTTTTTGTTAATCATAAAATAGGAGGATTAATATTATGAAATTGAAAGACACAGGATTAACAGCACAGGATATTAAGGATAAAGTTAAAAAGTATATGATTGAAACTTATGAACGTTTTGATTTTCTTGCAGAAACAGCAGAAGGTATGTATCTGTATGACGAGAATGGAACACCTTACCTTGATTTTTATGCAGGTATTGCAGTTAATAATGCAGGAAGCAGAAATCCAAAGGTTGTAGCTGCAGTTAAAGATCAGGTAGATGATATTATGCATACATTTAATTATCCATACACAATTCCTCAGGCATTACTTGCCGAGAAGGTATGCAATACGATTGGTATGGATAAGATATTCTTTCAGAACTCAGGTACAGAAGCTAATGAAGCTATGATTAAAATGGCACGTAAATATGGTATTGAAAAATATGGTCCAAACAGATATCACATAGTAACAGCAAAGGATGGTTTCCATGGAAGAACATTTGGTGCCATGTCTGCAACAGGTCAGCCGGGAAATGGATGTCAGGTAGGATTCGGACCTATGACATATGGATTTTCATATGCTCCATATAATGACCTTAAGGCTTTTAAAGATGCATGTACAGAAAATACTATAGCAATTATGATAGAGCCGGTACAGGGAGAAGGAGGCGTACATCCTGCAACACAGGAATTTATGAAGGGACTTCGTGAATTCTGTGATGAAAAGGGAATGCTGCTTTTAATTGATGAAGTACAGACAGGATGGTGCAGAACCGGTTCTGTAATGTCTTATATGAATTATGGTATTAAGCCGGATATTGTATCAATGGCAAAAGGCCTTGGCGGAGGAATGCCAATTGGTGCAATTTGTGCAACAGAAGAGGTATCTAAAGCATTTTCAGCCGGTTCACATGGAACAACATTTGGAGGCCATGCGGTATGCTGTGCAGCAGCGCTTGCAGAGGTTAATGAGCTGCTTGATAGAGATCTTGCAGGAAATGCAAAGGAGGTTGGAGATTATTTTACATCTCTGCTTGAAAAGCTGCCTCATGTAAAGGAAGTAAGGCATCAGGGTCTTCTTGTTGGTGTTGAATTTGATGATACTATTTCAGGTGTTGATGTAAAGCATGGCGCATTTGACAGAAAGCTGCTTATTACTGCAATAGGAGCACATATAATCCGTATGGTTCCTCCACTTATTGTAAGTAAGGAAGAATGTGATAAGGCTTTTGAAATATTAAATGAAACTGTAAAATCGTTATCATAGCATTTGAAGGAAAGGGCGCGACGATGTGTTTCGTACGCCCTTTTTCAGTAAATATAATGAAGAAAAGGGGATAAAGCAAATGGCACATCTTGTTATAACTATAGGATGCGAATATGGTGCAAAAGGAAATCAGATTGGTAAAAAAGTGGCAGATAATCTCGGAATAAAATTCTATGATCGTGAGACGGTTGATGAAATTATCAAAGAAGTAGGAATTCCAAAAGAAATAATGGAAAAAGTTGAAGAGGGAATCACAATTGCCGGAAAAGGTGCAGAGGGTGATGTAAGAGGTTCGTTTTCAAAATATGCTGATCTGACGGAGCGTGCCATTCATGTCCAGAAAACAATTATCAGAAAGCTGTCCGACCGCGAATCATGTGTGATAATAGGTCGTTCTGCTGATTATATTTTAAAGGAGCATAAGCCAATTCTCAGGGTATTCATCTATGCTCCTGATGAGGTAAGAATTAAAAATGTTATGGAAAGCCATAGCATGTCAGAGGATGATGCAAGGCTTTTTATCATTGAAAAAGATAAGCGCTATCACAAGCGTCACATGGCATTGACCGGAAGCAACCGTGGTGACCGTCATCGCAGGGATATGCTTATCGACAGCAGTCTCTTAGGGGTTGATGGAACTGCAGGACTGATAGAAAATGTTGCAAAAATACTTATGGAAAAGGAGGAGGCAAGCCATGGAAAAGAAGAAATCTGAATTTGATAAAGTGCTTGGCGCATGGGATATCCTGGTAATCGCATTTGGCGCTATGATAGGCTGGGGCTGGGTTGTTTCAACCGGAAGCTGGATTGAAAAAGGTGGAGTTATTGGTGCGGCGCTGGGATTCATTATTGGCGGAATCATGATATTCTTCGTAGGCATGACATACGCAGAACTTACAGCAGCAATGCCACAGTGCGGCGGTGAGCATGTATTCAGTTACCGCGCAATGGGCGCAGTAGGTTCATTCATATGTACATGGATGATTGTACTTGGATATGTCAGTGTAGCATGTTTTGAGGCATGTGCATTTCCAACAATCATCACTTATCTGTGGCCAGGTTTCCTTAAAGGATACCTGTATACGGTTGCAGGCTTTGATATCTATGCATCATGGCTTATCGTAGCGATAGTACTTGCATTTATAATTATGGTAATTAATATCCTCGGTGCTAAGACAGCGGCTATATTACAGACAATTCTTACGTGTATTATCGGTGGTGCCGGAATCCTGCTTATAGTTGCATCAATAATCAATGGTTCTGTTGATAATATGAGCGGTCAGATGTTTACAAGTTCTAATTCAGGGGTCAATATCAAGGCAATTATTGGTGTTGCATCATTATCACCATTCTATTTTATTGGTTTCGATGTAATACCGCAGGCGGCAGAGGAAATTAATGTTCCTGCAAAGAAGATTGGTAAAATCCTTATCCTGTCAGTGGTTCTGGCTGTAATTTTCTATGCACTGATTATCATTGCAGTTGGTTTTGTTATGAACCCACAGGCAATCAGCGATTCACAGAATGCAACAGGGCTTGTTACAGCAGATGCGATGGCAGCAGCATTTAATACTAAGATAATGGCTAAGGTAATTATAGTCGGCGGTATGTGCGGTATTGTCACATCATGGAATTCATTCCTTCTTGGTGGTTCGCGTGCAATGTATTCTATGGCGGAATCATATATGATTCCTAAGTTCTTTGCTAAGCTGCACCCGAAGTACAAGACACCTGTAAATGCACTTATCCTTATTGGAATACTTACAATGCTGGCGCCTTTTGCCGGCAGAAAAATGCTTGTATGGATTAGTGACGCCGGTAACTTTGGCTGCTGTGTTGCATACTGCATGGTTGCTCTTTCATTCATAATCTTAAGAAAGAAAGAGCCTGATATGCCAAGACCATACAAGGTTCCTGCATACAGATTCTTCGGAATTATGGCAGTTATCATGTCGGGCTTTATGGTTGCAATGTACTGCATTCCGGGAAGCGGCGGAACACTTATTGTGCAGGAATGGGGAATTGTATTTGCCTGGTGTGCATTAGGAGTGGTATTCTACATATTTTGTAAAAATAAATATCAGGATTCATTTGGTATTCTTGTTGAGCTTATATCTGACGAGGACGCAGCTTCTCTTATGCCAGAGGCTGACGAGCCAGAGCTTGATAAGGCTATTGATGAAGCAATTGATCGTGTACTGGCAAGGAAAGCCGGTTAATCAGAAAGGAAGTATTATCTATGCAAATGTTTAATTTTTCAGTACCACAGGACATAACAGTAGGAAAGGGCAGCCTTACTAAGCTGCCTGAGATAGCCGAAAAGCTCGGAGGAACACATGCACTTATTATTTCAGGTCCACATATTGAAAAAATGGGACTTGTGAAGAAAGCAGCGGATTATCTGGAGTCAGTAAACGTGATTGTAGATACATTTACTGATATTGAAGCTAATCCATCAGTCACAACAGTTGAAAAGGCAGCAGATAAATTCAGGGAATCCGGAGCTGATTTTATAGTGGCATTTGGCGGAGGATCTCCAATGGATGTTGCAAAAGCAGTGGGAATTGTAGCCAGATATGGAGGAAGTATAACTGATTATGAAGGTGCACATAAGGTTCCAGGACCGATTATTCCTCTGATTGCTATACCGACAACAGCGGGAACAGGTTCTGAGGTAACAGCATTTTCTGTAATTACTGATCACAGTAGAAATTATAAACTTACTGTTTTCAGCTATGAAATACTTCCTAAATATGCTATTCTTGACGCAGAACTTATCACAACAGCACCTGAAAGTGTTGCTGCAGCCTGCGGCATTGATGCATTTATTCATGCGGAGGAAGCGTATATTTCAACTGCTGCTTCACCATTTTCGGATGCGATGGCTGAAAAAGCAATGTATTTGATTGGCAGGAATATCAGAAGATTTGTGGCAAATAGAAAAGACATCGAGGCTGCAGAAGCCATGATGACGGGTTCATTATTTGCAGGAATTGCGTTTTCATTTGCAAGGCTTGGAAATGTTCATGCCATGAGTCATCCGGTCAGTGCATTTTTTGATGTTCCGCATGGTATTGCAAATGCGGTTCTGCTTCCGGTAATAGTTGAATACAATGCTTTGGCTGATCATGGTAAATATCGGACAATATACAACGATATAAGTCCGGTTCAGGTGAATGAAGAAGAATTTAAACCAGCTATGCTTGTGGATGCAATAAAAGAGTTATGCTCAGATATCGGAATTCCAGAAAATCTTACTGTTGCGATTAACAATGCAGCTAAGAATGGTATAATATCAAAGGATGAAATAGAAAATAAAATTGAAGCAATGGCGCAGGATGCTATGAAAAGTGGAAATATTGCAGTTAATCCAAGGGCTTCCAGTCAATGCGATATAGAAAGGCTTTATAGAAAGGCATTATAATTAAGTGAGGAATTAATTATGAACACAGACTATCTGTCACAAAATGTGTCTGAAAATTTAAAAAGAATACGTCAGTCAAAAGGAATGAGCCTTGAACAGGTTGCAGAGCAGACAGGTGTCAGCAAAAGCATGCTGGCACAAATAGAAAGAGGAACAGCTAATCCATCGCTTGGTGTACTTGGAAAAATTACAAGTGGTCTTAGAATAGAATTTCAGACACTTATAAATCAGCCTAAGCAGGAATACTGTCTGGTAATACCGGAAAATCTTATACCAACGAAAGAACTTGAAGCACAATATAAAGTATGGACCTGTTTTCCATTTGAAGATTCACAATCCGTTGAGGTATATCGTATTGATATAGAACCGGGAGGTGTGTATGTTAGTGGAAGCCACGGCGAAAAGACCCGTGAATATATCTCGGTAATTGATGGCACACTAACGATAGATTGTTATAATCATCTGCAGCATATAAAAAAAGGGCAGGTATATAAGTTCGAGACCGACCAGTCTCATATATACAGGAATGATGGTATGAAAAAGGCAAGCTGTGTGTGTTTCTTTTTGGACTATACCAATATAAAGTAATTATCAGTATGTTACATTTTGTACAGATTATACATGATAAGACGAGGAAGTATTAATATTTACTATGCTTGTAGTTACTGACCAGAAAGGACTGTTTATTCAGCATGTTTTAGCACGGATTTTTCCGTGCTTTTTATTTTGCTTTATAGGACTTACTTAGTAAATGGATTATTTTTGTCGCCTTTTTAGCGACCATTAAGATTTTTAGGAAGATAAAATGTATATATGTATGATTTATTAAGCGTAATAGTTTTGTAAGTGTATAAAAAATAATCTGCTGGTTTAAAAAACAGACCCAAAGTGCTATACTATCTAATATCAGACGGTGAAGCAGGCAGAGAGAAGATAATCATTTATAGAGTTGGAGAGGGAGAACATAAATAATATGCAGCAAAAGAAACTGTTAAGTCTAATAAGACAGGCTATAAAAGATTATAATATGATAGACGAAGGCGACAGGATAGCTGTAGGCGTTTCAGGAGGAAAAGATTCACTTACATTATTATATGCAATGAAGCTGATTCAGAGCTTTTACCCTAAGCATTTTGAATTATATGCAATTACATGTAATGTCGGATTTGATGGTATGGATTTTACAGGTGTTAGAAAATATTGTGAGAGTCTTAGTGTACCATATGAACAGGTAGATACTAATATTGCAAGGATTGTATTTAATGATAATAAAGATGAAAGACCATGTTCTTTATGTGCTAAGTTAAGAAAAGGCGCTATGTATAAGCGCTTAGGTGAGCTTGGTATAAATAAGATTGCATATGCACACAATAAGGATGATTTTATTGAAACAGCGCTTATGTCACTCATATATGAAGGAAGATTTTATGCATTTCCACCTGTGACGTATCTTCCCGAAGCAGGTATTACGGTTCTGCGTCCGATGATGTATGTTCCTGAGAAGGGCGTTGTTAATTTTGTAACAGGCATGGGTATAAATGTAGTTAAAAATACCTGTCCGGTTGATGGCTCAACTAAAAGAGAGTATGCGAAAAAGCTCATGGAACAGATAAACAGGGAAAATCCCGGAGCAAAGGAAAGGCTTATGACGGCTATTTTAAATGGAGATTTTAAAGACTGGCCAGAAAAAAGATAATGAAAATAATATAACTATTGATAAAACTGGGGGCAGCATGAAACCAAAGTATTCTAGACTTTATTACAGATATGAATTAAATAATGACGTATATCAGGAAATATCAGAATTGTCAAGAACAGTGTCAATCCAGCTTGCACCACAGATAAGGCTTTTACAAAATGCTGATCAGGAAGTAGTTGACAGACTTGCCTCAGATATTATTAATACAATTCCACTTTGGAGAAACCAGATGGTACTTGCTCTTGGAATAGAACATACAAGAAAAGCCCTGGATGCACAGAGTGCTGTTAATGAAATGACTAATGAACTTCTAAGAAAAAATGCAGAAACTCTTAAGATGGGAGCCATTGATGCGGCAAAGGCAAGTGAAAGTGGCATTGTTGATATTGAAACTCTAAGGAAATGCAATGATGATATTATAAGCTCAATAAATGAGGTTGTTAAGATCCATGAAGAGGGTTCAAGAAAACGTGCAGAGGCAGAGGTAGAAATCGTAAGGATTGAAGAAGAGTTAAAGCAGGCATTACTTGCGGCTGGTAACAGATAGTTTTAACGTAAAGAATATCATTGAAAATGCTGTTTATACATAAGAAAATATAATTTTAGGGATAATTATGATAAAGTGGCACAGCTTAAAGATGGGCTGATTAACAGTGAACAGGTTTATTATGTATCTGAAAAAGATTAAAAAATGTAATTTATAAATATATAATGTTAATTATATTTATAATAAAATTTTAATAGTCCAATATATAATAATCTGATATAATGATTTTCATGCTTATATAAATATGCATACTATAATAAATTTTTGGAGGAAGCCAAGTGAGTAACGAAAACAAAAAATGTAAGGTTCATTATACAGGAACTTTTAACGATGGAACTAAGTTTGATTCATCATATGACAGAGGAGAGCCATTAGAATTCGTATGTGGTGCCGGAATGATGATTAAGGGTTTTGATGAAGCTGTAAAGGATATGGAAGTAGGACAGATAAAGGATATACATCTTATGCCGGAAGAAGCATATGGACAGCCTGACCCTGAGAATATTTTTACAGTACAGATAAGCAGCCTCCCGGGTTCAGAGGAGCTTACTAAGGGACAACAGGTGTATCTTTCTAATGAACTTGGACAGCCATTTCCTGTTAAAGTTGTTGAAAAGGATGATACGACAATTACATTTGATGCTAACCATGAGATGGCAGGTAAGGAGCTTAACTTTAAAATAGAGCTTGTTGAGGTTGTTTAATATAATTAAATAATGTATTTATAAGCAGGAATTTATTATTTTCATATAATAAACTCCTGCTAAAATATTATAGCTGGGGAATGTGAATTAAATGGCTCAGAGCCGGATGTATTAATCGTTAAATGTAATAAACGTATTAATCTGCGATAAATGTATTAATAAAATAAATGTATGGAAAAAATGTTTTAAATGTAGTATAATTTTTGTGGTCATCAGTCCCGGGAGGGGTGCTGTGTAAGCGGCATTGTTGGAGTCTAGGCTCACTCATATTTTTCCCGTAGAACTCGCAACAGCTGATGGTTTTATATGAATATTTAATATTGTAATACCGTAGCAGGGGATATACGGATATAGGAGACAAAATTATGGGCGAAGACAGAGTTAATGAGCTTTTTTGCAGGGAAAATGTAGAAAAAATAATAGTACCGGATATAGTAAAGGTTGATTTATTAAGCATAATAGAAGAAAAGTTAAAAAAAGCAGGCTTTTATTATAGAATAGCTTACAGAGTGAAAGCTGTTGATTCTATGGTAGATAAGCTGATATATAAGGATTATCAAAGACCGGGAACTGAGAATGAAGATAAGAAGATGCAGGATCTTATAGGAATAAGGATTATGCTGTATTTTACAGATGATGTTGATATCTGCCGTAATCTTTTAGATACTTTATTTGCAGAGCCGGGGGAATGGGTTACTACAGAGAATAATGAATATGAATTTAAGGCTATGAAAGTTAATGGAATATTCAGACTGCCGGCATATCTTAGCAAAACTATAGTTAATCCTGTTCTTTCTGATTATGTTGATGATACATTTGAAGTCCAGGTTAGAACTAATTCATTTGAAGGCTGGCACGAAATAGAGCATGATTTAAGATATAAGGGTTCAGCATTTGGCATAGGAAATGAAGCATTGGCACGTAAGATGAACAGTATTCTTGCAACTCTTGAATTATGTGATGATTCAATAGTTAAACTGTTAGAGGATCTTGGGCATCAGCATTATAAGGATAAGAAGTGGTCTGATATGATAAGATGTCATTACAGACTTAAGCTTGATAATGAGCTGCTTCATCCTGCGGTTCAAAAGGTTCTTGATGCTGATACTAACCTTGCCAAGATTTTCTTTAAGTTCGAAAGAGAAAAGGCAATAAGACAGTTATGGAATAATACAACAGACAGAGGCGTTGAACTGACAGTCACTAATATAATAAGGGTTGTCAATCAGATAGGACCTAATGATGAAAGATTACGGGAAGCATTTAATATCATAGACAATCAGAAGAATATCGAGTCCGATAATATTATAAGGCGGCGTAAGTTTGAACCTTTTAAGCTGCTTGGCAAGTTCAAGGTATTTCAGGCAGAGACTTATATAGATACAAGTAATTTGAGCACACATGCGGCATTTAAAAAGGCGGCCTCATATATATATTCATGGGTAAGATCAAGGTTTATTGAAGTATTTCCTGCTATGGGGGAGGCGATTACACCATTCTTTGCGGGACAGCCAGGATACATGGTAGAACTTCATTATGATGAAGAAAAATGTTATTTCAGGGAAACTACTTCGCATGTGGATTCAAAGATTGCAAGCAGAATCTGGATATCTAATGCGATAATAAGTCTTGATGATAACGGACTTAAATTTAATGTCAGTAATGAATATGCAGAGCCTGATGAAAGATACAGAGACAGTGAGAATGTGCTGTTTTCAAGACCTAATTTCTATGGTGAGATAGCAGATAATATAGGAATTATTGATGTAATACGTCTAAAAGAGGATGTAAGACATATAACAGATGTTAATTATAATAATATGAAGCTTCTTATAAAGGATACACAAAGAAAGTTTCCTGTTATTGTATTTATGGCAGAGGATATGGCATGGATTGATAAGTTTGATGTCAATTATTTTGCTTATCTTGTAGGATATTATGCTCATATATGCATGATTGATGATAAATCACTGTGCAGCGAGTTTGCAATGGAATATGGACTTGATATGGATAGATTTCAGGATTCCATAACGGTATTCTATCCGGGCAGATGTCCGCAGACAAGCTATAAATCTGATATTATAGAGACTACATTTGAAGTAATTAAGCTTGAGCAGAAGCGTTACTGGAATGAAAAAGGATGCCGGGCATACAGAAGGCAGCTTGTAGCACAGATAAGAGAGAATAATATTGAAGGTTAGTGATTAAATATAATAAATATTTACTCAAAAAACAGTTGTTTTTTTAAATAAAATGCAATACCATATAAAAGCATAATTAAAAACGTAATACGCAGATATGCGGGAATGGAGAAATATAATGGACAATACAAAATTAGCACAGCTTTTATTTCCAGAGGTGACACATACACCGGATTATTATGAGGAGAAGTTTCCATATAGAAAGCTGCCAAATAAAGCAGAAGTAACAAGAATGGCACCAAGCCCTACAGGATTTATTCATCTTGGTAATCTGTATAGTGCATTAGCAGATGAAAGAATTGCACATAGGAATGGCGGCGTATTTTACCTTAGAATTGAAGATACAGATGAAAAGCGTAAGGTTGATGGTGCAGTAGAAACAATTATTAACGTATTGAGATATTTCGATATAGAATTTGATGAGGGTGCAGGTTTTGATGATGATGCACCGCAAAATGTCTATGGACCATATTTCCAGAGACAGCGAGTTGAGATATACCATACATATGCTAAGAGTCTTGTAGAAAGAGGACTTGCTTATCCTTGCTTTTGTACAGAGGAGGAGCTTAACAAAGTAAGGCAGGAGCAGGAAAATGATAAGGTACTTACAGGTTATTATGGAAAGTATGCAGTATGCCGTAATCTTACATTTGAACAGATTGAAGAAAATATAAAGGCTGGCAAGCCTTATGTATTAAGACTTCGTTCACAGGGCGACCATGAAAAGGAAATAGTCTTTAAGGATGCTATTAAGGGAGATATAAAGCTTCCTGAAAATATCCATGACATTGTATTATTAAAGAAAGATGGTATACCGACATATCATTTTGCACATGCAATTGATGACCATCTTATGAGAACAACTGTTGTTATAAGAGGTGGCGAGTGGCTTGCATCAGCACCAATTCATTATGAGCTTTTCCATGTATTAGGCTTTAAGATGCCTAAGTATGCCCATACAGCACATCTTATGAAGTTTGATGAGGAAACGGGTGGAAAGAGAAAGCTTTCAAAGAGAAAGGATCCGGAACTTTCTCTTGATTATTATAGAAAGGATGGATATCATCCATATTGTATGAAGGTATATCTTCTTACACTTCTTAATTCTAATTTTGAAGAGTGGCATGAGAAGTTCCCTGATAAGGATATTAATGAGTTCCCATTTTCTGTAGAAAAGATGAGTCAGTCAGGTGCTTTATTTGATAAGGATAAGCTTCATAATATCTGTAAAAATGAGTTATCTAAGCTTTCAGAGAATGAAGTATATGATTTCCTTTATGACTGGGCAGTAGAAAATGAGCCTGAAAAAGCAAAGATATGGTTTGCAGATAAAGAAAAAATGCTTGGAATTTTAAGACTATATATGGGCGTTGGAATGAAGAGAAGAAGAAAAGACTTTATGTATGCAAGACAGATATTTGAAATGATTGGTTATTTCTTTGAGATGGGTTCAGAAGAGAAAGATGAATTCAGACTTGATAAGGAAACTGTTAATACTGTATTAAATGAGTACCTTGAAATGTATAACCATGATGATGATAATTCAGAATGGTTTAATAAGTTAAAGGCAATTGCTGATAAACATGGTTTTGCTTCCGATATGAAAGCTTACAAGGCTAATCCGGAACAGTTTAAGGGCAATGTATCAGATATAGCTGAGATAGTAAGAATAGCAGTAACAGGAAGAGCTAATACACCTGATTTATGGTCAATTGTACATGTAATGGGTGAAGGACAGATGAAAGACAGAATAAAAAAAGCTATGATGTAATATATTTTTTATAATATAAATTGGTATATGTATAGTTTTTAAAATATATCTATAAAATATGAAATGTAGAGTGTAGACATATTTGGAGTAAATTGTCTGAATTTAATTTGTGACAAAAATTTGTTACAAATTGGACATTTTATATTAATTTTTTATAATATTATTGCTTTGGCAGTAATAAAACCCGGAAATGAGGACAGGCATGAATAAGATTTTTAATAGTATTAATATGCATAATATTGACAGCAATACGAAAAAACAGATAGAAGAGCCTGGCTGGAGAGTGGCAGCGGGAGAAGAAGAAAAGATATTCTTAGAATATTACCTTTCGGGCAAAAAGGTCAATAGAATAAATAATGCTATAAGAAATATTCTCGTGGTTGCTTTATTTATATCAGTCGGAACTGCGGGTTTTGAACTGGCATTTAAAACTGATGCTTCGTATGACCCTGTGCCATCTGTTATAGGTATTATTACAGCATTGTTATTATGGCTTATTAATGAAGTCGTAAGAAAGATAATACAAAGAAATATAAAAAATAAAGTACAGGGAAATATTTATGTCATTGATGCAATGGCACATCCGGCAGGTGATAACAGAGTAGTTGTTTCACTTAATAATGACACATATAATACAGAGCGTTTTGTATATAATGAATCAGTAAATCCGATGGATTATGTACACGATGAGGGAGGCAGGAATATCGGGTTCAGAGTATTGTTATTCATGGTTATATACGATGATAAGATACAAAGCAAGGTTGTAATCGGAAGTGATGGATATAGAAGTCTGCTTGATAAATGTAAAAAATAATATAATTGAACGGAGATTAATATATGAAATATGATGTGATAATAATTGGAGCTGGTCCCGGTGGTATATTTTCTGCATATGAGCTGACTAAGCTTAACAGTGATTTAAAGCTTGCAGTTTTTGAGTCCGGTAATAGTCTTGAAAAGAGAAAATGTCCTATAGATGGTGACAAGATTAAGAGTTGCATACACTGTAAGACGTGCGGAATTATGAATGGTTTCGGCGGAGCCGGTGCATTTTCAGATGGAAAGTATAACATAACTAACCAGTTTGGCGGAACATTATATGAATATATCGGTAAGGAAAGAGCCATTGACCTTATGAAATATGTTGATGGTATCAATCTTAAGTTCGGTGGCGAAGGAACAGCATTATATTCTACAGCTAACAGTAATATTAAGAAGCTGTGTTTACAGAACGGACTCCACCTTTTAGATGCATCGGTAAGACATCTTGGAACAGATATCAACTATGTGGTACTTGGCAACCTCTATGATGAGCTTAAGGATAAGGTTGAGTTTCATTTCAATTCACACGTTGATAAGGTAGGTATCAATGAAAATGGTGAATATGAGATATATAGCAATGGTGAGAGGTATGTTTCGGACAAATGTATTATCTCAGCAGGACGAAGTGGAAGTAAGTGGATGGAAGGCGTAAGTAAGGATCTTAAGCTTGAAACTAAGTCTAACCGTGTTGATATTGGTGTGAGAGTAGAACTGCCGGCGGAAGTATTCGCACATCTTACGGATGAATTATATGAAAGCAAAATTGTATACAGAACCAAAGGCTTTGAAGATTTGGTAAGAACATTCTGTATGAATCCAAAGGGTGTTGTTGTCAATGAAAATACCAATGGAATAGTAACAGTAAACGGTCACAGTTATGAAGATCCGGCAAAGCATACACAGAATACTAACTTTGCACTTCTTGTATCTAAGCATTTCAGTGAACCGTTTAAGGACAGTAACGGATATGGTGAGAGTATAGCAAGATTATCAAATATGCTTGGCGGAGGTGTAATTGTACAAAGATTCGGTGATTTAATAAGAGGTAGAAGAAGTAATAAGTCACGTATTGAAGAGAACTTTGTAACTCCTACATTAAAGTGTACACCGGGAGATTTAAGCCTTGTAATGCCAAAGAGAATACTTGATGGAATTGTTGAGATGATATATGCTCTTGATAAGATAGCACCAGGTACAGCTAATGATGACACATTATTATATGGTGTTGAAGTAAAGTTCTATAATATGGAAGTTTCTATAGATGAGAATCTTGAAACTGAACATAAGGGCTTATTTGTAATAGGTGACTGTAGTGGTGTTACACATTCACTTTCACATGCTTCTGCAAGCGGTGTTCATGTAGCAAGATATATATGTGGAGAAAATTAATAAAAGCTTATATGAAAAGTTATTTTAAAGGAGCATTTTAAAAGCTTATTTTAATATTAAATGTATAATAAAATATCTGTGAACAAACAGATGTGTATAATTAATGATACTGCCGTAATAAGAGAAAATATGCAATATAAGGATTATGTATTAAATTACACTAAGCTATATATTGTATATATAATACTTAATATGGCAGTTTTTTTGTTATCTACTTATTATAATAAGTGCGAATACTATTTATTTTAGCATAAGCACTTGATTTTTTATATAATGGCTAATATAATATACTTATCCTACTAAAATAGTATGAAAAGAATTATGAATAAATAGGAAGGATGAGTATATATGAAAATATCAACAAAGGGAAGATATGCATTAAGATTAATGCTTGATCTTGCAATACACAATACAGGAGAGGCGGTAAGTCTTAAGGATATTGCAAAGAGACAGGGAATATCTGATAAGTATCTTGAACAGATAATTTCTATTCTGAATAAAGCAGGTTATGTAAAGAGTATAAGAGGTGCACAGGGCGGATATCTGTTAAAGAAGAAGCCGGAAGAATACACAGTGGGAATGATTCTTAAACTTACAGAGGGAACACTTGCGCCAGTCGGCTGTGTTGGTGATGATGCTGAAGAGTGCAGCAGGGAAGATATATGTGTTACTTATATTGTATGGAAAAAGATTAATGAAGCAATTAATGGGGTTGTTGATAATATAACACTTGCAGACCTTGTAGAATGGCAGCAGCAAAAGAACATGAATTATATTATTTAATAAATTCAAGTCGTCAGGATGAATTTTTGATAGCCGTGTTTAATTTAATAACAGGGAATGGAGAGTAAGATGAGCAGGATAATATATATGGATAATGCGGCAACTACTGCATTAAAACCACAGGTATTTGAAAAAATGAAGCCGTATTTTATGGAAAATTATGCCAATCCATCGGCTGTATATGGTTTTGCACAGGAAGCCAAGGCGGCTGTTGAAGATGCAAGAGATAGTATTGCAGGGCTTATCGGTGCAAGAGCAAATGAGATATATTTTACAGGAGGAGGCTCAGAATCTGACAACTGGGCAATTAAAGCTGCAGCTATTGCACTTAAGGAAAAAGGGAATCATATAATTACATCTAAGATTGAACATCATGCAATACTTCATACATGCCAGTTTCTTGAAAAAAATGGTTTTGAAGTTACATATCTTGATGTTGACAGTGATGGAATGATAGATATAGAGCAGCTTAAGGAATCAATAAGACCGACGACTATTCTTATAAGTATTATGTATGCTAATAATGAGATAGGAACAATTGAGCCGGTTATGCAGATTGGCCAGATTGCAAGAGAATATAATATAATATTTCATACGGATGCGGTTCAGGCATTTGCACATATACCTATTGATGTCAACAAATGCAATATTGATATGATGAGTGTAAGCGGACATAAGTTTCATGGACCTAAGGGAGCAGGCTTTCTTTATATCAGAAACAGTGTAAAGATTGGTGCATTAATCCATGGAGGTGCACAGGAGAGGGCAAGAAGAGCGGGAACACACAACGTTCCGGGAATTGTTGGAATGGCACAAGCAGCCATGCTTGCACATAAAGATATGCAAAAAAATACAGAGAATGAGATAAGACTGAGGGATTATTTTATAAGCCGTATTGAAAATGAGATAGATTATGTAAAGCTTAATGGACATAGAAGCAAAAGACTTCCTAATAATATTAACTTCTGCATTAAATTTGTCGAAGGGGAGTCACTCCTTATTATGCTGGACCAGAAAGGAATATGTGCTTCAAGTGGTTCAGCGTGTACATCCGGTTCATTAGATCCGTCACATGTTCTTACTGCCATAGGGCTTACAGATGAGGATGCACATACATCTGTAAGACTGTCGATATCAGAGGATACTACAAAAGAAGAGATTGATATAGTGGTTGAGGAGATAAAAAAGGTGACAAAACGTCTAAGAAGCATGTCACCTTTATATGAGGAATATGTAAATAACAATTAATATTGCATATGGTTCAGGAATATGTTTTTCTGAATTTTCCCGGAGACATATTATATTTCTTTTTAAAAAGGCGGTTAAAATAAGATATATTATTAAAACCGCATTGGATGGCTATATCAGTTATTATTGAATCAGAACCTGTAAGAAGTCTTGAGGCAGTAATAAGACGGTAATCATTAAGGTAGTCTATAAATGAATTTCCGATGTTATCCTTAAAAAATCGCATAAAATGTGACTGGCTTATGTTACATAGGCCAGCTATTTTTTTTATGCTGATATCTTCATTATAATGCATCTCTATATATTTGGTTATAAGTTTGAGACGTTCAATATATTCTGTATTTACGGATTTTGCCGTGATAGTATTATTTTCATTTTCTGATAATAAGCAGCTGTAAATATAAAAGAACCTGTACAGGCAGCTTCGTATGGCAAGATTATACCATTGTGGGAAGCTGCGGCATATATTATCAGCTTCATCAAGACATGATATAATTGTATTATATTCTGATGCAGATGGTGTTATACAGCATACATATGGAAGTGAATTATTGCAAAGTTTTTCAAAAAATTGTTCAGTCATTATATCAGACTGTTTTGGGTATAACATTCTGATATCAAAAATAATATTTTCGTATTCGATATCAGACTCAGGATTAAGACTCTTATAGTCTGTTTTTCCATCGGAAAAAATCCCATGAATACGACCCGGAAGAATAACCGCAACACAGCCGGCATCTAATATATAATTATTCATATCTATGGTTATTAAGGCGGTTCCCTTTTTAATATATATAAGTTCCATTTCATTATGCCAGTGTAACGGAACAGATTGAAAATCGTAAGGTATGCAGCAAGGGTATGTATTATACGAAAATGTATTATTATAATGTTCTTTTATTTCATGGTAATTCTCATAATCTGATACTTTCATGGTAATCCTAATCCTCGTTTCCAAAATTAATTTTAACCTGGCCGTCTATTTCTAATATCGTAGAAACTGTATGTTGGATATATAATGTCAGCTGTATGGTGAAAATTGATTATGACACTTGCCAGATTTATTTATAATAGTATTGTACAAGTTTTTAATAGTATATTTCAAGCTTAAATTAAGTATTTATATATAATTAGATGTATCAGGGTTAAAGATATAAATACTTTTAATTATAAAATATATTAATATATTTTTAAGAATTGACAGTATTAATTATGGAAAGCCGTATGGCAGAATGGAGGTATTATGTTAAAAGAAGTATGTATAAGGATGTATGATAAGGGGATAGGCGAATGTAGTAATGAACAGGTATATGCAGCATTACTTACACTTGTAAAGGAAATGGCAGATGGTAAGCAGATTGAAGATGATGGTAAAAAAGTATATTATGTATCGGCAGAATTTTTGATTGGCAAACTGTTATCTAACAATATGATTAACCTTGGTATATACGAGGATATTAAAAAAGAGCTTAGTGATAATGGGAAAAATATTGCCGACATAGAGGAAATCGAGGTTGAGCCATCACTTGGAAATGGCGGTCTTGGAAGACTTGCTGCATGTTTCCTTGATTCTATGGCAAGTATAGGACTTAATGGGGATGGAATCGGACTTAATTATCATCTTGGACTTTTTAAGCAGGTATTTAAGGATAATATGCAGACAGAGACTGCTAATCCATGGATTGATAATAATACGTGGCTTGAAAAGACAGATGTATCCTATGAGATAGAATTTGGCGGCTGTAAAGTTACATCGCGAATGTATGATATTGCTGTTACAGGATTTTGTAACAGAACCAATAAATTACATTTATTTGATGTGGAAACAGTAGATGAGTCAATCGTAAAAACGGGAGATATTGAATTTGACAAGGAAGATATAAAAAAGAACCTTACACTATTCTTATATCCTGATGACAGTGATGATAAGGGCAGATTATTAAGAATATATCAGCAGTATTTTATGGTAAGTAATGCGGCAAGATTAATTCTTAGTGAATGTAAAAAGAAATGTGTTAAGGCTGGTACTTCATTAAGAGAGCTTGACAGATTTGCTGCAATCCAGATTAATGATACACATCCTACAATGATAATTCCAGAGCTTATAAGACTTCTTATGGAAGAGAGCATAGGTGATAAGGATGGAGCTATGACTATGGAGGAAGCGATTAAGGTTGTATCAAGAACATGTGCATATACTAATCATACTATACTTGCAGAAGCTCTTGAAACATGGCCTGTAAGTTATCTTGAGCAGGTAGTTCCACAGTTGATGCCTATTATAAGAGAACTTGATAATCTTGTAAGACAAAAGTATAATGACAGTTCTGTATATATAATAGACGACGAAAACCGTGTCCATATGGCTCATATCGATATTCATTATGGATATAGCATAAACGGTGTTGCCAAACTGCACACAGATATATTAAAGGAAAGCGAGCTTAATAATTTCTATAAGATATATCCTGAAAAGTTTAATAATAAGACAAATGGAATTACTTTCAGAAGATGGCTTATGCATTGTAACCATGAGCTTACACACTATATTGAAGAGCTTATAGGAACTGATTACCAAAAGGATGCAACACGTCTTGAAGATTTGTTAAAATATAAAAATGATGAAAATGTGCTTAACAGACTTCTTGAGATTAAGAAGCATAACAAAACAGCTTTAAAGGAATACCTTAAGAGAACTCAGAATATTGATATTGATGATACATCAATCTTTGATATTCAGGTAAAAAGACTGCATGAGTATAAAAGACAGCAGATGAATGCTTTATATGTCATTTATAAATATTTTGATATTAAAGCGGGAAATAAACCTAAGACACCGATAACAGTTATTTTTGGAGCAAAGGCTGCTAAGGCATATACTATAGCAAAGGATATTATTCATCTTATATTATGTTTAAGCGATATAATTAATAATGATGAAGAGGTAAGTCCATATCTTAAAGTTGTAATGGTGGAAAATTATAACGTAACAATGGCAGAAAAGTTAATACCTGCCTGTGATATTTCAGAACAGATATCATTAGCTTCTAAGGAAGCCAGTGGAACAGGAAATATGAAGTTTATGTTAAACGGAGCTGTTACATTGGGAACTATGGATGGTGCCAATGTAGAGATAGCACAGCTTGTAGGAGATGATAATATATATACATTTGGTGCATCAAGTGATGAGGTTATTAAGCATTACAGCAATGCGGATTATGTATCAAGAGATTATTACAATTCCGATGAAACTATTAAAAAATGTGTAGACTTTATTATATCAGATAAAATGCTTGAAGCCGGCAATAGTGAAAACCTTAACAGGTTGTATAATGAGCTTGTAAATAAAGACTGGTTTATGACTCTTCTTGATTTAAAGGAATATATATCAGTAAAGGAGCAGGTATTTGCTGATTATGCCAACCATAAGTCATGGGCTGAAAAAATGCTTGTTAATATTGCAATGGCAGGATATTTCTCATCAGACAGAACAATCCGTCAGTATAATGATGAGATATGGAAAGCTGATATAAAATAAATTGTGATTGACCGAGCTGAAAGCGAGGGACGCTTCTTGAACGATAGTTCAAGAAGCTGTTTCTAAGAAGATACAGATGAGGGCAGAGGGCAAGAATATTGCCCAATATTAAATAAATTCTTCGCTGATTGCAAGATATTTATCGGCATATATACTGTGTTTTTCCCAGATAATATCAAAATCATGCTGCATTTTGAAATCATTTAATGGAATTTCTTTTAAAATTTTGGATTTTAATTCATTTTCAACAGCAATTTTATATAGAAATGATATTCCGCAATCTTTTTTTAGCAGACCAATGATTGTATGCATATTTTCAACTTCTGTATAGTGAGTAAAATCAGATATTTGTAAGCCATGGGCAATCAGGTTCTGTTCTAGAATATTTCTTGTACCAGAGCCTTTTTCACGGACTAAAAGACGCTCACATACCAGATCACTTATTGTATGTGGAAATTCTATAATAAAATTATGCGATGCAGCACAGACGGCAATATAGTCTTCTGTGCTGTATTTTTTATGCGCATAATTATCTTTCGGGTAATTTCCTTCAATGATTGCCATACTAATCTGTCCGTTATCAAGCAACTTTAGCAATTGGGCAGTATTGCCATAATGGAGATGAATATTTATTTCAGGATGGTGCATTAGAAAATCAGCGAGTTTATCTACAATTGCATACTCGCCTATTGTCATGGTAACACCGATAGAAAGAGTTTCTATTCCGGTAAAACTGCTTTTTATTTCTTTGATTACAGCCTTTTCATCATTCTTCATAGTCAACAAGTGTTTACGAAGTATTTCGCCGGAGTGTGTCAGAAAAAGCTGCTTATTTTTGTAAATAAAAAGAGAAGTATTATATTGTTCTTCTAAAAAATGGATGTGCTGTGATACTGCCGGCTGAGTGATATTTAATTGTTTTGCGGCAGCAGTAAAATTCATTGTCTGACATACAGTTAGAAATGTATCCGTTCTAAAATCAAGCATATTAATCCTCTAATCAATAAAAAATATTTATTATACAATAGAAATATATAATTTTATTTTATTATTGTCAAGTGCTACAATTCCATACATAAAAAGAAAGAGAGGACATTATGAAATGAATTTTATGAAAAAAAACTGTCGTGGTATTCTTATTTGTCTTACAATAGCAATTCCATCCTGGTTTCTTGGAAAAATATTTCCGGTAATAGGAGGAGCAGTTATAGCAATTATAGCAGGGATGATTATTACAATGATTTGGAATAATAAGGGAAAAGCTAAAGACGGGATTAATTGGACATCAAAGGTAATTATTCAGACCGCCGTGGTTTTACTTGGATTTGGAATGAATCTTGGAGTAATATTTCAGACAGGAAAACAATCCTTGCCGATTATTATATGTACGATTACAACATCACTTATTATTGCATGGATACTACATAAAATCCTTAAGGTACCTGCGAATACATCAATCCTTGTAGGTGTTGGCTCATCAATCTGTGGAGGCTCTGCGATTGCTGCAACTGCACCAGTTATCGATGCAGATGACGATGAAATTGCACAGTCAATAGCAGTCATTTTCTTTTTTAATGTGCTTGCGGCTATATTCTTTCCAATACTGGGAAAAGCAATAGGATTTGATACCATGCACGGTGATGCATTTGGTATTTTTGCGGGAACAGCAATCAATGATACATCATCCGTAACAGCCGCAGCATCAACATGGGACAGTATGTGGAAGCTTGGAAGTGAGACATTAAATAAGGCAGTGACGGTAAAGCTTACAAGAACACTTGCGATTATTCCAATTACACTTGGTTTATCTCTGATACGGGCAGGACAGAGTACAAAATATAGAAATCAGACCACAAAATTCAGTTTAAAGAGTGCATTTCCGACGTTTATACTTTATTTTGTTATTGCAGCGATTATTACAACAGTATGTTTACATATGGGAGTTAGTGAGAGGGTATTCCAGCCATTTAAAGAGATATCGAAATTTATGATTATTATGGCAATGGCAGCAATAGGATTAAACAGTAATGTAATACAGCTTATTAAAACCGGTGGAAAGCCTATTGCTGTCGGGGCATCATGCTGGTGTGGAATAACAATAGTAAGTCTTATTATGCAGCATATAATGAAAATCTGGTAAATATTAAAGCACTAATAAATTTCATAGTATCTTAAAGTTACTGTTACATTTTATTATAATAAGATATGAAAAAGGTGGTTTGAAAAAATGCCTACGGAATGGAGATTAGTGTGAAAAATATAAATAGAGATTCTAATATTCTTGAAATAATGCCTGTTGGATTGCTGTTCATTAAAATGGCAATTCCGGCAGTATTATCCCAACTGATAAATATTTTATATAATTTAGTAGATAAAATGTTTATAAGACATATGAAAATTGGAGGTGCGGAGGCGCTTGCAGGACTTGGTGTGACAACACCTGTCATTTTATTTTTATCATCATTTGCAGCACTTGTGAGTATGGGAGGTGCACCAAAGGCAGTTATTGCACTTGGAAAGAAGGAGAAAGATAAGGCAGAACGTATTATGGGAAGCTGCACAGCACTTTTAATTGTTATATCAGTATTTTTGACAGCGGGTATGCTTATATATGGAAAGAAAATTCTATCAGTATTTGGTGCCAGTAAATCTACAATAAGTTATGCAGAGGATTATATGCGGATATATTGTCTGGGAACAGTCTTTATACAGTTGTCATTGGGTCTTAATACATTTAGGGGTTTGCAAGAGTAAGCATGGTAAATGTGACAATAGGTGCAGTGATAAATGTAATACTTGATCCAATTATGATTTAAGTGTGCAATTTTGGAATTAAAGGTGCTGCTTTAGCAACAATAATTGCTCAGGCGGTATCGTGCATTTTTTTTATAAGATTTTTAGTTTCTGAAAAAAGTGAAATAAAACTAAGAAGGTTATATATAAGAATTGATTGGAAATTATTACTACCATGTATATTGCTTGGAACATCTCCGGCACTTATGCAGATTACGGAGAATATGGTGGCAATAAGTTTTAATACGGTATTGCAGCGTTATGGTGGTGATATGGCAGTTGCATCAATGAGCATATTAAATTCAGTTATGCAGTTTGTTATGCTTTTGCTTCCGGGACTTGTGCAGGGGACACAACAGGTTTTAAGTTATAATATCGGAGCCGGACTTATTGGACGTGTCAGAAAGACATTTCATTACCTGTTAGTTTCGTGCGTTGTGGGGAGTTGTATTATTGGGGCAGTATGCATGATATTTCCAGAAAATATTATAGGAATATTTACAAATAGTACATCACTTAGAGAATATTCTGTAGCACTTCTTAGAACATATCTTTGCCTGCTTTGGATTTATGGAATACAGGCTGCGTGTCAGTATAGTTTTGTGGCTCTTGCTCAGGTAAAAGCAGCTATATTTCTGACTATATGGAGAAAAATTATTTTACTTATATCATTAATTTTTTTCTGCCTAAGGATGAATAATAGCATCAAATATAGTCTGAACCGCAAGTTGAAGAATTTGGGATACTGTATTATAATTATCAGAATCAGAAAATAAAAAGAAAAGAGGCTGTTTAATTATGACAAGACAGGAAGCATGGGATTTACTGACGGAGTTTAATAAGGACGAGTTTCATCTTGAGCATGCACAGATAGTTGGAAGTACTATGAAGTATTTTGCTAATGAACTGGGTTATGGTGATGAAGCTGATTTCTGGGAGATTGTAGGTATTTTACATGACCTTGATTTTGAGATGTATCCTGATAAACATTGTATTAAAGAACAGGAGATTATGAGAGAGCGCGGCATAGATGAAAGAATAATCCATGCTACGGCAAGTCACGGATATGGCATTACTGTCGATATAAAGCCTGAACATATGATGGAAAAAGTACTTTATGCCGTAGATGAACTTACAGGGCTTATAGGTGCTGTTGTGATTATGAGACCGTCTAAGAGTGTTCAGGATCTTGAATTAAAGTCTGTAAAAAAGAAATATAAGAGCAAAGGCTTTGCAGCAGGCTGTTCAAGAGAAGTTATACAAAGAGGAGCTGACATGTTAGAATGGAGTCTTGATGAACTTCTTCAAAGAACAATAGAGGCACTGAAGACATTCAGGCCATAAAAGGATAGTGATCTTGATATGTTTCATAAATACAACAATCTGGTATTAGATTTTACACATATTTATGACGATGAACACATAAGAAAGAGTGATAAATTTCACTGGCTTGATCTAGGTACGCTTACAGGGTGTGACATGTATTGTTCACATGCTTCAGAAATACAATTGGGAAAGATGATTGATGAGTATGGAATTAATGGGATACATTTTATTGATTCAGGTAATTACCATTACATAACAAAAATTATGACAGACAGAATTAAAGAGCCATTTGTTCTTGTATTATTTGATCATCATACTGATATGCAAAAGCCTATGATTGACAACATGGTAAGCTGTGGAGACTGGGCAGGAAGCGTGCTTGATAATAACAGATTTCTTAAGCAGGCAGTTCTTATAGGACCGCAAAATGATGATATAGAACATATAGATGTAAAATGTCCCGAAAAGCTTATAACATTTTCAGCAGAAGAACTTAGAAAAATTAATTCTGATGAAGATATTAATAACATTGTAATTGAAAAGAATATACAAAAAATATGTATGGACGTTCCCGTATACATATCAATTGATAAAGACATACTGGATAAAAGATATGTTGATACTAACTGGAGTCAGGGACATATGAGTGTTAGATTACTTGAAACTCTGTTAAAGGATTTTATTGTAGATAAAGATATAATAGGAATAGATATATGTGGTGAGTGCAGAACTAATATTCCATTTTTTGAATATCTTAAGGAAGTTGAAAAGGATGGAATATTAAATCAGAAATTATATGAATTTATGACACATTATCTGTCAGATATGTAACAGATATACCGGAATAATATAAGTGAATATATAGAAAATATAGGAAGAAAAGGACTTGTATAAGCATTTTGAATTATAAGATATAAAATGCTTTTACAGGTTCTTTTTCATATAATAAAATTACGTTTGACAAAAATGAATTTACAATACATAATACATTCATATCGGAATAGTATGAATTAAAAGAAAGAAGGTGACTGATTTGAAAGAAATATTATGCTTTGGTGATTCTAATACTTATGGACTTGTACCGGGAACATGCAAAAGATATTCTTATGATATAAGGTGGACCGGAATATTAGCGGACAGACTTGGAAAAGATTATCATATTGTTGAAGAGGGATTATGTGGAAGAACTACCATATTTGATGATAAAGACAGACCGGCAAGGAATGGAAGTGAGCTTCTTCCAACACTGCTTGAGAGCCACATGCCGCTTGATCTTGTAATTATTATGCTTGGAACTAATGATTGTAAGTCATTTTATAATGCTTCTGCTAAAGATATAGGTAAAGGTATTATAAAACTTATTGAACAAATCAGACATTTTGATGATAATATAGATATACTTATAATTTCACCGATACATCTTGGGACAGATGTATGGCAAGATGAGTACGACCCTGAATTTAGCAAAGAATCTGTTAATGTAAGTAAGCAGCTTAAAAGTGTATATAAAGATATTGCAAAAAGATATGGTACAGATTTTCTTGCGGCTTCTGATTATGCTGTGGCTGGTAAAGCCGATAATGAGCATATGGATGAGAAAGGACATAGAAATCTTGCAGCTGCAATCTATGATAAGATTATTAAAAAATGTGAATCGCATTACGTTGCAGTGTAAATATTGTGAAAAATAATGCTGATGTGATTATTTCTTACAAGTTTATAAATGACGTGATTATCTATTTTGCCGGCATTACAAAACAGACTTTATTATATAACCAAGCCTGATATTTGGTTTAAGATTGTTCTTTCATTAAAAATGCCTGTTTTTCTTAGTCAATAATTTATATACAAATATTTTCTTATATGTGATAAAATAATATCCGTTGATTATTACTGTGTCATAAGTAAGTGCAGGGATTATATAAGCACATTGTCTTATATTTGTAATGATGCTGTAATAAATTAATTAGAAAACGAGGAAGATATATGATTAAAAATATTATTTTTGATGTAGGAGAAGTATTGTTAGGATACCGTTGGAAAGAAATGCTTATGGATTATGGGCTTAAAGAGAGCGAGGCAATAAGAGTTGGAAATCTTATTTTTAATGATAATTTGTGGACACAGCTTGATATGCAGTCAGAACCAACTGAGAGTATAATAAAAAAATATGAATTAAAATATCCCGATGAAGCGGTGGTTATCAGATGGTTTATTGAACATGGGGAATTAATGCAGGTTAAAAGATATGATGTATGGAATAAGATACATACTTTAAAGCAGGCAGGATATAAGATTTATTTATTATCGAACTATTCAAAGGACTTATTTGAAAAGCATACAAAAGATGCTGCATTTTTAAATGATATTGATGGGATGGTAGTATCATATCAGATACACAAGATAAAGCCTGATCCTGATATATACAGATATCTGTTACAGAAATATTCATTAAAGGCTGAGGAATGTATATTTTTTGACGACAGAAATGATAATACCGTGGCAGCACAAAAGCTTGGAATACAGGCTGTAACTGTAGAATCAAAGGATGTTCTTATGAAAAATATAGATATGCTTTTAAATCAAATTGGGGAGAAGGTTAAGAATAATGAATAAGATGCTGTCACATTTTAAAAATAAGCATTATAAAAAGGTTTTAAAAACTACCGGGATATCATTATTAATGTTATCGTGTATAGGTTTATATGCCGGTGAAGATACCGATATTGTAGTAGCAGGAAGTAATAATATTGTAAATTGTAATACTACGGATAATAATATTAAAAATAATAATATTATAAATAATGATTTTAAAAATAGTATTTTAAATAATAATTATCTAAATAATGAGATTAATGCAGATGTAGAAGGTTATGTCCGGATATCATCCGCACAGGATTTGTTAAGCATTAAAGACAATCCGGCAGGACATTATATTCTTGTAAATGATATCGATATGGCAGGTTATGACTGGACACCGGTTGAATTTAGTGGTGAACTTGAAGGAAATGGATATTCTATACTTAATCTTACGGTTAATAGTGTTTCACAGGCATCAAGAATAACATATGATGGTAATATGAAGACATATGATACTGTATTTAGTGGAATGTTTAGTATTATTGAAAATGCTGCAATTAATAATCTTAATCTTATAAATGAAAGAGTTGCAGTTGAAACAGATAACAACTGTTTTGTTGCAGGAATAGCGGGTTATTCTGATAAAAGTACGATAAGTGGATGTACTGTAAAAGGTACATATGAGCTTACAACAGGAAGCCATATGTTTGGAGTGGCAGGTGTTACAGGTTTTGGTAATGGTACGGTGCAGGATTCAGATATAGATGTGACTCTTATATGTACAGATACTAATGTTGAGGATAAAGACGAACAGTTTATGGGTGGTGTCATTGCTGATGGATATATGACAATCAGCAATTGTAATATTAATATAGCAGGTTATGATTCAGACCATGGTTATGTGCATGATGGTGGAATAATAGGAATGAATATGCCATATCCGAAAGGAAGTCAGGAAAGCGGCAATATAAGGAATTGTACTGTTAATGGATTTATAACATTTTTTGAGGATAATACAGACAGAAGAGCATATTGCAGTGCAATTTATGGGGAAATGCTTGGCGGCTTATATGTATCTAATAATAAAGAGTCATTTAATAGAGATGAAAGATATGATTATTCAGTAAATTTAAGACCTGAGCAGTGCGGTAATCCTAAATATACTACATCTATGGTTTCACCGGATTGTAACAACTTCGGTTATACAACATATACATGTCAGACCTGTGGATATTCATATAATGATAATTACACATTAAAGAAGCATCAGGTATCACAGTATAATATTATAAAAGAAGCAGATTATGAACATACAGGCGTTAGACAGGGAATATGCAGCATATGCAATCAGACAGTGTCAGAAAGCATTGATAAACTTATAAAGGCAGATAGCTGTACTATAAGTTCGGCAAGTCTTGAGCTTAATAAAAAAGAGAACGTACAGCTTACAGTAACTGTTACGCCGACAGCTGCAACAGTAAAAAATACAGTATGGGAATCAACAGATACCGGAGTAGCTACAGTAGACTCCAATGGTATAGTTACAGCCGTAGGAAGTGGAAAAGCTGTAATTTCATATAGTATAGATGGTAATGTCATGGCAAAAAGTAATATTACGGTTAAAAGTAACCAGACAGCCATAATACTTATATGTGTGATTATAGCAGCAGGTATAATTGCAGTGATAACAGGAGTTACATATGCAGGCTCGCATAAGAAGCAGCGTAGAAGATAGTTTTATAGTATGAGATAGAAATTTGCGATAGAAATTTACGGTAAAATCACTATTTGACAAACAAAATCACAAGTGATATTATAATAAACAGAGTGTCGATTATATAAGTCGCACAAAGGGGTACACCACCGCGGGTGTAGTTTTCCTTTGTGCGGCTTTTTTTATTTATATGAAAAGATTTAAAGACACTAATAAATAAACAACTACAGGAGGAGGCAAAAATGGCAAAGATTAATGGTAAAGAAGAAAATCCCGGTAATATCACATTACTGGAATATCTTAATAAGAATAATTATAATCTAAAGATTATTGCCGTTGAAAGAAATGAGGAAATTGTTCCAAAAAATGATTATGAAAAGGTATATATACAGCCTGACGATGTTATAGAAATTGTAAGTTTTGTTGGAGGCGGCTGATATGGGAAATAATAAACTGCCCTCAAAAGAACAGATGCATGATGCACTGGTTCTGCGTCATAAAAAGAAAGTACAGGATAAGCTGGATACTGCAAGGGTAGCGGTATGCGGACTTGGAGGTTTGGGTTCACATATCGCAATAGCGCTTGCAAGATGTGGAGTCGGGTATCTCCATCTGATAGATTTTGACAGTGTTGAGCTTACTAATATTAACAGACAGCAGTATCCTATAAACCAGATTGGTAATCCAAAACCATATGCTCTTGAACAGGAAATAATTCGTTTTGCACCTTATATACAGATAAAGACAGATTATATTAAGCTTACGACAGATAATATTCCAAAGCTTTTGTCAGGAGAGGATTATATATGCGAGGCATTTGATGATGCTGAACAGAAGGCAATGATAACTAATTGTATACTTGAAAAGCTGCCGGATAAGAAGCTTGTTGGTGCATCCGGTATGGCAGGTTTTGGAAATAGTAATGCCATAGTAACAAGACGTATAACCAATAATTATTATCTGTGTGGTGATGGTGTAACTGAAAAGACAGATGAATATGGTCTTATGACACCGAGGGTTATGATATGTGCAGGGCATCAGGCAAATAAGATAATAGAATTGATAGTAAACGATAATTAAAAATGCAAAATGGAGATTAGTGTGAAAAATAAGCTTGATAGCTTATTTTATCACAAGTTCATAAGTGAACTGGCTATTTGTGCCGCAGGCGTCACAAAGTAGCCCTTATCGCAGAGCCAAATCTGACATTTGGCTCGCGATTCCTCCGGCATTAAAAATGCCTGCGGAATGGAGATTAATATGGATAAGAAAAATAATAATGAAAAAGATACATTTATGTTAGGAGGAAAGGAATTTTCTTCAAGATTTATATTAGGTTCTGGAAAATATTCAATGGAACTTATTAAAGCAGCAGTAGAAAATGCGCAGGCACAGATTATAACACTTGCGGTAAGAAGAACTAATACAAAGCAGGGTGAGAGCATACTTGATTATATTCCCCAAAATGTAACATTGTTACCTAATACATCAGGTGCCAGAGATGCAAATGAGGCTGTAAGAATTGCCAGAATGTCAAGAGAGTTAGGCTGCGGTAACTTTGTGAAGATTGAAATTATGAAAGATTCTAAATACCTGCTTCCTGATAACAATGAGACAGTAAAGGCTACACAGATTCTTGCAGATGAAGGCTTTGTGGTTCTTCCATATATGTATCCTGATCTTTATACTGCAAGAGAACTTGTAAATGCAGGTGCAGCAGCAGTAATGCCGCTTGCAGCTCCGATAGGCTCTAATAAAGGTCTGGCTGCTAAGGAATTTATAAAGATAATAATAGATGAAATAGACCTTCCGGTTATAGTAGATGCCGGAATAGGCCGTCCGTCACAAGCATGTGAAGCTATGGAGATGGGAGCTGCGGCTGTAATGGCCAATACTGCAATTGCGACAGCAGGAGATGTTCCTATGATGGCAGAAGCATTTAAAAATGCAATAAATGCAGGAAGGGCAGCTTATCTTGCAGGTCTTGGAAGAGTACTTGAACGAGGTGCGGCAGCATCAGATCCGCTTACAGGATTCCTTCATTAAATATGAGAATAGCGTGAAAATAATTATGATGCGATTATTTTTACAAGTTTATAAATGAGGAATGGAATAATTAACATTACAGAGGTAATCAGGTAGTTATAAATTGTTGTAGATGCTTTGTGAACAATTTAACATGTTTTTAAAACATTTACAGAATGGAGATAATTATGGAGACGAATAGTACACAAAAAAAGGAAAATTCATTTTATGTGGATTCAGATAAATTAAGTGAACAGGCATTAAAAAGAAAGCACCAGCTTGAAAATGATCCGTCGAGCAGGACAGACCCATTTGAATATATGCCGGGAATGGAACAGATTAAGTCTGATATTCAGGAAAAGGTAATAAAAGCCATGAATGAATATGATTATGACAAATATACTGCTTTGGATGTAAGAAGAGCATTAGATAGTGAAACCTGTGGTATTGAAGAATTTAAAGCATTATTATCACCTGCGGCACTTCCATTTTTAGAGGAAATGGCAGCAAAAGCAAAACTTGAAACAAGCAGACATTTTGGTAACACAGTATATATATTTACTCCGTTATACATAGCTAACTATTGTGAGAATTATTGTGTATATTGTGGATTTAACTGTTATAATGATATTAAGAGAAAGAAACTTAATGCACAAGAGATAGAGCATGAAATGAAGATTATTGCAGATTCAGGAATAGAAGAAATTCTTATGCTTACAGGAGAAAGCAGAGCGGTAAGTGATGTTAAATATATAGGAGAGGCGTGTAAGCTTGCAAAGAAATATTTTAGAAATATAGGACTTGAGATATATCCTGTCAATTCAGATGAATACAGATATCTTCATGAATGTGGTGCCGATTATGTTACGGTATTTCAGGAAACATATAACTCAGCTAAATATGAGACACTTCATCTTATGGGGCATAAAAGGGTATTTCCATATAGGTTTGAAGCTCAGGAAAGAGCAATTCTTGGTGGCATGAGAGGTGTTGGATTTTCAGCACTGTTAGGACTTTCTGATTTTAGAAAGGATGCACTTGCAACGGCACTTCATGTATATTATCTGCAAAGAAAATACCCATATGTAGAATATTCACTGTCATGTCCACGACTTCGTCCGATAATTAACAATGAAAAGATTAATCCGTTAGAGGTTGGTGAAAAGCAGTTATGTCAGGTACTCTGTGCTTATAGAATATTTCTTCCATATGTCGGAATTACAGTGTCTTCAAGAGAGAATAAGTCATTCAGAGATGGAATTACTAAGATTGCTGCTACAAAGGTATCTGCCGGGGTGTCAACAGGAATTGGTGATCATGAGAGTAAATATACCGGTAAGCAGGAGGATGATATGGGTGATGAACAGTTTGAAATATCAGATGCAAGAAGCTTTGATGAGATGTATTCTGATATGGAGAGTGAAGGATTACAGCCTGTATTAAATGATTATGTGTATGTATAAAATATGTATAACTAACAGAAAACTTGTAAAAGGTGACTTTATAGTACAGCTTAAAAAAATTGTAAAAGCAGATGTGTCAGCAGTAATACTTCGTGAAAAAGACTTAGACGAAGCAGTGTATGAGGAACTTTTAAAACAGGTTATGCCGGTATGTAAACAGGCAGATATACCGCTTATAGCACATAAATATATAAATGCAGCAATAAAAAATGGTATTAGTTACATACATCTTCCATTTTCCGATTTTGTCAGACTGTATGGTGATAATAAATCCTGTAATATGGACAATGGCACAGATTGCAGTCTTGTCAGAGAAGCTGTTATCAGTAATTCAGATATATCATATTATAAAGATAAAGAAAAATTAAGAATAGGTACATCGGTTCACTCTGCAGAGGACGCAATATATGCCATGAAACATGGTGCGGCATATGTAACGGCCGGGCATGTGTTTGCTACGGATTGTAAAAAAGGACTTGAACCTAGAGGATTACATTTTTTAAAGGATGTCTGCTGCAATGTTGATATTCCGGTATATGCAATCGGCGGGATTAATGAGAACAATATGGAGTCATGTATAAAGGCTGGAGCGGCAGGTGTATGTATGATGTCAGGATATATGACATTATAACATTAGTATTTGTTGAAATAGATGTGTAGAGGGCAGGCTGTCCCTGATATGTGAATTTGCACGCTTAGTTTTTACCATATGCGTGTAAATATCATATACCAGGGACAGCCTGCCCTCTGCTGCATTTTATAAATCTCTGCACCGGAAATTAATTAAATAATTCTTTTACCATTTCTGCATTGTATACAACCTGTTTTTTATGTTCAACTTCAATTAAATATAATGCATGGGCTGCAAGGTGTTCTGCCGCCTGTTCAAGATCACGTATTCCGGTTGTATTTTCAAATATGTCAAGTACTGCATCAAGTGCTTCATCAGATACAATACATTCATCCTCACGCAGTGCGATACGCTTAAGAACCTTTGGTAGAGAGAATTTTGAAAATATAGTTTTCTTTTCATCTCTTGTATAATCAGGTATGTCAATTACTGCAAAACGTGAAAGTAAAGGTGCGCTTATCTGGTCTTTGTAATTAGCTGTGGCAATAGGATATACACCAGATGTAGGAATAAGACATTCCATATAATTATCAGTAAATCCTAAGTTATCAAGCAGTGTAAGTAGTACATCCGCAGGATTGCCATTACCCTTGCCGGCAGTAGCTTTATCAAGCTCGTTAATTATAAATACGAGATTAGACTCACCAGCCATATTAAAGGCTTCCATTATAATACCCGGTTTTGCATTGGAATATATTCTTGAACTTCCTGTAAGCTGCTCTGCATCATTGATTGAACTCATATCAAGTGTTGACCATGGAAGCTTAAGAATCTTAGCTATAAGGTATGCAATCTGTGATTTACCGGTTCCTGCCGGACCTACAAGAAGAATACCATAAGCTGGAAGTGTATGTGTACGGTTAATCTGTATAATGGTTTCGATAATTCTCTGCTTAACGCTTTCCATTCCAAATAATTCTTCATCAAGTATACGTCTTGCTTCATCAGGGTCAATTGCTTCAAAATAATTGCTCTTCCATTTGATGTTAAGCATAATTGATAAAGCTCTCTGGGCGTGTCTTTTTTCTTCCGGTGTGACTTCACTTGACTTAGCAACGGCAAGATTACGTCTTGCCCACAGGCGTATATTGTCAGGAAGAGTAATTCCTGCACAGTTTAAAAAGTCTGATATACTTGTAATGCTTGTTATCTTCATGTTATCAGCAGATTCATCAGGTTCATCGTTAGACACATCCGTGGCAACAGCATTGCTTTCAAGCAGACGTTCAATCATAAATTGTAAAAAGCCGTCGGATGAAGAGAGTTTATTGCTGTTATTATGAACAATTTCACATATCTTATATACGGCAAAGCCTTCATCTGTATTATCACCTGTAAGTTTAACCTTGATACGGTTATCACCAAGCCATTTTATAAGACTTGTAAAACGCGAATCAATTTTTAAAATATTACCGAATATATGATTATCTGCTGCATGTAATTCAAAGGCAGTTCTTTTATTAGGATTGGTAAATGTTCCGACGGAATTATGTTCCCATTCACCTTCTGAATTATCAAGAATAAGAATCGGATGTTCCATAGAGGTTACTTTATTATTAGAATCAAATGTAGTATATGTACATTCAAAAGCAGATGAACCTGCAGATGTACTGTTAGAATCATATACAAGCATATTATTTCTCCTTTGATAAATGTTTTCATATATAATAACACATTTTAGGATAAAATAAAAATTGTTTTATTCAGCTATATAGATATAAAGAAATATTTTATCTGATTGGTCTGGAATATATTGAGATTACAAACAGAAAGAACCTATTTTTACATTTTAATATATAATTTTAATATGACAGCTATTTATAAAATTAGCTTTACATATCATAAAAACAGAACTATAATGCGAATATAGAAAAATACATATATTAATTTTGAAATATATGTAAGCTCTTTGCTACCAAGCGAAGGCAATCGGGCGTATTAATCACACTTATAGTATTTTAAAGCTAATAAATGAAGATTAACATTGATATCGCTTAGAAATGAGGCTTGTTATGTTATTTGAAAAGAAAACACCATTAGAAAAGATGGAAAAAGAAGTAAAAAAGGGTCGTTGGTATGAATTATCAGAATATGCGGATGGTTCAAATGAAGAAAAGATTGATCTTGCAAAGGCGCTTGCGGGAAGTGATAATGAAAACAGTGTAGAGATTCTTATGAGATTAATTGATGATAATAATGATGATGAGGTTGTAACAGCAGCGTGCGAATCGCTTAAGAAAGTAGGCTCAGAACACAATACTGCGGATTTGCTTGAAAAGTTAAACAGCATACCTAAAGAGAAAGAAAAGATAAGAGAAGAAATTAGCAGTACAGTTCAACAGCTTCATCACAGAGTATAATTTTGTTTTTAACAGCTCACTTAAAGTCTTGATATATAAGAATAAAAGTATAGCAACAATGTAATATGAAATATAAAGACACACCTGTACCGGATATTATAATATAAGATATATCGTCTGACATTATAATATCCGGTACAGGTGTGTTTTATTGAATGGATTTTATTTGATAAAATGAGTAACAGCTGAAATTAGTAGTGAAATTTATTAATTAAATATGTTAGAATTAAATCGGTTTATAATTAAGAAATAACAACAGGAGAGTGGATATGGAAAAGAATAGTAATGGGTCAGAGAATATAATTGAATTAAAAAATATAAGTAAAATATATAATGATAATGGATTTAAGGCAGTGGATAATTTTAATCTTTCTGTCAGGAGAGGCGAATTTGTAACATTTTTAGGACCGTCAGGCTGTGGAAAGACTACGACACTAAGAATGATAGCAGGTTTTGAGCTTCCGACAGACGGACAGATTCTTCTTAATGGACAGGATATATCAAGGCTTCCTGCAAATGAGCGCCCGATTAATACGGTATTCCAGCGATATGCATTATTTCCACATATGAATATATTTGACAATATAGCATTTGGATTAAAATTAAAAAAACTTCCTAAGGAAGAGATACGCAGAAAGGTAAGCAATGTATTGTCAATGGTAGACCTTGAGGGTTTTGAAAACAGAAAGGTATCAACATTATCAGGTGGACAGCAGCAGCGAATTGCGATAGCGAGGGCATTGGTAAATGAACCTGAGATTCTTATGCTTGATGAACCGCTTGCAGCACTCGATTTAAAGATGCGTAAGGAGATGCAGTTAGAATTAAAGAATATGCATGATGAGCTTGGAATTACATTTATATATGTAACACATGATCAGGAAGAGGCTCTTACTATGTCTGATAAGATAGTAGTAATGTCAGAGGGAAAGATTCAGCAGATTGGAACACCTGAGGATATATATAATGAGCCTGAAAATGCATTTGTAGCAGATTTTATAGGGGAGAGCAATATATTTAAGGGTATAATGACAGGAAAGATGAAGGTACGCTTCTGTGGTGGGGAATTTCTCGGAATGGATGATATTACAGAGGGAACACTTGTCGATGTAGTTGTAAGACCGGAGGATGTTATAATTACTAAGCCATCAGAGGGAACAGTAACCGGCAGGATTGTATCTGTTATATTTAAGGGTATGCATTACGAGGTTACAGTTGAGTCAGGTAAGTATGAAATGGTAATAAGAACTACTAAGTGTTATAACGTGGGCGATACAATAGGAATGTGCCTTGAGCCGGATGGCATACATGTAATAGTTGCAGAAGATCATACAACAAGCTTTGTTACAGATATTAACAGTGATTACACACTGAACTTTAATGGTAAGGTTATTAACTGTGATATCACTAAGGTTATACCGAAAGCTACGATTAAGGATGGAATATTATATAATGGCAATGGTGAAAAGGCAGATATATCAAGGCTTAAGGTTATCGTATCAATCCAGCCTTATGATATTCAGATGAGTGATGATGTTGAAGCCGGCATTGTAACAGGAAAGATAATTAATCTTATATATAAGGGCGACCATTACAGCTATGTTATAAGAACTGAATATGAGCATGATTTAATAGTAGATGATGAATATCTTTGGAATATGGGAGATCAGGTAAGCCTTATCATGCCTGAGGATAAGATGAAGTTCCGGTTAAAAAAATAATATGATATCAGATTGGAGAAACACAACATTTTTATAATTTGTTTGTGCCTCTAGAGAAGCGAAAGGATTGATAAAAATATGAAAAATGGATTTTCACGCAGGCAGCTTGGAATACCTTATGGAATATTTCTTATATTATTTGTGGCTGCACCGTTAATTGTACTTATATATTATGCATTTACGAATGGTTCAGGGCAGTTTAGCATGGACAATTTATGTACTTTTTTTACTGACCCTAATACACTTGGAACACTTTGTTACAGCATTGCACTGGCATTTGTAACTACATTGGTATGCCTCGTTATAGCATATCCTGTAGCATACATACTGGCACATAGTAATTTCAAAAGAAAATCAGTAATACTTATGCTTTTTGTAATTCCAATGTGGATTAATTTTACACTAAGAATGACGGCACTTAAGGAGATATTGTCATTAATAGAGGGTAATCTTGCTTTCTATCCTTTTATTAATTCAGTAATAGGTATGACATATGACTTTCTTCCATTTATGATACTGCCGCTTTATACAACATTATCAAAGCTTGATAAGAGTCTTATTGAAGCGGCATCAGATCTTGGTGCAGATAATGCACAGACATTTATTAAGGTAATACTTCCATTGTCAGTTCCCGGAATAATAAGCGGAGTGTCAATGGTATTTTTACCGGCAATGACTAATTATGTGGTGCTTGATATGCTTTATAACAGCACTTATATAATGGGTAGTCTGATAGGAAGTTATTTTAGCGCTTATGACTGGAATAATGGTTCGATGATAGCATTGATACTTCTTGTGATTATAGGTATATTTTCTATATTTACGGTTGATAAGGGTGCAGAAAGGAATTAAAGATGACAAAAAGATATTTAAAAAAAGCATTTTTATGTCTGGTGCTTTTATTTATGTACTGTCCGATAATTGTGCTTGCAGTATACAGTTTTACTGATTCTCCTAATATCGGAGCGATACATTCATTTACATTTAAAAATTATATTACGCTTTTTACAACACCTGAGCTTTCGCATATGATTGCCGGTTCTGTAATTCTTGCATTATCAAGTGCGGCACTTGCAACAATCCTTGGAACATGTGGGGCAATAGGGGCATTTTATTCAAAGAAAAGGGTAAAAGGCTTCATGGGTACAATGAATCAGGTGCCTGTTGTAAATGCTGATGTTGTAACAGGTTTTTCAATGTGCATATTAATTGTAGTTGTATTTGGAGTAAGCAAGGATACATTTATTCCGTTAATAATAGGTCAGGTAGTGCTTAGTGCGCCTTTCGTATATCTTGCGGTAATGCCTAAGCTTAAGCAGATGGATTCAAGCCTTTATGAGGCGGCGCTTGACCTTGGGGCAACACCTGCCTATGCACTTATTAAGGTTATAATACCGCAGGCAGCATCAGGAATACTTTCGGGCTTTGTGATGGCTGTTACACTATCACTTGATGATTATTTTGTAGCTACTTATACAAAGCCAGCGACCTTTGATACTATAAGTACGTATGTTGTCAATGCAACAAAGGGGTCACAGACACAGATAAAGACAGCATTATGGGCATTATCAACAATAATATTTTTAATTGTTGTTGCAGCAGAGATTGTTATCAATGTGAGTGCTTCAAAAAAGAGCAGAGAGGAGCAGCAAAATTGAAAAATAGCAAAGTAAAGACAATTTTTACAAACTCATTAATATGTATTTTAACTGCGGTTGTAATGACGGTTATACAGATAGCAGCTCCACTTATTTCTGGAAGCAGTTCTATAGGTGCTTTTAATGCTGATAATGTATATGCAAAAGAAAGCGAAGATGTAATAACATTAAAGATATGTAACTGGGAAGAGTATATTGACGAGGGCGGCTGGGATGAGCCTGTTGAGCTGGATAATAAGACAATTACAAGTGATAAATCCATGGTTGATGATTTCAAAGACTGGTATTATCAGACATATCATAAGAGGGTAAATGTTGAATACAGTTGTCTTGGAACGAATGAAGAGCTTTATAATATGCTGACACTTGGCGATGAATATGACCTTATCTGTCCTTCTGAATATATGATAATGAAGTTAATGGCACAGGGCTGGCTTGAACCATTTTCAGAGGAATTTTACGATCTTTCTAATCCATATAATTATTATGCAAAGGGAGTATCTCCATTTATAAAGAATGTATTTGATACTAATAAGATTAACGGTGAGAGCTGGAGCAGATATGCTGCCGGATATATGTGGGGAGTTACAGGCATTGTATACAATCCTAAAAATGTAAGTGAACAGGAAGCTTCTACATGGAAGATAATTAATAATGATAAGTTTAAAAAGCAGATAACAGTTAAGGATAATGTCAGGGATTCAATGTTTGCGGCAGTTGGTGCAATCAAGTCTGATAAGCTTATGTCTGATACATTTAAAAATGCTTCTGATTATAAAGAAAGACTTGCAAAGGAGATGAATGATACATCTGATACTACGGTAGATGATGTAAGAACATATCTTCAACAGGTTAAGGATAATGTATATTCATTTGAAACGGACAGTGCAAAGGCTGATATGGTAACAGGCAAAGTATCAGCAGGTTATCAGTGGTCAGGTGATGCTGTATACACGATGAATCAGGCAGACGATGATGGCGTAAGCCTTGATTTTGCTGTGCCTTACGAATGTACTAATATGTATTTTGACGGATGGACAATGTTAAAGTCAGGAATAAATGGAAATGAAGAAAAAAAGCAGGCGGCAGAAAGCTTCATTAACTTTATATCAATGCCTGATAATGCTGTAAGAAATATGGAATATATAGGATATACATCTGCTATTTCAGGTGGTGATGATACGACTGTTTATGAATATGTAAAATATAATTATGAAGCAGAGAATGAAACGGATACAGTTACTTATCCACTTGGATATTTCTTTTCAGGCGATTCCGCTGATGAAAGATATATGCTTGTAACAACTAAGGAGCAGACCAAAAGACAGTTATCGGCACAGTATCCGTCAGAGGATGTTATGGAAAGAAGCGCCATAATGCAGTATTTTAATGATGAAGATAATTCAAGGATTAACCAGATGTGGATTAGTGTAAGATGTTATAATATACATAATATTCCTGTATGGGGCTGGATTATTGCGATAGTGGTTATAGCAGGTGGTATTATGTTATATGTAAAAAATTTTATAAAGAATAAAAGACAAGTATAAACTTATATCTTAAATGTTTTATACTTAAATAGATAGTGTCAAATGACATATGAAAAAAGACATTTTTGTACATTTTAAGAGGAAAAAATATATGAATACAATTAATGGAATAACAAGTGTAATTGATGCGGTCAGTATACTGGGATTTCTGACATTAAAGCTTGGAAAAAAGAATATTAATGCAGTATATGTATTTATGATATTTTCGCTTGAAGTGATGTTTTCATATTTTCTTGAGGATAACTTTGCAGTGCAGATGGCACTGATAATATTTTTAAATATGTGTTACTGCATGTCATGTCTAAAAGGACATATTATAGACAGGTTTGCCTGGAGCGTTATTGCTTATGTACCTTATGTTATAAGTACATCAATTGTAATGCTGGTATTGTCATATACAACAGGAGAAAGTATTGATACATTAATTAACAGGGATATTATTTCTTTTATTATGATAATCATAATAACAAGGACACTTTGTTATCTTTCTTATTTCATAATGCTAAAAAAAGAATTTAATAAAATGAGATTAGGGAATTTTGAAATATGTATTATAATAGCACTTTTTCTTATATCAATATTTCTTATGTGTGAATTAACACAGGAATCCTTGGCACTTAAAGCAGCAGGAGATGAACAGACAGGACTTTTATTAATTGGAATATCTATTATAGGTATATTGGCTGGTGTAATTATTTTATGCATAAGGATTCATATAATTAATAACAGACTCACAGAGACCAGACAGATAGTAACGAAGCTTAACAGCCAGAAAGAATTATTCAAACAGGTAAGTAAAAAGCAGGAAGAGATTAATATTCAAAGACATGACATAAAACATATGATTAATATATGGATGGATATGTTAAGAAATAATAAAATATCAGAGCTGGAAGATGAGTTTGGCAGATATGTATATAAATTAGATTCGCAAAAGTCAGTTATATGCTATATAAAAGGGAATGATATAATCAATTATGTAATATGTGACAAGTTAAGAAGATGCAAGAAGAATAACGTAAAATATAATACCGAAATAACAACTGACTTTATGGCGGACAGAGAGATGGATATATCAATAATATTGTCAAACCTTCTCGACAATGCAATTGAAAGCTCCTTAAAGCAGGAGCCGGTGAACAGATTCATTGATATACAGATGTTTAAAAGAATGGGGATGAATAATATAATTATAAGAAATTATATAGGCACGTCGGTACTTAGGAATAATCCACAGCTTAATACAACTAATAAGGACGATACCGGTCATGGCTATGGAATAAAGAGCATTAAAAAGCTTGTAGAAAAATACAATGGCGATATTAATATAACTGAGGAAAATAATTATTTTGTAGTCCATATAATGGGAGTGTAAGTCGGAAATGGAGATAGTATGCTTAAAATTGCTATATGTGATGACGATTTGAATGACTTAAAGATGACTGATGAATTTTTTAAGTCATATGATAATAATATAGAAACATCACTTTTCACTAATGGAAATGACCTCTTAGAGATGGTAAAACAACAGGAATATGACATAATATGTCTGGACATAGATATGCCTGTGGTAAGCGGCTTTGATACTGCCGGTAAATTATATGATATAAAATATGGAGATAATCTGATATTTGTAAGTAATATGGAAAGTGCAGTATTTCAGGCATTGGAATTCAGACCTTTCCGTTTTGTAAGAAAGGGACATCTGGATACAGACTTAAAGTCAGCACTTGATGCATGGATTAAGACATATGGCAATAATGAACGTATACAGGCACTTGATGAGGATGACTGTGAGGTGGCATTAAAAATATCAGATATTGTATATATTGAGATAAAGGGTCACTATCTTAATATTGTTACCAGGGGTAATACATTTCATAAGAGAGGAAAGATATCTGATTATGAATATCTTGTGGAACAGGGTTATTTTTTAAAAATACATGGCTCATATATGTGCAACATAAAATATATTAAAAATATTATAAAAGACAGATGTATTATGTATAATGATGAAGAATTAAAGATTGGACAGAAAAGAGTGGCAGGGTGTAAAAAGAATTTTATGAAATATATATCAAGAAGATAAAATATAGATTAAAAAGATAATTTTCAAATTGAATATGTTAAAAAATAAGACATTAGCTGTAATTGAAGTTAATGGTCGTGGATACCTGCGTACCATTTGCTTTAAGGATAGCTGGTGTCTTTTTTATTTTATAGATGCTTAATAATGTAAATAAAAGTGTCATAAAGAATAAAAAATGTAATTTATGCCAGATTGATGTAAGATATGCCAGAATCGCAAAAGCTGTATCAAAAGATTATATAATATGTAAAAAGTGAATTACATAATTAGTAAGGCACTTTTTATATAGGACTTTTATAAAAGTATAGTTGGAATATGGGAGTGAGGATTATATGAGAAAAAAGTATGTTACATTTATAATAACAATAATATTCGGAATATGTTTAGTTATAACAGGTATAAGCGTATGGAATAAATATTTTATAAGAAAGGATTATAATGAAAATCCACCAGAGGTAACACAGGAGGAAGTAAAGTATTCGGATGAAAATGGTTATTGTAAGGCTGCATATAAAAATGAAGATACATATATTGACAAGGATTTAGGTAAGACAGGAGATATTGGACAGATTAATTTCAGAGTCAAGATGCTGGATTATAATATATCAAGAAGCCTTCCATATGATGAAAACAAAATAATAGACAGTGATTATACATATTCAGATATAGAGAGAGCATGCCTTGATGATGATTATACATTTATAAGTGATTATGTGTATGTCACAATAAAATTTGAAATAGAAAATACACGGGAAGATACAGGCAATGATATTTTAAATCAATTTCCCTTTAATATAAAATTATTTGCGATACAGGACAATTATATACCTAAAGAAAAAATTGCAGAAGTCAAAGTGAATTTTAATTCAAAAAATGAATATGTATTGCATAAAGCTCAAAGAACACTTAAAAAAGGAGAAATTGTAAATTATACAATGCAATATGTAATAAGTGATAAATATGAAAATGAAAAGCTTGCAATCAGACTTTGTGATAAAAATGGTAAATATGGTGACAGCTATTTTATGTTATTTGATGAGGAATAGAAGCTGCCAGAATGGAGATTACTATGAAAAAATTATTAAAAATAGAATTTGAACGTGTTTTTAGAGATAAAAAATTATACATATCAATGCTGATTGCATTTATCATAATGGGACTTGGAATATATAAAGAAATATTCGGTTATGCTTTAAAGCTTAATATGTCAACTATGGATAAGATTAATGGAGTCAGGATGTATCCTAATTTATTTGAAGAATGGTTTGGGTGGCAGACTGGTCTTTATGGACAGATATATTATTTTGTAATGCCGATTATAATATCATTTCCATATACTGCCACACATTATACTGATATGAAAAATAAATACATATATCAGCTTATTACAAGAAATAATAGGAAGAATTACTATTTTGCAAAATATATAACACAGTTTGTTACAGGAGGAAGTATTGCTGTTATTCCTAACATTGTATCATTTATAATATGTGCGATGTATCTGCCATTTATTATGCCTCAAAGTTCAAGCGGTCAATTTGCTATAGCAACTAAAGCCTGTGTATTCGGTGATTTGTTATACAGCCATCCGTTTATATTATTTTTTGTTTTAATGATTATACAGTTTATATTATTTGGTATGGTTAATTGTATAGCATGTATTTTTTCAGATATTCTTGATAATGCATTTATAGTGGTTATATCTCCGTTTATAGTTAGTTTTATTGAAAATGTTATATCAGGAAGCGGAATAATAAAATATAGTATTTTGTCTGATAATAACGTATTCATGTTACAGTTTCAAAGATTATCATCAATGCTTCTTATATATATAGTACTTCTGACATTAATATGCACTTCATTTATTATAAAATGCAGGAGGGAGGATGTTTTATAATGGCAAAAAGAATAAGGATTATATTGATATTAGTAAGTATGTGTATTATTGGACGGGTTATATTTAAGATTGTACGTGTCAATGCACAATTTAAAGATATAAAGCAGATTACTGTATATGATAAAGCACAGGAAATAGAGGTGGACGGATATACATATAATACACAGAAGCTTAAATTATATACGCCGGATGAATTTATTGAGTGGTCGGGGATAGATAAGGACTATTTTGATGATATGGTTAATAAGCCGGTAGCAATTGCTGTAGTTACACTTGAATGTACTTATACAGATAAAAGTATAATGAGCATCGCAAATTCGGTAACATTGCAGTCAGAAGCACTTGGACAGGGAGCTGATTACTATTTAACAACAGGGCTTAATAAGGAACTTATAAAAAAACGCAGTGGGGAGCATGAAAGCTTTCATCTTATATATACATTACCTGCAACTATGTTAAACGGCAATGATTTTTCATATGCGAAAGACCTTAAGTATGAACTGGTTTTAAGAAAATGTCCGGTAATAAAGGTTAAAATTTATGAATAACAGGATGATGTTTGGATTGTAAATTTAAGAATGAAAGGAGTGTGAAAAAATATTAATATGAAGACATTTTACAGATTGAAAAGAAAATATGTTAATTATAACAGTATTATATGGCTGTTAATTGTTACTGTGGCGATAGTTTTATCGGCGGCTCTGCTTACGAGATTAAACAGGGGCGAAGCATTTACCAATGTCTGTATATATGACTCAATTATATTTTTTATAAAGGCCTTTGGTTCAATTACAGGAATTATGGTTATATGGAATATTGTGGTTATAAAGAAAGATAAAAATCCTATGATAGCGGTAAAGAATGTAAGCAGGAAAAAAATATGGTACAGGCAATGTCAGGATGTTCTTATATTTGCAGCAGTTATGTCATTACTGATACATGTATTGCTGCGTTTATTTATATTGTGCAAGTATGGCAATGATTATAACTGGGATGATAGTTATTCTTTGTATATAAGTTATTGCAATAGTAACAGGTATAAAATTACAACTCCTGCATTTACAAAGACTGGAATAGCAATTTTATCATATATTTTTACATTGGAGTCACTCTATATTATTTTGATACTATTCATGGTTATCGACAGACTCCTTGAAAGGACATCAGTAATAATTACTGTAATATATATTATTGCACAGTTTGAGATTAATTTATTAGGATTTATAACACCAAAGATGTATCTGTTTATATACCCTGACAAGGCATTGGTATATATGGGGAAATGTATATTTATAGCCATATTATTAATTTTAGTTGGAAGTTTTGCAGCTGACAGGGAAGAATATATAAAGAAAAAATAATGACTGTGCAGATTTTTCTTAGCCTCTTCGCAATAAAAGTTGTTCAGAAATGTGAATTAGTGTGAATAATAGGATCTATATTCGGAAATGGAGAGAATATGTATATTGAATTAAGAAATGTATCAAAAAAAATTAAAAATGCTACAATACTGGATAATGTTAATTTAAGATTTGAGGGTGGCCAGGTATATGGTTTAAAGGGAAAAAATGGAAGTGGCAAGACTATGCTTATGAGAGCTATAAGTGGTCTTATAAGAGTTAATGGAGAGGTGGACATTAATGGAGAAGTGCTTGGAAGTAAAGTATCATTTCCACCTAGTATCGGTATATTAATTGAAAATCCGGCATTTATATCCAATTATACCGGTTTTAAGAATCTTAAAGTGCTTGCGTCGATACAAAACAGGATAGGGGACGATGAAATAAGGCATGCTCTTGAGATTACAGGCTTAGATTCACATGATAAGAGGACATTCAGAAAATATTCACTTGGAATGAAGCAGAAGCTTGGTATTGCTGCAGCAATAATGGAAAAGCCTGATATTGTAATTCTTGATGAACCAATTAATGCACTTGATGAGGCTGGGGCTAATCAGGTGAGGGAAATTCTAAAAGAACTAAAAGCTAATGGCTCAATAATAATAATTGCCTGTCATGATAAGGAAGAGCTGGAATTTCTATCTGATGAGATTATTGAAATAAATGAGGGAAGGATTATAAGTGGTACAGGTGAGTGATTTAGCAGGAATATGTTATTTATTTCTACTACTAAACAAATAGCCATTGATGGCAGGCGATAGTCATGATCTGTTTCTTTGCAACAAATGTTGTTAGAAAATAGAAAAAACAGGTAATGAAGCTGGAAGTCTTTTTGGAATAGTGGTTGTTATAAAATGCCGGCAGAAGGGGGGATATTATGATAAGACAAGATGTGCTGAGGGGAATAAAGGAATCACGCTGCAGATATGCTATATGTGTAATACTTATATTTATACTGATTATTATGAACAATAATTCTATGAGAAGTGTATTACGGGATATAGATAATAATGCTCTTGGAATGATGGATAATATTATGTATATGCTAAAAGGAATGTCTGTATATATTGAGGGAAAAGGAAGAGATTTTAAGCTTCCTGTATGCTGGATGACAGTACAGTTTGCATGTTCTGTTGTTGTATTTAATTACATAAAAACAGATATCAGAGGAATAGGAACAGGAATAATTATAAGAATGAGAAGTAAGAAGAAATGGTGGCTGTCCAAATGTATATGGAATGTATGTTCTGTTACACTATTGTATATATTGTTGTATGCAGGCTGTTTTATTGTTTCATTGATGTATAATGGAACGATGGGATTTAACGGGGAGGTATTTTTAAAGCTTAATGGCGTAGCTTATGGCAGTGTGGATATTAAGAGTGTAATACTGTTCTTAATATTTATGCCAATGCTTACATCAATTGCTCTTTCATTATTACAGATGTGTATGAGTATAGTTATATCACCGGTAATATCTTTAATGTCAATTATGGTGATTGATATATTATCCTGCTATTTTACAACTCCGTTTCTTGCGGGTAATTATTCAATGCTTCTTCGTAGTGCTATATATAAGGCGGATGGAATATCTTTAAGTACTGCGTTGGCAGGAAATATTATAATAATAGCTGTGGCGGTAGTGTTGGGAATGTTATTATTTGATAGAAGCGACCTGACAATTTAATTGTGATTTGTTGAAACAAGGGTGTAGAGACGGGCAGACTGTGGCTGATATGTAAGATTTGTACGCTGATGGGAAGAACTAAGTCGCTCTGGAA
>OGGM01000192.1_pt1 | contig 59340 bp, 61 predicted proteins | sample 1571251 | NCBI WGS metagenome assembly OGGM01 (sample SAMEA2582076, study PRJEB24529) | metagenome | biome: Human gut stool | place: China | collected 2011 | reverse complement strand
CAAACGATGATGGCGGGATTTATATCCAACAAACAGTGGCACTTAAATAGGAGGTGTAAGTAAATGAAACAAGTATATTTTTATGACGAAAATAAGAAATTCATTAGTTATGATGTGATTGATGATGCTGCTGAAATTCCAGCTAACGCTACAATAGTAAGACCGGTAGATAGTAACGGTGTAGGTTTGTATGATCCTACTTGGAACGAAAACACAAATTCTTGGGATAGTTTGACAGAGGAAGAATGGAAACAAAAACATGCCACTCCAGAAATCAAACCAGAACCAACCCAAGATCAACAAATGTTGGCAACTTTGACTAAGCAAGTTATGCAATTACAAGTAGCAAATGTACAGCAACAAAAGGTTAATGCAAGTTTAACAAAACAATTAATGGATTTAGCTAAGGGAGGAAATTAAGATGATTGAAGCAATGTATACAATGTTTAAGGAATATTACCCACTAGGATTATTTACAGTTGATGATTGTCGTTTAGCTGTTCAAGTTCATTATTTTGGCAAGGAACAATTTAAAGAAATTACAGGCCAAGATTATGATACACCAGCAGTAACAGCTTAAGATAATGATAGGGTGGGTGGGAGGAATATAAAAAGGAAGTGAATATATGTGCATTCATTCTTAGGATATTCTTGGGCGGAGATAGCGTCGATACTGGCGGTGATTTCCGTCCTTTTTAGTGGGGTTTACTGGTTAATAAATCATGGCAGTAAGGCTTTCAATAAAAATATTAATTCAGTATTAAAGCCTTTTTCTGAACAGTTAAGAACATTGAATACTAACATTCAAAAGTTAAATGCTAGTTTTGATAAACAACAAGCTAATTTTGAACGATTAGAAAAACGAGTTGATGAACATGATAGAAGACTAGATAGACATCACGAACGAATTAAAACATTATTTGAGAAGGGAGAAGAAAAATGAAGAAAGCATTATTTGACAAAGACGGTAAGTTGAATCGTAAAACAATTACATCGCTAGTACTACTATTGATTGTATTAGTCCAACAGTTATGTGCAATCTTTGGGCTGAAGTTCACTGGAGATGTAGGTCAAATTATGAACTTGGTTAATACAGTATTAACTATTGGCGGTATTCTTGGTTTAGTAGATGGAACAACGGTTGATTTTGATACAGTCAATACAATCGAAGAAACAGCTAATAAGGCTTTAAAAATAGCTAAAACAAGTAATGATACTCCTAAATCTTTGGCTGAAACTATTGATAAGGACGGCAATGTAAAAAAGGACGGCAATGTAAAATAGGAGGAGATTAGATTGAAGAAAAATAAAATATTAATTACTTTAGCAACGTGTACAGCGTTGCTTTTTTCTTTGGGTTCTGGTGGAAATGTTTACGCTGCTAAAGGCGACCATGGTGTTGATTGGTCTGTTTATCAAGGAGCAAATGGTAAATGGGGCTATGCTAAAGATAAGTTTTCTGTATCTCAAATTGGTGGTACTACTACTGGTTGGAACTTGTATACTCAATGGACTTATCCAACACAAGTAAGCTCAACAATCGCACAAGGTAAAAGAGCTCATACATATATCTGGTGGCAAAATGTAACTTCAAACGGTCAAGCAGATTATGTATTGAATTATTTTTTACCAAAGGTTCAAACTCCAAAAGGTTCAATTGTGGCTTTAGACGTTGAATCTGGTTATCAGAACACGCAAGCAATTGCTCATGCTATCCAACGAATTAAGGACGCTGGATATACTCCAATGGTGTATGGATACAAGAATTACTTAGTTAATAATACTAACTTGAGTTATCTATCTACTTTGTGTCAGTTGTGGTTAGCTGAGTATCCTAACTATGCTGTAACTCCAGAACCAAACTATAATTACTTTCCATCATTTCCCAATATTGGTATTCTTCAATTCACTTCAACTTATGTAGCTGGTGGATTAGATGGAGATATTGACTTAACTGGTATTACTGATAACGGTTATAGAAACGGTAATCCAGAGAAACCTAAGACACATACTCCAGCAGTAGATGCAGGTATTAAAGCTGACAATACACCTAAACGTGATATTTCAGTAGGATACACTGTTAAGGTAAATTATTCTGCTAGTCGTTGGGCTACAGGTCAATATATTCCAAGTTTCATCAAAGGTAATTCTTATAAAGTAATTCAAGTATCTGGTAATAAGGTATTGTTAGATGGTGTTATGTCATGGATTAACAAGTCTGATGTTGAAATTCTACAAACAACAGCTCCAGTTCAATCTAACAATTCAAGTTACTACATTGTTAAATACGGTGATACTTTAGGTGGAATTGCTTATAGATATGGAACAACTTGGCAAAACTTACAAGCGTTGAATGGTTTAAGTAATCCTAATTGGATTTATCCAGGGCAACGTTTGAAAGTAACAGGTAATGTATCTACTCAACGAACATATACAGTACGTTATGGCGATACTCTATCTGGTATTGCTTATCGTTATGGTGTAAATGTCTACACACTAGCACGTAACAACAGTATCAGCAACATTAACTGGATTTACCCAGGTCAAAGATTAACTATATAGATTATTAAAGCTAGGATTAATTTCCTAGCTTTTTTATTTTGGGTTTATATAGTATAATACAGATGCCAAAGTTATGACAGTTTTTTATTTGTTTTAAAAATTCTTGCAGCTCATCTAAAAAATAGATGAGTTTTTATTTTGTTTATGATATAATCCTTGCTAGGAGTACGCTCCTTGTATTTTTAATTTATTTAACATATTTACAAAAGCTCATCTTCATAGGTGTGCTTTTATTTTTTTTGTGCTTTTTTAACAATTAAAATGATATACTTAGTTATTGGAGGTATTGAGTACATGAATGTAAGTTATAACAATGAAGAATTACTTGAAGAAGTTCGCCAAGATATGCTTGAATTTGGGGAAGAATTAGGAGTTATCGCTATCTACTCAATTTTTCCAGAAGATCCAGATAAATACTACATAACTGATTACATTTGGGGAAAGCCAGCATATGACAGTGATATGGATATCTATGAAGAAGAGTTTGAGATACACAAGAAGGAACTTGAAACAATTAATTTTACCAAACATGAAGAGATGACAATCAGACAATTATATAATAGACTTTTGAAACAAATACATTAAAAAGTATGCATTTTTAAAACCTTACCGTCATGGTAGGGTATTTTTTTTGCTTTTTTCGTAAAAACTATTTACAATGTGTACTCAAAAGAGTACAATAATGAATGTAAGGAAGATATAAAAACTAAAGGAGCGATTGAAATGAGTAAAAAAACTTTGATGAAACAAGCACATAAAATTGCAAAGAAAATTGTTAAAGAAGTAGGAAATTACATGGTAGCTTTAAAATTAGCTTTAAAGAAAATTTGGGCTATGGCTAAAGCTGGACGTAAAAGAATGTCAGACAGTGCTTTTAATGGTGCTGTATACGAATTAACACACAAACAATATAATGGACCAGAATTCTTTTGGCTAGGTCGTCAAGGCGTTCCAGTTTGGTTAATGGAAAAGAACCTTGATCCAACAGAATTATGGGGCGCTCAATTAGCTTATAATATCAGCGTAGAACGTGAAACAGAAAAAGCATTGCTATTATGCTTTGAAACTGATTTCGGAAATATCACAATGTGGGCTCCAAAGTCAGTTGTTAAAGGTTTCTAATTAATAGGAGGAAAATATCATGAAAATCGAACAAATCAAAAAGAACTTGCTAAGCAAAGAATTGAACATTTTAAATTTAAGCGAAGAAACAGGTATGAGTCGTAGCAATATTTACGCTTTGAGAAAAGGTGAGCGTGATTTTGATAATTTAACTTTAAAGACGATTAAAGCATTGGAACATTATTTTGAAATGAGAAAACCGGTGTTTAAGTTTATTCTTGAAAATGAAGTTAAAGTCTTAGTTGTTGAAGACGTATCAACTTCAAAGCCAGTTGTAACTCTAACTACATATGATGATTATGTATTTTTAGAAGAGGTAGCGTGGGGTGGAGAACTATTAATAGTATCCGTAAGCAATAAAGGCGAACGTGTAAGACGTTATGCGATTAGAACGTCAGAGTTATTAAAACATGCTAAAGTTTTGACACGTAAGACAAGTAAAGAAGAATGGCACGAGGCAAGCGTCAAAGAAATGCAAGATGCCGGATTATATATACCAACAATTTAAGGAGGGCTTAAAATGACATATGAATGTTTTGAATGCAAAGAAAAATTTACATTAGATAACGATAAGGAAGTTGGCTACTGTCCATTTTGTGGAAGTGATGTAATCATTATTCACGAATTACCATAAAAAACAAACTCCACTCAAAAGGTGGAGTTTTTATTTTGAATACGCATTGAATACGTTACTCAGAAAACCACAGAAAATTACAGAAAACTAAAAATCATATTTTGTGTTAAAATGCTAGTTACAGAAAGCCCTGGAAAAGCTCAAAAAATAGCACATTTAAAATTAAAATTTAATCTTGTCTATGGTATAATAAGCTAGATATATTATTAATTTGATAAATAAAATTTAGTAAAAGGAGATTTCTCTTATGGTGAAGGATATAGGTATCGACTTGGGTACTGCTAATGTTTTAATAAATGTTAAAGGTAGAGGTATTGTCCTTAATGAGCCATCAGTTGTTGCTATAGATACTAAGAGTGGCAGGGTTCTTTCTGTTGGATCTGAAGCATATCAAATGGTTGGTAGAACACCTAGTAATATTCGTGCAATTCGTCCTTTAAAAGATGGGGTAATTGCTGATTTTGATATGACTGAGCAAATGCTATCCTATTTCATAAAAAAATTAAACGTTAAAGGTTTTATGTCTCGTCCTAATATTTTAATTTGTTGTCCTACTAATACTACAGATATTGAAAGAAAAGCAATTAGACAAGCAGCCGAAAAATCTGGTGGTGGTAGTAAGGTATACTTGGAAGAAGAACCTAAAGTTGCAGCAATTGGTGCAGGTTTAGATGTTTTCCAACCACATGGAAATATGGTAATTGATATCGGTGGTGGGACTAGTGATATAGCAGTACTATCACTAGGAGATATTGTTGTAAGTCGTTCATTACGTGCAGCTGGAGATAAATTAAACAGTGATATCGCAAATTACGTAAGGAATAAACATAACTTAATTATAGGTGAAAGAACTGCTGAAAAAGTAAAAATGGAAATAGGTTCTGTACTAAAAGGACACAGAGATGAAACATTTAGTGTACGTGGTAGGAATGTAGTTGATGGATTACCTAAGACTATTACGATGACTTCTGATGAAACGGAAGAAGCAATGCATGATACAATGCAAGCTATGATTTCTGCTGCTAAAGATTTATTAAGTACGACTCCTCCAGAATTAGCTTCAGATATCATTGATAGAGGAATTGTTATTACTGGTGGTGGTGCATTGCTAGATGGAATAGACATGTTGTTCTCAGAACATTTGAAAGTACCAGTTATGATTTCAGAAACTCCATTGGATGATGTTGCTTTAGGAACAGGAAAATTACTTGACCATATTGAAAAATCAAATTAATAAGGGAATAATATTCTTAATAAGATGTTATCAAAAGTATATTTCTCCTATGTTTCCACCAACATGTAGATATTATCTAACTTGTTCTAACTACGCAATAGATGCAATAAAAAAGCATGGTATTGTTAAGGGAATTATAATGGGAATTTTTAGGATTTTGAGATGTAATCCATTTGTAGAGGGTGGAGTAGATGTTGTTCCGGAGAAGTTTACAATTTTTAGAAATGATGATAAGTAGGAGGATTTTTTGTGTCGAAACGAGAAAAGAATATTGAAATACTTGAAGTCGAAAAAATTGTTGATAATAATACAATTACAGAACTAACTACTAAGGATCAAGAAGTGATCGGTAGAATTTTGCAAGATGAAAAAAGATATATTGCAGAATTGAAAAATGGTGAAACTTTTAGAGTCAGTTCACAAGCTGAAGCAATGGAAATTTTATTAAGAGAATATCATTTGCATAGATAATAAGCTACGAACAGTAAAAGTTAATAGCGTACCAATATAACTAATTTGTTAGACAAAGGAGAAGGATAGTAGTGCAGGATAGACAGTCGCGAGAACGTCGTGAAGAAGAAGACGCACGAATAGATTGGGGAATCATTCTATCTGTTATGGTTCTTGCAATAATAGGAATGCTTTCAATTTATGTTGCTGCAAGTCATGACACTAGTACAATGAGTGTACCAAGAACACTTATTTCTCAAGCTATGTGGTATGCAATAGGGATAGGTGCAATTATATTTATTATGCAGTTTGATGCTGAACAATTGTGGAAAGTAGCTCCTATTGCGTATGGTTTAGGTATTACTTTGTTAGTTTTGGTTTTGATTTTTTATAGTAGAGCTTATGCTTTAAAGACTGGGGCTAAGAGTTGGTTAGCTTTTGGACCTTTGACTTTTCAACCGTCTGAAGTGATGAAACCTGCCTATATTTTAATGTTAGGTAGGGTCGTTGCACAGCATAATGCAGAGTTTTATGAGCATACTATTAAAACAGATTGGAATTTGATAGGAAAGTTGGCTCTATGGACATTACCGGTTGCTGTATTGTTGAAATTACAGAATGACTTCGGTACAATGTTAGTTTTCTTTGCTATTCTTAGTGGTGTGATTTTAGTTTCAGGTGTTTCTTGGAAGATACTAGCACCTCTTTTTGGAGGTGCTGCCTTCTTAGGAACCGCTGGTATTTTATTAGCTGTTTATGGGAGAAATTTATTAATGGCAATAGGTTTCAAAGCTTATCAATTTGCTAGAATTGAAGCTTGGTTAAACCCATCTGCATCCACTACGGGTAATAGTTATCAATTATGGCAAAGTATGAAAGCTATTGGATCAGGACAGTTATTTGGTACTGGATTTAATCATTCTAATGTATATGTTCCTGTTAGAGAATCGGATATGATATTTTCTGTTATAGGTGAAAATTTTGGATTCATTGGTGGATGCATTTTGATTTTTATATATCTATTACTTATTTTCCAAATGATTCAGGTTACCTTTGATACTAGAAATGAATTTTATGCGTATATTTCTACAGGTGTTATTATGATGATCTTATTCCACGTTTTTGAAAATATTGGTATGAGTATTGGATTATTACCATTAACAGGTATTCCTCTACCATTTATAAGCCAAGGTGGATCTGCTTTAATTGCAAACATGATAGGTATAGGATTAATAATGTCCATGAGATACCATAATAAGAGCTATATGTTTAGCAGTAGTAAGGAATTTCGTTAATACATACTGAGGTGAGAATAAATTATGTTAAAGGTTTATTGTTATAAAAAATGTAGTACATGTAAAAAAGCAATTAAATGGCTAGATAATTATAGTATTGATTATAAATATTATGAGATTACTGAAGAAAGACCTCAGGAAGATTTATTCAAATTATGGTTACAAGATACAGAAAAAAAGGCAACATATTTCTTTAATACTAGTGGTAACTTATATAGAACAATGAATCTAAAAGATAAATTGAAGGAGTTATCAATCGAAGAAAAAGCAAAGTTGTTAGCTAACAACGGAATGTTAATCAAAAGACCTTTAGTAATAAAAGATGATGGTAGTGTGCTTTGTGGCTTTAAAGAAGAAAAGTACAAAGAATTTTTATAAAAAGTAATTCTAAAATTGAAAATTCGAACTATAATTTATTAATCTAATAATTATGGTTCGAATTTTTTTATTAGATTAATATGATAATTTACTTGTGGTGCAATCTAATTTTTAATACAATAATGACAGAAGGAAATTATGGGGAGGTAGGCACGATGGATGGAATAGATTTTTTGATAGAATTTTTAAATGATTATTATAAGGCAAAATTAAAAAATATTCATGATATTGCTGGTAATGTCCATTTATCTGGATATAGTGAATTATATAAAAAAGACTTATTTGTTAAGATTTTTAGTAATAAAGATATGTTTTACGCTGAACAACATGTAAATCAAGTATATTATCCTGAGATTTATCTAGATAGTGTGATTTTTGAAGATAATTATGTAGTAGTTCTTAAGGATAGACAATTAGAGGACACGGATAAGAAAAAAATCTCTAAAGAACAAGCTTATTTATATGGTAATTTATTAGCAGATTTTCATAATAAATTAACAGGAAATGTATCTGTTTATGAAGATAAAAGTTCATTAGGTGAACAAATAGATACTTTAGTAAAAACGCTGCAAAACACAGAATATATAGATGATATTAATGCTGTAAATAAAATTATTAAAGAACGTCTTGAAAAAGCACAATTGGAGTATGAATTATTGCCGAGAGTAGTGTTGCATGGTGACTTTAGTATTAGAAATATAAAAAAATATCAAGATCAAGTAATATTAATTGATTTTGAACGTTCTCGTATTGGAGTAGCATATCAAGATTTTGTGAAGTTCTTTTTTAATGAAGTAAAAGATTTGGATTTAAGAAATGCTTTCTTGAAGGGCTATAGAGAAAATAGACCATTTGAAATTCCTAGTGAAACTCTTCAAAGTGTATTATTATTTAAAACAGCATTAGAGATATTGAATTTTCATCTATCACATCCTGAGAAAAAATTTGGGAGAATGGCTGATGATATGTTAGTAGCTATTAGGGAAGATAAGGGCTTTTTAGAATTGTAATACGGCTACTTTATGACTGGTAATTTATATATTAATAAAAATTTGATAAGTTTACTTGCATTTATAATGAAGATAGTGCATTATTAATTTTAGTACATATTAAATAGGAGTTTTTTAATTCATGGCTAAAAGAGGTATGTTGATTGTTCTTTCTGGCCCTTCAGGTGTTGGAAAAGGAACTGTCAGAAAAGAGATATTTTCACAACCAGGTAATAAATTTCATTATTCTGTTTCTATGACAACAAGAGAAATGCGTCCTGGAGAAGTAAACGGTAAAGATTACTATTTTGTATCAAAGGAAGAATTTGAACAAGAAATTGCTGCTGGACAAATGCTAGAGTATGCACAATACGTAGATAATTATTATGGTACTCCATTGAAGTATGTTAATGAGATGCTTGATAGTGGTAAGGATGTATTTTTAGAGATTGAAGTTAAAGGTGCTATGCAAGTTAGAGAAAAGGCTCCGGATGGCTTATTTATTTTCCTTACACCACCAGATTTGATGGAGTTGAGACAGCGCATTATTAATCGAGGTACTGATGATATTGATACTATTAATAAACGTATGAAAAAAGCAGTAGATGAGATAGAAATGATGCAAAATTATGATTATGCTGTTGTAAATGACGAAGTTGAGAAGGCAGCCGAAAAAATTAAAACAATAATTAGAGCAGAACGCTGGAGAGTAAAGCGTTTCTTGCCAGACTATCGAAAACAGTTAGGAGAGTTGAATTAAAATGATTTTATACCCATCAGTAGATGATTTATTAGAACAAGTTGATTCTAGATATTCTTTAATTATGTTAGCTGCTAAGCGTGCACACGATTTAGATGCTGGTTCCCCAGAATTATTATCCAACTATGAATCACCAAAAAATATTGGACATGCATTAGAAGAAATAGCTGCTGGTAAAGTTAAAATTAAGGAAGACTAATTATATATAATTAGTAGCTATATTAAAGCCGTAGAGATTGTTCTCCACGGCTTTTTTATAATGAAATTGTATGTCACTTGGTATAATATAGTATATGAGATTTATTCTATGATATTGATAGAAATTTGAAGGGATGAAGTCTTTATGGAGAGAAAAAATATTGCTGTATTTTTAACAGGTGGAATTGCTGTTTATAAAGCAGCAAATGTTGTTAGAGGCTTAATTAAAAAAGGATTTAAAGTAAAAGTAGCTATGAGTGAAGCTTCTCAAAAATTTATAACTCCATATACATTCCAAGCTTTAACACATGAAAAAGTCTATACTGATTTATTTGAGATAACGGATGATAACCCAATACCACATATTGAATTAGCTGATTGGGCTGATTTTACTTTGATTATACCAGCTACAGCAAACATAATAGCAAAAATGGCTAATGGTATAGCTGATGATTTTATTACTACGACACTGTTAGCAATAGATACGCCGAAATTTGTTGTTCCAGCGATGAATGAGAAAATGTTATTGAACAATGCTACCAAAAGAAATATGCAAACTTTGATAAATGATGGTGTAAAAATAATGTCTCCAGATACAGGTATGTTAGCTGAAGGATATACTGGTAAGGGAAGATTGCCTAAAGAAGAAGAGATCATTGAGTGGATTATTAATAAAATAAATTCAAAGAAAGATTTAGTTGGTAAAAAAGTCGTTATTTCTGCTGGAAGTACAATCGAACCAATTGATCCTGTCAGGTATATATCTAACTATTCGAGTGGAAAAATGGGCTACGCTTTAGCGGAAGCAGCATTCGAACGTGGAGCAAGCGTTATATTAGTAAGTGGTCCTACTAATTTATTGGCAACCCCAGGTGTAAAAATCAACAGAATTAAAACAACTAAAGAATTAGAAAGAAAAATGAATGAAGAATTTAAAACTGCTGATATTGCAATAATGGCAGCAGCTGTTTCTGACTATCATGTTGCTAAAGTAGCAAATAATAAGATTAAAAAAAATGGAGAAAAGTTAACATTAGAATTGGTACAAAATCCTGATATTTTAAAAGGACTGGGCTCAGTTAAGGAAAAACAAATATTAGTAGGATTTGCTGCTGAGACGAATAATTTATATGAAAATGCTCAAAATAAGTTACTTTCCAAACATGCGGACATGATTGTTGGAAATGACGTATCTAGAAAAGATATAGGATTTGGAAATGATAATAATGAAGTAACACTATTTACTTTGAAAAATAGTCCTATTAAGTTACCTAAGACTAATAAAAAAGAATTAAGTCATAAAATTTTGGATGTAATTGTTGAAAAACTTATGTCTAAGGAGTGATTTAAAATTTTAAAAAATTTTGCTGAAGTTATTGTAGATGTACCTACAATGCAAACTAATAAACCATTTACTTATAAAATACCTGAAAATTTGCAGGGACAACTAGAAAAAGGAATGAGGGTAGTAGTTCCCTTTGGAAAGGGAAACAGATTGATTCAGGGATTTATTATAAATTTTAAGTCTAGTAGTGAAAATATAGATAATATAAAAGAAATTGATAGTGTATTAGATTTAGAACCTGTATTGAATGAAGAAATGTTGGAAATTGCAGATTGGTTGTCAAAGTATACTTTTTCATTCAAAATTAGGTGCCTTCAAGTAATGCTTCCAAGTATTATGAAAGCTAAATATGAGCGAAAGTTTACTTATATTGGAGAGCAAGATGAAAAAGTTAAAGAGCTATTTTCAGGCAAATCTGATTTATTAGATAGTGATAAAAAAGTAAATTCTAGTACGATAAATAAATTATTACAGTTAAGAAAGCAAGGAAAAATAAAAGTAGACTACATTGTAAAAAATAAGGCTAAAGCAAAGTTGGTCTCAGTGGTTAAGACAAAATTATCTTTACAAGAGTATGAGAATGAGTTAGGAAGTATTTCCCCTAATGCCAGCAAACAAAAAAAGTTACTAAATACATTAAAAGAGTTTCCTGTGGGGTCAAAAATACGGCAAAGTGAATTGAGGGAAAAATACAATTTTACTAATGCTGATATAAAAAATGCTAGTAAAAAAGGATGGATAGATGTAGTAAAAGTTGAAAAATATCGCGATCCATTTGCTAACTATAAGAGTTATTATGAAAAAAAGCATAAGCTTACACAAGAACAAAGTAAAGTTGTGAAAAAATTAGATAATGATATCGAAAACGATAAAGCGCGAGTATCTTTGCTTCAAGGGGTAACAGGAAGTGGAAAAACAGAGGTATATTTACAAGTAATAGATACTGCTCTTAATCAAGGGAAAACAGCTATTGTATTGGTTCCTGAAATATCGTTAACACCGCAAATGGTAAAAAGATTTAGAGCTAGGTTTGGCACCAAAGTTGCAGTTTTGCATAGTGGGCTTTCTATAGGAGAAAAATACGATGAATGGAGAAGAATAGAGAGAGAAGAAGCACAGGTAGTTGTAGGAGCGCGATCTGCTATTTTTGCTCCTTTGAAAAATTTAGGAGTCATAATAGTGGATGAGGAACATGAATCTAGTTACAAGCAAGATGAAATGCCTAGATATAATGCAAAAGATGTTGCTAAATGGCGTGGAATATACCACTCATGTCCAGTTATTTTTGGGAGTGCAACCCCATCACTAGAGTCTAGAGCTAGGGCACAAAAAGGAGTATATGATTGGTTAAGATTAACTAAAAGAGTTAACAATCAAAAGCTACCTAAAGTGCAAATTATTGATATGAGAGAGGCAGTAAAAACCTCTCCAATTCCAGATTTTTCTCTTAAAATGGTTAATTCAATTCAGGAAAAATTAGATAAAAAGGAACAAATAGTGCTTCTATTAAATCGTAGAGGGTATTCGACGTTTATGATGTGTAGAGAGTGTGGTTATGTAATAAAGTGTCCTAACTGTGATATTTCTTTGACAGTTCATTTAGATAGCAGATCTTTAAAGTGTCATTATTGTGGATATGAAACGAGAATACCATATGAATGTCCTAGTTGTAGTAGCAAAAAAATAAGATATTATGGTACTGGAACACAAAAAATTGAAAAAGAGCTAAAAGGTCTATTTCCACAAGCCCGAATTTTGAGAATGGATGTAGATACAACTAGAAAAAAAGGAGCACATGAGAAACTATTAAGAACATTTGGAGATGGAAAGGCTGATATTTTACTTGGAACGCAAATGATAGCTAAAGGACTAGATTTTCCAAATGTAACTTTTGTTGGAGTTTTAAATGCAGATACATCACTTGGAATATCGGATTTTAGAGCAAGTGAGAGAACTTTTCAACTTTTAACACAAGTTAGTGGACGTGCTGGACGTGCTGATAAAGATGGAGAGGTTATTATTCAAACTTTTAATCCTGATCATTATGCTATAAAACTAGCTCAGAATCACGATTATGAAAATTTTTTCTATAAAGAAATGGAACTTAGACATAATTTAAATTATCCACCGTATTACTATACATTAAAGATAACAGTAAGTTCTAATTCAGAGTCATTGACGGCTAGAACTATTTTTAAAATAAATAATGAAGTAAGGATGAATGTCTCTAAAGGAACTATTATATTGGGTCCAACTCCACAGACGGTTACTAAAATAAATAATCGTTATTATTATCAAATTGTTATTAAATATAAAAAAGAAACAAAATTAATTAACTATTTACAAGATTTACTTCTTTCAAGTCAAAGAATTGAAAGAGAAGGTATACAAATTGTGATAGATAGAGAACCATTGAAATTTAATTAAGTTAAGGACGTGATATTATGACAAATATTGTATTTATGGGAACACCAGCTTTTGCTGCACCAATTTTAGAAGGAATTATTGAAAATGGTTATAATATTTTAGCTGTGGTCACACAACCTGATAGACCTGTTGGAAGAAAGAGAGTACTACATGCCTCACCTGTAAAAGAAGTTGCTTTGAAATACGGTATAAAAGTATTTCAACCAGTAAAATTAAGTGGCAGTGATGAAATGCAGGAAATAATAGACTTACAACCAGATTTAATAGTAACAGCAGCATACGGTCAATTTTTGCCAACAAAATTAATTGAAAGTGCAAAAATTGCTGCAATTAATGTTCATGGATCATTATTGCCTAAATATAGAGGCGGTGCTCCTGTACAATATTCAATTATGAATGGTGATGATAAGACAGGTGTAACTATTATTTATATGGTTAAGAAAATGGATGCTGGGGATATGCTAGCTCAAGCTGAATTAAAAATAGAATCTACAGATGATACTGGAACTATTTTTGAAAAAATGAGTATTTTAGGAAGAGATGTGCTTCTAGAAACATTACCTAAAATTATTTCTGGTAATGTTGAAGCTGTAAAACAAGATGAAAATAAAGTTGTTTTTTCACCTAATATCAAACCAGAAGAAGAAATTTTACACTTAAATTTAGAAGCTAAAGAAATTGATTGGAAGACGAGAGCATTACGCCCAGCACCTGGAGCTTATTTTAAAAATTTCAAAGGAAAGAGAACGAAGTTATGGAGTATTAAACCACTTGAAGAAAAAACAGAATTCGCTCCAGGATACGTTGTGAATGTTGATAAGCATGAGTTAAAAGTATCTGCATATAATGGGACTGTTTATTCAATTATTGAATTACAACCGGCAGGTAAACAAAAAATGGATATAACTTCATATTTAAATGGAGTTGGACAAGGATTAAAAATTGGACAAAGGATAATTGAAGATGAAGAATAAGACAGTTAGATTACTAGCAGTTGAATTACTAACTAGAGTTGAAAGTCAAGGTACATATTCAAATCTAGCATTAAATAAAGTGATAGAAGAAAATAACTTTTCTGTTAAAGATACAAAATTATTAACAACAATTGTTTATGGAGTAATACAACATAAGTTAACTTTAGAATATTGGTTAGAACCATTTATTAAGAAGGCAAATAAGTTACAATTATGGGTTAAGGAATTATTATTAGTATCATTGTATCAAATGGTTTATTTAGATAAAATTCCAGACCGAGCTGTATTTAATGAATCTATTAAAATAGCAAAAATCAAGGGACATACCGGTATTAGAAAATTTGTTACAGGTGTGCTGCATTCAATCAGAAGAAATGGTTTGAGAGAAGTTAATGAAATTGATAACGATATTACAAGTTTGAGTATAGGGACTAGTACCCCTGAGTGGCTAGTGGAAGAATTAATTAAGGAATTAGGAATTACTAAAGTCGAGTCGATATTAGATACAATAAATACTTCTCCAAAGCATAGTGTAAGAATCAATACTCATAAAGTTAACAAGCAAATTTTAGTAAATGAACTAAAGAATGACGGCTATACGATTAGAGAAAGTGAAGTTACACCAGATGCATTAATAGTAGATGGAGGCTTCTTACCAAAGAGTTCGGAATTTCGAAATGGAAAGATGATAATTCAAGATGAAAGTGCAATGTTAGCTGTTGAAAGTATGGATATTCAAAAAGATGATATAGTTCTAGATGCTTGTGCTGCTCCTGGTGGTAAAACAACACAAATAGCTGAAAAATTAATGAAAGGTGAAGGCAAAGTTTGGGCTTTAGATATTCACAAACATAAGGTGAAATTGATAGAAGAAAATGCTAATAAATTAGGATTAATATCTAAAGTATCAGCTAAACAATTAGATGCGAGAAAGGCGATAACGGAGTTTGATTCGGAAAAATTTGATAAAATTTTAGTAGATGCACCTTGTTCTGGATTAGGATTAATGAGAAGAAAACCAGAAGTAAAATATGAAAAAAAGCTGGCTGACTCATATAGTCTACATGATATTCAAGTTAATATTTTAGAAAAAGTAGCACCTTTATTAAAAAAAGGTGGATACTTGACTTATAGTACATGTACAATTTTAAATATTGAAAATCAAAAAGTTATTGATGATTTTCTTAAAAAGCATCCAGAGTTTGTTCAAGAAAAGACTTATACAAAAAATAAATTAAAAGATGAAAGAGATACACTTTCTTTAACCATATATCCAGATGATTACATGTCGGATGGTTTCTTTATAGCAACGCTACGTAAAAAATAGGAGTTGATGAGTATGGAGATTGCATATTTAAGTGATTTAGGAAAAATGAGAAAAAATAATGAAGACTATGTTGGAAAATTTGTCAATAAAGCTGGAGCAGTAATGGTAATTGTGGCTGATGGATTAGGTGGCCATAACGGGGGAGAAGTAGCTTCAGAAATGGCAGTATCCCATCTAGGCTATTACTTTAGTGAAACAAGTTTTTTTTCTATTTCTCAAGCAAGTACTTGGCTTTCTAAAAAAGTAGATGAAGAAAATAGTTTAATTTTAAAAAATTCTCTTCACTATAAAGATTTACGTGGTATGGGAACAACATTAGTAGTAGCTATCATATTTGAACAAGAATTTTTACTAGCACATATAGGTGACAGTAGGGGATATATTTTAGAAAAAGGAAATCTTACTAGGGTTACAGAAGATCATTCTCTAGTCAATGAATTAATAAAAGAGGGTGAATTAAGTCCAGAAGAGGCTGAGCATCATCCTAAAAAGAATATCATCACACGATCTTTAGGAATATCGAAAAATTCAGAATTAGATGAAGAATTTTTTCAAATTACTAAAAATAGCATTTTGATGTTATGTACAGACGGTTTAACTAATATGGTTGAAGATACGAAGTTAGAACGTTTATTAAATATATCTGAATCTTTACCTGATAAATGTCAAAGATTGGTTGATGAGGCTAATAGAGCAGGAGGAAATGATAATATTTCTGTATTACTTGTGTCGTTTGATGAAGAGGTGAAATATTAATGGGACCAGGATACGTTTTGAATGGTCGTTATAAGATTCGACGTGTTCTAGGTGAAGGTGGAATGGCTAATGTTTATTTAGCTGATGATTTAATTTTAAATCGACCAGTTACGGTGAAAGTTTTAAGACTAGATTTACAAAATGATCCTGCTTCTTTGAGAAGATTTCATAGAGAAGCGATGTCATTAACAGAATTAACTAATCCTAATATAGTTAACATTTATGACATTGATCAAACAGATGATGGTATGCAGTATCTAGTTATGGAATATGTAGATGGTATGGATTTAAAAGCATACATAAAGAAAAATCATAAACTTCCATACGAACGTGTAATAGAAATTATGGAACAAATCTTATCGGCTGTAGAGGATGCGCATGCACACAATATAATTCATAGAGATTTAAAGCCGAAAAATATTTTAATTGATAAGAATGGGACAGTTAAGATTACTGATTTTGGAATTGCTGTTGCAGTTGCGGAATTTACAATGACTCAGACTAATACATTAGTTGGTTCAGTACATTATATTTCACCTGAACAAGCAAGAGGAAGTATGGTAACTAAGCAATCCGATATTTATTCTTTAGGAATAATTTTGTTTGAAATGTTAACTGGTGAAGTTCCGTACCAAGGAGAGACAGCTATCTCTGTAGCTTTAAAGCATTATCGTAATGATATGCCATCTGTTCGTAATTATGATAATAATATTCCACAATCCCTAGAGAATGTCATATTGCATGCGACTGCTAAAAATTTAAATGACCGATATAAAACAGTGGCAGAAATGGCGGATGATTTAAGAACAGTTTTAGATGAAGATAGAAAAAACGAAAAAGTATGGAGACCGCAAAATTTTGTTGATGAAGAAACAAAGATATTACCTCAAATAAAAGACAGTTTTATTGACGAAAATTTAGATGAAACTAAAACTTTAATTCTCTCAGAAGATGCTATAAAGAAGAACGAAGAAACTACTAAGACTAGAGAGAAAAAACAAAAGTGGAGCAGAAAAAAAAGAGGTATTACAGTTGGGGCAATAATATTAGCTTTAATCGTTGTTTCGGTTGTGATTTTTGCTTTAATTACAACTCCCAAAGTAATTACTTTGCCAGATTTAAGAGGAATGACTCAAACGCAGGCTGAAAGTATTCTTGATAACAAGAAATTAGAAAAAGGTAAAGTTACGGAAAAATATTCAAATTTATATAATTATGGCCAAATAGTTAGTACTAATCCTAAGCAGGGATCAAATGTACGGCAAAAAACATCGGTAGGTTTGGTAATATCTAAGGGACCAGATAAGAAACCATTTGGCGATTATCGCGGACAAAATTATGATGATGTTAAAGAGAGACTTGAAAATCAAGGTGTACATGTCTATAAGAAATTGAAGTATACTGATGACGTTGCTAAAGATTCAATAACATCTCAAAGTTTAAAGCCAAGTGCTGCTGTTGTTATGAGTCAAACAACCGTTACATTTACAGTTAGTAAGGGTCCCGTTCATTTTAGGTTAAAAATGTTTAGTGGGATGAATAAATCTCAAATTGAAAGTTACGCTAAGCAACAGAATATAGATGTAGTTTTTCAGTACGAGGCATCTGATAAGTTTAAAAGTGGTGAAGTTGTGAGACAAGGTCCGGCACCCAATGCCATTGTTGAGAGAGGATCACAAGTAATTGTTGTGTTAGCTAAATAATAAAGTGAGGAAATATAAGGATGTATTTCTCCACTTTTTTATATTAATGAGAAAGGAAGTAGGATATTTTTTGACGACAAAAGGGCGCATAAAGCAATCACTAAGTGGATATTATGATGTTTTAGTAGAAGATAAAGAGTATAGAACAAGAGCAAGAGGGAATTTTAGGAAAAAGAAAATGACACCAGTAGTTGGTGATTGGGTAGACTTTAAAATTGACGACAATGGTGATGGATATATATTAAAAATTTATCCTCGTAAGAATCAGTTGGTGAGACCGCCTATAGCTAACATAGATACAGCTATTGTTGTTTCGGCGTGTGTAGAGCCAGATTTTTCTCCAAATTTATTAGATAGACAGTTAGTAATGTTAGAAAGTAATAATGTAAGACCAGTTTTATTTTTTTCAAAAGCAGATTTGTTAAACCAAGAACAAAGAGAAAAATTTGAATCTTACTTTAATTATTATAGTAAGTATTATTCGTGCTATATTTCATTTGAAAATGAAAACAGACAAAATGTATTAAATAATTTGATGTGTGATTTAACTAATGAAATAGTGGTTGTGATGGGACAAACTGGAGCAGGTAAGTCTACTTTACTTAATGATTTAAAGCCAGATTTAAATTTAGAAACAGGTAAGATTTCTAAAGCATTAAGTAGAGGAAAACATACGACAAGAAAAGTAACTTTATTAGATATTAATGGTGTAATGATTGCTGATACACCAGGGTTCTCATCATTTGAGTTATTAAATATAACAAAAGATACATTACCATTAATGTATCCAGATTTTGTTAAATATCAAGATAATTGTAAATTTAGAGGATGCTTACATTTAAAAGAACCTAAATGTGCTGTTAAAGATGCAGTAAATAAGGGTGAGATTTTGGAAAATAGATACATTAATTATGTACAGTTTCAAGATATGTTAGCTAATAAAAAGGTTAGGTATAAATGATGGACAATGAAATGATAATAAATATTTTGGTTGGTGGACCACGTGAAGAATTACCTGAAAACTTTTGGAAAAGCAGTTTTAGTGAAGATCATTGGATAGGAGCGGATAAAGGTGCAGTAGATTTGGTTAAACATCACCAATCCTTACTATTTGCAGTTGGAGACTTTGATTCTTCCAGTGAAGAAGAGATAGAATTAGTGAAGGAAAATGTACCTGAATTAATAACTTTTAAACCAGAAAAAGACTACACCGACACTGAATTATCTGTAAAGTTAGCAATAGATAAATATCACCCCAAAAAAATTACTATCTATGGAGCTACAGGTGGAAGAATAGATCACTTATTGGCTAATATAATGTTTGTTTTAAAGCCAGAATTTAGATTTTACGCAGATAAAATAAAAATTATTGATAGAAGAAATATTATAAATTTCTTTTTGCCAGGTAAGTATACTATAAATAAAGAGGAAAACTTTGATTACTTGGCATTCATACCATTAGAAAAAATTAAAAATTTAAATTTATATGATGAAAAATATAAATTGAATAATGCTAATTATACTTATCCCATTGCATTAGCAAGTAATGAATTTGTAGGGGATAAAGCTAGCTTTAGTTTTGAAAGTGGACTACTTTGTGTTATTCAAAGTAAAGATTAAAAGTAAAAGGTCATAATGCTTCAATTCGAAACATTATGACCTTTAGTTTTTAGTATATTACTTGTTATCTATTAGACACGAGTAACCTTGCCAGACTTCAAAGCACGAGTTGAAACCCAAACTTTCTTAGGCTTACCATCAACTAAAATACGAACTTTTTGCAAGTTTGGCTTCCAGCTACGATTTGTTTGGTTCAAAGCGTGAGAACGTTTCTTACCAAAAGTTGTCTTACGACCTGTAACAAAATCTTTTGCCATTGTTATATATCCTCCATTTCAATCTCAAATAAAGCAAAAAATGCTTATCCACTAAATAAAATTATCATAGATAGAGAATGATTGCAACATTTTTTTGTAAAGTTAATTTACTTTACACCTTTATTTGAATAAAATGACTCCAAAATAGATAATTTTTTGATAATCAGATAAAATATTCTGGTTTAAAGATGATTTTAATTGTATCATAAATATGATAGAATAATTATTTGTATGAATGCCAATCAGTTAAGGAGGCTATATATTATGGCTGTAAAAATTCAAAACCAATTAGGTAATATTGATATTTCCAATGATGTTATTGCAACAGTTGTTGGTGGAGCTGCTACTGAAATTTTCGGTATTGTTGGCATGGCTAGTAAGAATCAAATTCGTGATAATTTAAATGAAATTTTACGTCGTGATAACTATTCCAAGGGTGTAGTTGTTCGCCAACAAGAAGATGGAGTAGCTATTGACGTTTATATTATTGCAGGTTATGGTACAAAAATTTCTGAAGTATGTCGTAATGTACAAAGTAAAGTAAAATATAACTTAGAATCTATGCTTGGAGTTAAAGCTGAGTCGGTTAACGTCATTGTACAAGGTGTACGTGTTATTGGAGATTAAATATATTTTGGAATCTAGACTGCCAAGGAGGATAATTTTAATTTGAAAGTCGCTAAGATTACTGAGTCAGAGTTCCGAAAAATGGTACTGACAAGTTCTAATAAGTTAAATAAAAATGCTGAATTTATTAATTCATTAAACGTTTTTCCAGTTCCTGATGGTGATACAGGAACCAATATGAGTTTATCCCTAGCTAGTGGATATAAATATGTTTCAGAATCAACATCTACTAAGGTAGGAGACCTAGGAGTAGCTTTAGCTAAAGGTTTGTTGATGGGTGCTAGAGGTAATTCAGGTGTTATTTTATCTCAAATTTTCCGTGGTTTTAGCAAGAGTATGGCTAAAAAAGAAAATTTAACAGCTCAAGATTTAGCAGATGCAATTACAAGTGGAGTTGAGACTGCATATAAAGCAGTTATGAAACCAACTGAAGGAACTATTTTAACAGTTGCTCGTAAAGCTGCTGAAGCTGCTAGAAATACAGTAAAAAATACAGATAATTGTGTTGAAGTTATGGAAGCAACTTATGAAGCTGCTAAGCAAGCATTGGCAACAACTCCAGAACTTTTACCGGTTTTAAAAGAAGTAGGTGTAGTGGATTCTGGTGGTCAAGGGCTGACATTTGTATATGAAGGTTTCTATGAAGCTTTATCAGGAAATATTACCGATGATGAGCATGTACCTAATGTAGAAGAAATGGACGAAATGGTAAATGCTGAACATCATAAGAGTGTCCAAAGTCAGTTACATACAGAGGATATTAAATACGGTTACTGTACTGAAATAATGGTAAAGTTAGGTGCAGGGCGCTTAGTAGACCAAGAATTTGAGTACGATAAATTTAGAAATCATTTGGCTGAAATTGGAGACTCTTTACTAGTAATTGCGGATGATGAAGTTGTTAAGGTTCATGTACATACTGAACATCCAGGTAAAGTTTTATCCTACGGTCAAGAATTCGGTTCTTTAATCAAGGTTAAAGTTGACAACATGCGATTACAACATGAAACTATCCTTGAAAAAGATGAAGATAATAATAAAGATGATGTAGAAGCTAAGAAGTTAGCTGATGCTAGAAAGAATGCTGGTGATTATGGAATATTAACAGTTGTTTCTGGAAAAGGATTGAAAGACTTATTTATTAGTTTAGGTGCAACAGATATCTTAGATGGTGGTCAAACAATGAACCCAAGTACACAAGATTTTGTTGATATTATCTCTGCTAGTTCAGCTAAAAAATTCATTATTTTCCCTAACAACAAAAATATATTCCTAGCTGCTAAGCAAGCAACTGAGTTAGTAGATATTCCTGTTAAAGTTGTACAATCTAGATCTGTCTTGGAGGGGTTATCAGGAATATTTGCATTCAATCCGGATATGGATCTTGAAGATAACGTAACAGATATAGAAGAAAATATATCTTCTGTGAAATCTGGTCAAGTAACGATCGCAGTTAGAGATACAACTCTAAATGGTAAGGAAATTAAAAAGGACGATTATATGGGAATTGTGGATGGAGATATTACAGTTACTGCTAGTGATTCTAAAACTGCTGCAATTTCAATGGTAGAATCAATGCTTGATGATGATAGTGAAGTTGTAACTATCATTTATGGTGAAGATGGTAATGAAGCTGAAGCTAAAGAAATTGAGCAGGCAATTCTTGACATCGATGATGACTTAGAAGTAGAGATTCACGAAGGAGATCAACCTGTTTATCCTTATCTAATTTCTGTTGAGTAAAATATTTTATTATTTTAAAGGAGTGGGAGATATGAGTTCTTTTGCTCCTTTTTAAGTAGATTTTAAAAGGGGTGATGTTGGTGAATTTGGGTGATTCAGTCGGAGTTTTACGAGGTGTTGGTCCTAAGAAGATACAGGCTCTTAATAAATTAGGAGTTAATACGATTGAAGATTTATTGACATTCTATCCTTTTAGATATAACGATATTGCGGTCAAAAATTTAGAAGAGATAAATAGTCAAGAAAAAGTTACACTAAAAGGAATAGTGGCATCTGAACCTGTTTTAGTAAGATTTGGTAGAAAAAAGAGTAGGTTAAATTTTAAGTTATTAATTAATCATGACGTGATTGGTGTAACGTTTTTTAATCAACCATGGATATCAAAACAGGTAACTACAGGACAAGAGCTAGCTGTATATGGCAAATATGATGCTTTGAGACAAAGTTTATCTGGTATAAAGATAATCTCAAGAAAGACTAATGATTTTGTGGGAGTATATCGTTCATCTAAAGATATCAAGGAAAGTGTAGTTAAGCAATTAGTAAAACAAGCATATGAAGAATATAATTCCTATATTAGAGATGTTGTTCCTGAAAGTATTCGTATAAAATATCATTTAGAGAATAGAAAGCAAATGATTCATGATATGCATTTTCCTTCGACGAAAAAAGAGGCAGATTCGGCTAGAAGAAGTGCAATATTTGATGAATTTTTTAGTTTTGAAGCTGGTCTTCAACTTTTAAAAAGGGATAATCATAAAAATATGGGGTTGAGGATTAAGTATAATAATGAGAAATTGAAAGAGTTCATTAAAGGATTGCCTTTTGAATTAACGAAAGCACAAAAAAGAGTAGTAAATGAAATTTGTGCAGATATGTTAAGTCCAAATCATATGAATAGATTGCTACAGGGTGATGTTGGATCCGGTAAGACTATTATTGCTGCAATTGCTATGTATGCTACAGTAACTGCAGGTTTTCAAGCAGTATTAATGGCTCCAACGGAAATATTAGCTCAGCAACATGCAGAAAAATTAGCTAATTTATTTGAGCAATATGGGATAAGTGTAGCTTTAATGACAAGTTCTTCATTGAGCAGAGTAAAAGTTAAGAGAGAATTATTAAAGCATTTAAAAAATGGTGATATTGATATTGTCATTGGAACACATGCTGTTATCCAAGATAATATTGAATTTCACAATTTAGGATTAGCTATAACTGATGAACAACACAGGTTTGGTGTTAATCAGAGAAGAATTTTAAGGAAAAAAGGAGTTAATCCTGAAATTTTAGCTATGACTGCTACTCCTATCCCTCGTACATTAGCAATCACTACGTACGGTGAAATGGATGTGTCTATAATAGATGAACTTCCAAAAGGGAGACAACCTGTTAAAACAAGCTGGGTTAAGAAGAAACAAGTAAAAAATGTATTTGAATTCGTTAAAAGACAGCTCGAATTAGGAACACAAGCCTATATTATTTCCCCTTTGGTAGAAGAATCTGAATTATTAGATTTACAAAATGCAGAAGAAGTTTTTGAGAAGGCAAAAGAATACTTTGGTTCTGAAAAAGTAGCATTATTACATGGAAAGATGGATGCTAATGAAAAAGAGCAGGCCATGCAAGCTTTTAAAAATAAAGAGGTTTCCATCCTTGTTTCTACGACTGTTATTGAGGTAGGGGTAGATGTTCCTAACGCTACTGTAATGATCATTTTGGATGCAGATAGATTTGGTCTAGCTCAATTACACCAACTTCGCGGAAGGGTAGGACGTGGTAGTAAGGAATCATATTGTATTTTAGTGGCAGATCCTAAGAGTGAGTATGGTAAAGAACGTATGAAAATAATGACGGGAACTAATGATGGATTCCTAATTTCGCAAAAAGATTTAGAATTGCGAGGTCCTGGTGAAGTTCTAGGGAAAAAGCAGTCAGGTTTACCTGAATTTAAAGTAGGGGATCCAGTAGTAAATTTGAATATATTACAAGTTGCTCAAGAGGAAGCTCATAATGTTGTTTTTAGTCCTAATTTTAAAACAAAGGAAGAGAATTTTGAATTAATCAAGTATTTGAATAGACAGTTTGCCCAAGAGGAAATTATTGATTAGGAGATGGTAAAGATGAAAAAAATTGCTGTTGACACTATGGGTGGAGATTTTGCACCACAAAGTGTAGTTGAGGGTGTAGAAAAAGCGAGAAATAAATATCCGGATCTCAGATTTATGTTATTTGGTGACGAACAGAAGATAAGAGAAATTCTGACAAGTGATAAAAATATTGAAATTATCCAAACTACTGAAGTTATTGACATGAATGATGAACCAGTTAAAGCAATTAGAAGAAAAAAAGATTCTTCTTTAGTTAGAGCAGCATATGCTGTAAAAGAAGGAAAGGCTGATGCATTATTTTCTTGTGGAAATACAGGAGCATTATTAGCGGCTGGTTTATTAATTGTTGGTAGAATAAAAGGAATTGCTCGTCCAGGATTACTGTCAACTCTACCAGTATTAACTAAAGAAGGTGGAGCATTTAATCTTTTGGATAGTGGAGCTAATGCTGATAACAAGCCAGAACAGCTATATCAATATGCTTTATTGGGAAAATATTATGCTGAAAGTGTTAGAAATATTAAAAATCCAAGAATAGGTTTGTTAAATAATGGAACTGAGCCACACAAGGGAAGTAAATTAACACTTGAAGCACATAATTTAATAGCAGCTGATAGTAGTATTAATTTTGTTGGTAATGTAGAATCTAAGGATATTTTGAAAGGTGTTTGCGATGTAGTAGTAGCAGATGGCTTTACTGGTAATGCAGTCTTAAAGGCTATAGAAGGCACAGCTGGTACAGCTATGCATCTCTTAAAAGATACAATAATGTCAGCTGGTTTATTAGGTAAAATTGGTGGTTTATTACTAAAACCAAGTATTATGAAGATCCGTAATAAAATGAGTGCATCTCAATACGGTGGTGCAGTATTATTGGGAGCTAAGGCCCCGGTTGTAAAGGCTCATGGTGCATCAGATGCAGAAACAGTATATTATACAGTTAAACAAATCAATGATATGCTAGAAAATGATATGTTATCGAAATTTACAGATTATTTTAACAAGAATGTATAATTCTAAACTAAACTAGACATTTAATAGTAAAATTAGTAAACTACAAGTAGTAAAAAATTTGAAAGAAGGCAAATTTATGTCAGAAAAAGAGATATTTGAAAAAATTTCTGAGATTATTGAGGATAGATTTGAAATAAAAGCAGATGAAATTACAGAAAATTTAAATTTTCAAGAAGATTTAGATGCAGATTCAATTGATATCGTGGAATTTGTCCTTGAATTGGAAGATGTATTTGGTGCAGAAATTCCAGATGAGGATGCTGAAAATATTCATACTGTTGGTGATGCTGTTAAATATATATATAGTCATCAAGGATAATTTAAGATGGAAGCTGGCACATATAGCCGGCTTTTTTGGTATAATAAATAAGTCATAGTTGTTTTGAATTTTTTATTCTCCACTGTATAATGATTGATTACTTTATATAACGGAAAATATGAAATTTATTAATTTTATTAAGGAGAGGTATTAATGATTGAAGGATTACAAGAAATGTTAAAAAGAGATTTTAACATCACTTTTAAAGATGTAGACTTATTGGATGCGGCATTTACTCATGCATCGTATGTAAATGAAACTCCAGAAAGAAAGAAAAAGTTAAAATATTATGAAAGAATAGAATTTTTGGGTGATGCTGTAATGCAGTTATGCGTGTCCGAATATATTTATGAACATTATCCAGAATTGCCTGAAGGAAAAATGTCAAGACTAAGGGCGGCTATGGTAAGAGCTGATAGTTTTAGTAAATTTGCTATTGAATGCCATTTCAATGAGTATATTAGATTAGGTAAAGGTGAAGAAAAAGGAAATGCTCGTCAGCGTCCAAGTTTGTTATGTGATATTTTTGAATCATTTATAGGTGCCTTATATTTAGATCAAGGAAAAGATGAAGTTGTAAGATTTATTTCTAAGGTTATTTTTCCAAAATTAGAATTGGGTTGGTTTGATCATATGATGGATAATAAGACTGAATTACAGGAAGTCTTGCAACAAAACGGAGAATGTAAAATTAAATATAATGAAGTTAATGTTACAGGTCCGGATAATGAACGTGTCTATACAATGAATGTAGTTGTTAATAATGAAGTCATGGGCGAAGGTACTGGACGTACTAAAAAGGCTGCTGAACAGATGGCAGCATATCAAGCTTTAAAGAAACTCAGAAAGTAGGAGTTTGTATACAGATGAAAATAAAATCACTTACTTTAAATGGTTTTAAGTCTTTTGCAAATAAAACAATTATAAATTTTCAAGATGGATTAACTGGAATTGTTGGCCCAAATGGTAGTGGAAAGAGTAATATTACAGAGGCGTTACGTTGGGTTTTAGGTGAACAGTCAGTTAAAAATTTGCGTGGTAGTAAAATGCCGGACATTATTTTTGCCGGCTCAGATACACGTGCAGCTTTAAATAGAGCAGAAGTGACATTAGTTCTTGATAATGAAGATGGATATCTATATAATCAGCCAAATGAAATAAGAATTACAAGAAGAATCTTTCGTTCGGGTGATAGTGAATTCTTCATAAACGAAAAGAAAGTCAGGTTGAAAGATGTCGTAGATTTATTTATCGACACAGGGTTAGGAAGAGAATCGTTTTCGATTATATCTCAAGGAAGAGTAGAGTCTATTTTTAATAGCAAACCTCAAGATAGACGTATTTTAATTGAAGAGGTTGCTGGAGTCTTAAAATATAAAAAAGAAAAGAAAAAAGCAGAAAGTGAACTTGTTGAAACAACTGAGCATTTAAAGAGAGTAGCAGATATACTGTCTGAATTAAGTAGGCAGCGTGATCCCTTAGCTCAACAGGCTAGTAAGGCAAAAGATTATTTGAGTCAAAAAGAACAGTACGATTTATTAAATAGAGATAGATTAGTCTTAGAAATTACACAAAAAAGTTCGGAAAAAGAGCAAAAAGAATCGGAATTACAAAAAGTTATAAAAATTTTATCTGACAAAGAAAGAATGACTTCTGAACAGAGTAAACAGGTAGAAGTATTACATTCTAGACAAAAGAAATTAGAGAGTTTAATTGACAATGAACAAAATGAATTGACGGAACTTGTAAGACAAGAGGAAAAAATATCTGGACAACAAAATATGTCTAGACAAGAAGAAAAATTTCAAAAGGAAAGATTATCTGAACTTCAAGAGCAATATAGTGCTAATCTAGATAATTTGACTGAAATTCGAACTGGAAAACAATCTGTTAAAGAAAAAATAGCTAATTTGGAAGATGACAGAGAAAAACTATCTAAAAAAATATTAGAGTTAGAAAAAATAATAGATAATGTAAAAGAACCAGAAGAAATTCTAGAGAAACTAAAAAGTGAATTAAATCGAAAGATACAAGAGAAGAATTTAGTCAATAATAGTAATAATTATATTGAGCAAGAGTTAGAAGAAAAAAGTCAGAATCAAGCTGAGACTAATAAGAATATTCAAAATATAACGAATGAAAAAAATAAATTAAAACTACAGCTAGATGAATTAAAAACTACTCTTAATAATAAAGATAATGAGTATCAAGAAATAGTTACTACTTTAAAAGAACTTAAAATTAAGGAAGTTGAACTATCTAAAAAGGATAGTGAGTTAAAAAATAATAGAAATAAGGCATGGGATATTTATCAACGTGCACAGACTAAATTAGAGACACTAAAAAGTATTTCAGATAGTTATACAGGATATTATCAAGGAGCTAGAGAAGTACTAAAAGAACGTAAAAATATATCTGGTATTATCGGATCTGTAGCAGAAGAATTTGTAATTCCTAAAGAATATGCTCAGGCGATGGAAGTAGCTTTAGGTGGACACTTACAAGATATTATTGTTACAGACGAAAATGTAGCTAAAAAAGTTATACAGCATCTGACTCATAACAGACTAGGTAGGGCAACATTTTTACCACAAAAAACAGTTAAAGCTAGGATGTTGAATAAGCAATATAGGGTAACTTTAGAATCATTAGATGGCTATATTGGTATTGCAAGTGAGCTTGTCAAAGTGTCTAAGGAAAATTTAAAAGTGAGTCAAAATTTATTAGGAACAACAGTAATCGCTAAAAATATAGATTTTGCTACTGAAATTGCAAAAAAATTAAATTATGGTGTAAGAATTGTTTCGTTAAATGGTGATGTAGTAAATCCAGGTGGTGCTATAACAGGTGGTGCTACAAAGCAAAAGAAGTCAGGTCTGTTAGAACAAAAATTACAAGTTGAAGATTTGCAATCCGATATCGAAGTAATGAAGAAAAAATTAGAAGATATGGAAATCTATTGGGGAAAGGTTCACGAAGAGCATAAAAAAATTCAAGATAAGATCGATACTCTTCAAGTTCAAAAGAATAGATTGCAAACTGATAGAGATGAATATCGTAGAAAATTTGAACTTATTAAGATAGAAAATGAGCACCAATCGATTAAACTAAAAGAGTTAAAAGAAAGTAGTAAGTATACAAATATAGAGATACTTTCTCAAAATCTTGAAGAAAATAAAGAAAAATTACACTCTTTAACAAAAGAAATAGATAGTTTAGAACAGCTGATTACTCAAAAAGCGAAAGATGAAGAGCATAATTCTTATAGTATAGAAAAACAACGTGAAGAGATTAGCAGTTATAAGCAACGAGAGGCAGTTATAATTGAACAATTAAGAGGATTAAAACTCCAGTTGCAAGAATTAATGACACAAGAAGAAAATATTTCTGAATTACTAAAGAAACAACAAGATGCTATTGAAAAAATAAAAAATAAAGAAAAAATTGCTTTAAGTGCTAAAGAAGATATTAAGGATAAACAAGAGTATATAAGAAATACGATTGACAGTATAAAGAGAAATTTAAAAAATGCACAGGAAGAAAGAAAGCAATTACACATAGAAGTAAAAGAAGCTGAGGAACAATTAACAAGAGCTAACGAACTTCAGCGCTCAGCCTATGAGGAACAAAAAAAGTTAAGTATACGTATAAGTCAATGTGATACTATTTTGGATAGGAATCTAAAAGATTTATCAGAAAATTATGGGGTGACTTTTGAAGAAGTAGAGCATCAAATTTCTGAAAAAGACTTGAATACTATTGAAAAGAAACTCAAGTTATTAAAATTAGGATTAGATGAATTAGGTGTAGTAAATATAGGTGCTATTTCTGAATATGAAAGGGTCAATGAACGCTATGAGTTTTTAAATAGTCAACAGAATGATTTACTATCGGCAAAAGAACAGTTAGAAGTAAGTATGAATGAAATGGACTTAGAAGTTAAGAATAGATTCCAAAAAACATTTGAACAAGTGTCGAAGGCTTTCAGTGAGGTATTTCCAGTAATGTTCTCTGGTGGATATGCAAAACTGAGCTTAACTAATCCTGAAAATATTTTAGAAACAGGAATTGAGATAATGGCACAACCACCGGGCAAAAAATTACAGCAATTAAGCTTACTTTCTGGTGGAGAAAGAGCATTGACGGCCATTATCTTATTATTTGCTATTTTAAAAGTGCGACCTGTACCATTTGTAATTTTAGATGAAGCGGAAGCAGCCTTAGATGATACAAATGTAGCTAGATACGCACAGTATTTACGAAAATTTGATAATGAAACACAATTTATAGTGATAACTCATAGAAAAGGAACGATGGTAAATGCAGATGTTCTTTATGGGGTAACTATGCAAGAATCAGGGGTTTCACAAATAGTATCTGTGGCTCTTGATGACATTGATTAAGGAGAGGTAATATGGGACTTTTTGATAGAATAAGAAAAGCTTTTTCTAGTCAAGATGATGAAGAAAAAATAAAACAAGAAATTATTGATAACGATGAAGAGAGTATAAAGAGTGAAGAAAATGCATCTGATTCAGATAGTAATGTAGTTTCTGAAGAAAAAATAAGTGAAGATGTTGAACAAAGTGTTGATTCACAAGAAAAAAAAGATGATGAATCCGAAGAAGATAGTGATGAAATTCTAGATTCAAACGAAGACAATAGTGAATTTGTTAAGGAAGAGGATTCGGATGATTCAAGTGAACAAAATGATAATTTGAAAGTTGAAGAAGAAGTCTCAATTGATGAAGAAAAACGCTATGACAAAGGGTTAGAAAAATCACGAAAAGGTTTTGGCGCAATGATAAATTCATTGTTAGCTAATTTTAGACATGTAGATGAAGATTTCTTTGAAGAATTAGAAGAAACTTTAATAGAAGCAGATGTAGGCTTTGAAACAGCTATGAAGATTAGCGATGAATTGAGACAAGAAGTTAAATTGAGAAATGCAAAAAAGAAAAATGAAATTTCTGATGCAATTATTGAAAAGCTTGTTGAAATTTACGAAAATGAAGGAAAAGAGGAAGATAATAATTTACACTTCTCTAGTGAGGGACCAACAGTTTTTCTTTTCGTGGGTGTCAATGGTGTGGGTAAGACAACTACTATTGGTAAATTAGCCCATCGCTATAAAATGGAAGGAAAAAAAGTAATGCTAGCTGCGGCAGATACTTTCCGTGCTGGGGCAATTGAACAGTTAGCTGAATGGGGACGACGTGTAGGTGTAACAGTTGTAAAGAAAGTTGAAAAGAGTGATCCTGCTGCTGTAGTATTTGATGCAGTAAAGAAAGCTAAAGAAGAAGACTATGACATTTTATTAGTTGATACCGCTGGTCGTTTACAGAATAAAGTTAACTTAATGAAAGAATTAGAAAAGATTGCTAGAGTTATAACAAGGGAAATTCCAGATGCACCACATGAAGTTCTATTGGCTTTAGATGCTACAACAGGACAAAATGCTTTAACACAAGCAAAACAATTTAAAGATGTTACTAATGTTACAGGAATAGTTCTAACTAAATTAGATGGAACTGCTAAAGGTGGTATTGTACTTGCAATAAGAAATGAATTACACTTACCTGTAAAATTAGTGGGATTAGGTGAAAAAATGGATGATTTGCGTGATTTTAGTCCAGAAGAATATGTCGTAGGGTTATTCAAGGGATTAGTTACTCCAAATAAATAGTAGGTAGGTGAAATATAGTGGCGATTGAAAAAACTAATAGAATTAATGCTTTATTTGATTTTTATGAACCATTGCTAACACCTAAACAGATGACCTACATAGGATTGTATTATCGAGATGACTATTCTTTAGGTGAAATTGCTGAAAATTATGAAGTTTCTAGACAAGCTGTATATGATAATATAAGAAGAACAGAAAAGATATTAGAAGAATACGAGAGTAAGTTACATTTATATAGGAACTTCCAACTACAAAGTGAAGAATTAGATAATTTATTGAAGTATGTTGAAAAAAATTATGCATATGACAAAGAGTTATTAGCAAGAATTAATCGTTTAGAAAGTTTAGAAGAATAAAGGTAGGTGGCCATTGTGGCATTTGAAGGTTTAACAGAACGTTTACAAAACGCAATTGGAAAACTTAGACGAAAAGGTAAAATTAGTGAATCTGATGTCAAGGAAGTTATGCGAGAAATTCGTTTAGCTTTGCTTGAAGCCGATGTAAATTTTAAGGTTGTTAAAGATTTTGTAAAGACCGTTAGAAGTAGAGCTATTGGGGCAGAAGTATTAGAAAGTCTTACACCCGCACAACAAATTGTAAAGATTGTTAATGAAGAATTAGTGAAAGTTATGGGTGAGGAAGCCGCTCCCCTAAATAAATCAGCTAAAATTCCAACAATTATTATGATGGTAGGTTTGCAGGGTGCTGGTAAGACAACTACAGCTTCAAAATTAGCAAATAAGTTAAAAAAAGAAAAAAATGCACGACCTTTTATGATTGCAGCTGACGTATACAGACCTGCTGCTATTGACCAATTGAAAATATTAGGGAAAGATATTGATGTTCCTGTATTTTCATTAGGTGTTGATGTTGATCCAGTAGAGATTGTACGACAAGGTCTTGAAGAAGCTAAAGACAAGAAAAATGATTACGTTATTATCGATACCGCTGGTCGTTTACAAATTGATGAAAAGTTAATGCAAGAGTTATCTAGTATTAAAGAATTAGCACAGCCAGATGAAATTCTATTAACAGTTGATGCGATGACTGGTCAGAATGCGGTTGAAGTTGCTAAAGGTTTTAATGATCAACTTGATGTAACAGGGGTTGTTCTAACTAAGCTAGATGGTGATACTCGTGGTGGGGCTGCACTTTCAATAAGAGCTGTTACTGGAAAACCAATTAAATTTATTGGTCAGGGTGAAAAAATGACGGATTTAGATGTATTTTATCCTGACAGAATGGCTTCTCGTATTCTTGGAATGGGTGATATGCTTACCTTAATTGAGAAGGCACAGCAAGAATATGATCAAAAACAAGCAGAAGAACTTGCAGAAAAGATGAGAGAGAACAATTTTGATTTTAATGATTTCTTGATTCAGATGGAACAAGTTCAAAATATGGGACCTATGGAAGATATTATAAAGATGATTCCAGGAATGGCTAACAATCCTGCACTGAAGAATTTGAAAGTAGATCCTAAGGACATTGAACACACTAAAGCGATAGTATATTCAATGACACCACAAGAAAGAGAAAATCCAGATTTATTGAATCCTAGTCGTCGTCGCCGTATAGCTGCTGGATCTGGTAGACCAATCCAGGAAGTTAATCGCATGATAAAGCAGTTTAAGCAAATGCAAGATATGATGAAAAAGATGTCAAATGGTAACTTCTCAGGTATGGAAGGCCTTTTAGGTGGAGGTATGCAAGGTAAGTTGGCTAAGATGTCAATGAATAGAATGATTAGAAAAAATAAGAAATTAAAGCAAAAGAAGCTGAAAAAACTACTTAAAAGAAAAGGGAAATAAAAAAATTTAGTCTGTCAAGAAATTTTCCTTTACACCAGACAAAATAACTGGTATATTATTAAACGTTGAGATAATAATAGGAGGTGGAAATTTAATGTCAGTAAAGATTCGTTTAAAGCGTATGGGTTCTAAGAAGCGTCCTTTCTACCGTATCGTTGTGGCAGACTCACGTTCTCCACGTGATGGTCGTTTCATCGAAACAGTTGGTACTTACAACCCATTAACAGATCCAGAAACAGTTACTCTTAAAGAAGAAAAGGTTATGAACTGGTTAAACAATGGTGCTCAACCATCTGATACAGTACGTAACATTCTTTCACGTAACGGTGTTATGAAGAAATTCCATGAAGCTAAATTTTCTAAGAAATAAGGTTAAGAAATGACAGAAACAGATGTTAAACAATTAATTCTAACGATTGTTCAACCTTTAGTTGCTGAGCCTGATGAGGTTAAAATAGAAACTGAGCAGGATGATTATTTTTTAAACTTTAATTTAAGTGTTTCAAAAGAAGATGTTGGTCGTGTGATTGGTAAACATGGAAGAATAGCTCAGGCTATTAGAAATATTGTTTACGGCATTAGACTTGATAATAATCTTAAAGTACGCTTAAATATCGTGGATTGATTAGTATAAAGTTAAGAAACCTCAAAATAAGGAGTGTACATACCTTGTTTTGAGGTTTTTATTAATTTTTAAGGAGATGAGTTAATGAATTATTATGAAGTTGGAAAAATTGTAAATACACATGGTATTAAAGGTGAACTAAAAATTATTAGTAAGACGGACTTCCCTGAAGACAGATTTAAGCCAGGAAACATATTATACATTAGAGACAATGGAAAGATTAATAGTTATGAAATTAAAAGTCATAGAACCCATAAACAATTTGAAATGATAACTTTTAAGGGGTTGGAAAATATTAATCTAGTAGAAAATTTAAAGGGAAAGATACTAGAAATCTCTGAAGAACAGCAAGAAAATTTATCTGATGGTAATTATTATCATCATCAAATCATAGGTTTAGATGTCTTTAGTGAGGATAATAACTATATAGGGGTAATAAAAGAAATAATGTCTCCTGGAGCTAATGATGTTTGGGTAGTCAAACGTAAGGGCTCAAGTGATCTTTTATTACCAGCTATTAAAGATGTAATTAAAAAAATTGATTTAGAACAAAATAAAGTGATTATTGAATTATTAGATGGGTTGGATTAAAAATGAAGATAGATATTTTAAGTTTATTTCCAGAAATGTTTGGCCCTTTGACAGAATCAATTGTTGGTAAGGCAGTAGAAAAAGATATTTTAGACATAGAAGTAACAAATTTTAGGGATTTTACTACTAATAAACAAAATCATGTAGATGATTATCCATACGGTGGAGGAGCTGGAATGCTGTTGCAAGCACAGCCAATCTACGATGCTTTAGATAATATTGAAGAGAAAAATGGTAACTTAGGTAGAGTTATTTTACTTGATCCAGCTGGAAGAAAATTTGATCAGAGTGTTGCTGAAGAGCTATCTAAAGAAGATCATTTAACTTTTATATGTGGGCATTATGAAGGATATGATGAGAGAATACGAGCAAAGGTTACAGATGAAATTTCATTAGGTGATTTTGTCCTTACTGGTGGCGAACTCGGTGCAATGGTAGTTATTGATGCTACCGTAAGATTGTTACCAGATGTCTTGGGAAACAATGAATCGGCTTCAGATGATTCTTTTTCAATGGGATTGTTGGAATATCCTCAATATACAAGACCATCTAATTTTAGAGGAATGGAAGTCCCAGAAGTTTTATTGAGTGGGAATCATCAAAAGATTGCTGAATGGAGAAAAAAAGAATCTTTAAGAAGAACTTATCAAAGAAGGCCGGATTTGCTGGAAGATTATGAATTTTCTGATAAGGAAAAAGAATGGTTAAGAGAATTTGAACGGGATAAGGATGTGAAAATTCATGGAAAAGGCTAAAATTAGATTGGTTAATTTAAATGATGCTGAAAGAATTTTGCAAATTTATCGCCCATATGTGGAAAATACAGCTATTACTTTTGAATATACGGTGCCAACATTAGAAGAGTTTAAAAATAGGATAGCTAGTATAGTAAAAAAGTATCCTTATATAGTAGCAGAAATAGATGGTAAAATTATGGGATATGCCTATGCTAACACTTTTAAAAATAGAGAAGCGTATGATTGGTCCGTAGAAACATCTATATATGTTGATGAAAATAGTAGAGGTAAAGGGTTAGGTTTGCAATTATATAGAGCTTTGGAGAATCTTTTAAAGAAGCAAGGTGTTTTAAATGTAAATGCTTGTATAACTAATCCAAGTAAAGAAAGCAAGTATGTAACCAAAGGAAGTATCTTATTTCATGAAAAATTAGGTTACAGACATGTAGGAACCTTCCATAACAGTGGATATAAATTTGATGAATGGTTTGATATGAGTTGGATGGAAAAATCTTTAGGAGAACATAATCTTAAACCTGGAAAAGTGATAGAAATTTCTAAATTATTGGAAAAATTTACTTTTGAGGAGTTAATGTCTTGAATAAGAAAACATTTTGGAAAAAAATAACGCAAAAGCAAAATCCTAAACTATATGCAGCGAAAGATTCAAAATTAATTCCTAGTTTAAGAACTCTAGATTTAATTGGTCTGGGAACTGGAATGGTAGTAGGCACTGCTATATTCACTTTACCAGGTATCGTGGCTGCTGAATATACAGGTCCTGCTGTCCCGTTGGCATTTATTATAGGAGCAATAGGTGCTGGACTTTCGGCACTTGCTTATGCCGAGATGGCTTCTGTTTTGCCGTTTGCTGGATCTGCTTTTTCATGGATAAGCGTACTCTTTGGGGAATTCTTTGGCTGGATTGCAGGCTGGGCGTTATTAGCAGAATATTTTATTTCTGTAGCGTTTGTTGCTTCAGGTTGGTCTGCATATATGCAAGGATTTTTAAAAAGTATGGGTATTTATTTGCCAGTAGCTCTTAGTGGGGGTTTTAATCCTAATACTGGACAGATTTTTGACGCTTTGGCGGCTTTTGCAATTTTGTTAGTTACTGTCTTATTGTCAAAAGGTGTAAAGCAAGTTGCCAGGATAGAAAATGGAATAGTAATGTTAAAATTAATAGTAATTATTATTTTTATTGCAGTGGGAGCAACGGCTATTCATCCTGATAATTATGTTCCATTTATTCCTGCTCATAAAGCTGGAACTCATTTTGGTGGCTTAACGGGTATTTTAGCAGGTGCATCACAAATATTCATTGCTTATGTTGGTTTTGATGCTATTGCAGCAAATACAGCTGAAACTATTAATCCACAGAAAACAATGCCTAAGGGATTATTAGGGACTCTATTTTTAGGAACAGGATTTTTTGTACTAGTTTCCCTAGTATTAGTCGGAATGTTTAAATATAGTATTTATGCTGGTAATGCTGAACCAGCAGCTTTTGCATTAAGAAAAGCAGGACATTATTTTACAGCAAATTTATTATCTTTAGTAGCTATAATAGGTATATTTTCTGCTTTAATAGGTATTTTATTGGCTTCATCTAGGTTGATTTATTCATTTGGTAGAGACGGGCTTTTATCCTCAAAATTAGGGAAAATTAATACTAAACATGTTCCTAAAAATGCTTTATGGTCAATTTCATTAGGTGCATTAATATTAGCCTCCTTTTTTCCATTCGATTTTCTTGCAACATTAGTATCAGCGGGAACTTTAGTGGCATTTATTTTTGTTTCAATAGGGATTTATGCTCTGAGAAAGAGAGAAGGAATTGACCTACCTGAAGCTAAATTTAAAATGCCAGGATATCCTTTGTTACCAGCTATTTCAGCATTAGTGTCAATTATAATATTTTGGAATTTAAATATTGATGCAAAACTACTAATGTTGGTTTGGTTTATAATAGGTATTGTTATTTATTTTGTATATGGGATGCATCATTCAAATTTGAATAAAAAATAAAATTTATTCTTTACTTTTATAGTAAATTATGGTATTTTATTAATTGGCTTATTTGCCATATAATAACGATATTCCGCTGCAACTGGACATGAATGTCGGTGAAAGGAAAGATTTTAATGTCAGTAAATCCATTAATCGCAAAGATTACGGAATCTCAATTACGTAATGATATTCCAGATTTCCGTGCTGGTGATTCAGTACGTGTTCATGCTCGAATCGTTGAAGGTTCACGTGAACGTATCCAAATTTTTGAAGGTGTAGTTATTAAGCGTCGTGGTGAAGGTATCAGTGAAACATATACTGTTCGTAAGATTAGTAACGGTATTGGTGTTGAACGTACTTTCCCATTACATACACCACGTGTTGATAAAATTGAAGTTACTCGTCACGGTCGTGTACGTCGTGCTAAGTTATACTACTTACGTGCATTACACGGTAAGGCAGCTCGTATCCCAGAACGTCGCCGTGGCTAAAAACATTAGAAACCTTGCTGTTGCAGGGTTTCTTTTTTATTCTTTAATATAATGAATGGTAAAATTATTAAAAAAATAAGCGAAAGGGGGGTAATTTGGGGGCAAACTATAAAAAATCAAGTTTACTTTCAAGTTGTTTTTTGCTTTTTGGGTCACATGCAAATAAATTTGTCCTAACATCTTAGAGTCTTCATGACCAACAATAATGTAAGAAAATGATTTGATAATAAAACTAAAAATATCAGTAATAGAATTACTAAGATTAACATTTACAATCTTCTAAAAGAAAAAAACTGGCGAACCAAAAAATTCGGTTCGCCAGTTTTTTAAGTCAATTATTTAGCTAAACGAGCAGCCATACGTGACTTATCACGAGCAGCTTTGTTTGCTTTAATTAAACCTTTAGATTGTGCTTTGTCGATAGCAGAAACTGCTTCGTTGAAAAGTTGTTCAACGTTGTCAGCACCAGCAGTTTTAGCTTTTTCAAATTTCTTAACAGCAGTACGCATCTTACTTAATTGAGATGAGTTCTTTGCATTAGCTTTTTCAGTTGTTTTAACACGTTTAATAGCAGATTTGATAATTGGCATGAATTTTTCACCTCCGATTTATAGCTTCTAATAAAGACAAGCTAATTTTTCAACATTTATCATTATACAAGAGCGTTCAAAACAATGCAATAAAAAAATACGTAGATGTCAAGAAAAATTCCTTGACATGCTAATATAATAAATAATTTTTTAGAAGATAGCTTGTAAGTATTGCATTTTTAATAAATATCTTGTAAACTATTCTAGTATGTTGAATACAAATATGACCTTTTTACTGAGTTTGGCGGGTCACCGTCGTCTTATCTCGGATTAAGGCAACTATTATGAAAGGTGGGAAATACATTGGCTATTTCACAAGAAAAGAAAAACGAAATTATGAAGAAGTATGCTCGTCATGAAGGAGATACAGGTTCTGCAGAAGTACAAATTGCAGTTTTAACAGCTGATATTAACGAATTGAACGATCATATCAAAGCTCACAAGAAGGATTATGCTTCTTACCGTGGTTTGATGAAGAAGATTGGTCATCGTCGTAACCTTTTAGCATACTTACGTAACACAGATGTACAACGTTACCGTGAACTTGTTAAGAGTTTAGGCTTACGTCGTTAATTTTTGAAAGTAATTGCATACTCTATAGAGCTAGTAGTTTTATACTAGCTCTTTTTTTTATACGTCACGATATATAAAGTATGCTATAATTAACTATTAGAATATTAAAGAACGAATGAAAATTGGAGTGAGATTTTATCATGAATTTTAGAAATGCTCATATTTTGACTGCGATGGTTACACCTTTTGATGATGAAGGTAACTATAGTTCTAAAAGAACAAAAAATCTTATTAATTACTTACTTGATAATGGTACAGAAGGTCTTCTTGTTTCAGGAACAACTGGTGAAGCACCAACTTTAAGTGAAGACGAAAAATTACAATTGATAAAAGATTCTGTGAAATTTATTGATGGTAGAGTACCATTAATGGTGGGGACTGGATCAAATAATACACAACAAACAATAGATTATACTAATAAAGTGGCTGATATTGATGGTGTTGATGCTGTTTTAGTTGTGGTACCTTATTATAATAAACCTAATCAAAAGGGTATGATTGCTCATTTTAGAAAAGTCGCGGACTATAGTAATTTACCTATTATAATCTATAACATTCCTGGAAGAACAGGAGTAACCATGGAAGTTGATACTATTATTGAACTTGCTCAACATGATAACATCATAGGTATTAAAGATTGTACGGGTGTCGAAAATATAGCTAAAATAGTAGAAAATGTTCCAGAAGATTTTCTAGTTTATTCAGGAGAAGATGCTGAAGCACTATCTGCTAGAGTTTTAGGTGGGCAAGGTATTATTTCAGTTGCTAGTCATATCTATGGTGATAATATGAAGACAATGTATTCTAGTTTAGAATCTGGAGACGTATCCATGGCTGGAAAAATTATGAGAGATTTAATACCAAAGGCTGAAGCACTTTTTTCTTATCCTTCACCTAGTCCAGTTAAAGCTGCTTTGAATAAAATTGGTTATAACGTTGGAGGATGCCGTTTACCTATTGTTTCACTTGATAAGAACGAAGAAAATGAATTATTTAAAAAATTAAAAATTTAATAATTAAGAGGTGGAAATATGAGTGATATAAAAATCATCTCGCTAGGTGGGGTACGTGAAAATGCAAAAAACATGTATGCTGTCGAAGTTGATGATGAAATATTTATTTTAGACTGTGGATTAAAATATCCAGAAAATGAATTATTAGGTATAGATTTTGTTATTCCTGATTTTTCATATTTAAGAGAGAATTCACGTAAAATAGTGGGTGTTTTCTTAACACACGGTCATGCAGATGCCATAGGAGCGCTACCGTATTTTGTTAGTGAATTTGATGTGCCAGTTTTTGGATCAGAATTAACAATTGAACTAGCTAAAATTGCATGTGAAAATGAAGAAGATGCTAGAAAATTCGATGATTTTCATGTAATTGATGAGAGTACAGAAATAGATTTTGAAAATGCAACGATATCATTTTTTCAAACTACACATTCTATTCCAGAGTCTTTGGGTGTGGTTATTAAAACAGAAAATGGAAATGTTGTTTATACTGGAGACTTTAAATTTGATCAGTCTGCAGAAAAAGGTTATCGAACAGATTATGCAAGATTAACTGAAATTGGTCGTGAAGGTGTGCTAGCTTTATTAAGTGAGTCAGCCAATGCTGAAAATCCTAGAGAAACAGTTAATGAGCGAGCAATATATGATTTTATTAGTGAAAATTTTGAATATCGTAAAGGAAGAATTATTGTAGCTTGCGTAGCTTCAAATATTTTACGAGTACAACAAATTTTTAATGCAGCTGCAGCTAATAATAGAAAAGTGGCTCTTACTGGACATGATGTAGAAAAAGTTGTTAAAACTGCAATGCGTTTAAATAAATTAGTATTGCCGGAAGAGGATTTACTCATACCTATTAAAAAAATTAACGACTACAATGATGATGAAATTGTAATTCTTGAAACTGGACGTTCTGGAGAACCATTAAAATCATTGCAAAAAATGGCTATGGGTAGACATAGATTTGTCAATCTACATGAAGGAGATTTGGTATTTATTACAACTACTCCATCTCATGCTATGGAAACTAAGGTTGCAAGAACTAGAGACATGATATATCGCTCAGGAGCAGATGTTAAAGCCATTTTTGATGAATTGAATTCTTCGGGTCATGCAAGTAAGAATGACTTGCAGTTGATGATGAACTTGGTAAAGCCACGTTACGTCATTCCTGTTCAAGGTGAATATAGAATGTTGTCTGCACATGCAGAATTAGCTAGAGAACTAGGAATTCCTAGTGAAAATATCTTTTTACTCAAAAAAGGTGATGTTTTAGAATATAAGAAAGATGAGATGACAATTTCATCAAGTGTAGAAGTAGGCAACACCATGATTGATGGAACTGGCGTTGGAGATATTGGAAATATTGTTTTGAGAGATAGAAAAATCCTATCAGAAGATGGGATTTTTATTGCTGTGGTTACTATTGACCGTAAAAAGAGGAAGATTGTTGATACTCCTAAAATAACATCTCGTGGTTTCGTATATATTAAAACAAGTAAAGATTTGATGGTTGAAAGTAGGGATATTGTAGCTAAGATTGTTCAGAGAGATTTGGATAATAAGGAATTTGACTGGAGCCAATTAAAACAAGATATTCGAGAAAATTTGAATAATTTCTTGTATGAGCAAACAAAGCGTCATCCAGTTATTTTACCAGTAATTATGGAAATAAATCAAAATAATCATTTTTCTAAGAAGAAAAAGAAAGGTTAATATTAAAAGTCGTTGAACAAATCTTCAACGACTTTTTTATAAGGTGATAATTTGAGTGAATTATATTTTCAAGCTGAAGAAGCATATAAAAATAAAGATTATACAAAAGCAAGAAAATTACTAGAAAAAGAGTATCTAGAAAAGAAAACATTTAGGACAAATTATTTTTTATTTTTAGTATTTCTTAAAATAGAGGACTATATTGCTGCCTATGAAACGGCAAATGAATATATAAGGCAGTATATTATTGACAATGAAAAATTCAAGAAGTATCAAAAAGCAGCAATTTTTGCAGGGATGAATGTAAAATTACAAGAATTATCAAATAATATATTTGAATACGCAACAGAAAGTGAACAAAAAGAATTTGATGAGAATCAGCAAATGCTATTAACAGATTACTTAAATAAAGATTCAAAACTTGAGCTAATGAAACGGCTAAGTTATCTAGGTGTTTTCCCTTTATTTCAACAAAGAAAAATACTGAAAGATGCCTATGGATTAAGTGTAGATGATTTTTTCATAAATACCAAAAAAATATTAATAGATTCCAACATACATCCACTTTTAAAAAGTAACATACTGGATGATTATAGAAAATTAAATTTAGAAGAAACAGTACAATACACAGATTATAAAAATACTGTCAAAATACTAGATGTAAAAAAATTGAAAGAAATAGAAGAATATAAAATTTACAAAAAGATCTATAAAGAGTTTAAACAATTACCAATAAATGACTTTGAGAAAGATTTGAAATGGAAGGAGATAGTTTTAAAGCTAATGGTGTTGTATCCATTCAATGATATTGAACAGGATTTAGAACAGAACCTAATATATATATTACTATGTAATGATGAGTTTAAAGTTCTAAATGAACAGGAAATAGCTTTTTCGAAGAAATTAGAAGACTATGTCGAACAGTGGAATAATCTGTAAATCGACTTATATATTATCAAAATAGATGAAAATAAAGTATGCAAAAAGATTGCATATTTTATTGTGTGATGATAAACTCATAACGTTTGATAAGTGTGACTAAAAGTTTTTTTAAGAATAGTAACAATGCTTATCAAATGATGAAGTTTGTAACAATAAATTATTTTCAAAAAAATTATAATTTTCTTGTTTACAAAATCATTCTATATATATATAATATTTAGAGAATTCTTCTTTAATAGATATCACACTTGGTTTTCTTTTAGAGAAGTAGTATAATAAAAACAAAGGTTTATCGTATTATACGATATTTCTTGCAAATTTTTAGGAGGTTTTCTTTAATGGCTAAAGAACATTACGAAAGAACAAAACCCCATGTAAACATCGGTACAATCGGACACGTTGACCATGGGAAAACAACTTTAACAGCAGCAATTACAAAGGTTTTGGCTGAAAAAGGTTTGGCTGAAGCTTCTGACTACGCTTCTATCGACGCTGCTCCAGAAGAACGTGAACGTGGTATTACAATCAACACAGCTCACGTTGAATATGAAACAGAAAAGCGTCACTACGCACATATCGATGCTCCAGGACATGCTGACTACGTTAAGAACATGATCACTGGTGCTGCACAAATGGATGGTGCTATCTTAGTTGTTGCTGCTACTGATGGTCCTATGCCACAAACTCGTGAACACATCTTACTTGCTCGTCAAGTTGGTGTTGAATACATTGTTGTATTCTTAAACAAGTGCGACTTGGTTGACGATGACGAATTACTTGACTTAGTTGAAATGGAAGTTCGTGATTTATTATCTGAATACGACTTCCCTGGTGACGATATTCCTGTTATTCGTGGTTCCGCTTTGAAGGCTCTTGAAGGCGACAAAGATGCTGAAGCACAAATCATGGAATTAATGGACACAGTTGACGAATACATTCCAACTCCACAACGTCCTACAGACAAGCCATTCTTAATGCCTGTTGAAGATGTATTTACAATCACAGGTCGTGGTACTGTTGCTTCTGGTCGTATCGATCGTGGAACAGTTAAAGTTGGTGACGAAGTTGAAATCGTTGGTTTGAAGGATGACGTTGTTAAGACAACTGTTACTGGTGTTGAAATGTTCCGTAAGACACTTGACGAAGGTGAAGCTGGCGATAACATCGGTGCTTTACTTCGTGGTGTTGACCGTACACAAGTTGAACGTGGACAAGTTTTGGCTAAGCCAGGTTCAATCCAAACTCACAAGAAATTCAAAGGTGAAGTTTACGTATTGACAAAGGACGAAGGTGGTCGTCATACACCATTCTTCTCTAACTATCGTCCACAATTCTACTTCCACACAACAGACGTTACTGGTGTTATCGAATTACCAGAAGGTGTAGAAATGGTTATGCCTGGTGATAACGTAACATTTACAGTAGAATTGATTGCTCCAGTTGCTATTGAAAAAGGTCTTAAGTTCACAGTTCGTGAAGGTGGCCGTACAGTTGGTGCTGGTGTGGTTTCTGAAATCGACGACTAATAAGATTTCACGTAATGTTGACATTTTGTTAACTTTCAAGAAAGAGGGTTGGTTTTCCAACCTTCTTTTTTTGTGTAAAAAGATGTATTTACTAACTTTTTTACACTCTAAACATTTACAATTTTGATTATCTACGTTAAAATTAATAGGTATGCAATTACTAAGTAATTATTAAAAATAATTATTCGGAGGGAATAAGATGTCTATAAAGTGGGAAAAGAAAGACGGAACAAACGAAGGTAAATTAACTTTTGAAATTGCTCCAGAAAAAATTAAAGAAGGCTTGAATTCTGCTTTCAATCGTGTAAAGAAATCTTTAAATGTACCTGGATTTAGAAAGGGTAAAGTTCCTCGCCAAATCTTCAACAAGATGTATGGTGAAGAAGCATTATATCAAGAAGCTTTAAATGATTTATTACCTGAAGCATATTCAAATGCTGTTAAAGAAGCAGATATTAATCCTGTTGATCAACCACAAATTGATGTTGAATCAATAGAATCAGATGCTGCATGGGTATTAACTGCAAAAGTTACTGTTGAACCTGAAGTTGAATTAGGCCAATATAAAGATTTAGAAGTTACAAAGCACCCAACACGTGTTTTGAAAGCTGATATTGAAAATGAATTGAATAGATTACAACAACAAGAAGCAGAATTAGTTCTTAAAGAAGATGAACCAGCAGAACAAGGTGACACTGTTGTTATCGATTTTGAAGGTAAGATCGATGGAGAAACTTTTGATGGTGGAAAAGGTGAAAACCATTCTCTTGAATTAGGTTCTGGTCAATTTATTCCAGGTTTTGAAGATCAATTAGTAGGTCACAAAGCTGGTGAAGAAGTTGCTGTAACTGTAACATTCCCAGAAGATTATCAAGCAAAAGATCTAGCTGGTAAAGAAGCTGTTTTTGATACAAAGATTCATGAAGTAAAGACAAAAGAATTACCAGAACTAGATGATGAATTTGCAAAAGATGTTGATGAAGATGTTGCAACTCTTGAAGAATTAAAGGCAAAAATTAAAGATCGTTTGAAAGATCAAAAAGTTGCTGAAGCTAAAGCTGCAATTCAAGAAGAAGCACTTGATATTGCTGTAGAAAATGCAACAATTGGTGAAATTCCAGCTGTTATGATTGAAGACGATGTACATCGTCAAATGGATAACTTCTTAGCAGGTATGCAAAACCAAGGTATTAGTGCTGATATGTATTACCAATTAACAGGTACGTCAGCAGATGATTTGCACAAACAATTTGAAGAAGGTGCTGAAAAGCGCGTTAAGACAAATCTTGTTCTTGAAGCAATTGTTAAGGCTGAAAAGATTGAACCATCTGAAGATGAAATCAATGCTGAAATTAAGAGTTTAGCTGAACAATATCAAATGGATGAAGCAGCAGTTCGTTCTGCTTTATCTGATGATATGTTGAAGCATGATATTGCAGTTAGAAAAGTAGTTGATGAAATTGCTGATTCTGCAAAGCAAACTCGTGATGCTAAAAAGGATGAAGAATAATTAAGACTTCCTTAGTGATTTTCTGTAGGTGAAAGTTTAACTTTTACAGAACTAATTAGTTATAGAAGTGCTGATGGATGAAAATCTATTGGCACTTTTTTTATTAATAAATTAAGATAAGTAGCTTTTGAGTCGTGTTAATGGCGTTTAGCACTATTGTTTGCTAAAATAAAAGCAGTCTTATGAAATAAAAAAACACGTAGGGAGATTTTTAGATGTTTGAAAATGAAGATAATAAGACTCCTGCGACATGTTCTTTTTGTGGAAAAACAGAAGATCAAGTTAAAAGTATGATTTCTGGACCAGGAGTGTATATATGTAATGAATGTGTAGAATTAGCACAATCAATTATTGATACAGAAACAAAAGCAGAAGCACAAAAAGATTTTACTAATGTTCCTACTCCTCATGAAATTGTTGATACTTTAAATCAATATGTTGTTGGACAGGAAGAAGCTAAGAAAACATTAGCAGTTGCTGTATATAATCACTACAAACGTGTTAATGCTTCATTATCAGATGATGATGGAACAGAATTACAAAAGAGTAATATTTGTCTTGTTGGACCAACAGGTTCTGGTAAAACATTCTTAGCTCAGAATTTAGCTAGAATTTTGAACGTACCATTTGCAATTGCAGATGCAACAACTTTAACAGAAGCAGGTTATGTTGGTGAAGACGTTGAAAATATTTTATTGAAACTTTTACAAAATGCTGATTATGATGTAGAAAGAGCTCAAAGAGGCATTATTTATATAGATGAAATTGATAAAATTGCTAAAAAATCTGAAAATGTATCAATTACACGTGATGTTTCTGGTGAAGGTGTACAACAAGCGTTACTTAAGATTCTTGAAGGTACAATAGCTAATGTTCCTCCTCAAGGTGGCCGTAAGCACCCACAACAAGAATTTATACAAATTGATACTACAAATATTTTATTTATTGTTGGTGGAGCTTTTGATGGTATTGAAACAATGGTAAAAAATCGTTTAGGAGACAAAACAATAGGTTTTGGTGTAGATTCTAAGCAGGAATATGATCCTGATAAGAGTTTAATGCAACAAATCATTCCTGAAGACCTATTAAAGTTTGGATTAATCCCTGAATTTATTGGTCGTTTGCCAATTCTTACAGCACTTGAAAAACTTACTGAAGAAGATTTAGTAAGAATTTTAACAGAACCTAAGAATGCATTAATTAAGCAATATCAAAAATTAGTATCGTTTGATGATGTATCATTAAGATTTGAAGATGATGCTGTTAAGGAAATTGCGCATTTAGCTATTGAAAGAAACACAGGTGCCAGAGGTTTGAGATCCATTGTCGAAGCTACTATGAGAGATATTATGTTTGATATTCCTAGCGAAGATAATATTAAAGAGGTAGTTATTACAAAAGATACTGTTGATGGTAAGAGTAAACCTGAAATAGTAAAATAAGCATTTTTATGTATATTTAATTAATTGCACCATGATATGATATTTGTTAGAATACTATTGTAATTTACATGTTGAAATTGTATATGATAATTTAGGAGGATATTTATTATGAGCAAACCACAAATTGGTGTTGTTGGTATGGCTGTTATGGGTAAAAACCTAGCCTTAAACATTGAAAGTCGTGGATACAGTGTTGCTATCTATAACAGAACAGGATCAAAAACTGAAAAGGTAGTTGCTGATCATCCTGATAAGAATTTAGTACCTAGTTATACGATTGAAGATTTTGTTAATTCTTTAGAAACACCTCGTCGAATTATTTTGATGGTTAAAGCGGGTGCTCCAACAGATGCAACAATTAAGTCATTATTGCCTCATTTAGATAAAGGTGATGTTTTAATTGACGGTGGAAATACATTCTTCCAAGAAACTATGCGTCGTAATGAAGAACTAGATAATTCTGGTATTAACTTTATCGGTATGGGTGTATCTGGTGGAGAAAAGGGTGCGCTAGAAGGCCCTTCTTTGATGCCAGGTGGACAAAAAGAAGCATATGATTTAGTAGAACCAATTTTGAAGAAAATAGCTGCTAAGGCTGAAGATGGTGAAGCATGTGTAACTTACGTTGGACCTAACGGAGCAGGTCACTATGTTAAGATGGTTCATAACGGTATTGAATACGGTGATATGGAACTTATTGCTGAAAGCTATAACTTAATGCGTAACTTACTAGGTTTATCAAATGATGAAATTTCTGACGTATTTAATGAATGGAAAGATGGCGAGTTGAAGAGTTATTTAATTGATATAACTGCTGATATTTTAACTCGTAAAGATGATTTGGGTACGGGTAAACCAATTGTAGATGTTATTTTAGATCGCGCTGGCAACAAGGGTACTGGTAAGTGGAGCTCTCAAAGTGCTTTAGAATTAGGAGTACCACAATCATTAATTACAGAATCTGTATATGCTCGTTATATTTCAGCAATGAAAGATGAACGTGTGGCTGCTAGTCAAGTTCTACCTAATCCGGAATTTGATTTAGGTGACGTAGACAAGAAAGAATTAGTAGAAAAAATTCGTCGTGCATTATACTTTAGTAAGATTATGAGTTATGCTCAAGGTTTTGAACAATTAAGAGTAGCATCTGAAAATTACAACTGGAACCTAAATTATGGCGATATGGCTAAGATTTGGCGTGAAGGTTGCATTATTCGTGCTCAATTCTTACAAAAGATTACTGATGCATATGAAAAGAATCCTGAATTAAAGAATTTGATGTTAGACGATTACTTCAAGAAAATCGTTGAAGAATATCAAAATGATGTCCGTGATATTGCTGCTTTAGCAATTAAAGCAGGTGTTGCTTGCCCAGGATTTTCTAGTGCTATCACATATTATGATCAATATAGATCTGCACATCTTCCTGCAAATATTATTCAAGCACAACGTGATTACTTTGGGGCACATACTTATGAACGTACTGATCGTGAAGGTGTTTACCATTACGAATGGTATCATGAAGAATAATTAAGAATAATATAAAATAAACGGTATAAGAGCTATTGTTAGTAGTTCTTATACCGTTTTTAATATATATCTAAATTATATTGTAACAAGCATTGGTAAAATCATAGGATGTCTTTCTGTTTGCTCAAATAAAAATTCTTGCAGATCAGAGATAATAGTATTTTTAATTTGAGTTTCAGAAACTTTATCATTTTTAAGTTCTCTCTTAATAGAACGATAAAGATGACGACGACCTTGATTAATTAAATCGCCAGATTCACGCATGTAGATAAAACCTCGTGATAATAAATCTGGGCCAGCAATAATTTGGCGTTTTTGCATATCTATGGTTGCTACAACAACTACTAGACCTTCTTCTGAAAGTAAACGACGATCTCGAAGTACAACATTTCCTATATCTCCAACGCCAGAACCGTCAACATAGACATCGCCAGCATTAAAGTGGCCTGCATATCTTGCTGAATCCTTTGTAAGTGCTAAAACATCTCCATTTTTTAGAATAAATGAATTTTCTTTAGGAACATCACACTTTTCAGCTAACTCAGTATGAATTTTTAACATTCTATATTCACCATGGACAGGCATAAAGTACTTAGGTTTCATCAATCGAAGCATAAGTTTTTGTTCTTCTTGACCACCATGTCCAGAGGCGTGAATATTATTAACTTTACCATGAATAACAGTAGCTCCAGCTTCTTCTAACTCATTAATAACTTTATTTACACTGGTAGTATTTCCTGGAATAGGAGAACTAGAGAATACTACAGTATCACCAGGTTGAATAGATACTTGACGGTGAGTACCATTAGCTATACGACTCAAAGCTGCCATAGGTTCTCCTTGAGATCCCGTACATAGAATCATAATTTTATTAGCAGGTAAACTACTTATTTCTCTAGCATCAACTAAAGCATCATCAGGAATATCTAAATAACCAAGTTCTCTACCATTTACAATTGCAGCCTCCATACTACGTCCAAAAACAGCTATTTTACGGCCACGAGCAATAGCCGCAGATGTAGCTTGCTGTACACGTGAAATGTTAGAGGCAAAAGTAGCAAATATTATACGGCCTTCGACTTTTTCAAATATACGACGAATAGAACGGCCAACCCAGCGTTCTGACTTAGTAAAGTTAGGAACTTCAGCATTAGTACTATCAGAAAGAAGGCAAAGCACACCTTCATCACCTAATTTTGCCATTTTTTGTAAATTAGGTGGCTGATTTGTAACAGGAGTAAGATCGAACTTATAATCTCCTGTACATACAATTGTTCCAGAAGGTGTTTTAACAGCTACACCTAAAGTATCAGGAATAGAATGTGTTGTTCTAAAAAAAGATACTGTCGTTTTTCTAAATTTTAGAATAGAGTCTTCATCTATTTCATGAAGTTCAGTTGTGCGAAGTAGTCCATGTTCTTCTAGTTTGCTTTTGATCAATGCAAGTGCAAGAGGGCCAGCATAGACAGGTACATTTATTTTTTGTAGTAAATAAGGAATACCTCCAATATGATCCTCATGTCCATGAGTGATAACTAAAGCTTTAATTTTTTGTTGATTTGCAATTAAATATGAATAGTCAGGTATAACATAATCAATACCTAACAAATCATCTTCTGGAAATTTGATACCAGCATCCACTACGATGATTTCATCTTGAAATTGGATACCGTAAGTGTTCTTTCCAATTTCTCCAAGACCACCGATTGCAAAAACAGCAGTCTCATTATTTTTAACATTTAGTTTTTTCATTTAACTAAAACTCCGTGAGTTTGAAGTTAACACTTTGTTTTTCATATTCAAGTGTAGCTTCGTCCAAAGCTTCAATAAATTCAACATTGTATTCTGGAAAATGTGTTTCAACAAGATGACGAGCTTCAACTTCGTCTTTAGCTTCAAAATACATAACATGAGTGTTTTCACGCTTTGGATTAGATTTTTTTGATGGTTGATAATATACTTTAAAAGTCATTAAAACTTCTCCTTTAAAATGAATTTACACAATAGTGTATAACAAAAAATTATTTAACCGAACAAAGATTGCTTTACACAATAGTTAAGTACATTTTAGCATAACAAGCAAATTAAGTATAGAACTTAGACAAAACATATAAAAATTAGACAATAGACTGTGATATACTTAAAAATGAAGAAGCTTTGTAGAAAGAGGCTGATGATATGAAATTTTGGTTAGTTATATTAACTGCGATAGTTTTCATTGTAATTATTGTTGTTATACAGTATTACATAAAAAACAAGGAATTAAAAAGATTACAAGCAAGAAGTAGAAAGCTTACTGATGACGCTATGGATAAATCGATGAATGAGATAGATCTAGAATGGTTTAATCAGAATAATCACAAAAATGTAAGAGATATAGCAGTAGTATCTGACGTTTGGGGAAAAGATGTGATGGTTTTTGAATATTCAGTAGAATTGACTCAAAATCAAAAATTTTCCAGTGAGAAACTAAATGCTTTGAAAGAATTGTTGGAAAAGAAATTATTTAATTATGCAAAACAGAAAAAGATTCAAAATATGGCTAATAAGCCTCCATTTATAGTATCAGACATTTGGCAGTTAGAAAATATACTGCACATAGATGTAGCGTATATAATGAATGAGGCAACGTATAAGTATTTAAATGATATTGAAAAGTTAGAGCCAGGTTTTAAGAAATAGTGGGGAACTATTATGTGAAAAATAAAAGATCGATAAAGATTAAGTTATTAGAACTTTAATCTTTATCGATCTTTTGCTTGTATAAAATTATTTTTGAGATTTATTTTACTCTAAAATAATAGTACCTTCTGGAACTGTTAAAGGTTGTTCTTTATTAATATGATCATAGAATAAAATACCATTTAAGTGATCAATTTCATGTTGAACTACAATTGCAGGGTAGTCACGAAGTCTTTCAACATGCTTATTTCCATCTAGGTCATACCAGCGAAGTTTAATACGATTGTGTCGAGGGACATATCCTGGAATATCACGATCAACTGAAAGGCAACCTTCACCTTCACCAAGTGCTGCTAATTGAACGGATTCACTTAAAATTGTAGGATTGATCAGAACATGTTTAAAAATTGGTTCGTCATCATCTTCAATACCTGGAACCAAAACAGCAGTCATTCTTTTAGAAACATCTACTTGAGGAGCTGCTAAACCAACACCCGCACGAAGATGATATTTTTTGGCAATTTCAGGATTTTGACTATTTTCGAGAAACTCCATCATATCGTGTGCTAATTTTTTATCTTCTTCGCTTAATGGAAATTCGATAGCTTTTGCTCTGGCTCTTAGAGTTGGATTTCCATCACGAATAATGTTATCCATTGTAATCAACAGAAAAGACCTCCAATAATATGATTTAATACACTTATGATATCACAATTTTTCTGTAATAGCATATTAATAGTTTTAAGTCAAAAAAAGTTACTATATCTAATTATATGGTAGAATAGTAGTAATAAAATATAAAGAAAGGAGTAAAATGATTAATGCAGAAGATAGTATATTATGGATATAATGAAAGCGTACTGGACTTTCTGAAAATAGGCATAAATAATGACACTAAGTTATATTTTAATTGGCAAATTAATGATACTGATATTCAGGATGAAATAAATAATTTGGTAGAGTGTTCACGTCTGCTATCACCTAATTTTTATTTTTATATAAATGAAACTGTAAATTGGGATGAAATTGACATGATGCTACTTTCAATTGATGTGGATAGAGATAATTTTGCTCAAAAGAATAGTTGGATCCAAAAAGTGGTCACTGAAGCTGTAGCTAATGGATTTAATGGTATAGTTGTATTAGATAGTAATAAGGACTATTTATTGATTAATGAAATTTTAAAATACACAGGGCTTTCATCTAGACAAGTGTTGGGATTAGGAACTTCTATAGAATCAGAAGTTGTAGCTAGAATGGTTGCAAAGAAATTAGGAATTAATAGTAATTATATTCAGACGAGTGTAATTGGAACTAGAGATAAGTCTTTTGTTTTGTGGAGTAAGGGTAGAGTTGCTGAAGCATCACTTATGAGTTTAATAGTGCAAGAAAAAAATATGTTTAGTATAAAAAATATGCAAGAGATATCTAAAGAGTATAAAGGATTAGCTGAAAAGACTCGAAAGTTAATTTTTTCTTCTGTATTAAATAAGATATTAATGGCGATGGATACTTCCGAACAGTTTATAATAACTCTGGTTCATAGTAGGAATGAAGAGATTGAAAGTTATAGTTCACCTGTATTAGTTGGAAAGATGGGAGTTATAGAATTAATAAAAGTGAATTATACAGAAGATGAGCAAGATGCTTTAAATGAGGTAAAAAAAGCTATTAATGATGAGTTAGATAGATATAAATTAAGATGAGGTTTAACAAATGGTAAAAGAAAATTACAGTTATCCGTTACTACCTGATTGGAGTACGGAGGAAATTATAATTGCTTGTGAATTTTATGCAGAAGTTGAAAAATATAATACTAATGGGGTGAATAGGGAGAAATTTCTGGAGAAATATCAAGATTTTTTGAAAGTAGCCCCATCTAAAATGCTTCAAAAAAGGCTAGATAGAGAATATGAAAAACTTTCGGGTTATAGTATTTATCAATCAGTAAAGAAAGTTAAAGAAAACGAGAAAAAATTTGTAAAAGGATAGTGGAATTTTATGAGAGATTTTCAAGGCATTGATGCTAACGTTAAAGATTGGCTAAGAAAAGCTCGGGAAATAATATTAGATAGTTTCAATTTAAGCTTGGATGTTGAAACGAAAAGTGGACCGACAGATTTAGTGACGAATGTTGATAAAGAGGTTGAGAGATTTTATATTCAACAAATACAAAATGCATACCCAGAAGCTAAGATTTTAGGAGAGGAAACTTCAAAAATACATCCGCTTACAAATATGGAAGGGCTAGTTTTTATTTTAGATCCAATTGACGGTACGATGAATTTTGTTAAGCAAAAGCGTAATTTTGCAAGTATGATTGCCGTATATTATAATAACCGTCCGCTTTTAGGATATATATATGACATTATAAGGGATGAACTATATTGGGGTGGACCGGTATATGATGCCGTTTATTGCAACGATTATCAGCTTGCAACTCCAACAGATAGTATTTTAAGTGAAGGTTTAGTACAACTTTGTAGACCTTTTGTCATGAATGATAGCTATGGTTTTAGAAGAGTAGTAGATGCTAGTGCTGGTTTAAGAATGTACGGTTGTGCTGGTCTAGAATTTATTAATGTTTTAACAGGAAGATGTATTTGTTATGCGTCAGCATTACGCCCTTGGGATTTGGCTGCTGGAAAAATTTTAGCTGAAACATTAGATTTAGTTGTTGAAACAATTGACGTAAAAGAAACTAATATGTTATCATCAAAAGTTGTATTAGTAGCTACAAAGAATGCTGAAAAAGACATTACAAAACTCATTTCTATATAGATAAGAGTAAGTCTGTGGTTGAACCACAGCATTTTTAATATAAGTAAATGAAAGTAGAGTAATTTGTTTTCATGAATTAATGAAAGCTTTTTGTGCTAAAAAATTTTTTGAAGGGAAGAAATAGCTTTGAAAAGACGTGAAGATATTCGTAACGTTGCAATTATTGCCCACGTTGACCACGGTAAAACAACCTTAGTTAACGAATTACTTAAGCAATCAGATACATTAGATGAACATACTGACATTGGCGATCGTGCTTTGGATTCCAATGATCTTGAAAAGGAACGTGGTATTACAATTCTTTCCAAGAATACAGCTGTTAAGTATGGAGATAAACAAATTAATATTTTAGATACACCTGGACACGCTGACTTTGGTGGAGAAGTTGAACGTATCATGAAAATGGTTGATGGTGTACTTTTAATTGTTGATGCATTTGAAGGTACTATGCCACAAACTCGTTTTGTATTGAAGAAAGCTCTTGAACAACATTTAACACCAATTGTTATTATTAATAAAATTGACCGTCCAGGTGCTCGTCCAGAAGAAGTAGTAGACGAAGTATTGGATTTATTCATTGAATTAGGAGCAGATGAAGATCAATTAGATTTCCCAGTTATCTACGCTTCTGCAATGAATGGTACAACTTCTCTTGATTCTGATCCTGAGACACAAGAACATACAATGAATCCAATTTTTGATACAATTATCAATACGATTCCTGCTCCTGTTGATAACTCAGATGAACCACTTCAATTCCAAGTGGCAATGCTTGATTATAACGAATTTGTTGGTCGTGTAGGTATTGGTCGTGTATTCCGTGGAAAGATCAAAGTTGGTGATCAAGTAACAGTTATGAAACTTGATGGTTCTCAAAAGAACTTCCGTGTAACCAAGTTATTTGGTTTCTTTGGTTTGAAACGCTTGGAAATTCAAGAAGCTAAAGCTGGCGATTTAATTGCAGTTTCTGGTATGGAAGATATTTTCGTTGGTGAAACTGTATGTCCTGTTGATCATCCAGAAGCATTACCATTGCTTCGTATTGATCCTCCTACATTACAAATGACATTTATGACTAACACATCTCCATTTGTTGGACGTGAAGGTGATAATGTTACTGCACGTAAGCTAGAAGATAGATTGAAAGTTCAACTTCATACTGATGTTTCATTAAAAGTTGAAGATACAGAATCTCCAGATGCTTGGACTGTATCAGGTCGTGGGGAATTACATTTATCTATCTTAATTGAAACATTGCGTCGTGAAGGATTCGAATTAGCTGTATCTCGTCCTAAGGTAATCTATCGAGAAATTGATGGTAAGCTTTCTGAACCATTTGAAAGTGTTGTTATTGATACACCTGATGAATATTCTGGTGCGGTTATTGATTCTATGGCTCAACGTAAAGGTGAAATGTTGAACATGGAAACTGGTAATAATGGTCAAACACGTTTAGAATTCTCTACGCCAACACGTGGCTTAATTGGATACGATTCACAATTCTTGTCAATGACTCGTGGATACGGTATTTTAAACCATACATTCTCTGAATATAAACCAGTTATTAGAGGATGGGAACCAGGTCGTCGTAATGGAGCATTAGTATCAATTAATCAAGGAAAAACAACAACATATGCAATTATGGGTGTTGAAGGTCGTGGAACTATTTTTGTAGATCCAGGTACAGAAGTTTATGAAGGTATGATTATAGGTCAATCTTCACGTGAACGTGATATTTCTGTCAACGTTACAAAGGGTAAGAACATGACTAACGTTCGTTCTGCTACAAAAGACCAAACAGCAACAATTAAGAAACCAACACATTTGACATTGGAAGAATCTCTAGAATTCTTGAATGAAGATGAACTTCTAGAAATTACACCAGAATCCATACGTTTACGTAAACGTATTTTGGAAACAAATGCGCGTGAAAAGGCTGCTAAAAAAGCTAAGAAAGCAACAGAATAATATAGAAAAAAGCTCGTAAGTATTTACGGGCTTTTTCTTATTTATACGGATATAAAATTATAATAATATAAGTAACTATAATGTATAGAAGTAAAGCATTAGATTGATGAAATGTTTGATACACAATGTATTTACGCGACATAAAGCGTTTTCTTAATTGGGACGTACCAATCACATGTTTAAGTTAAGAAACAATTAGAAACTAAGTTTTTTGATTATTTTTAATTATTTTTAAAGAAATTGATGACAATAATCACATTTCATGATATTATAGTAAGTGTTTTCAAGGGAACGACATTTTCAACATGAGCACTTATAATGTTTTTATTTTTTGCTATTGAATGAAAAGGCTTTATTAGTTTGGAGATGTGGTTTCACTTTATTTTATAGGAGGTAAGACAAATGGTAGGGATTATCCTAGCTAGTCATGGTGGCTTTGCCGATGGTATTTATCAATCTGGTGAAATGATTTTTGGCAAGCAAGAAAACGTAGCACATGTTATTTTAAAGCCTGATGAAGGTCCAGATGATGTGCGTGCTAAGATGGAAAAGGCTATTGAATCTTTTGATAATCAAGATGAAATCCTTTTCTTGGTTGATCTTTGGGGAGGAACTCCTTTCAATCAAGCAAACAACTTGGTTGAACAACACAAAGATAAGTGGGCAATTGTTGCAGGCATGAACTTGCCAATGGTTATCGAAGCTTATGCATCACGTTTCTCTATGGAGTCTGCACATGAAATTGCTGCTCATATTATTGAAACAGCTAAAGATGGTGTTAAAGTAATGCCTGAATCATTACAACCTAAAGAAGCACCTAAACAAGCAACAGCTTCTGGTCAACCAACTGGAGCTATTCCTGAAGGCACTGTTATCGGTGATGGTAAGATCAAATATGTTTTAGCACGTATTGATACACGTTTACTTCATGGACAAGTTGCTACAGGATGGACTAAAGCAATGAATCCAAATCGCATCATTGTTGTATCTGACAGTGTTGCTAAAGATAAATTACGTAAGAACATGATTGCTCAAGCTGCCCCAAGTGGTGTACATGCTAATACTGTTCCAATTAAGAAGATGATTGAAGTAGCTAAAGATCCTCGTTTTGGTAACACAAAGGCAATGCTTTTATTTGAAACACCTCAAGATGCTCTTGAAGCAATTAAAGGTGGCGTTGATATCAAAGAAATCAACGTTGGTTCAATGGCTTATAGCGATGGCAAGGTTAACGTTAACCAAGTTCTTGCTATGGATCAAAAGGATATTGATACATTTAATGAACTCAAGAAATTGGGCGTAAAATTTGATGTCCGCAAAGTTCCTTCTAGTTCTCCAGAAAATATGGATAACTTATTAAAGAAGGCACAAGACCTTGTAAATCAAGGTAATTAAAATTAAGGAGGAAATATCTCATGTCTGCTATTTCAATGATTTTAGTTGTTATTGTAGCGTTCTTTGCAGGATTGGAAGGTATTTTGGATCAATTCCAATTCCATCAACCATTAATTGCATGTACATTAATTGGTTTAGTTACAGGTAATTTAACTGCCGGAATTATGTTAGGCGGATCTTTGCAAATGATCGCTTTAGGTTGGGCTAACATTGGGGCTGCTGTTGCTCCTGATGCTGCTTTGGCTGCTGTTGCATCTGCTATTATTTTGGTTAAAGGTGGTCAAGGTACAGCAGGAATCAGTACAGCTATTGCTGTTGCTATTCCTTTAGCTGTTGCTGGTCTATTCTTAACAATGATTGTTCGTACAATTTCTGTTGCTATTATTCACATTATGGATAAAGAAGCTGAAAAAGGTAATTTCCGCGGTATTGAAGTTTGGCAATTTATTGCCTTACTATTACAAGGTTTACGTATCGCATTACCAGCTGCATTCTTATTAGTTATTCCAACAAGTGCTGTACGTTCATTCCTAGAATCAATGCCAGCTTGGTTAACAGATGGTATGGCAATCGGTGGTGGTATGGTTGTTGCCGTAGGTTATGCTATGGTTATCAATATGATGGCATCTCGTGAAGTATGGCCATTCTTCATCATTGGTTTTGTTATTGCTGCAGTTTCTCAATTGACATTAATTGCTATTGGTGCTTTAGGTATTGCTTTTGCTTTAATCTACTTAGAATTAGAATCTAAGGGTGGTTCAGGTAATGGTGGTTCAAGCAATACTGGCGATCCACTTGGCGATATTTTAGATGACTACTAAGATGAAGGAGGAAGAGTATAATGGCTGAAAAGAAAGTTACATTAAGTAAAAAAGATCGAATGGCTGTTTGTTGGCGTTCAACATTCCTTCAAGGATCATGGAACTATGAACGTATGCAGAATGGTGGCTGGGCTTACTCAATGATTCCAGCTTTAAAGAAGTTATATACTACTAAAGAAGACCGTGCTGCAGCTTTAAAGCGTCACTTGGAATTCTTTAATACTCACCCATATTTAGCAGCTCCTATTTTAGGTGTTACATTAGCTCTTGAAGAAGATCGTGCTAATGGTGCTCCAGTTGATGATGTTGCTATTAACGGTGTTAAAGTTGGTATGATGGGACCGTTAGCTGGTGTTGGTGATCCGGTATTCTGGTTTACAGCTCGTCCTATTATTGGTGCTTTAGGTGCTTCCTTAGCTATTTCAGGAAACATTGTTGGACCTATTTTATTCTTCGTACTTTGGAATGTTTTACGTATTGCATTCTTATGGTATACACAAGAATTTGGTTACCGTGCAGGTTCTAAGATCACAGACGACCTTTCTGGTGGATTATTGCAAAAAGTTACTCGTGGTGCTGCCATGATGGGTATGTTTGTTCTAGGTGCTTTAATTGAACGTTGGGTAAGTATTAAATTTACACCAGTTGTTTCAAAGACTCCTGTTCAAAAAGGTGGTTACATTGACTGGGATCATATTCCTAGTGGTGCTAAAGGAATCAAGGAAGTTCTAACTCAATGGAATATGGGTAAGGGCATGTCCTTAGATAAGATTAAAGTTACAACATTGCAAGATAACTTGGATCAATTGATTCCCGGTTTAGCAGCTTTACTTCTAACATTCTTATGTATGTGGTTATTGAAGAAGAAAGTTTCTCCAATTGTTATCATCTTGGGAATTTTCATTGTAGGTATTATTGCACACGTTATTGGTTTAATGTAATTTCATAATTAATTTAAGAAAGATAGGTTTTATAGCCTATCTTTTTTTGTAGTTTATTTGTAAGTACTTTATAATGAGCTGAATATGAAAAAATTTGAAATCCCCCTATACTAT
>OGGM01000190.1_pt1 | contig 59570 bp, 68 predicted proteins | sample 1571251 | NCBI WGS metagenome assembly OGGM01 (sample SAMEA2582076, study PRJEB24529) | metagenome | biome: Human gut stool | place: China | collected 2011 | reverse complement strand
TAATTTTTTCTGTTTCCAACTCTATTTATCAGTTCCATTTTTTCGATGGATAAAGTCAGCTTATTATGTTCTAATCTTATTCTACTCGTCGAGTCAAAAATTCTTATGACATACACTCGATAGATTTTTTAGATATTCCCATCCTTATATTTTTAAATATATTCTAATTTAAATTTTTTACTATCCCATATAAAAAGTGACCTCCTTTTAGGGGTCACTACAATACATTATTTTTTAATTTCTCTTTATTATTCTACACCAACTATAAATGAATAAACAGGCTGTTTACCATTTACTACTTCTAATTCAGCCTCAAAATTATCTTCAACAAAACTTTCAATTTCTTCAATGTCATCATCATTTACGTCTTCACCATAAATCAATGTAATCAATTCAGCATCCTCATCTACTAGTTTTTCTAAAACAACTTTTAATGCTTTTAATTTATTATCTTTACAAGCAACAATATCTTTTTCCACCAAAGCCATATAGTCGTTAGCTTTAATTTCTACACCATCGATATTAGTATCTTTAATTGCAAAAGTTACTTGTCCTGTTTTTACATTTCCTACTGCTTCTGTCATTTCAGCAACATTATCATCCAATGAAGCATCAGGATTAAACATGATACATGCTGATAACCCTTGAGGAATAGTTTTCGTTGGAATAACAATAACATTTACTTCATCTTCTAAAATTGTTGCTGTTTGTTGCGCAGTCATCACAATATTAGAATTGTTTGGAAGAATAATTACATTTTTCGCATTTACATCTCTAACTGCTTGAACCATATCCTCAGCTGATGGATTCATTGTTTGTCCACCACTAACAACATAATCACAATGTAGTTCTAAAAAAGCATCCTTTAGACCATCACCTGCACAAACAGAGATAACTGCTGTTTCTTTAGCTTCACGTTTTGGTTTAGCATTGTCATCAACTCCGACAATCGTTCCTGCATTACTTTGAATAGTATCTGCCTGTTCTTGCATATTTTCAATTTTCAGTTTAACAAATTCACCAAATCGTTGAGCAATGTTTAAAGCATTACCAGGTTTTAAAGTATGAACATGAACTTTAACGATATCTTCATCTTGAACAACAACAATACTTTCACCAGGAATTCTCGCTAATTCTTTCTTTAATTGCTCCTCTTTAAATTTATCAACCAAAGAAGGCTCTAGACGAACAATAAACTCTGTACAATATCCATAACCTTCTTCTCCACCTTCAATATCAGCTACAGCATTCATCGCGGAATCAGATGATTTAATTTCTACATAATCGACTGTTTCTCCTGCTAATCCAGCTAAAAAGCCAGTAAAAACTAATAGTAGTCCTGCTCCACCACTATCTACTACTCCAACTTCTTTTAAAACTGGTAATAATTCCGGTGTTCTTTCTAATGAAGCCTCTGCTTCTTTAACAAAATAAGAGAAAACATCTTCAATTTCCATTCCAGGCTTTGCGTATTTTACTACCGCTTCACTCGATTCTCTAATCACTGTTAAAATAGTTCCTTCAACAGGACGCATAACAGCTTTATAAGCAACCTTTGCACCACTTTCTAGTGCTTGAGCCCAAAGTACTGCATCAGCTTCTTCATGACCTTGAAGTGCCATTGAAACCCCTCTAAAAATTTGTGATAAGATAACTCCAGAATTTCCTCGAGCTCCCATTAAAAGTCCCTTAGATAATTTTTTTGAAATTTCTCCAATATTATTTGAATCCATTCCCTCAATTTCTTTAGCACCAGCAGAAAATGTCAAAGACATATTTGTTCCAGTATCACCATCAGGTACAGGAAAGACATTTAATGCATCAATTTCAGGATGATTATTATGCAACGTATTTGCGCCACATAAAACCATCTCTTTAAATAATTTTCCAGTTACAACTTTCATCTTCTATCTCCTCTACTCTATTCCTCGAACACCTTGAACATATACATTCACTGATTCGACATTTACATCTAAAGTAGACTCAACTACATATTTAACTTTCTTTTGGACTTCACGTAATACTTCCGTCATTTTAATTCCATATCCTAATAAAACATATAGATCTAAAATTAAACCAGTTTCACCATCTCGAGCAACGATTCCCTTAGAATAATTTTCTTTACGTAACAAATCATAATAACCATCTTTTAATTTTTTTTGACTTGCCATTCCAACAACGCCATAACATTCAATTGCAGCACCGCCAGCAATTGTAGCAACAACATCTAAAGAAATGTTAACAGTTCCCATATTATTATTTTTTTCAATCATTTATATACCTCCTCGTATACAATTGAATTGTATTCATCAATAACTAATTATATCTTAAAAATTCGTTCTTGACAATTATATTGCAGTCAGAAATTATTGTAACAAACCATAAAAAAAATTCAAGCAAAAAAAATGTAATAATTTTTCAAAAAATAATTGCAATTTAAAACTAAAAATGATACTATATGCAAGTACGTTAAAACACTACTAATGAAGAGGAGGAGAACCTATGTCAAGAAAATGTCAAATCAGTGGTAAAGGACCTATGTCTGGAAATACACGTTCTCATGCATTAAACTCAAGTAGAAGAAAATGGAATGTTAATTTACAAAAAGCTACTATTTTAGTAGATGGTAAACCTACGACTGTAAGAATTTCTGCTAGAGAATTAAGAACTTTGAGAAAATCAGCTTAATAATATAAATAGTACTGCGGTACTATTTTTATTTTATCCAATTATAGTTATTCTATGATTGGTTTTTTTGAAACTTTTTTTCATTAAATTTACATTATTTTCTTATTCAATGAAACTATATTAATAAACAAGCCCAATGTATTTACACCTCAATTATTTCCTAATATGATAATACTATATAAATTAGGAGGATAATTAAATGACATTTCCAAAAGATTTTCTATGGGGTGGTGCTGTAACCGCTCACCAGAGCGAAGGTGCTTATAACGCAGGTGGTAAAAGTCCTGCAGTGTGTGATCTCTTCCCTAAACCAGAACATAGTGATTTTAAAGACGGAATTGATAGCTATCATCGTTATGATGACGATTTTTCATTATTTGAAGAAATGGGCTTCACCAGTTATCGTTTCTCAATTGACTGGTCAAGAGTATGCCCAGATGGTATTAACTTTAGTGAAGAAAGTATGCAATTCTATGATGATTTTATTGATTCAATGATTCGGCATGGAATGGAGCCAATGTGCTCATTATATCACTTCGAAATGCCCCAATTGCTAATGAATAAATATAACGGATTTTATTCACGGGAAGTAGTAGATATGTTTGTTACCTATGCTAATAAAATGATTGACCGTTATGGTGATCGTGTAAAAAAATGGATTTCATTTAACGAACAAAATGCAATTGCTTTACCAGGCAGCAGTAAGGTAGCTTATGGTGCCGTTTGTCCAAAAGACATTGACGAACAAACATTTATTAATCAGCTGGTTCACAATACTTTTGTTGCTCATGCTAAAGTTGTTGAAAAAGTTCATACTATCGCTGATGCTAAAGTCTTAGGAATGGTAATATATATTCCTGCTTATGCCGCCACTTGTAATCCTCTTGACGAGCTAGAATCTCGAAATCAAATGGCACTTACAGACATGTATTTTGATATGTTTACGTACGGGGAGTATTCAAGTTACATGATGGCAAAAATGAAAAATGAAAATAATCTGCCAAAAATGCTAGATGGAGATTTAGAGTTGCTCAAAAAGAATAAGGTTGACTGGCTATCATTAAGTTATTATTTTTCAACAGTAGCTTCACATGGCAAACTAAGCATTGAAATGAACGGTAATGCAAAAGCAGCTACCAATCCATATTTAAAAGCTAGTGAATGGGGTTGGCAAATCGATCCCCTTGGTTTACGTATTGGTTTAAGGGATATTTATGCGAAATATCGTTTACCGATTATGGTCGTTGAAAACGGCTTTGGAATGCGTGATATTTTAGAAAATGAAACCGTTATCGATGATACAAGAATTGATTACATGAAAGATCATCTTGAGCAAATCGCATTAGCAATTAATGAAGGTGTTGACTGTCGTGGATATTTAATGTGGGGACCAATTGACATTTTGAGTTCTCAAGGAGAGATGTCTAAACGCTATGGTACTATTTATGTTAATCGGGATGATAAAGACTTAAAAGATATGAAACGTTATAAAAAGAAAAGTTTTTATTGGTATAAAAAAGTTATTTCTACCAATGGTGACGATATAAAAAATGATTAATCTAAAAATTAGCCGTTTTGGCTAATTTTTTTGTTTTAATATCTATACATCTAAATAAAAAGTAAGGTACAATAAAAAGTAGGTGATAGAAATGAAAAAACTAATTCAAAGATTATATTATCGTATTAATAATCGGGTCCTCGACTACCGCTATAAAGTTAATAAAAATGCTGGTTTATGCTTTGCTTACTATTTAATCATGTCAATCATACCGATTTGTTCACTGTTTGCCTTCTTTGCCTCCATATTAAATGTTGATCTTGGCACCTTAGAACAATTACTAAAAAACTACTTAACTCCTGAATTTTCTAACATAATAATTGCATCCTTAAAATCAAGTCATATTACTTTATCATCAATAATTATCTTATTTATCTCATTATTTGTTGTTAATCGAGGAATCAACCAGCTTTATGGAATTTCAAAAAACTTATTTCCTTCTGCACATCAAAGGAATATAATTATTGAACAATTATTAATGCTTTTAAAAACGATTGCTGTTTTCGTTTTATTATTACTAATAATATCCATATTAACAATCATCCCTCTAATTAATTATTTTATTAATTTTAAAGATATTTTAGTACTTGGTGATTTATATTTATTTTTAGTTTTTTTTATTATTTTATTTTTATTATATAAGATTATTCCAGATGTTCATGTTCACATTTTTGACATTGTAAAAGGAGCCTTTTGTTCAAGTATACTGATGTTAATTTTATTATCTGCTCTTGAATTTTATTTTAGCATAGCAGATTATACTAGCGTATACGGTCCATTGGCTTCTGTTGTAGTTATTATGATATCTTTTTCTCTGATTGCTGAAACAATTTTTATTGGCATGTATATCATGTTTGAAGCTCATATGAAAAGATTAATCATTGAAATGAAAAAAAATAATCATTCTTAAAAAAATAAAAAACGAAGAATATTTTTCCTTCGTTTTTATTTTTTAAATTGACGTTTAAATGCATCAAAAATTGATTCTTTCTTCTTTGAAAGTTTTGATAATTTAGTATATAATTCTTTTTCTTCAGATGAAAGTTTAGTCGGAATCTTAACTTCGATTCTAACCATTTCATCACCATAATTAGTACTACGAAGATCTTTAACGCCCTTACCCTTTAGACGCAGTATTGTTCCTGATTGTGTTCCAGCAGGAATTTTTACTGTAACATCCCCTTGAACAGTTGGAACATCAACTTCACATCCTAATGTAGCATCTACATTAGAAACAGGAATAGTAATATGAATATTTCGCCCTTCACGTTTAAAATGTTCGTGACTTCCTACTTGAATTTCTACAAATAAATCTCCATTAGGTCCACCATTTGCTCCTCGTCCACCTTTGCCAGCTACGCGCAATTGTTGATTAGAATTAATACCAGCTGGTATATCTAATTGTACTGTCACTGTCTTAGTTTCATATCCACGTCCATGACAATGTGGACATTTCTCTTTAACAACTTTTCCAGTTCCATTACAGTCAGGACAAGTAGTTTCAGTTACAAATGTCCCAAATGGTGAACTTTGCTGCTGTTGAACAGTTCCACGTCCACCACAGCGTGAACACGTTTGGACATCATTAGGATTTTTAGCCCCACTACCGTTACAATGAGTACATGGTGCATCATAAGTAACTTTAATATCTTTCTTTACACCATTTACTGCTTCCATGAAACTGATATTTAAACGCATTAAGCGATCATCACCACGACGTGGTCCTGTATTTCTTTGACGTGATCTTCCGCCACCACCAAAGAAAGATCCAAAAATATCTCCTAAATCAACATCTTCAAATCCAAATCCACCAAAACCACCAGCACCACCATTACCAGCACCTTGCTCAAATGCAGCATGACCAAAGCGGTCATAAGTGGCTTTTTTATTAGCATCTGATAATACTTCATAAGCTTCTTGGACTTCTTTGAACTTTTCTTCAGCACCAGGCTCTTTGTTGACATCAGGATGATATTGTTTTGCTTTTTTACGATAAGCTCGTTTGATCTCATCAGCTGAAGCCTGTTTACTTACACCTAAGACTTCATAATAATCTCTTTTATCAGCCATATTTTCACCCTCTTTTTATACTATTTAAAACCAAGGCGGCAAAGCCTTGGCTTTAAATGATTAGTTCTTTTCTTCGAAATCTGCATCAACAACATTATCATCTTGTGCATTTGCTGTACCAGCATTTGCATCACTAGCTCCTGCTCCACCTTGTTGTTGATATGCATATGAAGCCATTTGTTGTGCCATTTGTTCTAATTCAGACATTTTAGCTTCTAATGTAGCCATATCGTTGTTATCTAAAGCTGCCTTTAACTCATCTTTTAATTTTTCAGCAGATTCTTTTTGAGTAGCATCAATTTTGTCACCTTGTTCTGCTAAAGCTTTATCGATTTCATTAATCATTTGTTCAGCTTTATTTCTTGTTTCGATATCTTTACGTTTTTGTTCATCTTCAGCTTTATTAGCTTCAGCTTCTTTAACCATTCTATCAATTTCTTCATCACTTAAACCAGTTGAGTTTTGAATAACGATAGATTGTTCTTTTTGAGATTTTAAATCTTTAGCTTTAACATTTACGATACCATTAACGTCAATGCTGAAAGTTACTTCGATTTGAGGTACACCACGTGGAGCTGGTTCAATACCGTCTAATTTAAATAAACCTAATTGTTTATTATCTTTAGCCATTGATCTTTCACCTTGTAAAACGTTGATATCTACAGCAGGTTGATTATCAGCAGCAGTTGAGAATACTTGAGATTTAGTTGTTGGAATAGTTGTATTTCTTTCAATTAATACTGTCATTACACCACCCATAGTCTCAATACCTAATGATAATGGAGTAACATCTAGTAATAATACATCTTTAACATCACCAGCAATAACCCCACCTTGAATTGCAGCACCCATAGATACTACTTCATCAGGGTTAACAGATTTATTTGGATCTTTTCCTAATAATTTTTTAACTGATTCTTGAACAGCAGGAATACGAGTAGAACCTCCTACTAATAATACTTGATGAATTTCAGTTGGGTCCATACCAGCATCTTTCAATGCTTGACGTACAGGAGTTTCAGTTCTTAAAACTAAATCACGAGTTAATTCATCAAATTTTGCTCTAGTTAATGTTAATTCTAAGTGTAAAGGCCCCGCTGCACCAGCTGAGATGAATGGTAATGAAATTTGTGTTTGCATAGTTCCTGATAAGTCTTTTTTAGCTTTTTCAGCAGCTTCTTTAACACGTTGCATTGCCATTTTATCATTTGATAAATCAACACCTTGATCTTTTTTGAATTCTTCAACAACCCAATTCATGATTTTTTCATCAAAATCATCACCACCAAGTTTATTATCCCCAGCAGTAGCTAATACTTCAAAAGTTCCATCAGCTAAGTCTAAGATAGAAACGTCAAATGTACCTCCACCTAAGTCATATACTAATACTTTTTGTTCTTGATCTAATTTATCTAATCCAAACGCTAAAGCAGCAGCAGTTGGTTCATTGATAATACGTTCTACTTCTAAACCAGCAATTTTACCAGCATCTTTAGTAGCTTGACGTTGTGCATCGTTAAAGTATGCAGGAACTGTAATAACTGCTTGTGTTACAGTTTCACCTAAATATGCTTCAGCTGTTGCTTTTAAGTTTTGTAAGATCATTGCTGAAATTTCTTGTGGTGTATAGTCTTTACCATTTGCATGTTCTTTATGATCAGTACCCATATGACGTTTAACTGACATAATTGTATCTGGATTAGTTACTGCTTGACGTTTAGCAGCTTCACCAACGATAATCTCTCCATTTTTAAATGATACTACTGAAGGAGTTGTTCTGTTTCCTTCTGGATTAGCGATTACTTTAACTTCACCGTTTTCCATAACACTGACACATGAATTTGTTGTACCTAAGTCAATACCAATAATTTTACCCATAATTAAATTCCTCCTATTTATTCACTTACTTTTACTAAAGATGCACGAATAACGCGATCTTTTAACTTATATCCTTTTTGTAACTCTTCAACAATCATATTTGTTTTAAAGTTATCATCTTTTACGGTCATAACTGCTTGATGGAAGTTTGGATCAAACTCTTCACCCTCAGTTTTAATTACTTCAACACCTTGTGACTTTAATACTTCCATCAGTTGGTTATAAATCATTTCATAACCCTTCAAAAAGTTTTTAATTTCATCACTAGGATCAACTACAGCTAACGATCTTTCAAAATTATCTACAACGGGTAATAATTCTTCAATAAATGATTGCATCATAAATTTCATTGCATTAGCATGTTCGTTCTGTAATCTCTTCTTAAGATTTTCCATATCAGCAAACACTTTATAATAATCAGTTTTCCAAGTATTTACTTCATCTTCTAAATTCTTAAGTTGATCTTCAACTGTAATTTCATCTTCTTTTGTTTCAACTGTTTCTTCTGCAGTCTTTTCTGTAGATTCTTCATCTACTACTGTTTCTTTTTCCTTAGCCACTACATTCACCTCTATTCATCGTTTGAATCATCTGATTCGTCAAAGAACGCCTCTTCAATATTCCTTGAAATATACTCTACTAAGGAAACTACTTTTTCATAAGGCATTCTTGTTGGCCCAATTACTGAAATAGATCCCTTGGTTCTCTCTCCTGTTCTAAATGAAGCTGAGATGACCGATACATCCTCAATTTCATTAATCGGTGAATCAGAACCAATTCTTACCGTTACTCCTTCTTCATCAGATAAAGGTTGTAAGGCATTCCATACTTGAGAGTTTTCAAATGCACTAACGATTCTTCTCAATTTATTTACATCATTATACTCAGGCTGGTATAACATATTTTCTTTTCCTGAAAAATATACATTGCTCGAAGCAAACCGAACAAAAGCTTCAAGAAAAGCATTAAATAATTCCTCATGCTCCTTGATTTTAGCTGATAACACCGGTTTTACATCACGTTCTAAACGAAATGCTACCTGATCAATCGGTGTCCCTATCAATAAATCATTCATCACTGCAACACAACTCACCAAATCATCAATTTTATGATTACGGTTTAAATCAAACACCTTGTTTTCAACATAGCCTTGATTCGTAATAATAATCGCAGTAACTCGGTTATCATTCAAAGGAACAATATTGATTTGCTGCAAAGTATCTTCGCTAGAATCTGGTCCCAAGACTACCGATGTTAGATGCGTTAGTTCACTTAACATCTCACAACTTTCATGAATGATTTCATTCAAACCACGATGACGATCGCTAAAAATTTGCGCTACTTGGTTTTTAATCCCTTCATCTAGATCCCGCTTTGCAAGATTATCAACATAGAATCGATATCCTTCAACCGAAGGAACTCGTCCGGAAGAAGTATGAGTTTTTTCTAAATAACCATACTCTTCAAGAAAACTCATCTCATTACGAATGGTTGCACTTGAATAAGGCAATTGATATTTTGTCATCAAAGCTTTTGACCCAACTGGTTCAGCCGTTTCAATAAACTCATCAACAATACATTTAAATACTAATAGTTGCCTCGCTGTAAGCATCAGTTTCACCACCCTTAGCACTCATCTTTCCTTTGTGCTAAATACATTATACATCAATAATTAGCACTGTCAACACCTTTGTGCTAAAAAATAAAAAAAGAATTATAAATCCGATTTCTATTTAAAACAACTCTATAATCAATCTAATTCCTTGATAAAATCACAAAAAAACAGCCCTAAGGCTGTTAAATTTTTTCAAAAACACTTGCCGGTTGTTTACAAACTGGACAAATAAAATCTTCAGGCAATTCATCTGCTTCTAAAATAAATCCACAAACAGTACATCTCCAACCATGTTTTGAAGTATCTGCTTGATAACTAGAAGCATTTTTAGGTGTTGTTCCATTTTTCTTATTATGATAATTTGCATAAGTTAATACTTCACCTTCATTAATCACTTTACAATCAATAACATCGCCAACAAACATAATATGTGTTCCAACATCTGTCATTGAAATAACTTTAACACTAAATGAAGCAGCTATTCCTTCGGTGATTTGTTTAATATTTTGACAATCAACTTCATAATCAATCCCATCAAATTTGTTAACATCTTTACCAGACTGAAAACCAAATCTTCTGATAACATCCATATCAATATCATCAAGTAATACCCCAACGTTATAAACACAACTATTTTCAATTAACGATGTAGTATAATTATTTTTATTCAGCGTAATGCAAACTCGTGCCGGCTCTGAAGTAACCTGTACAAAAGTGTTAGCAATACAAGCACTGTCCTTACCATCGCAACTGCTAGATACAACATACAACCCATAACTTAACTTAAAAAATGCTTTATTGTTCATATCCCAACCTCCTTATTAGTAATGATTACTATTTGATTATACATCTTTTATTTCCTATTGTAAACCCAATTTAGAAGATTTAACCGTTCACTATACGATAACTCATCTAATTATCCCCGTTTATAAAAAATCTATTAAGATTTCATTTAATAACTTAATTGATTCACTAGTTGCATGTAAATAATCATTTTCAATTACTAACGTTTTCATCTTCAAATGTTTATCAATAGCAGTTTGATAAACATCAACTGCTCTAAGACCATATCTCTTTTCAAATTCTTTTAAATCTAAGCCTTTCACCAAACGTAATGACATCATTAAATGGTTAAACATCGTTTCTTCTTTAGAATTAATCATCTTTGTGATTGTATTTTGACGACGTAAATAAGCATTTAAATTACGATTATGTTCTATTAAGCAATCATCAATTTTTCCACTGGCTCCTACCCCAATTCCATAATAGTTATCATACTGCCAATAAGCTAGGTTATGAAGTGACTCATATCCAGTTTTCGCAAAATTACTGATTTCATATTTATGGAAACCTATTTGTTCTAAAGATTCCTCTATCAATTGAGTGATTTTCGATTCCACCTCTTCATCAAGCGGTTGATAATTTAGATTTTTCAAGACAGTATGATCTTCTAAAATTAGTGAGTAGTAAGAAATATGCTCGATCGGTAACTGTCTAACCTTAGCTAAATCATTTTTTATATCCGTAATCGTTTGATTAGGCAAACCATACATAAGATCAATTGAAATATTATTAAAACCAATTTTGCGTGCATAATCGATAATCCGCTCAACTTGTATAGTCGTATGCTGGCGATTAATCTTTTTTAAAAGGATATCATTAAATGTTTCAACCCCGATACTTAAACGGCTAACACCACCTCTTTTTAAAATATCTAATTTATAATAATCGATACTTTCTGGATTAACTTCTATGGACACCTCTTTAGTCTCACTACTTATGTATGGTTTAATAATATCCATCAGCCATTCTAATTGTTCATCATTTAAACTGCTCGGTGTTCCACCACCAATATATATAGTCTTTAGCGGCTCTGTAATATTTAAAGCTTGAAGTTCATGCTTTAAAACCGCCAAATAATCATCGGCTTGATGTTCGTTATAAAAAACTTTACAAAAGTCACAATATGCACAAATTTGTTCACAAAAAGGAATATGCAGATATAATGAATTAGTCTTCATTTTCAAAACCAAATTCTTTAGCCAAACCACCTAAAGAAGTTTCCTTATACGCACTATTTAAATCTTTTCCTGTTTCTTTCATCACCCGAACAACCGCATCAAAAGAAACTTTATTTTTTCTCAAGTAACCCAGCTGCTTAGCATACATCGCCGCATCCATTGCTCTAAGTGCACCAAAACCATTACGCTCAATACAAGGAATTTGAACATAGCCGCCTACAGGATCACATGTTAAACCAAGATTATGTTCTAAGCCCATTTCACCAGCATATTGAATCAGATTATTATTAAGTTCTAAAATCCAGCCATAAGCAGCCGCTGCCATTGCACAAGCACTTCCGATTTCTGCCTGACAACCACCATCAGCGCCAGAAATAGTTGCATTTGTTTTAATAACATTGCCAAATATTCCAGCTACTGCTAATGCTTTTATAATCTCTTTTCGAGGAATTTCTAATTGTTTGTAACAATAATATAAGACTGCTGGTAAAACTCCGCTAGCTCCACATGTCGGTGCAGTAACAATACGATGTCCACTGGCATTTTCTTCACTAACCGCATAAGCATAACTACTAACTAATAAGCGATCTCGTTCTCCACTACGACGTGTGTTGATTGCTTGTTGATACATTGATTTAGCAACTCTTTTCAATCCCAGTTTTCCTGGAATAACTCCCGTTGTTGATAATCCAGCTTCAACACAAGCAAACATTGCATTTAGTACTTCAAATAAATAAGCTTTAAAATGCTCATCTTCATACTCGATTGTATAATCATATAAATTGATTCCTTTATGATCACAATATTCTAAAATTTCCGTTAAATTACCATGCGGATATACTTGCTTAGAAGGTTGCAAAGAACTATCATCATACATTAAAGCTCCACCACCTACTGAATAAACTGTAATTTTATCAAGCAATTGATTTTCCCGATATATTTCAAAAATCATCCCATTTGGATGTTTAGGTAATGCTGTATTAACAAAGTGTATCTTAACACTATCTTTACCTAAAGTTTCTTCAATAATGTAATCTGTTAAATGGCCTTTCCCTGTCAATGCTAACGAGCCATGTAGATATACTTCAAAATGTGTAGCCTGAGGATAGGTTTCCTTAACCTTTAATGCCGCTCTTTGTGGTCCCATCGTATGGGACGAAGATGGTCCAACCCCAATTTTATATAACTCTCTTAATGATTCCATAATACCTCCTAAATTCTTACCATAAATAATTCTAAACCCATTTTTTTATCCATTTTACCTGTTTTGATTTCTACATCAAGACGTGATAAATCATCTAAACATTGCAATAATTCATTTAAATCAAAATCTTTTCCTTCTTGACGAACATATTTTAATCGGTAAGGATTAACTCCCAGTATTTTTCCAATTTCTTTATCATTATAACCTTTACGATCCAATAATTTAACTTGGTAAATTAGCCGCATTTGACCCGCTATAAGAACAATCAACTTAATTGGTTCCTCATTTAAAATCATTAGATCATGATAAATCGAAAACATTTTTCTTCGATCTTTTTGAAGAATCGCACTAGTTAATGCAAAAACATTTTCATCCAACGGCTTACTTACCAATTCATCAACAATATCATATGTAATATGTTTGCTGTACAAACATAGTTTTTCCACCTCAAGAGCAACATTATTCAAACTATCTCCTAAACGACTCAATAATAATTCTAATGCATCATCATCGATCGTTGCATCTCGACGTCTGATTGCTTGACGTGTACTGTCTGATAGCTTATAATGATTAACTTTATCTATTTCAAAAAATTGTGCTTGTTTACGTAAATTTTTAACAATTTTTTTACGCTCATCAAAATCTTTACCAACATGATAAATTACAAATATTACTTCTTCACTATTAATTAAACATTTTTCAAAATACTCTAACTCATTATTATCTTTTTTTACTTTCTTTGTCGTTAAAAAATAAGGGTTTTTCAACACAACCATTTTCTTGTCGGTTAAAAAAGGAGGTGTGATCAAATCTTCATAAACTTCTTCTAAACTATCTTCATTAGCCCGATATGTTGAAATATTCATATTATCCTCATTACAATCATATTCTTTTTTTAAAGACTGTAATTTTTGTTCCATCAAAAAACTTTCTTCACCATATATTACAAATATCATTTATCGTTCCTCCAACAGTAATAATTATAGACTATTTAATCATTAAAGTCATTGAAAATATAATTATCATCACCATAATAAACAATCTTCACCATGCCCATTTCATCACTACGATAAACCTTTACTCCATAATCATTTAAGCGGGTAATTACATCATCATGGGGATGACCATAATAATTATCTTTACCACAGCTAATTAGGGCAATTTTAGGTTTTATTGCATTTAAAAAAGCTGCACTAGTCCCCGTATTACTGCCATGGTGGGAAACCTTTAATACATCAATTTTAAGCTCTGGATAATCGTTGATCAACTGTCGTTCTACTGCATTGGATATATCCCCTGTAAATAAATATTTCAACTTATTGATCGTTACCAACAAAACTAATGAACTATCATTATTATCTGTTGATTCAGGTGTTTTCAGTATCTCAATTTCTACCTGCCCAATTTTAAATTCATCTTGGTATGATGTAATAGTATGTCCAATTTCAATTTAATCCGCAAGTGACTGATAAGCTCCACTATGATCAAAATCATCATGAGAAATAAAAACATGATCTAATTTAAACACTCCTACCGAACGTAAATATGGTACTAATGTTAAAGCAGCTAGATCTTTATTTCGCAATCCCCCAGTATCGATTAAAATATTTCCTTGATTATAAGGCTGTTGAATAAAAAAACAATCACCTTGACCTACATCTATCACGACACCATTCTTAATACAACAAACTTTTTAGAGTGAATACAATTTAACATATATAATAAGAAAAGTTTTGTAAGTGAATAGGATTTAAAGGCACAAAAATAAGAGCCTTTCGGCTCCTATTATCTTTACCCTATAAATTGTAATTTGTTGCCCTCTTTATAATTTTGATATCCAATTATTTTATCATCAAATGTTAGAAATGTTTTATCTTTGATATTTTTCTTTTTGTCTTATAACATAATTACTAATATTTTTATCATAATCTGGATATAAATAATTTAAACATTGTGCCACTTCTTTTGATACCATTCTAAAAATTCCCATACATAATTCTAAAGATTTCCACATTTCTGTATATGACCCCATATTATATGTAGCAAGAATTTTCTTCCATAATTCAGGTGAAATATATCGTTCTAAAAATTTATAGTTTTTTCCTAGACTAAAACTATAACCTTGCTCTATTCCAACCTTCCATGAAATCATTCGCAGTAATTCCATACGCACAATATTATTTAAATGGTCGATTGCAAATAAAATTTCCTTTCGACATAATCCTTTCACTACATATGTTACAGTATTCCAAAATTCATTACAGCAATCATCAAAAGAACGTGCTGTCGGATGTTCTATATAATAATCTTCATCTGTAGGTACTGGTATATTAGTAACACGATTATCCTTATCTAATAATAATTTTACTAATTTATCCCAAGTAAAATATTCATCTAAAACTTCTAATGGCAATAATGTCAAATCTATTTTAACTCCGTCCCAAAATAACATAAGATATGAATACCCTTTTTCTTCTTTTGGAAACAATTCCATATCCTCGGGTTTTTGCATAATAAGTCTCTCTCCAAAAACATTAAGCCACTCATCACTATTAATAAAACTCTGCATGTCTGTGACAAAAAAAGTAATATCATAATCTTGAAAATCATCTGGTATAATATTAATATTTGTTCTTGAACCTTCTAAAGTAACCACCCTAATTCTATCATCTGCTTTAGCAAAATTAAGTATAGTATCATATATTTGTTTCTCTGTTCTCATTTTCATATCAACTCACTTTTAAAATTATTATTACTTATATTATAACAGAAAAAAGTAAATTTTCTATTGCCTTAGATTTACCTTAAACATAAAATTATTCTTTAAATTTAACCTTGTATCTATTTTATATTTTTTCCTTTTTGGATTTCCATCAATCCTATAAATGCTATTATTTTTAATATCATAGCTTACAGACCAAATTGTATTAGCATCCTTTCTCTATCATAATCACATCTAAACAGTACAAAAATCTTTTTGATTTCTAAATACTTATCCATATCATCAACTACTTAACAAATTGTAATTTAGCGAATAGTAACTTAATTTTCTTTTTTATTAAACATATGGCGTACTTTATCTATTCGATTATTTGGTCTGCGTGATTGAATAACTGGTTCACAAGTAGCAATTTGATAATCTTTTAATTCTGTCAAAAAAACTGCTTGTCCATTTGTATATAGAGTTAAAGTATTACGATATTCATTAATGCAACGTACAGGAATATGTCCTGTAAAAATAACTTCATCATTTTTTGATTGACTTGTTTCAATTATTGCACAATGTTTTTGTGCATCATTATATGCACGAGAAAAGTATTCCTGTGGTGTAAAAAGTATAAACGAAAGATATGGCTCTAATAATTGCGTTCCCGCTTTTTTCAATGCTTGTTCAAGTACAATTGGGGCAAGAAAGCGAAAATCCGAGGGAGTACTAACAGGGCTATAATAAACACCATATTCAAAACATATTTTACAATCTGTCACTTTCCAACCATACAATCCTTGCTCCAGTCCATAATCAATACCTTCTCTTACTGCATTTTGAAAACTTTGATTTAAATAACCGAGTGAAACTTTGCTTTCGTACTGTATTCCACTGCCAATTGGAAGTGGAGTTATTGATAATCCAATTGATGCCCAAAATGGATTTGGTGGTACTTCAATATGAATAGTATAATCTGCCTTTTGTAATGGCTTTTCCAAATAAATTACAGTTGGATCTTCGATTCTTATGTTTATGTGATATTTTTCAGTCAACAGAGAACAGATAACTTCTAACTGCACTGTTCCTAAAAAAGAAATGATGATTTCATGTGTTATCGTATCAACATAATAACGTAAAAGAGGATCAGTATCTGCAATTTCTGTAAGAGCATCCAATAATTTTTCTCTCTCTTCTATTTTTATCGGTTCAATTCTTGTTCGTAGTATTGGTACAGTCTTGTCATTCCATACATTGCATGGCAAAAGCTTTTCATTTCCTATAATATCGTTCAATCTTAATGTATTGTTAGGTATAATAAAAATATCTCCAGAACAAACTGTTTTTGTCTGTATCATTTCTCCATTTGAAGGAATATATATTTCTGTAAGTTTCACTTTCTTTTTTTCTGGCAATATAATTGTATCTCGTAAGTGTAATGTTCCACTGTAAAGACGCAAATAAACTAATCTTTGCTTATGGTCTGTATATTCAATTTTAAAAACCCTTCCACATAGTTCTGAATCATTCTCATTCATTTCAGGACAAAAAAGATTTGAAATAGCTTCGATGAGTTGTTGAGTCCCTATATTATTTCTAGCACTTCCATGGTATATAGGAAACAACGAACCTTTTTTAACACACCTATATTCTTCATACGTTAATTCTTGTATAGTCAATTTTTCTCCTGCAATATATTTTTCTAAAAGTTTATCATTTTTGGAAATTACAGGATCCCAATCATCTAAATCAATAATATTTTTAATTGATATTTCTGGAGTTAATGTTACATTTTGCATAACAATAATATCATTTGAAAGTTTTTCTTTGATATTTTGATAAATATTATTTAAGTTAATTCCATCCTGATCTATTTTATTTATAAAAATAATTGTTGGTATATTCATTTTTTGAAGTGCATGGAATAGTATTCTGGTTTGTGCTTGTACACCATCTTTAGCAGAAATTACTAAAATAGCTCCATCAAGAACAGATAAGGAACGATACACTTCTGTTATAAAATCTGTATGTCCAGGAGTATCTACAATATTGATTTTGTAGTCATTCCAATTAAAAGAAGTAACTGCTGCCTGAATTGTGATTCCACGCTGACGTTCTAAAAACATAGTATCTGTCCTTGTTGTTCCCTTATCTACACTGCCTAATTCTAAAATCGCTCCACTTGTATAAAGCAGACTTTCCGTTAAAGTTGTCTTTCCTGCATCTACATGAGCAAGAATACCAATGTTGATTATTTTCATTGAATTTCCCTCCCTACAAATTTATCTTTTAACTTAAAATCAATATTTGCTAATTTTGTTCTTTTAAACTATTCTCAAAATCAATTATCCACTTTTCTAATGTTTCTACTAATGCTAATTGTTGTTTGAACATTTGTTTTCCAACATTAGGAATATGTTGTCTATGAGATTGTCTTTCATTTAGTAATTCTTTTAATTCTAATATCTTTGATTTTATATTAGAAACAAGAATCTTTTTTTGTTCATCATCTACTAAATCTAAATTCGTGATAATAATATTAAAATCCAAATATAGACTAACATCAGAATTTGAAATATCATTCATAAGTTTATTAAAATAATCATTACCTTTGTTAGTAATAGTATATATTGCTTTATCTGGCATATTTCCCTCTTTCTCTTTATGGCTAACAATATATTCTTTTGATTCTAATTGTAATACTTTCTTATAAATAGACTGTTCACTAATTTTTACCCATCTTGGTATATTACGATATTCTATATTTTTTTTAATATCATAAGCACTTTGTGATTTTTGTTTAATAAGTCCTAATAATACCAAATCTATATTTGACATAATCTCTACTCCTTACTTAATATAATCTGTAACGCCAAGTCTATTTCCAAATGGATCTTCAAACTCGACTGCATTACCAGTTCCAATTTTAAAAGGCTCACTCAAAAATTTTATACCATTATTCAACATTTCTTTATAGAAGATTGCAACATCTTCTACTTCAAACCATATTGTAGGCTTTAAATTCTCAAATTTATTTTTGTCTTTTAAAATTATTGCAGGTTCTTCATTTCCAATATTATAAGCAACCATTCCCTTATCAGAGAAATCAAATTTCTTTTTTAACCCCAATATTTCCTCATAATATCTTTTTGCTTCTTCCATATTATCTACAGGAAGAAAATAGTTGTCATAATTTTTCATATACTCCGCATCTCCTTTTTACTACAAACTACACTACTATATTTTATAGTGGTTATTGTTAAAAGTCAATATATAATAAAAAAGTAGATTAGTTGCACTGAACTAATCTATTTGTATAACTGCCTATCGTACAAAAAAGACTGTCATTACTGACAATCTTTTCGGTAAATTACTATAAATCAATAACTATAAAATTGTAATTTGTAATTATAGTTCTATCAAACTATTTTCAAAATCCTTAACATAGTATTTTATATTCTTTGTTCCTTTTGAAATAATTGTGTGTCCTTCTTCTTCAAGTAATCTTTTTTGTAATTTTATTCCCTCTGGATATTTAACATTTAATTCTCCATCTGATTTCAAAGTTCTCCAATATGGTGTAATATCTTCATCTCTTTGATAACTAGCCCAAGCAACTATATTTACAAATATACCTGCTGTCATAGGATCAGTGAAGTCTGCATTATTTGTCTTTGCTAGATAATCTCTCATAACACTAACAGTTATAAGTTTTCCCTTTGGTACTTTTTTCATTAACTCATCATAATAAATAGGTGGTGCAAAAAACATTTTAGTTCCACCATATTTTTTTATTATTTTTTCATCTTCTACTATTTGTATTTTAGGCATATCTTTATTGTTGTTCATCATTACATTAAAATCTTTTTTACTTTCATTAGCCATAGTATTCCAACTCCATTTCAAATTGTAATTTATGATTTACTTATTACTTTTTTCTGTCAACTTTTTTGTTTACACTATTGCTAATAATATAGAAATTTGAAATATAGCTACTGATAAAATTCTTATTTTCCATTTTCAAATTTTAATTTTTTTTGGCGCTTAGCTTCAAATTTCCAATAACCATGATTACGATTTCGATGTTTTTTTTGAATCTTGTTTTGATTGTTTTTCATGTCTTGTTCAGCATTTAATATAATAGCTTTTTTTTCGTTGGAAACAAATTTAAGAAAAACATCATATAGGTACAGCCATCCATCGTATGAGATTTCAGTAAGCGTTGACTCTAATTTAATTTTTAAAAACTTGCAAATGCGTTTTTGTTGCTCATAAGTAAACAATTTTTTTGTTTTATCTTTGAAAGTATTTCCAGATGCTAAAAATATATATGACAGAAAATTTCTATAGTCTATCGCATCCTCAACATCAGCAGATGTTTTTCTTTGAAAGTGAGCAAAACATATTCGTGCATTTGGCACAGGATAAAAATCTGATGGTTTAAACTCATAAATCAATTCAGCGGAAAACCAAGGTTTGTATAAAAGAGACCTCAAACTTTCGTTATAAAAGGGCTGTCCAGAATACTTGAGAAAAGCCTCATACTGCATTATGAAATATATATCTTCAGGAGGATTATCGGCTTCAAATACCTTTTTCACAATATCAGCAGTTATGTTAAATGGAATATTTGCACATACTTTATATGGTTCTTTTACTGATATTTTATATTTTAAAAAATCCATCTCTATTATTTGAACTTTTTTAGATTCTTTATACTTTTCAGATAAAGTTTTCGCTAATTTCGCATCAAACTCTATTGCTATAACTTGCTTGCTTTTTTTTGCAAGTTCAATGGTAATAATTCCTTTTCCAGGACCTATCTCAATTATAATATCGTCGTTACAAATATTACTCTTTGATAACAAAGTCGCTACAAGTTGTTTACTATGTAAATAATTTTGCGAATGTTCTATTCCCATAAATACCTCCTTTACAAATTACTATTTATCTGTAAGCATATTATAACACAAAAAGAGCAAATTTTCAAGTTTGCCCTAAAAATTTATTAAATAATTTTATCCATTTATTTCTGTTCCATCTTTAAATCTAAATACTATGACATCCTTATCTTTAATTGTCGCACTTTCTAGCAAACTTCCCCAAACCAAACCATCAAATTTTGTCAAAAGCTTTTCTTGTTTCTTTAAAGTATTAATGTAATCTTTTATCATCTGATGCTTAGCTGCTTGTTGAGATAATTTAATTTCTAGTTGTTCAAACTTGCATTTAGTTTCATCATAGTTTTTTATTAAGGCATCATATTCTTTTTTATATTTTTCTTGATTTTGTGCTACTCTAGAATTTATATCGATTAGGTCTTGTATTTTTTCTACTTGTTCCGTTAGGCTATTTTCCAATTTTTCTTTTTCTTCTAGCAATTCTTTTTTGTTACATATCTTATCAAGTACTTTTTCTAAATTTGAAATTATCTCATCTTTACTTTCAATTAATATATTAACTACATTTACAAATCTGCTTTCGATATCTTCAGACCTTATTGCGGGTGTTTTACATTTCTCTTTTCCAGAGTATTTACTATTGCATTGATACATTACCCTTCTATACTTATCATTTGAATGCCATACTTTAGCTCCATAGCTACCACCACATTCTCCACATCTAATCTTCGCTGTCAAAATATCAGTTCCACTATACTTACCCTTAAGCATTAATCGTCTATCAATTTCTAATCTTACCATCTCAAATACATCTGGTTCTATAATCGCTGGATGGTTATTTTCAACATAGTATTGTTGTACCTCTCCATTATTTATTTTTTGCTTTTTAGTTAAGAAATCAACAGTATAATGCTTTTGAAGTAACGCATCTCCTTTATATTTTTCGTTGGTAAGAATACTCCTAACAGTTGTAGCATACCATTTTTGTTTATGTCCTGGAGTCTCTATTCCATCATTTGTTAGTCCCTTTGCAATAGCAACAGATGATGACCCTGATAAAAATTCACGATATATCCTTTTTACAATCATTGCTTGTTCTTCATCAATAACAAGGTTTCCATCTTCTCCTTTTTTATAGCCTAGGAAATTATTAAATGGCACTGATACTTTACCATCGGCAAATCTTTTCCTGTGTCCCCATTTGACATTCTCTGATATGGATCTACTTTCTTCTTGAGCTAATGAACTCATTATTGTAAGCAACAATTCTCCCTTACCATCAAATGTCCAGATGTTTTCTTTTTCAAAATAACATTCGCACCCTATATCTTTTAGTTTTCTTATGGTTGTTAAGCTATCTACAGTATTTCTAGCAAATCTTGAAACAGACTTTGTGATGATTAAATCAATGTTACCATCTAATGCCGATTTAACCATTTTATTAAACCCTTCACGATGTTTGGTTGAAGTTCCACTTATTCCTTCATCAGTATAAACATCTACAAATTCCCAATCATCTCTTGATTTTATATAATTGGTATAATAATCGACCTGTGCCTCATAACTTGTTAATTGTTCTTCTTGGTCTGTTGAAACTCTGGCATATGCAGCAACTCTTCTCTTTTTTACTATTCCAACCTGATTTGTAGATTGCTTATTTAGTAATGCTGGTATCGTTGTTACTTTTTTTGTCATTTTTCATCCTCCAACTCTTTTTTAATTTTTCTCCACGTTCTCTTCTTTTTTCTTCTGTCCAATATTCTTTTCTAGCATTGTATTCCCATTTCTCACTTATTATCTTTCCATCATTAAAATGAAATTCTAGCAAGTCATCACCAATTACTATTACTTTTTTTATTTGTTCGTCAAATGCATTTGAGTCAAATTCATCTAATCCAAGAACTTTAGCTGACACTCTCTTTAATGCAATCTCATTTATAGTTTTTCCAGGACAGGCTTTTGATCCACCTGTTAATCTTGTACCACAAGTCCATATATGAGCTTTTATTCCATCAGAATTTTTAGACCTTGAATTTCTCATATAATTCTTACCGCATATTGGACATTTTACTCTGCAAGAAAAACAAGTTATATTCTTACCAAAATTAGCTCTCTGACCTTCTGCTTTTCTTCTTTTTCTTTCTTCTTGAACTTGAATAAACATCTCCATAGGAATTATAGCTTCGTGATTATTCTCTACATAGTATTTTGGAAGTTCTCCATTGTTTTTTACTTTTCTTCTTACCAATGGATTTGGTGTATAGGATTTTTGTAATAATAAATTTCCAGTATAAGTTATATTTAATAGCATATCTCTAATAGTTCCAATATTAAAATATCCTCCATTAGTTGCAATCACACCCATCTCTTTAAGTTCTATCTCCATTCTTTCTGCTGATACTTTATTTAAATACATTTGAAATATGAGCTTTACTATTTTTGCTTCTTCAGGTTCTATTACTAAATTATCACCATCCCAACGATACCCATATATCTTATATCTGCATTGTGGTTTCCCACTTTCAAATTTCTTTTTTATAGCCCATTTAATATTGTTACTTGTTGATATAACCTCTTCTTGAGCAAATGAAGCTAGTATTGAAAGCATAAGTTCTCCATCCCCTGTTAAGGAACTGATGCCTTCTTTTTCAAATCTAACTTCAATACCTAATTCTTTTAAGTGCCTTACTACATTTAAAAGGTCAACTGTATTTCTAGCAAATCTTGAAATAGATTTTGTAAGAATAATATCAATCTTGCCTTCTTCACAATCTTGTAATAACCTTTTAAAATCATTACGTTTTTCAATTCCAGTACCACTTATACCTAAATCAGAATAAACACCTGCAAATTCCCACTCTGGATTTTTTTGAATTAATTCATTGTAGTAACTAACTTGAGCAGAATAAGAATGTAATGTTCTTCCTCTTTCAACTGATACTCTTGCATAAGCAGCCACTCTTTTAAGTTTAGGAAGTTCTATGTTTTTTGTTTCTAATTTTGTTATTTTTCGCATCTTACACCTCCATTTTTATCATTACTATATATCACTCTAAATGATGTATATATCAAGTCTTATTGGGCTATTTCAAAGAATAAACTGCTTATTTTTGGTGTATATTTCTCTTTAAATTCAGCCATCATTTGATTGTATTCTTCGATTGAAATAATCTTCTTATCTAACATATCTTTTAAATGTCTCATTGTGATTTGATATGCTATTTCATTTTTAAGTTTCATCAGAGCCCACCACCTTACGTTTGCTAATGTAGTAACACTCCCTGGAACAATACTTCCTATTCCTTGATGGGTATTCAAAGTATTCTTTATTACAAATAATGCAGTTATACTTTTGAGGAATTAACCTACGTTGCTTATCTTTATGAAGAGTCCAATAAACCTTACAACAACTATCTGAACAAAAAGTTTTATTTTTTCTTCCTGCTATTTGATAGAACTTCTTTCCACATTGTTTGCACACTTGGAGATTATCTTTTCCCCTTAATTGTTCTCCAGTTTTAATGTATCCTGCTATATTTTCCTTTTTACAAAAGGATCTAATTGTATTTGGAGAAATTTCTAGCAAAGATGATATTCTTAAATACCCATATCCTTGACTTCTTAACTTTCTAATTTTTTGTCTTTGTATTTCATCCATTGACTATTACCTCCTAAATAACAGTCAAAAATTAGTATGCGATTTTTAACCTATAAACAAAAAAAATAGCTTTTATCATCACTTGACTTTTAATAAAGAAAGAGTGATATATAAAAGCTAGGAGGATTAATTTTATGTATGATGAAATAAATCAAAATAAATTTGTGCTTGATTGCGAACGTTATATTGAAGAGAATGTTGCAGCACCTTATATTGCATTTTATCTGGCAAGAGGTTATTCATTAGATGTTCTTGGCACGTCATCATTGAAACAGCATTTTAATTCGGCAGCAGATGTTTTCAATATCTATTTTGAAAATACTGATAAAGTTATCACTGATATAAAACAAATATTGAAAGAAAAGTATAAATTAGAAATAGTTGAAGAAAATCCATTAAAATTAAAAGAGATATGATTTTGCTTTCATATCTCTTTATTCTTCAAAAAATTTTTCAATACTGACATCTAAAACTATGGATATCTTATATAGGGTTGTTAATGATATATTGTTTCTGTCATTTTCAGATTCAATCCTTTTCAAATGATCAGGAGTTACATCCACAGCTTCAGCTAAATCCATCAGTCTTACATTCTTTTCGTTTCTATACTTTTTAATATTTTGGCATATGACTGACTTGATGTTTTTATTGAAATTATATTCTTTCATATCAATCACCCTAGTAGATATTATTCCATTTTTTTTACAAAAAATAAGTGACCTTTCGTGCCGAATTTCCATTTTTATGGTATACTATTTATGAATCAAGCAAAAAAGGAAAGGAGTAATTGTATGGACTATGAAAAATTGTCTAAAGAAGAGCTAATCGAAGCACTAAAAGAATCACAAGATTTAAACAAAAAACTTTTAGATTTAATGGAAATACAAAATAATAAATTTACCGAAATTTCCATCAAAGCATTAGAAGAACAAATTAAATCAAGACATAATTTTTTAGCAGAGTTAGAACAAAGTGAACCTCCTAAACTTTTTAAATCTTTACATCGTGATTGGGAAAACAAAGTTCACTACACAAAAAAAGACATTGAAGAATTAGACAAAAAATTATTTGAAGACTATACCGAGTATGGAGAGTTCATTGAAAAAATGAGCAAAAAAAATAAGGACAGCGAATAGGCTGCCCTTTTGTTATGGTATTAATAATTTTTGACCTACGCTTATGATGTTTGGATTTGCTATATTATTAGCTCTTGCTATCTCTGGGTATTTGTTTCCATCACCATAATATTTTTTAGCAATAGCCCATAAAGTATCACCCTTTATTACTGTGTGATATTTTGCAGATGGTTTTGGTGTAACTCCTAATCTAGCATTTACTATTGATTGAATTACAGCATAATCATAACCTGCATTAGTAAGTGCATTTTTTCTATCAGCACCATTACCCCAATTTCCATTAATGACTTCTGTGGCAATTTCATCATTGCTCTTTTTTGTTGGCTCGACTTTTGGAGTTTCTGGTGTTCCTTTTGAATAACCATTTAATCCAGCTTTTTTAATTATAGTTGGATAATCTTTATATGCATAATCTGTATCAACTCTCATTCCAGAAATATAACCACTTGATGAATTTTGCCACAAACCATAATCACCATATTTAAATGAAGGCTTATTGCTAGTCCATACTGCAAGCCATTTATCATACATAGATAATTTTGCAGTATCTATGAAATTATTAAAGTAATTACTATTAGCATAAATACCTACATAGTATCCTTTATTTTCTAAATATTCGCAGAAACCTTTTATTGCATCTGCCATTCTTGATTTTCCTACTTGTTGGTGTCTATCTTCTTCAACATCCATATAAATTGGATATTCAAATTGTTTTCCTTTTAAACAATTATTATATAAGTATTCCGCTTCTGCTTTACCTTTTTCATAAGTATTAGCACAGCTATACCAATAAGCACCTACAGGTATTCCTCTTGCTTTTGACTTGCTATAAAAATCTTCAAAGCAACTATCCTTATTTTTATTAGTACCATCTCCACCCCAACCAGTGAATCCTGCTCTTAAAATTAAAAAATCAACTTTTGACTTTATTTCATCAAAGTTGATTCCTTTTTGATAAGATGATATATCTAATCCTTTTCTTTCCATTTTAATTTCCTCCATTCTTATCTTTTAATTGTTCTAATGTTTCAATTATTTTTTTAGGTAATGGCAATCCCATAGCCCCCCAATTTTCTAGAATTGATATTCCTTCATTTGCTACGAAAAAATAGATTACAAGAGTTCTAATTGCACCGGTTTCTCCAGTTATAGTATCTAACTGAACTGCCAGAGCAACTATTATCAAGTAACCTATCTTTTTAATTATTCCTTTAGCACCTATTATGCTATTTAGTCTTTTATTCGTTATTGCTTCACATACACCTGTTACATAATCGAGTAATATGAAAACTAATAATGTCTTTAGTGCCACATCTAAACCTCCTAAAAAGTACACTACTGTTGTTAGTACCGTACCTGTTATAAAATTAAAAATTGACTTCATTTATTTTCCTCCTACTTTATTTAATCCTAACTGCTGCCATTGTAGATTTAACTTGGATGTCTTTTAATCTTGGCCATAAATTTAGATATATAGTTTTTTCTGTATTACTTGTATTAACCAACAACCCTGTAATTTCTTCATTTACATATCCGTCATTATCATACTTTGAAGACGCACCAGAATAAGTGGTATTTATCATCGATGTCCAAGTTGATGCATCAAATCCTTCATATCTCCATTCTCCAATTATTAACCATGTTCCTTTACCTAACTTAATCGAGTTAATATAGTTTTCTTGATTTTTCTTTGCATAATATGTATTCATTGCACTTGTTTTAATTGGAGTATTTATTATTTCATTCAAGGGTTCTTTATTATGAACTATTGAACTACTATCTAAATAAGTATTATTTCTAAATTTTATTGATTTACTCATGCAACTCTCCTCCATAAATAAACTGCTATATAAGGTGGTAATACATTCTTATCGTCCGTACTTCCATATAATCCAATACCTACACCTTTTACTCCAGGATCTGAAGTAGAGCTACTATCAGCATTAGCTGTTGTCAACCACCATGTACCACCGTCAGATTGCTTTGGCATAGTCCCTGCTGTTGTATATTCTCCTTGATAAAATGTATTAGCATATTTTCTCATGTTTGCTCCACCTTTTCTTGATAAAGCATGTGAGTGAGTTTCACTTCCACCAGTACTTCCAGGACTGTATTTATTTCCTGCCCCAATCAAAAATCTATCTTTTATTTGTTCCCATGTTCCACCAAAATAAGTAGAAGGGTTAGTGTTCACAAACGATATATATACACTTCCAACTGGATAAAATGGGCATGGATATATAGCCTCATTATTTGAATTTTTAAACTTAACACCTTTACTCATTAGCTCACCCTCTTCCATACATAAACTGCTAAATATGGTGGCATATTATTATGAGCTGCACCTCCACCCGTTGCGAATGTATTACCAATACTATTTGATGATGTTCCTAGAAATTCTGCACCAATTGCAGAACCTGCTGCCGCTATATCTCCTGTTGCTCCTCTAGACCTTTGAGCGTGAGTATGACTCGGCATTTCTGATGTTGTCAGTGTATGTTTTGCCTCTCCTCCAGTACTTCCGTTTGAATATGTATTGCCACAAGCTAATAAAAATCTGTCTTTTATTTGTTCCCAAGAACCACCGAATATTGAACCAGGATTAGTACTATTAACAGAAAGATAAATACTACCTACTGGATAATATGGGCATGGATATATTTTTTCTCCTGTTTTGTTTTTAAATTGAACAGCTTTACTCATTAGCTCACCCTCTTCCACATATAAACAACAAGATATGGTGGCATATTATTATGAGAGTTACTGCTACCTACTGTTTGTATTTTTCCTGAACGTTCATTTCCGTCGTAACACCAAAATGCTGCTAATTGATGTCCTTCATCTGCAGAACCTCCTACAAATTCTTGTCCATTATTAGCACCATTCGTACCCTCACTATATCTCTTACTATATTGAGCCCAAGTAATAGTATGTGTGTGGCTAGGCATTTCAGCGACTGTCAATTTATGTGTTGCTTCTCCACCTGTATTATTTACATTATATGAACCATCATCAGCAGACAATAAAAATCTACCTTTTATTCTTTCCCACGTTCCTCCAAAGATTGAACCAGGATTAGTTGAATCAACAGACATATAAATCGCACCAATAGGATAATAAGGACAAGGATATATTTTTTCTCCTGTTCGATTTTTTAATTGAATAGCCTTACTCATATAAACCTCCTACCAACTTGAGATAACATCGTATTCTAATACTTGGCATCCGTTGACTTCTAATGATTCACTATTGGTTGGAAAGCAATTCACTCCTACTGATAACTTTTTAGTATCAACAAATAATATAAACTTTCCTTTTGCAAGTGTAACATTATACGTAGTTGTCCCAAATTTATCTTTTATTATTATTTGATAATTCCATGCATAATTTTTGTCCTTACTCATAGTTACTTTGGTATTATTACTTATAGTTGTTGCACTTCCATATGAACTATCTGTGGACTTTTTGAATGCATATGTAATCGTTATAGAGTTCTTACTATTTACACTTGAATACGATGCATTGACTGTTAAATATGTTTCATTTTCATAGTTATTTTTTCTCTTTAATGAAACCACTGCTGATGGTAATGACCACGCTAAAAAAGTAACCGTTTTAGTAGCAGTTGTTGTATTTCCTCTACTATCAGTTACTTTTACACTTAATGTTAAATTTTCACTTGAATTTATTACACCATAGTCTATATTTCCTGCTGAAGTAATTGTTTTTGTTACTCCATTTATAGTTGCCTCATATTTACTTATACTAGCACCTTTCTTTGGAGTAGCATTAGTTATTGTTACTAATAATTTTGAGAGGTTTTGTACTAACTGTTGATTATTTCCAGTAACTGCGGTTGTTGTACTATTATTATCCTTATATGAAACATTACTAGATGAAAAAGTTGGATTACCATTTACTATTGTTAAGGTTTTAGATATTGTTGAATAAAATGTATTTCCTCCTATTATTGTTCGCAAATAAAAAGTAACTGTTCTACTGTTACTTGTTGTACAGGCATTTCTTAATACATTTCTTTCAGCCTCTGTTAAATTAAACGTGTATGACGAGCCAGTTTTTGATATAGCTCTATATCCTACATCATCTTTTGAACCAGTAAGTGAAATACAAGCATCAAGATTATTTGCACTATTACCTGCCGGGTTTGAGTAATTAATTGTTGGATTTTGTTCATCATTAAAGTCTGGTGCTGATGTCAAATTAGCTTGTCTTGGAATATTAGTTAATGCCCATGATCCACTTCCACTAACATTTCTAGCATATGTATAAATACCAGCCTCAACACTAGCACTAAATGATTTCGTACCATCCGAGTTATGTCCTATAGTCGCTTGTCCACTTGCTACCGTTGTTCCATTATATAAACTTATTCTATCATTTTGTCCTGTTTCATAAACAGTACTTCCATTTATAACAACTTTAAAGTTACCTGCTTTATACCATGATGTCGTTGAACCACCAGCACCAACTACTGACCAGTTGATTACTGTTCTATTATTTCCTATATCCTGTGAAGCTATGCTCCAGTTAAATGTTAAATACCTGCCACTATAACTACTTGTATTAAATGAACCACTACTTGCCATCAAATCACCTCCTATGTTAATGGAACTATTCCAATTCCTGTATTATCTGTTGTTTGTATTCCTAGCCATCTTGCTAGACCACACAATGTTATTTCTTCTTCAATTACTGATTTCTTCATATGGAACTCATCACCATTCATCCAGAAAACTTTAGCACCTGTATGGTCATACCCAGTAAATTCTTCTGGATTGATTACAACTCTACTTCCATCTTTTCCATAAATGCATATTCCATTTTCATCGAATGTTCCAATTAGTCTGTTTGAAACATCATAGATTTCAATTCTACCAGCCTCATTAATTTTTGCACCGACTTTGAAAGTACCACCTTTTACTTGATTGGCAGTCATATTGATAACATTGATATTTTGCATATCTAAAGTTCCATCAATTAACCAAGCTGAATTAAATCTTCCATTTATTCCTGTATTAGAGAATCCTATTCCTTGAGCGTTAATCATCATTACGTTTGTAGCTTTTTCCTTTGGTAGACTATCAACCACCAAAATCCTATCGCCTTCATAAATAACATAGCTGTTTCCAAGCTTACCCCATATTTTAGAGGTTGCCTCATTTAGTTCATTTTCTAATGTTACTTTAACCACTTCATTTGCTGATGATATTTGTTCTTTTGTATCTCCTTTTATAGTTTTAACAAGATCCTTTAATTGAGTCTTAAAATTACCAAACTCTATCTCTGTGTATTTATCTCGTATACAATCATATTTTAATGAGATTACATTTGTTGTTATCTTTATTCCAAGCTTTTCATGTTCTACTACGATTACATCTCCTAAATCTACTACACCTTCTATATGAGCTTTTACTTTATAATTACATTTGAAGTACTGATTTTCCTCAAGGTATGCTATTGCTTGAGTTCTTAAATCAGATATTAATGCCTCTCTATATTCATCTTCTTTTAGGTTTCCATCTTCATCTTTGTAATCATCTTGATTTATATCCTGGTCAAATTTAATAACTTTTGTATAAGGAATTGAATATTGCATTGCTGATTCAAGATAAACCTCTGGCAAAGTTATTCCATCATAACCAACTGGGAGTATTTTTGTTACTACATTATCCCAGTTTTCTTTAACCTCTATGTCAGTTGAGTTTTTTCCATACTTAATTACAATGCCTCTGTCAGCTCCTATTGTTTCTTTTACTCCAATAACCCAGTTATCTCTATATAAGTGTCCTCCCCATTTTTCAACAACGATTGAGATTGCCTCTTCTAAACTTTTTCTAATCACTCTAGTAGAATTAATCCTTGTAATATCTGATATTGTTGTAAAAGGTGTACCAACATCACAAGCACTATTTAAATGATCCAATGCATCATTGCAATTTTTATCAACGACATTTGAATCAACGATTACATAGTTTTGAGAGTCTTTCCAAAGATGATATCCTTTTACAGATACTTTGGTGTTTTTCTTTTCTGGATTAGTTAATCTAAATCCTTGCTCTCCCCATCTTGTTTTTGCTCTTATAATCATTCCTTCTTGAAGATATGGTAAGTCTTCAATTGATGATTCAATAGTTATATAGTAGTCGCCATTGTCTTCTATAAAGACTTCTGCTTTATTAGGATGTAATATTTTTAATCCATTGTGGTCAAATAATCTCTCGTCTGCATCATAAACTTTAATCATTACAACCACCTCGACTTCGGTTCAATTTCTATTTTGGTTAAAGTTCCTGTCCAAGAAATAGTATTATTTCCTACTTCTAGTTTTGGAAATTCTCCAAGCATATTTCTATTCTTATAAACTCCTTCCAAATATGCCTCTTCTTTTAAGCTATCAACTATTACTTTGTTTTCTCCATTTGGGAATGTATATTTAAATATGTTTATTCCATTAACTGCTATTTCAATTGTTCCAGAACCTTCAAGCATAAAAATAGGCTTAGAAACTTCTAAGCCTTTATTTTCAACTTCAACTGATGTTTGAGTAGTAATACTTAAACTAACCTTGCTTTCATCTTTTAAATACTTGTATGGTTGAACATGAAATTTAACTGTTGCCTTTCTAATTTGTAACAGTCTTTCATAATCTACATCATCAAATATACTAGCAATATACACTTTATCTGGTTCATCGCTTAATATGAGCTCACCATCTCCTGTGAAGTATTTTATTACTTCATCAATATCATAATTTCTAGCTAGTCCTATTCCTACATTTTTTGTATAACTTTCATATCCTACTTTTTCTATAATATCTCCATCTCTACCATCGATTTCGATTTTATCTACTTTCATTTTTGGTTTAGTAATTGGTGGCGTATTTGTGATAATAAGTCCTTCTATTTCTTTACTTGATTTATTTTTCCATGTTATTTCTGCCATTATCCATACACCACCTTTTCTACATTATCAATTACTAATTCTCCAAACACGTCTTCTGATATTCTTATACTCATACCATTTAGAGCTTGTTGAAAAGCACTAACCAAATTATCTTTTGAATATGAGTCAGCATTCATTCCAATATTATCTACATCAGCAGTCATACCAACATTGAAGTCAGTAGGAATTGCATCTTCCATCATATCAGAAACATTATTCATTTCTTGAGTAAAACCTTCTCCTAAACCTAAAGCAAGATTTGAACCAATCTCGTCTCTAAATACTCTTGATGGAGAATGAATACCAAAGAAACTTTTAATACCATTAAGAATTGACTTACCAAAACCTTTGATTTTATCAAGCACCCAATCTTTAGCATTATTGATACCATTCCATAAACCTTGAATTAAGTTTTTACCTACTTCAGCTAATGACCCTATACCATTTTTAAATCCATTAACTAATGCAGATACGATTTGTGGTACTGCTTTTACTATTTCTACAATGATTGTAGGCAAGTTCTTAATCAATGCAACAAATAACTGAACTCCTGCCATTATAATTTTATCGATGTTCCCAATTAAGGCATTAACTATTCCAGTTATTATTTTTGGTATAGCATTTACAATGGTTGTTATAATTTGAGGAAGTGCTTGTATAAGTGCAATAAGTAAATCGATACCTGCTTGAATAATAAGAGGTATTGACTCCATCAAAGCAGTAAGTAACCCATCAATTATTTGTGGTATTGCCTCAACTATTGTTTTTATAATGTCTGGCAAAGCACCAATTAACGATGTAAGAAGTTCTATTCCAGTTTGAATTATTTGTGGTATTGAATTTAATAAAAATGTCACGATACCATTTATAATTTCTGGAAGTGCTGCTATAAGAATTGGAAGTGCAGTGATTAATCCTTGTGCTAGTCCCATTATCAATTGAAGTGCTGCATCCAAAAGCATCGGTAGGTTTTCAATTAAGCCATTAACAATTGTGATAATTGCTTGAACTGCAGTTGGTATTAATGTAGGTAGTAACTCTCCTATTCCTTCTATTAAAGAAGTAAATATAACTACAATTGCATCCATTAATAGTGGTAGGTTTTCCACCAATGTTTCTATTATTGTGGTTAATGCCGTAACTACGGTTGGAATAAGCTCTGGAATTAAATTCAATATAGTTTCAAGTAAACTAGAAAAAAGTTCTGTGACTGCCTCTAATAAGGTTGGCAACATTTGACCTATTGCACCTAAAAGAGCATCCAGAACCGTTGGTAGAACTGATACTATATTATTTAAAACTGGAGTTATATTTTTAATAACCGTATTTAATGAGTCAGCTAGGTTTTTAACCAAAACTTGCATATCTGCATCAGCATTACCAAATCCAGTTAGTAAATTTTCAAATGCACTTTTCATAGCATTTGCTGATCCTGATATTGTCTTTTCAGCCTCTGCCGCTGTAGTACCTGTTATTCCCATTTCAGTTTGAATAACATGAATTGCACTATAAACATCATTTAAGTTAGAGATGTCATATTTAACACCACTGATTTTCTCGGCATCTTTCAATAACCTTTCCATTTCAGTTTTAGTACCACCATATCCTAATTTTAAGTTATCCAACATTGTATAGTTTTGTTTTGCGAAACCTTGGTATGCACTTTGAATTAATGACATATCAGTCCCCATTTTGTTAGCATTATCTGACATATCAATAATTGCTTGGTTTGATGCTTTGGCTGCTGCCTCTGTATCTCCATTTAAAGATGATATTAAACTTGCACTAAATGATGTAACTGTATTCATATATTCATTCGCAGAAAGTCCTGCTGTTTTATATGCATTATTAGCGTCATTAAATACTTGTTTTTGTGCAGCAAGTAGTGAGTTATATTTTCCCTCTACTTCTCCTACACTTTTACCAACACTAGCAGCGTATTCTTCAACTGATGATGCTTCAGTACCAAATAAGGTTTTAACACCACCTTCTAACTGCTCGAATTCTGCATAAGCAGATACAACTTTGGATGCAAGAGCTACTGCTGCTGCTCCTGCAGCAACTGCTACTGCACCCATTGTTGCTCCTATTCCTTTTAATACAGAACCAAGTTTTTCAAACTTACCATTGCTATCTTCAGCTTTATTTCCTGCATCATTTATATCGTTTCCCATCTTATCTGCACTTTTAGATACATCATCCATTTCAGTACCAGCACTATCAAGTGCAGCCTCATTAGTTTTTAATTCTTTCTCCATAGAATTTAATTCAGCAGTTGCATTATTCAATTTAATTTGCCATTCTTGAGTTCTTCTATCATTTTCTCCAAAGGACTCCGAAGAGTTATTTAAGGCATTCTTTAATAATTCTATTTTTTGTTTTTGTGTTTCTATTTCTTTATTTAGCACTTGGTTTTTAGCTGTTAATGATTGTACGGACGTATCGTTTTTACTAAATTGTGATTCAACCAACTTCATTTCAGATCCTAAAACTTTAAAGCTTTCATTAATACTATAAAGAGCACTCTTGAACTCTTTTTCTCCTTCAACACCAATCTTTAATCCAAAATTATCTGCCATTATAACTCACCTCCTTAAATTCCATCTGGGATAATATCGTCAATAAAGACCTCTCTCTTTGGTTTTGCTATTCCATTAAATTGTCTATGGCATTCCCATAAATCGAGTAATAATCCAAAAGGCATAAGCCATACTTCTTCATAAGACAAATTTAAATGAGCTAAACCGTAATATAAAAGTCGAGTAAATAATTCTTCATCACTTACTCGACTTCCACGTTTTTTGAATTTTCTTCACTTTCAATATTTCTTTTTGTTCCTTTATACAAGCATTCTGTAATAGCTTGTTTATATTCTGCTAAATCAAATGGAGTTGTTAAGATTTCAACTTCTTCTTCAGTTAATAACTCTTTTTGATTATCTTTATTTTTGATGTTATGAATTAAAATTGATTGATTTGCTAAAATGCATATAAGCCATACGATTTCTCCAATAGCCATTTCAAAGTTTTCAGCTTTCATCAATTTATCTCCTAAATTTTCTAAACCACCATATCTTCCTGCTATTTCTTTTGTTGCTTTGGTTGTTAGGATTAATTCATATTCTTTGTCACCAACTTTAATTTTACTTACTCTTTCAGTTTCCATTACTTACCTCCAATTTTATTTACTACCAGCTTGAGCACTTGCTGCTTCATATGTTGGTTCATATACAGAGTTATACCAATCACTAATAGTTGCTGCAGTTACACCTGTATCACCTTCAGTAACTTCTGCTTTCCATGGATGTTTTCCACTAGCATCTGGTTTATTTCTGCATAATACTGTACCTTCAATAGATGGTGTAGAGAATGTAATTGAATCACCTTTTGTTGCAAGACTTGCTGCAGGTATTCCAAATTTAACTCTATATAACCAGTAGTATTTATATTTACCATTTGATTTTTTTGCTCTAAATCCAATTGCAACTGGACTTCCAGCATCTTGACCACCTGATATTAAAACTTTATTTTTATCTATTTGAGCACCTGTTAAATCTGCTGCAACATTAATTCCAATGTCATCAACTCCAAGTGTTAAAGTACCACTTTTAAATTCTTTGACAATTTCTGCTGCAACATCATCTGCATAAAGTGTAGCCTCTGCAAGTTCTACAGATAATTCTGCAGATACAGCTTTTGCAAGTGTTACAGGTGTAGCATATGTTTCATTACCAGATGCATCTTCTGTAATTTTTGAATAGTATAATTTATCTAAACCTATTGTAGCCATTTATATTTCCTCCATTTCATAATATTTTGCTACGTCTATGTTGTAATGATGAAAGCCTGTATCGTTTTCATATTCAACATATCGTTTATCTGTTATAGTAAAGTTATTTTTTAATAACCCACTTACTATTTTTCTTTTTAATTGCATATAGTTTCCTTTTGTAAAAATTGATAGTCTTACTTCGGATGTTTCATATTTTGGTTTATCATCACAAAACAATGAAAAGTTATCTGATATTGGAACTAAAACAACATACTCATCTGTTGCTTTATCACTTAATTTTCCAGTTTCAGTTTGTATCGACATATCACTCAAAAGTGTATTTAATTCGGATAATACTGTCATATGTTGTTTACCTCCTTATCAAATGTTGATTTCATTACTTCTATGCATTTTGCTTTTGATGATGCTTTTGCAGGTTTCATAAATGGTTTAGCAACTTGACCTGATTTTCCATATTCAATAATATTGGCTAATTTTGCGTTGCTAGTTCCATCTCTTCTTGTTTCTGCAAATCCAACTTTAATATTGTAATTTCCATTCCTATCAAGCCTTACTTCTGATAGTCCTAATGCTCCCTCAAGCTCTCCTGTGGATCTTGATTTGTATTTTGTACCACTCCCCACTACTGAACTTAAATTGCTTTTTACTTTTGAAAGAACTACCTCTCCTCCAGCTTTTAGCATCTTTTCACAAATTTCATCAGTCTTATTTCCAAGCTTTGATAATTTTTGTAGATATTCTTCAGGTAATTGCACATAAGCCTTAGCCATTTTGAATCACCTTCTTTGCTAGAATTTCAATATACATATTTTTTCCTTTAACATCTTCAATTGAAGTAATTTCAAAGTTCTCATCATCACATAAAATAGTCATATCAGTTGAGAGTTTTGTTCCTGGAATAGCACGAATAATAAAGAGGTCAGTCGCCTCAGTAAAAGTAGTTCTATTTGCCCACTTTTCACTTCCGTGTCTGCCCTCTCTATATCCTCTAACTCTTGCAACTGTTATTTCTTGTTTTGTTGAGAAACCATCTTCATCCTTTACATTTTGGATACTTTTTATTTCAATAAATTTATTCATTTTACCAAAGCTCATGGGCTACACCTTCCAATCTCTATTAAGTCTTAATAGTAGATTTACTGTGTTCCATACTTGGCTTGATGCATTTACATTGTCAGCAAAGAAACCACCAGTTGAGCCATCTCTACTTTCATAGAAATGACTTACAAGCATAATAATTGCTTGTTTTGTTGTTTCTGACATTTCATGTTCTTGATAGTATCCTTCTTCTATATGCTGATAGCTTTCTGCATAAGAGATTGCAGCAGTGATGAATTGTTTTAGTAATTCATCATCTACTGAATGTTCTAATATAAGATTTTGTTTTACTTTAATTAATAACTCTTCAATCACTGCTATTTACCTCCATTCACTATTTTGTAGTAGTTGTTGTTGTATTTGTAGTAGTTGTTTTTTCAGCAACAACTTTTAAGATTTGAACTGCCTCTGGAAGTACTAATTTTCCATCAACTCTTTCTTTTGCAACATAACCAATCATTCCATTACCAGCGAATAATTCTGTTAATTGTTTGAATGATCTTACACCTCTATCACCAATGTTGTAATAACTAAAATCACCAAATGCAATTGAGTCTTCTGGTGCATATTGAGAAGTATATACTGGATAACCAAGTAATCTATCTGGTTCTCCTTGTACTAATGATGGTTGCCACATATATGCTCCATTTCCATCTTTGTAAGTTCTAATTGTTGCTATCATTTTGTCATTCATAATAAATGCAGCATTTTTTCTATATGCTCTTTTTAAGTTATATACAAGTTCTATAATTGCATCTGCTCCTGTTGTTTTTGCTGTTATATAAGTACCACCACCAGTTGTTGCAAATATACCTGTAGGTTGTCCTTCTCCTGTTCCATTTAAAAACGCATTCTCTTCAGCATTTCCGATTGCCTTACCAAAGCTATCAATCAAGAAATTCTCTAAACCGAATGCGTTATCATATAATAATTCTTCTGTTACTTTAACTGCAACGTGTAATTTATGTGCATCTAGGATTTTTTGGTCGAATGCTGCTTCTCCAAAAGATAAAGTGTCACCTTCTTCAATCCAAGCTGCTGCAGGTGCAGTACTTGCAATATTTATTTTGTGTTCTCCACTTGTTTTAATATTTGTAGCTAAACTACGAACAATATTATTTTCTTCTAATTTTTGGATTAATCTAGTGTCATATTCATCTGGTACTAAATATCCTCCATCTGCATCTACACCTTCTTGTAAGACATTTGATACTTGTCTAAAGTTTGAACGTAATGCAGTTAACATTGCATCTTTATATTCATTTGATGCTCTTCCTGTTTTTACTTCGTTATCAACTTTTGATGGTCTTGTAACGATAGGAGTATTAACAGGTTTATTTAATTCATTCTCCATATTTTCCATTGCCTCCATTCTTTCAATTTCCTTACTATAGTTTTTAATTTTTTCTTCCATTGAGTTATAAGTTTCAGCATCTTCTTTTGAAAGAAGTCCGTCCTTATCTCTTTTACTTTCTACAAAGGCTTTAGCACCTTCCCAAGCTTTATTTCTGGCTTCTCTTAATTCTAAAATAGTCATTTTTATTACCTCCAATTTCTTATTAATTCCAGACGTTCTAATAAACTGTCTGATGCTATTTCATTTTTTGTTTTCTGTGATATCTTGCACTTTTCTGCCATCTTCTCAATTAATGAGTTAGTAACAGATGCACGAGAAAACGTCATGCTTACATTAGGAACTTCAAGCTCATCCTCTTCTGTGTTTCTTTGCATTATTTCATCTGCAAATCCAAGTTCAATGGCACTATTAGCGTCCATCCATGTTTCAGCATCCATAAGATGTGATAACCTTGCTCTTGATAAGCCTGTTTTAATTTCATATGCATTGATGATTGATTCCTTAACTTCATCAAGCATAGCTATGGCTTTTTGCATTTCAGCTGTATCTCCTGCTGCTATTGTTGCAGGATTGTGGATCATAATCATTGATACTGGAGATACGATTACTTTGTTTCCAGCCATTGCAATTACTGATGCTGCACTCGCTGCAATTCCATCTATTTTTACTGTTACATTACCTTTGTAATCCATCAGCATATTGTAGATTTGAGCCGCTGCAATGCAGTCACCACCTGGAGAATTAATCCATACGGTAATGTCTCCCTCACCACTATTTAATTCATCTTTAAATAATGCTGGTGTTACTTCATCATCGAACCATGACTCTTCAGCTATTGTTCCATTTAGAAACAGTATTCTTTCTTGACTTTGAGTTTCGGTTTCCTGATTTGTTATCGTTTTGTTCTTCCAATTCCAAAACTTCTTCATTTTTTTCCTCCTCTCCTTTAGGTCTATATGCTGCACCTACTTCAGTGATTGGCATCATGTTTCCATTTACCATGTATGTATTTCCACCTTCTTCATCTGGAATTAAATCTAGATTTTCAAGTTCTCTTACATCATTTGGTGACATGAATCCATTTTGTATACCAATGCTGTATCCACTCATTCTGCTTTGATAATCTCCACGAAGTAAGCCATCAACATTAAACTTAATAAAATATTTTTTCTTTTCTTCTTTAGTTAATAACGACCTTATAAGTGTTTGCTCCCATCTTGAAACCCAAGGGTCAAGCGTATATTTCACAAACTCCAATGATTGTTGCTCTATATTAGAAAAACTCGACTTTTCAAGGTCACCAACCATATGTGGTGGGACTCTGAAAATTCGAGCTATCTCATTTATTTGAAATTTACGAGTTTCTAAAAATTGAGCTTCATTTGGAGAAATAGAAATAGGAGTATATTTCATACCTTCTTCAAGTACAGCTACTTTGTGAGAATTTTGGCTACCTCCAAAAGTTTCAGTCCAACTTTCTCTTACTTTAGTAGGGTCTTTTAATGTGCCTGGATGCTCTAACACACCACTTGGTGCTGCTCCATTTGCATAAAATTTACTACCATATTCTTCTGCTGCAATTGCAAGACCTATCGCATTTTTAGCCATTGCAATCGGAGAATATCCAACCAATCCATCAAACCCTAATCCAGGAATATGTAAGACATCGGTTTCACTTAATCTCACAGTTGTTTCTTTATTAATTGGAACATCATCTGTTGTTGTTAAATATTCGTAGTAAAGTTTTCCCTTTTCATCTCTATTAACTGTCATCCTATCTGGCATAAGTGGATACAATGCTATGATTTCTCCCTTTCCATTTCTTATGATTTGTGCATAAGCATTACCCCATAATAAAAGATGAGTCATAAGTGTTTCTCTAAACACAAATGATGTCATCTCTGGATTAGGTTCATCATGCAATAAAAAATATAATGGATGTTCTATAGCTTTTTTCTTACTTCCGTTTTCATCGTATTTGTAAAAATGCAAAGGCAAACTTGCTACCGCTTCTGACAAAATTCTTACACAGCTATAAACTGCTGTCATTTGCATTGCTGAACGCTCATTTACTCTTTTACCACTTGTTGTTCCTCCCATAAAAAAGCTATAATTACTTCCTGTAGTTCTATCTTTAGGTGCATCCCTCGACCTAAATATGCCACTAAAAATTCCCATATCTAATCATCTCCTTCTATAAGAATAAAATTCCTCTGTTATCATAGACACTTTCACTTAAACTGCTACCACATCTAATTGCTCTATCAAGTGCCATAATAGTTGCAATTACTCCATCTATTTTTTCAGTAGACTTTTCTTTATCTGCTTTTATATTTCCAGCAGGGTCAGTTTTAATAAAGACATTGTCCATATTCCATCTTAAAATTGGATGACCTCCATGACGAAGTTTCTTTTCAAGTGTTAGTTTCATTAATTCTTTAGTTGGTGGACTCATGTCTTTAAATCCCTGTCCAAATGGAACAACAGTAAATCCCATGTTCTCTAAATTTTGAACCATCTGTACTGCTCCCCATCTATCGAATGCAATTTCTCGAATATTAAATTTTTCTCCTAACTTTTCTATAAACTTTTCAATATAACCGTAATGGACTACATTTCCTTCCGTTGTTTGTAAGTAACCTTGTCTTTGCCATATATCATAAGGAACATGATCCCTTTTAACTCTCAAATCAAGAGTATCTTCTGGTATCCAAAAGTAAGGTAGAACAATATATTCTTCCTCATCATCTATTGGTGGAAAGACTAAAGAAAAAGCCGTTATATCTGTTGTGGATGATAAGTCTAATCCTCCATAACATACACGACCTTCTAATTCTTCTTCTATAATTTTTCCACCACACAAATCCCATTTTTCCATAGGCATCCATCTTATTGATTGTTTTACCCATTGGTTGAGTCGCAATTGCCTGAATGCATTTTCTTCTCCTGGATTTTGTTGTGCTGATTCACAAGCAGCTCTTACTTTATCCTCGGCAACTGTTATACCAAGTGACGGATTTGCTTTTCTCCATACTTTTGGATCAGTCCAATCTTCGCTTTCATCAGCACCATAAATTACTGAATAAAATGTAGGGTCAATTTTATTTCCTTTTTCAATATCTTTTGCCTTTTGATGTATTTCATAACAAATTGAGTTAGTATCATTTCCTGCTGTTGTAATTAAGAAATACAAGGGTTGCATTCTTGCATCACCAGAACCTTGAGTCATTACATCATACAATTTCCTATTAGGTTGTGTGTGTAATTCATCAAATATAACGCCATGGGTATTGAAACCATGTTTATTAGCAACATCTGCAGATAACACTTGATAAGAACTATTTGTTGGTTTGTATATTAGTTTTTTCTGCGACTCTAATATTTTTACTCTTCTTGATAATGCAGGACAGAACTTAACCATATCTACTGCAACATCAAATACAATTTTTGCTTGGTTTCTATCTGCAGCACATCCATACACTTCAGCTCTTTCTTCTCCATCACCACAAGTTAGTAAAAGTGCTACTGCCGCTGCAAGTTCTGACTTGCCTTGTTTTTTAGGAATTTCAATATAAGCAGTATTGAATTGTCTGTATCCATTAGGTTTAAGTACACCAAAGATATCTCTGATGATTTGTTCTTGCCAGTCTATTAATTCAAAGTGCTTTCCTGCCCATGTTCCTTTTGTATGACAAAGGCTCTCAATAAAAGCAACTGCAAAGTCTGCTGCATCTTCATCATAGTAGCTTGTTTTAGCCATAAACTTTGTTGGCTTATAGTTCTTTAACTTTCTCAATTTATCATTTCCCTTCCACTCAAAAAGCACTCCATAAATGAAGTGCTTTCAAAAAATATTTATTTAGTTTTATTTTTCTTGAGTTCTATGTATTGTTTTAATGATGTGTTCTTGTTCCTTAATATCAACACCTATTGACTCAAGAGCCTCCCTTGTTCCACAATCGGGACATATTGGTGTTTTATTATCTCTTCTTGATATTGCAGGATGTCCTTGATATTCTGCTCCACATTTTGGACATTTTCTTGTCCTATTCAATTCCTTCTTCATCTTCTATCCTCCCACTTTTACTTTTATTCAGAGCATATACTAAATAATCTGGATTAAAACCAAACCTTAAATATCCTTCAAGGCAAGTTCCCAAATAATGTTGACTTGGTATTCCAAGTTCTCTATCTTCATGCATTATATAAACATAGGCTTTTCTAATTCTTATCTTTTTTGATTTAATTCCTTTGATTGGAAGATACATTTCAGTTTTGTAATAAAACTGTGGGCATCCTTCATATCTATCAAGTGCAAGTTCATCACTTTCTTTTGTTTCCCAAATTACTACTGGTACTTGTTCGCCTTTCTTTTTTTCAATGGTTAAATAAGAACCTGTCTTACTACCTTTAAATAATAATTCATAATCCTTAATAACCGATGTTCCAATAATCCTTGCTGTTGGACATCTGTATTTCATCTGTCTAACATTTAAATTACTACCGTAAGCTATATAATATCTCCTCTCCATAAGATATCCTCCTTTCTTTTTCAAGGGATTACCCTTCTACCACCTTAAGGACAGTCAATGCTGCCGATTAAAGTACCAGGAGGCTAACTCCTTGAGCTTACTCTTTTTTGTCTAAATGCTGTGTCACCTTCAAGTCTTTTTGTTAATACATCTCTTGCTGTTTTAAATTCATCTCCAATGAATCCTAATCTTAATAACCATGTTCTCATTGCATATTTTGGATTATCATTTTGTTGTCTTTTGGCTGATGCAAATTTCACATCTTTTGCCATTTGACTTAATGCTAGGCAAAATTGAATGTAGCTTTTTAATTGTCCTGCATGAAGTCCATTTTGTTTTCCTTCTGCTGGTGGATCAAATTGAAATAATCTAAATTCAATAGTTCCTTTTGTAAATGTTGCATGGAAGTTTAGCATATGGTATCTGCTATCGTTGTAATGCTGATTTCTATAATAACTAGCATTTTGTGTTTGATACCAAATGTCTGCGAATTTTGACATTGTCTTTGGTTTCTTTCTATTAAGTACTCTTAAGAACTCTGGATTAACTGTTCTGCAATATCTAGCCATTCTCATTGAATCAAGTTTTAATGCATCTGCTATCAGCAATTCATGACTTGCCATAATGTTTGCTAGGTTTCTCATTGTTTGAGGTGTGTGTCCATCTGCTCCTATGTGGATGTGAACTCCGCATCCTCTTGTCGCATCACTCTTTGCACCTGCTTTTCTTAAAAGTCTTATTAGTTCCTGTAATGTTTCAATATCGTCATACTTTAATATTGGTGTTACCAATTCACATTTTTTACTTTCTACTCCAGAAATACTTGTATCTCTTTGAAACTTCCATTCTCTTCCGTCACTTGACCAGGCAGACCATGTTAAGTATCCATTTCTATTATCTGTGTATTCATATCTGCCTGTTCCAAATAACTCGGCTGCTATCTTTGCGGCTTTCTCTCTGGTTATGTTATTCATTTCAACTTCTACTCCGATTGTTTGTTCTTTCATTTTTTCGGATTGTCTTATTGCTTTTTCACTCATCTTACTCACCTTTCTTTATATAAGATTTCCTCTTTTTGTTATGTATATATATCACTCTAAAAGGCATATATATCAAGTCATTTAGGCAAAATAAGTGTATATTTTTTTCATTATATTTTGACACATTTGTCGACATTATAAATAACATTTAAAGAGCTACCATTATCCCAGGCAACAATAATTGATGCAGTATCATCTACACCAATTACAGTTCCTAAAGTTCCAATAGGTGGTGCTTGAACATCATCCATTCTAACAAGTTTTACTCTTGTTCCTTTGGGATATTCTTTTCTTATTTTTTCAACTATTTTTTGTTTTGGAAACATCATATTGTTTACCTCCTTGCACTACATATATCACTCTAAAACACATATTTATCAAGTCATGTGTGCATAATACTCAATTCCAGATAAAACAAAGTAAACACATGGAAGTGCTACTCCATTTCCCCATAACTTATATTCAGCTGAATCAGAATATGGATTTTGTAACCATTTGATTATTTGGCTATCAGTTTTTTCTCTTTTATTCTTTCCTTCTGCTCTTGAACTTTCATTAAATATTTCTCTCCAATATTCAACCTCTTCTTTGGTTGGCTCTTTTGTTTCCAAATTAGAACACCACCAATCTGGGAAACCTTGAAGTCTTGCACATTCTTTTGGTGTAAGTCTTCTAACCTTCAATTTATCATTTACTATTGGTGGATCCATATAATCAGTTGCGATTAATGTATTAGCTAGATTTTCACTTGCTCTAATATGAAATGAACTCTTACTTGTTGAATAAACAATTGCTACTCCACCTTGATTTGAATTAGGAAAGTTCCCATTTGTATCAAGTGTTCTTGATGTTTCAGTTTCGTAGACATTATTTCTTGCATTCTTTGTCCCTTCAGATGTTAGTCTTACATCATAATTTTTTGAATGAACAACGAATGGTTGGTTATTACCACCAGTTCCATAAGTTGATAATATTGTTGGTGCTATATCCAATGGTCCTTTATATCTTAAATCTTGTGAATGGTTTTCAAATAAATCTAACTTGCTTGATTTTCTAATGCTATCCTCAATGTTTCTGGTAGAGTCTTGCCACGACCTAAAGCTCTCTTTAGAATACCCTGACAAGCCCTCTGACTCAAATAATATTTTTGAGGCACTGTTTCCTCCAAAATCTGCGACAAGGTAGATACGATTTCTTCTCTGGGGAACTCCCCAAAACTGAGCATCAAAAACTCTCCATGCGATTGAGAAATCGTCTCCCATGATTGTTCCTGCTTGTTCCCACTTTGTAGGTTTAGGAATAGACATTTCTTGATGTTTGACTTTGCAGATTTCATCAAGGACACTTTTGAAGTCATCTCCTTTGTTTGAAGAGAAGGCTCCTGTGACGTTTTCCCAAACAATATATCTTGGTTTTTCTCCATTTGTTGCACACCTCATTTCTTTTACAATTCTTATTGCCTCATAAAAAAGATTAGACCTACTTCCGTCTAATCCTGCTCTTTTACCCGCTATCGACATATCCTGGCAAGGACTACCGAATGTAATTATATCTACGGGTTCTACTTCATTTCCTTTTATTTTAGTAATATCACCATAATGCTTTACTTTAGATAATCTTTTAGTTGTTACTCTAATTGCAAATGGCTCTACCTCTGAACTCCATACAGGTTTAATCCCTGCTAACATACCACCTAATGGAAAACCACCACTTCCATCAAATAAACTTGCAAGTGTTAGTTCTTTATCCATTATTAACTTCAACCTCTTTAACTAAATCTTTGTACAGTATCTTCTCACCATTTCTAATTACATACACATTTTCACTATCGTTAGTATCTTCAACATATCTTCTTAAAATAACTGATGCATACTTTTCATCAAGTTCCATTGTGTAACAAATTCTATTCATTTGTTCACAAGCCATAAGTGTTGATCCACTACCACCAAATGTATCTATTACAATTGCATTAGCTTGAGTCGAATTGTTTATTGGATAAGCTAATAAATCAAGTGGTTTAGAAGTTGGATGATTTGAGTTCTTTTTAGGTTTATCAAAATTCCAGATAGTAGTTTGTTTTCTATCTGAATACCATGGATGTTTTCCATTTTGCATGAATCCATATAAAACAGGTTCATGTTGCCATTGATAATCAGAACGTCCAAGTACTAGACTATCTTTTACCCATATACAACAACCTGCTAAATGAAATCCTGCATCTATGAAAGCTTTTCTAAAATTTAAACCTTCAGTGTCTGCATGGAATATGTAAGCAGCTCCACCATTTTCTAAATGCTCTGCCATATTTTTAAATGATGAAAATAAAAACTCATAGAAGTCATTGTTTTTCATACTATCATTTTGAATTGTTAATCCATCTGAACTTTTGAAAGCTACATTGTAAGGTGGGTCAGTTAAGATTAAATTTGCTTTTTTATCTTCCATAAGTTTTGCTACATCTTCACTTGATGTTGCATCTCCACACATCAATTTATGCTTTCCTACAAACCACACATCCCCTCTTTCAACAAAACTTGCTTTTTCAAGGGCAGCAGTTAAATCAAATTCATCATCTTTTACTTCTTTATCATCTATTCCAAATAAGTCGGCTAGTTCTTTTTCGTCAAATCCTGTGTAACCTAAGTCATATCCTAGATTTTGTAATTCTTCCATTTCTATTTTAAGTAATTCTTCATCCCAACCTGCATCCATTGCCATACGGTTATCTGCTAAAATGTATGCTTTCTTTTGAGCATCAGTTAAGAAGTCAGCAAACACACAAGGTACTTCATTTATTCCTTCTTCTTTTGCTGCCATCAATCTTCCATGACCTGCTATTACATTAAAGTCCCTATCTATTATGATAGGATTAACAAAACCAAATTCTCGAAGTGAAGAACGAAGTTTTATAATTTGTTCTGCCGAGTGTGTTCTGGCATTATTAACATATGGCACTAATTTATCAATTGATATTAGTTGCATCTCTGTTGTTGTTTTAGACATTTTCTCCACCTCCTAATAAAGTCCCCATTCAGCGAATTTCTCAAATCCACCGACAGACTCAATATATTCTTTAGCAATCTTTACTACTTCATCATAAGGTTTACCATCTATTTCTTTATCACCAATAGCACAGCATACTTTTACTACTTCATTAGTTTCTTGAGCTTTCAAGAATGCATAAATGTTTACTGATACATCTGCCTTTGATAAGTCCTTACCATGAAGTCCTCCACCAGTTACACTATCTGCCATATCAGATCCTAACTTTCTATTTGTAGCACCTGTATCAACATCAGTGCCTCCAGTCCAATCTCCTAATGGATTAATTATTGCATCTTGATACAATTCTTTTAATTCTTCAGTTTTGCAATTGCTTTGACAAATTATTAATTTTTCTTTATCTAAAATGTACTTACCATCACTTGGATATTTTTCATAAATAAAACGAGCAATTTCTGATAACTTCTTTTGCTCGTCTGTTAAAGGTACTCCCTTAAATATTCCGTTGTCACCACATCTTATTTCTTCCTCTTGGTTTTTAGATAAGTGTATATCTTGTGGCACTAATACGACATCTTTCGACATATTTCCTGCTATTCTTGTGATGATATTTTCTATATCTTCCTTATTAAAATCTACTGATGTTTCAACAATTACATGACAAACTCCATGTCCTATTAAAACCTCAACTGCTATTTTAGGATTTTCTTGTAACTTATATCCTAAATCTACTATTGCACCTGCTATTCTATCCGCAACTTTGTCTGGGTGCTTTGGATTAACTTTTTCTATCATTATTTTCTCTCCTCTCTTGCTCTTAGCAATCTTTCCATCAAATCATTTTGTGGTGCAGCATCTTCATAAGCTGTGCTACAATTTTCTTTTACAATTTGGAATATCTCATTCCATAACCTAACCGCCTGGTTCATATAATTAATACCAATATTTATAAATGGCGATGGTATTGGTTTTTGTGTTGTTGGATGCTTTGATAAAAGTCCTAACTTGTTAGTTAGTTCTTCACATTGAATCCATCTGGCACTACACATTGAATATCTTTCTAAAAGTTGTGGTGAGATTTTTTGAGCACAACCTACTTTTTTAAGCCACTCCCAAGTTTCCTGATATATCTCTTTTGCCTGTAGTTCATTTCCATCACGTTGTTTTTCAGATAAGAAATCGTGTGGCTTTGGCATCTCGGCTCCTTCAATTTCTGGTATGTCTAATGTTTCCAAAGCTCTACCACCAGGATTACCGTTTTGTGCTTTTTCTTTTACTGCTGATTTTTTTCTTCCAGCACCAATTCTAGCACCGCCTCTACCACCAATATTGTTTGATTTTGTGGGCATTTAATCTCACCTCCCTTTAATACCCTTTTGAATTCGCCTTTTTTACACATAAGACCCCACGCCCGTTGCACTGCTCTTACTTTTTAGAGATTTGACTCCCCCTACCTATAATATTTTGGTTTAGGTTTCCATCTATCTCCTCGTTCAGCATGAATCGTTGCATGGCATGATTTACAAAGTGAAATCAAATTCTTTCTGTCATGTGTTCCACCTTCTGCAAGAGGTATTCTATGATGTACCTCTTCCATCGCTCTGTACACACCTTGTTCCAAACACTTCTCACACAAAGGGTGTTCTTTTGCATAGCTATCACGTATTCTTTTCCAAACTCGTCCATATCTTTTCTTTATTTCTGGACTTCTTTCATATTGTTCATACCTTTTGTTTTCTTGTTTCTCATGTTCTAAGCAAAACCTACCATCAGTTAAGTTGGGACATCCTGGATAAGAACATGGACGTTTTGGTTTCTTTGGCATCTTTCTAATTCCTTTCTTGCATAATAAAAGCCCTACAGGTTTCCCCATAAGGCTTACATCATTTTAATTTCTTCCATTATAATAATATCACAAGACCGTAGTCTCATACTATCACATTTACTCTCATCTTAACTTGGAACTACAATTTCTTTCAAAGCTGAACTATGCATACGATGTATGTGCTGTATTGAATAGCTCATATCAACAGATATTTGTTCCCAAGTGTTGAAACACAAGTACCTCTTTTCAAGAAGTGTTTGATATTCAATGTTAGGAACTGCTCTTATAACTTCCATTATCTCTTGCTTTAGATTTATTAGCTTTTCTATGTCTTCCTTAAGCTTGTCTTCCAAATCAATTATTTTAATAATGCAATCTTCCATTCTTGATCCACCACGATTAGGACTCTTTGGCATATCCGAAATAGTAGACGTGCATCTTGTTGCTAATTCGTTTAAGGATGCTATCTGTTGTGTCTTTGATGTTATACGTTCATCTAAATAATGAGCCTGTAACAAGTATTCTTTTGCTGTCATATTTTAAACCTCCGATTCTTTTTTTATTACCCTCGGATTGACTCTGATTTACTAAGATTTACTTTTACTGCACTAATCAACGAATCTTGAACTTTGTGTTTTCCTTCTAAAGCTTGTATTATTTGTTCATCAATAGTGCCTTTTGAAATAATATGTTCTATTACTACCGTTTTTGCTTTTTGACCTTGACGCCATAATCTTGCATTTGTTTGTTCGTACAATTCTAAAGACCAAGTAAGTCCAAACCATATAATTGTAGAACCACCATCCTGAAGATTTAAGCCATGTCCTGTTGATGCTGGATGAATAAGTGCAACTGATATTTTTCCGTTGTTCCAATCTTCAATACTTTTGTCACTATCGAGTCTTGCAAATTCAATCTTTTTACTTTTTAGATGTTTTTCAATTCTTTCAAGGTCATGTTTGAACCAATATGCAACAAGTACGGGTTTTCCATTTGCTGATTCAATTAAATCTTCTAAAGCCTCTAATTTTTTACTATGTACATCTACAAATTCTCCATTTTCATCATATATGGCTCCATTTGCCATTTGAATTAATTTGTTAGATAGTACTGCAGCGTTACTTGCCGTTATTTCTCCTCCAGGAAGTTCCAATACTAAATCATCTTTTAATTCTTGATATTTATTCCATTCTTTTTCATCTAAAGTTACAGAATAGTTGCTTTTTACTAATTCAGGCATTTCTAAATAATCAGTTGATTTCATAGAAATCGTAATATCTGATATTTGCTTATATATTTGTTCTTCTGCATTTGGTAATGGTTTATAACTGAATATTATTTGACCATTTCGCTTATCTGGTTCAAAGTAGTTATTTCTATATTCTCCAATAAATCTACCTAGCCTTTTTCCCATATCTAGCACTTTAAATTCAGCAAATAAATCCATTAATCCATTACTTGATGGAGTTCCTGTTAATCCAACCATTCTTTTTACTCTAGGTCTCACTCTCATAAAACTTCTAAATCTTTGTGAGCTGTAATTCTTGAAAGATGATAATTCGTCAATTACAACCATATCAAAATCAAATTTAGAACCCATTTTTTCAACTAGCCACTTAACATTGTCACGATTAATAATATAAATATCGGCATTGTTCCTTAAAGCAGCTATTCTTTCTTTTTCTGTTCCTACTACAATCTCATATTTTAAGTTATGTAGATGTTCCCATTTTTCTATTTCAGCTTTCCAACTAAATCTTGCAACTCTTAAAGGTGCTATTACTAGAACTTTGTGAACATCAAAACTATCAAATAATAAATCATTTATTGCAGTAAGTGTTATTGATGTTTTACCAAGTCCCATATCTAGTAGGACAGCAGACTCTTTATGAGTTTCAATAAACTCGGTTGCATATTTTTGATAATTATGTGGTTTGTATATCATCAATTACACCTCCTATATCTTTTACATTGTCTAACACATATACACTAAATCCCATTGCTTTTAACTTTTTAATTCTTACAAGCTGGAGTTTTCTTGGTTTTTCCTTTGGTGCTTTTAACTCTACAAAAGCAATCTTGCCTTTTGACATTAGTACCAATCTATCTGGAATGCCATCTAATCCTGTTGATGCAAGTTTCAAACAAATGCCACCACGCTTTTTTACTTCACTGACCAACTTCTGCTCTATATACTTTTCTCTCATCAATCTTTACTCCCATCTGCGTTTTAAAGGGTTGTGACACTCAATGACTGCCATTTCCATAACTTTTCTTATATATTGATTTTTTTACTTCTATAGAAAACTTTATATAAAGACTGTCATAGAGTGTCATTTTCTTTAATTTTCTAGAAATTCTGATTTTAATCTAAGTCCATAAATCATTCTTGCAGTACTTGTTCTCTTTCTTTGAAATCCTGCTGTTTCAAGAGCTGCATAAAAATCGGTTGTACTTCTTATGTAGTCACCAACCCTCGAACAATACTCTCTATAGGCACTATAAACATCACCAGAATTATCACTATACGAATCATCTACTTCACAACATTCATCCAAGAATTGTGAAAACCAATCGTTGCTTTCTTTGTACTTATCAATTGCATTTTCAACAACTGCAGGTTTAGTTAAGTGATATTCATTTTCTATTACTCGTTTAGAACCTTCCATTATCCACTTAAGAATTGCACCACCCGCATTCTCATATAAATAATCTGCATAATTCTTTATATCTGACGAACCTTCAATTTTAGCATTGAAAGGAATCACTATAAGTCTTCTCCATGTACCTTCATCGATTGCACCTACCTTTGGTAGATGATTTGTATAAAGTACTAAAGTATGTGTTGGTTCAAACTTAAAAGGCTCCTTATACTTTTTCTCGGCATAGATTTCATCGGTAGAACACAACTGCTTTATATTTGAAGTATTAAACCTCATACCTTCTTCAAGTTCTGCTGCAATCACAAGTCGCTTTCCTTTTATCTCTGCCATCTCTGGTTTAACATTTCTTTTGCATCCAACAGTTAAAGTGTCAGCCGACATATTTCCACTATAAGTTCCTAGTATTTTAGAAATCGTATTCCAGAACGTTGACTTACCATTTCGACCTCCTCCATAGGATATTATCAGACCTTCAAGATGTACTTTTCCAATTGCAGCAAGTCCTGCTACTTCTTGTACATAAGCAATCAAGTCCTTATCCTCACAAAAGAATGTATTAAGTGCATCATTCCATATATCTTCTCCTTCATTTGATGGATCAAGTGTTGTTTGTTTTGTAATGTAGTCTTCTGCTGAATGCTCATGCTTTTTACTGATACCAAATCTTAAATCATATGTTGCTGTTGGTGTATTTAATAAAAACTCATCGCTATCTAATCTATCTTGTTTGATTTCAAGCATAGGACTTGCCTCTTTTAATGATGCAAAAATATACTTGGAGTCTCTTCTTTTAATCGCATACTTCCTATAAGCTGTAACATCTTCATAGTCTTTGAAAACTCTAGCTTGTTCTTCATTAAATAATCCAACTGCCTTTTTAGGACCGACAGAGGATAAAATATCCCAAGCACCATTTTTAAGCATTACATCAGTTAGTTTCTTTATTCCTATTTCCGCTTCTTCAAGTTGCCTTGTTGTTAGCTCTTGTGATATTGCTTGAGCCTTAGACTTTGACTCTTCCCAGTAACTTCCGTTATAAACAAGAAAGTCTGTCGATGGAGAATACCTTAATTGGTTCTCATATTCTTTTGCTAGTACTGTTGCCTGTCCTACATCTGAATAATCCAATGGTTCTAAAAGGAAGTCTTGGTTATATTGTTCTGGGTCAACATAGCCTTCTTGATTGGATAACTTCTTATAAAACTTTTTAGCACTATTCCAAATAGAAACTAGTTCTTCATCTTCTAGTGGTGGATCACAAAGAGCAGCTTTTTCCATAAATACTTCATATGCTTTTTCGGTGTCTCCATATTTCTTTATAACTCGACCTGCGAAATGAGATAATGTGGAGTTACGACTACCTTCTTTGATTACCAAACTCTCTGGCATCTTATTCATTTCCATGTTTTCAAATTCATCAAAGTTTAAGTATTCGGTTAAGTTTATACTTCCTTGATAGATTTCAACTTCAGCCTCTTTTGTACCAAAGAAGAACCTTGCAGCATCAAGAGCATTTGTATCGAAGTATGGGAATATAGAATTTACCCTTAATTTGATGTCTTTATATTTAGTTGCATCAGTTTCATAATCAATTGGGAATAACACATGGAACTTTGGACGAGCACTTTTTCCGTTCTTTTCCTTGTTGTTTGACCTACTATAATGAATAGCAAATGAAACATCAGGAAATGCCTCTCTTATAATACTTGGTGTTATCCAATCTTCTGGATTATCAGAGTGGTCATTATCACAATCAACAGGAAGACAATCACTTCCTATGAAATTGTCACCATTACGATAGCTGTTTTTATATTCAGCACATACATAATCATGACTAATAGCCTCTTTTAAGCTACCCTCATCAGTTACCAGTTTCTTATGAGGATAACTGCAGTTACTTGGAACTCCAGTAACATCTGAATAATAAATTGTAAACATAGTTTTAACTCTCCTCCTTTAAATCGTGATTGAAATACCTAATTGGCTTTTTTCTCTTCTTCGCAACAGATATTTCTCGTTTCATTCCTTCTGTAATGACATCACCAAAAACCCACACTTCTTTACAAAGCCCTAAAAGAACATAGTTGATTTTGTGAATCGCAATGTTTCTTTCAAACAGGTCATCGTCATTTATGAATTGCGGGTATAAAAGATGTGGCGTTATTGGTATGTTTTTCTTTTCAAATGTGAATCTACTATACTCTCTAGCTTTTTGAGTATTCTCTTCTATGTTTCCTCTATATGGAGAACATACATACACAAGTGGGTAGAACTCATCAGTTAGATTGAATTTGTTTAGTAAATCTTTATAATCAAGAATCTCTCCGTCACTTGCCATTATTCTTGCCTCCTTTCTTTGGTTTTGGAGAAACACCTTCTCCTAAATAACAGTCAAAGAAAAAAGGCTATATTTTAGCCTCTCGTTTAATCTTTTTTATAAAATTCACATTCATACCCGTCAGCTCTTAAAAGTAAGCCTTTAATCCAAGGAGGGGTTTCTCCCATTTGTTCACATACCTTTTCAAGCGACATCTCTTTACTACATTCAATTATCATTTCATCATGGACGTGTCCTACTATAAAACAATAAGATAACCTTTGCATTGCATAACACAAGATGTCTCTACTAATGGCTTGTATAATGTTTTCTACAAACTTTGGACCGTAACTTTCTAATCGTTCCCACTTTTTAGTAGCACCTACACCTTCATATGTTACACTTTCTGATCCATATTGATTAATTTCAATCTTAGGTTTTACATAGGCTAGTCTTCTACCACTTGGTAATTCAATAAAGAGCATCCCACTTTTATAAATAAACTTTAATCCATGAGTTTCAGTTTTAGTTCTATTTCTAACTGCAGTTTTTATTGCTTTATCTACTGCCCACCACATTTCCACGATGTGTGGATTTGCCTCTCTCCAGGATTTAACAAGAGGTTCTAATTCCTCTTCTTGAAGTCCCATATCAATGGCTCCCATTGCTTTCAAAGCTCCAACAGAACCACCATAACCACAGGCAAGTTCTGCAATTTTTCCTTTTTGTCTTAGATGTCCATTTACTCCATGTTTTTCAACTGGCACTTTGAACATAGCAGACGCTGACTGACAATAGATGTCGCCGTTGTTTGCAAACACATCCATCCTCCACTTTTCATTTGCTAGAAAAGATAAAACTCTAGCTTCAATTGCAGAAAAGTCTGCAACAACAAACTTCATTCCTTTTCTTGGAACAAATGCTGTACGGATAAGTTGTGATAAAGTATCAGGTACATCATATAAAGTTTCAAAAGCATTATAATCACCATACTTAACTAGCTCTCTTGCTTCTTCTAAATCTCCTATATGGTTTTGTGGCAAGTTTTGTAATTGTATTATTCTTCCTGCCCATCTACCTGTTCTATTAGCACCATAGAATTGAAACATACCTCTAGCACGATTGCACACACAACCTGCATTCTTCATTGCTAGATATTTCTTTACAGAGGACTTTGATATTTGTTGCCTTAGCTCTAAAACATCAGCGATTTCTTTTGGTGCATCTTTTATCATTTCAGTTACTTGCTTTTTACCAAGTGACTCTGCCTCAAATCCATTATTATTTAACCATTCTTTCATTTGCATAACTGAATTGGGATTTTCAATGTTGGTTAAACCTTGCAATTCTTCTGTTGCTTTTTGCTTTGCTATTTCATCAAACTTTATTGCATTTTCTACAAGTTCCATATCAAGAGCAATTCCTCTATCATTTATCTCTTGATCCAAATGATACTCATCCCATAAAAACTCTGGTACTGGATAGCTTTGTATTCTTTCCTGAATTGAAACTTCAACTTCTACATCTCGCTTATTATATTTTTTAAAAAGCTCCCATTTTTCCATATCATGTTCTGGTAAGTTTCTAGTTCTACCACCGTTTGATTTTGTTGGATTACAAGGAACACAAAAGTACTTGATTAAGTCTTTACCTTCTTTTAGCTTTTGTTCTTCTAATCCTAAAACAGCACCAACTCCTGCAAGTGATAATGGAAGTCCTAAATAAGCAGACCATATCATAGAGCACCTCCAAGAACTAGGGTCTAAAAACTCATTAACTGTGTCTTCAGGGATACTATAAGATATAAAGATATCTGGATAATATCTTGATATATAGCGAGATAGACACACTCTTTCAAAGTTAGCATTATAAGCCCACTTTAAGATTTTATTATCAACGAGTGCTTTTATAATCTCCATTGGTATTTTTTCACCTACTGCTAAATCAACAACCTGTACTTCTCCATGATTTATTGAATAAGCAAATAGTAAGATTTCAAAGTTTTCTGATTCAGTATATTTGTAAACACCACACTTTGATAGGTCTACATCAGAAAAGGTTTCTATATCAATTGAAATTGTTTTAATATCATTCATCTCTTTACCTCCAATTATAATTAAAGCGGTAGCATAACTACCGCCTCTCTTATTTCATTAACTCTTTCATTCTTGCTTTATGGTATTCAGCATCTCTTTTTTCTTGTCTTTCTCTTCTCTTTTCAGCATTAACATCACAAGCTAATGAGTATAGTGCAGTTAATGACCATATTCCTAATAAGAATATAAATCCAATTATTACAATTATTGCTAAAACTGTCTCCATTCTCATTTACCTCCTATTCCAAGAAATCTTCTTCATCGCTTGTAGCAAAGTCATCTTCGGCTCTTGATTTTCCACCAAGGCTTTCGCCATCTTTAATCTTTTGAAGATTATTTAATCCACAAGCTATACCTTTATTTCCATTGGAATTGAAAGCATATAAGTTAATACTTGCTCGTCCATAAACGCCACTATATACTTCTGCTCTTTCTAATATAGGTTGACAAGCTGCATCAACAATTCCAGGTGCTTTTGGTGAGTTTGCATTTATAAAGTAACATCCTTTATAAGCCTCATCATCTGGTCTTTCTAAATCACCATCACGAAGTGGTGTTTTGATTGCTTGTAATGCTGGTACACTTTTTCCTGTACCTCTTAATTTACTCTCGCCTTCTTTATAAGCTGCTTCAATTGCTTTTTTAATTTTTTCAACTGTAACTGTATCACTTTTTGGAATTATTAGTGACACACTATATTTTGGTGTTCCTCCATTGATTGACTTTGGCTCCCACACATTGCAGTAGCTCCATCTTGTATTTACTCCTGTTATTACTTTTGTCGAATTAAAACTATTATTCATAATTATTTTCCTCTCTTTCATCTTTAAAATCATTTATTTGCATAGCTGGTCTTTTATCGCTTTCCAGTACAAGCGTTGGCTTACCTTGAGGTTTATATATTAGATTTCCTAATACCTCATTAAATTTTGTTCTTCCTAGTAGATTTGTCATTGATGTAATTCCTAGTAGTTTCTTTTCATAAGGATCGTATCCTGCATTTATAACTGCTGTTGCTACTTCGTCCTCATTTAAGTACTTACGATTAGAACGTCCTTCTACTAATTTCAAATTAGGATAGTTCTTTCCAAGTATGGCTTGATTTAAAGCATATTCTTTAATATCGGATACCCACGATACTAAATCACTTGATTTAATAAGTATTGATGATATTTCATCATCTGTTAGTTCTGCAGGTTCTTCAAAATCATACTTTGCAAGTTCCATATTGTATTCAGCTCTTTTTCTACAAGTTGCTTTTATTTTACAAAATTGACAATGGTCTCCTGCTTTGAACTCACCTTTACCTTCATAGGCAAGTTCTGCAATTGGCTTTAGTGTATTTTCTGCCCAGTTATATAACTCTGTAACATTCATACTTGAAACGCTAATGTTTTCTATTCTTGGTTGATAAATTACCATGCATACATTTTCAATGTCATATAACTTATCAAAAAGTTCTAGAGCTCCAATTGCATAACACATCATTTGTGGATTATCTTCGCTTTCGACTTCTACACCTTTTCCATATTTGAAGTCGATTATATAAAGTGTTTTGTCTGCTATAATTAAGCAATCTCCTGTTCCAAATCCCTCTGGAACAAATCTTGAAAAGTCTAGTCTTTGTTCTATTAAAACAAGTGGGTCTTTACAATAGCTCTTTGCCTCTTCTATAACTTCCATGACATAACTTGCATAATCATTAGCACATCTTTCCATTTCTTCATTATAGTAAGATAAACTATCTGTTGGATCTTGCATTTTAATTCCTAGCATTGACTTAACTTTATACTCACAAAGTGTGTGTGCATCTGTACCTTCTTTAGCATATTCAGATGTTGTATCTTCTACCTCTGCACATAGCTTTGCTGAAGGAGGACAATTGAGCCATCTTTTACTACTAGATGCTGATAATATTGCATGACTGCTCATATTAAATTCCCTCCGTTTCTTTCAACAACTCATCATACTTTGATGCGTCTAATTCAGATAATTTGTTAACTCCAAATTTAGTAAGTAACCCTTTTACTTCTTCTGTTTTACCTGCTCTAGATTTTTCTGCTAAAATTGCTCTTACTTCTTCTAAAGTTACAGATTTTTTATTTTCTTTAGGTTTTTCTGGAGAACTTGAAAAGGCTGATTCTATACTTCCTACTATGTCATTAATTGATGTTATAATGTCGCTTACTGTAGATAGTATTTCACTTAGCTTATTTGTACTTTTTCTTAGTTCTTCTAGTTCTAAAGATAAATTATTCATCTTTGCCATAGGTACTTCCTCCTTCCTTAATTTCTTTGACATCAACGGATTGGACTGATTGCCCAGGGTCTAATAAAAATACTTGTCTGTAATCTCCAAATAGAAATTTGATGATTTTCTGTGGCAAAGTTAATTGACCACCTCGAAGTATTTTTACATTGTTGCCATTCTCATCAGTTACGTTGATTGTGACCTTATGCTTTATAGCCATCCTCTTGAGCCTCCCTTCGTATTTGTAAGTCCATTGCCTTACAAGTACTAGGCAAAGAATTTTTTATCTTTTTTAACCTCTCTTGAAATTTTCTTTTATGAACTTCAAAATTTTTTCTTTGTGCTTATGAACACTTGGTATAGAAGTTCTCATAATTGCAGCTACTTCAGTAAGCGAATAACCTTCTAGGAAATGAAGCTCATATACTCTTTGTTGTTTCTCAGTCATCATTGAAACAACTTCTCTTAACCTATCTACTTCATCAGATGTATCTTCTACAGCAGTCGTATTATCTGCAAGATATATACACTTGTCCTGATTTCCTTCATCATCAAAGATTGAATCAATAGATATGTTCCATACTTCTTGATACTTCTCGCCTGGATGTTTTTCTTCCCAATCCTTAATATCTTGTTTTTCTTTTTCAGATATAGGTCTATGCCAATTCTTATGGTTGTAATAAACCTCTGAATCATCTAAAGAATGTAACTTCTTGATGAACTCCTCTGTTACTCCTTCCTCTCCTGGTTTGATTGTGATTTTAGTTCCATCATCAAAGATGTAGGTATAAGTACCTCTGTTTTCTTGTTTTGTTTTATGACTTTTCATTTAAAAGTCCTCCCTTCCTTTTGCCTGTTGTTACAGTGCAGAAGGAAAGAAAAAAAGAGTCCGTGCTTTTTTTAGTACACGAACTCCTACTGCCTAATTTAGGGTGCAATAAAGAGAGGGTACTAAAATTAAGCATTTTTACCAGTAATGGTAATAATTGCTTTTATTCGTATCCTTCTGCCCTTATTGCAAATCAGGCTTCAATAATATTTTACAGATCAAGAATTTATTTCTTCTTAATCACTACTATAATTGTAAACCGGAAAGAATAGTAATTGAAGATAGCAAAAAAACACATAACTTTTTTAAGTTCGTTATGTGTTTCATATTGTATTTTAGATATTTTTATAATATAATTTATATATTAAATA
>OGGM01000185.1_pt1 | contig 60659 bp, 55 predicted proteins | sample 1571251 | NCBI WGS metagenome assembly OGGM01 (sample SAMEA2582076, study PRJEB24529) | metagenome | biome: Human gut stool | place: China | collected 2011 | reverse complement strand
CTACATTTCAAAAACCTCTGCGCTTGGGGTGACGACCGGGACGTTATAGGTTAGCGATATACAATTCAATGTCACTGCGCTGGGTTTGATAACCAGCAGGTTATGTGGGAGTAATATATAATTCAATGTCACTACGTTTGACATGATAACAGGGATACTAGAAGTGTGGATTTGATATAGTCAGGACTGGAAGATAATGCATATGTGACATGGAATTTATGTATTGGCTATGTTGTAATATAATAATGATTTAATAAAATTATAAAAAAGCCGTGTAAATCATCAGATTAATATGCTGATGATTTACACGGCTTATATTTTTATATAGGAAAGACCTAACCCCATATGATTCCCTGCCGGTAATATTAATTGTCGGCAGTATAACTGCTTACATGTAACTTGATAGTGTAGTGATATTAAATATGCATATTAATAACCTATCGGTCGTCACCCCAAGCGCAGTGGTTTAGAAATGTATATTGCTAACCAATAACCAACCGGTTGTCACACCCGGCTCAGTGGTTTTTGAAATGTAGCAGAGGGCAGGATGTGGCTGATATATAAGATTTGTATGCATATGGGAAGAAATTAGTCGCTCTTAAGATGAGCTTTCACAATGTAGGGACGATTGTGCAGGACGCACAATCGAGCTGCAAGCGGCAGGACGCCGCATTTGCAGCGACCCGGCCGGCCTATAAGCAATACATGCTCATCTTCCAGAGCGACTTAGTTCTTCCCATCAGCGTACAAATCTTACATATCAGCCACATCCTGCCCTCATCTACACCCCGTATTTCAACAAATTACAATTTAAAACATTTTTGATTTTATATGTGCTTTGTGTTAATATGTAAACATATAATTATTATGTTTATTATAACAAACATATGTATGTATTGATTAAAAAATCCATAGATGAACAGATAGCTGATATTAAAACTCAGGTTCATTATGGAACAAGTGAATAATAAACGGAGGTTTAGCATATGAACGGTAATGAAAGAGTTAAACTCGCTAAGGTAATTGAAAAGATGCATCTGGAGAATATTACTCCGCAGATAGATGTCTCAGAGATATGGCTTCACGTACCGGAGGTCAACAGACCGGCATTACAGCTTACAGGCTTTTATGACCAGTTCGATAATGACAGAATACAGATAATCGGGAATGTAGAATATTCATATCTTAAGAGCCTTACAGAAGAGGAGCGTTTTGAAAGATATAACCAGTTGTTATCAAGCAATATTCCATGCCTTGTATTCTGCAGAAGCTTAAGACCGGAGAATAAGGTGTTAGAGCTTGCAGTAAAGCATCAGATTCCAATCTTATTATGTGATATGGCAACATCAACGTTTATGGCAGAGGTAATAAGATGGCTTAAGGTACAGCTTGCACCATGTATTGTCATACATGGAGTACTTGTTGATGTATATGGTGAGGGTGTGCTTATTACAGGTGAGAGTGGTATTGGTAAGAGTGAAGCTGCATTAGAGCTTATTAAGAGAGGTCATCGTCTTGTAACAGATGATGCGGTTGAGATTCGTAAGGTGAGTGATGAAGAGCTTATTGGTACAGCACCGGGAGTGACTAAGTATTTTATTGAGCTTCGTGGCATAGGAATTATTGATGTTAAGACATTGTTTGGTGTTGAAAGTGTTAAAGAGACACAGCAGATAGATATGGTAATACAGCTTGAAGACTGGAAGCGTGATAAGGAATATGACAGACTTGGTCTTGAAGAGGAATATACAGAATATCTGGGAAACAAGGTCGTATGTCATGCACTTCCTATAAGACCGGGAAGAAATCTTGCAGTTATTGTAGAGGCAGCAGCAGTAAACCACAGACAGAAGAAGATGGGTTATAATGCAGCCAAGGAATTATATAGGAGAGTTCAGGAGAATCTTATGAAGGGAGAGGATGATGATGAGTAATTACTGTTTTGGAATTGACATTGGTGGAACGACTGTAAAATGCGGATTATTTTCCAGTGATGGAATACTTATTGAAAAGAGTGAGATACCGACCGATAAGACGGATAACGGTGGACATATATTAGATGATATCAAGGATCATATTGATAATATAATAAAGCAGCATAATATAAGTATACAGGATATTACAGGTATTGGTATGGGTGTACCAGGAGCCGTAACAGAAGATGGTGTGGTCAATAAGTGCATCAATCTCGGCTGGGATGTATTTAATGTTGAAAAGACTATGTCGGACAAGACGGGAATGAAGGTTAAAGTTGGAAATGATGCGAATCTTGCGGCGCTCGGAGAATACTGGATGGGTGGTGCAAAGGGATACTCAAGCAGCATAATGATTACAGTGGGAACCGGCGTTGGCGGTGGTGTAATTATTGATGGAAAGCCGCTATATGGCTGTAATGGTGCAGCAGGTGAGATAGGTCATCTTCCCATAGTAGAGGGAGAAACCGAAAAATGTAACTGCGGTAAGACAGGATGTCTTGAACAGGCAGCTTCTGCTACGGGAATTGTCCGTGTTGCAAAGAGAACACTTGAAAGCATTGATGAGCCATCATCCTTAAGAAATATACATAATATAACAGCGAAGGATGTATTTGATGAAGCAAAAAATGGTGATGAGCTGGCATTGTATGTAGTTGATACAGTGTCTAAATATCTTGCTAAGGGACTTGCGTGTGCGGCATGTTTTATTGACCCGGAGTGTTTTATTATAGGTGGTGGAGTATCTAAGGCAGGAGAATTTTTTATAGACAGGATAGCAGCATTTTATAAAGAATCAGCATTTCATCCTAGCAGACAGACAAAGATTCTTCCAGCTAAGTTAGGTAACGATGCAGGAATATATGGTGCAGCTAGGCTTGTACAGCAGTAGGAAAGTGTAATCAGATTATGGGAATGAGGAGTATGTAGTAATCTGATTAATTATAAATGAGGGATAGAATAACTTTTGCTCCACATGTCATTAATATATAAGCATATGGAATTTATGTATATGAAAGGGAATTGTAAATGTTAAATAGTAATATTTTATCTGAGCTTGAGGACATACTTGGCAAAGATAATGTAAGGAAAGATGAACCAATGTATAAGCATACAACCTTCAGAATAGGTGGAGCTGCAGACTGTTTTGTAACACCAGACAGCATAGATAAGCTTAAAAAAGTTGTATTATTATTAAGGGATAATAATATTGATTATTACATTGTTGGAAATGGAAGTAATCTCCTTGTAAATGATAATGGCTATAGAGGAGTTATAATACAGTTATACAATCAGTTTAGTAAATATGAATTTCTGCATGATAGCTGCAATAGTGCCGTAGATAAACCTGACAGGGTATATGTAAAAGTACAGGCAGGTATGATGCTTTCAAAGCTTGGTAAGATATTTGCAGATAACAGCCTTACCGGTTTTGAATTTGCAACAGGGATTCCGGGAACAATAGGCGGTGCGGTTATGATGAATGCAGGTGCTTATGGTGGTGAATTTAAGGATATAATTATAAGTGCTGATGTCATGGATAGAGAGGGTAATATATTCACACTTAGCTGTGATGAACTTGAGTTAGGCTACAGAACAAGTATTATTGCAAAGAAAAATTACATAGTACTTGCTGCGCTTATTGGACTTTCAGCAGGCAATAAAGATAAGATTAATGAAAGACTTAAAGAGCTTGCCAATATGCGAAGAGAAAAACAGCCGCTTGAATATCCTAGTGCAGGCAGCACATTTAAAAGACCGAAAGGATATTTTGCCGGAAAGCTCATCTCAGATGCCGGACTTAAAGGTTTATGTGTCGGTGATGCACAGGTGTCAGAAAAACATGCCGGATTTGTTATTAATAAGGGACATGCGACAGCTAAGGATGTAATTGAACTTACAGATAAGGTCAGTGATAAGGTATATGGGTTAAATGGTGTAAGGTTAGAGCTTGAAGTAAGGAAACTGGGATTTTAATGTATTAAATTATGATAAATATAAGTTATGAATAACTGCTATTGTGATATCCGGGCTGTATTTTACGCAGTGTTGGTTGAAATAAACTACTAAGGCGTATATAAGCCTTAGTAGTTTGCATAATTAAAGTATGACAGGTTACAGAATAAATGTAACCGGTTGTTGTTATATATACAGGAAAGAAGATGTTAGTTTATGAAAATAGTGATAGTTACCGGAATGTCCGGTGCAGGTAAATCAACAGCACTCAACGTACTTGAAGATGAGGGATATTACTGCGTTGATAATATGCCTATTTCCCTTATCATTAAGTTTGCAGACCTAGCCGCAAGTCAGGAGGAGGGATATTCTGATATTGCACTTGGTATTGATATAAGAAGTGGGAATGCATTGAATGAGTTAGACGAAGTATTACAAAAACTGGAAGCAAGGCGTTATAATTATAAGATTCTATTTCTTGATTCCAGTGATGATGTACTTGTCAAAAGATATAAAGAAACCAGAAGAACACATCCGCTTGCAAAGGATGACAGGGTAGACAAGGGTATAAGCTTAGAACGTGAGCAGATGACATTCTTAAAGGAAAGAGCAGACTATATTATAGATACGAGCCAGTTATTGACAAGAGAACTAAAGCAGGAGCTTGAGAAAATATTTGTCAAAGATACAGGCTATAGTAATCTTTTTGTTACAGTATTGTCTTTTGGCTTTAAATATGGAATACCGGTCGATGCAGATATTGTATTTGACGTAAGATTCTTACCTAATCCATATTATATTGATGATTTAAAGTCTCTTACAGGCAATGATAAGGCTATTCAGGATTATGTTATGGGCTTTGATGAGACTAAGGAATTTTTAAATAAAGTGGAAGACCTTATTAAGTTTTTACTTCCTAATTATGTAAAAGAGGGTAAAAACAGTCTTGTTATTGCAATAGGCTGTACAGGCGGAAAGCACCGTTCTGTTACACTTGCCAATGCCATTGCCGATGCCATACAGCAGACAGAATATGGTTGTAAGGTAGAGCACAGGGATATTGAGAAAGATTCAAGACGTAAAAGATAAAAACATAATATTACAGGGCAGGTAGTTATGTCATTTTCATTGGAAATAAAAGAAGAATTAGAAACCAGAATTGATACGGCGAAGCATTGTCAGATAGCAGAATTTGCAGCAATTATGGCATTTTGCGGGAAGGTAAGAAGAAGGGCCGGAGGACTTATGGGACTTGAGCTTACGACGGAAAATGAGGTTGTAAGACGTAAGGTGGTTGAGCTTGCAATTAAGGCATTTTCTGCATCGGAAGAGTCATTTGAAGTTGAATATGAAGGAAAGAATAACAGAATTATCAATATATTTATTAATGATGAGAAGCTGATAGCTAAGATTCTTATGGCAATAAAATGGTGTGATGATAATTTTACAGTGGTTGAGCCGGTATTTGTCAATCATAGAATAATACAGAAGGAATGTTGCAAAAGGGCATTTATAAGAGGCGCATTTCTTGCAGCAGGTTCAATAAGTGACCCGAATAAATCGTATCATTATGAGATTGTATGTGAGTATGAAGAGGATGCAGTCCAGATGCAGGAACTTCTTAAGTTCTTTAATCTGGATGCCAAGATTATACAAAGAAAGAGAAATTATGTAACTTATATTAAGGAGGGTAATAATATAACAGATGTCCTTAATATAATGGGAGCATTTGTTTCGCAGATGAAGCTATATAATGTAATGATTCTTAAGGGCATGAGAAATGATGTCAACCGTAAAGTCAATTGTGAAACAGCTAATCTTAATAAGACGATTGAGGCGGCAGTCAAGCAGATAAGGGACATTGAATATGTAAGAGATACTGTAGGACTTGAAAGCTTAAGTGACGGTCTTAGGGAAGTGGCTGAAATAAGGCTTAAGAATCCTGATATGAAGCTTAAGGATATAGGAGAACTTCTTAATCCGCCGGTTGGAAAGTCAGGAGTTAATCACAGATTAAGAAAGATAAGTGAGCTTGCACAGAAGTTAAGGATAGAGGGAGTATAAAAGAAATCAGAACGGCTATTTGTTTCTGAGCAGAACAAATAACCCATATCGCAGAGCCAAATCTAATATTTGGCTCGCGATTCCTCATGCATTAAAAAGGCCTGCGAAATGAGGATTAGAGTGAAAAACCACTCTGCATTAGAAAATGTCAGTATATATATTAATATTAACCTTTTTTTAGCTGCTGTTTTGCAGTTATCTTTATAAGCAGCTTCCTTGGTGCGAACTTTCCGGCAAGGACGGCTGCTTTCATTGTAAATGTCGGTACTATTGTGAGTGTACCTTTGAATAATTCGGACAGTGCATACCTAGCACAATATGAAGCTGATATTCCTGACAGCGCGAATGTAACACCTGCTACATTATTAAAATTAGTATCTACAGGTCCGGGACATAACATGCTTATATGCACATTGCTTCCGGCTTCTTTTAATTCCTCATATATTGAACTTGTAAGACTGGTTACATATGCTTTGGTTGCATAATATGTTGCCATATATGGTCCACCGTCAAGCAGACCGGCAGAGGATGCGACATTAAGAATGTATCCACGGTCTTTCTTTTTAAAATCTTTAAGAATTTCCTTTGTTAAAATATGAAGTGCTTTAATATTAACATTAATCATATCAAGTTCTTTATTAAGGTCAGTATTATCAAATGAACCCCAGTCACCAAAGCCTGCATTATTAATAAAAAGTGTAAGGTTTTTAGTCTTAAGATATTCTGCGAGCTTAATACAGTTATTTTCATCTGATAAATCACAGCTTATAATCTTACATCTGCAAGGAAGTGTTCCTGCAAGTTTTTTTAAAGCTTTAGTATTTCTTGATACAAGGATAAGTTCGTATCCCATTCTGCTTAATCTTTTGGCAAATTCCATACCGATACCGGAACTTGCACCTGTAATACATGCTATTGCCATAGTCATTTCCTTTCTGTATACATGTGAATTAATAAACGTAATTTTAAAATATTATGATAAGTATAACTTTAAATATCACAAATGTAAATTGGTCATATAAATAAGGTTGTTGTATTTTGTAGCTTAATAACATTTTACAGATACATAGTAATGTAAATTATGCCTTTTTATATGTAAATTGTACCCATTGGAAAATATTAGCGGATAAATATGTTAAGTTTAGGTAAAAGAAAGTTTATTCATCTACTGAAAGATATGATAGATGTTCTTTTGGTGGTTAATGCAAGCTTATAAAAATATTATATAAACAATATGCATAATAGATAATGATAAAAGTTTATCTATTATGCATATTAGAAAGAGGAATGTATGAAAAAAATTTTTCTGTGTTTAGGTGTGATTTCTTTTTCGTTTTTAATTTGTGCATGTAATAATAAAGATAATGATATTGTTGTTGAGGAGCTTGAAAAGCCGAGTGGTATTATTAATGAAAGTGAAGAAGAAAATATTGAAACTACGAATGGATTTAAAAATGTAAAATTTGGTGAATTTGATTTGTATGTTCCGTATATAAAGCAGAGTCAGAAAATTGGAGGCGTAGTATATTTAGATGATGATATAGAAGACAATCAATTTTCTTATTTAGATTTTTATGCGAAGTATAATAAACCTGATGGATGTAATATTGCTACATTAAGGGCTAATTCAATGAGTTATTATCATATAGGAACTCCGCCATTCCAAGAAAAACAAGAAGAGTATAATCAAACAGAACATGTTAGTGAAGCTTTTACGACATATATGGACGAGGCGGATAAAAAAATAGATAATACTAAACCATATAATAAATATTATGATACATATGATGTTCAGGGAATATCTTTTTGCTTATATGAAGATTTTTATGAAACTTATCCCCAAATTACATGTAGTATTTATGGAATAAATTCAGATGTTTTAAAAAAATATTTAGGAGATGAAAATAAATATTCTGCATACGATTATGAAGAGATGAAAAATGAGCTTAAGCAAAGTGATTATAGTGAATGTGATATAATTTGTAATAAAAAAATTGAAAAATCAGGTGTTTATTATATTGATTATAATGAGATCAATAATAAAGATGATTATAAGCAGTTTCTTATTAAAGTTGAATTTAGTGAGTATATTGATAATTATTCTTATGATATATGTGGAATGTATAAATATAATATAGAAGATTTTGAAAAATTCAGAATATGGAAGTCTTATAATAAAGATTGGATACTTGGAGAATAGTGTGAATAATCAGATTGATATACTGATTATTCACAAGTTCATAAATGAACTGGCTATTTGTTTCTGAGCAGAATAAATAGCCGTGATGGCAGAAGAAAAATCGTCTTTGCGAATTTTCTTCGCCTCTTTGCAACAAAGTTGCTTAGAAATGGGGATTAGTATGAAACTGATTAATAAATTAAAAATCACATATAAAATGATAGAAAAAAGATGGTTTGTTACTATACTGATATTTTTAATATGTTTATTATCATTCTATTTATCAGATAAAGTTTTTTTTAATTACTATAAAACATATAATAACATATTTCATGAAAAAAATGCATATTCTATCAATCCTTATAATATCAACAAAATTACATTTTCAGCAAAAAGCGGCTATGAAGAAGGTATTAAAATAGGTGAAATTATTAGTAAAATTCCAGAAATAGAGTTTAGCGGAAAAATATCAAATAGTTCTGTCTTATCAGTTGATAGTAAAGAGACTATTGATACTATAGTGTGTGATAATAATCTTAGCAGTATATGTAATATAGGCATTTCAGAAGAATTAAAACAACAAATAAATGATAATAGCTCTGAATTTGAATATGTTTTATTGGGTGATAGTTTTAAGGGTGAGTATAGTATAAATGATATGTTTAAATGTTTAGGGAAAAATGGAGATGTAGAATGTGTGGTTGCAGGATTTTTAGATTCTGATGCACAGTTCTTAATTAGTGAAACTAACAATATAAAATATTATAATCTTAAGCAGTGTGGGTTAATTTTAACTAAAAGATATGATGAGTTATTTTCTTTTGATGAAATGACGTCATTTGTGACACCTATATATTATGTTTGTGATTCAAAAGTAAGAAATGATGTGGAAAATAAAATTATTCATATGATGCAAAAAGAAGGTATTAATGCGGCAATCACCAATGAGGGTGAAAAGTTGGAAGATAGAATTTCTGAAATTAATATTTCTTCTGATAAAGAATTTATGGCAGCGTTGCTATTGTTTTTAATATCTATTTTATCCATATCTACAGTTAATATAGTTGAATGTATAATTAATAAAAAAGATTATGCATTATTAATTATCTGTGGATGTAAATATAATGATATCTATTCTTTAATAATAATAAAAAATCTTGTAATTACAATTATTTCTGTGATATTTGCATATCTTTATAGCCAATTTATAATATTTGGTAGTTTAATACCCAATATGCATAAATTTACAATAGCTTATAATTATTATTATGCAAGGATGGCTCATTGTATTGAAGTTCCACTAATATTATTTTTTGAATTGTTATTTATGATAGCGGTATCTTGTTTAATTCCAATAATATTAATTAGAAGGGCAAAAATAATTGATATGATGAAGAACTGAGAGGACAACATTATGGGGAAAAAAATATTTAGAAGTGTTTTTAGATATAAACTTACTGCTATCTTTTTCATTTTAGGTCAATTACTGGTTTATTTTACAATTTTTGGAGCTCTTAATATATATAATAAGGCATTTCAAAAAGAAGAAGACAGAGTCAGATTTCAGTATTCTAACAGAATATCATTGGAAATAACGGATAATAGTAAAAAAGATGTAATAACTAATTGTTCGGAAGGGGTAGCAGACGGAAATGTTATATTAGCTGGAAAAACAAATGTTTTTTTTGAAGAAAAAAAATCTTCAAACAGGATAGAAATAATCCTAAAGCAAAACGAAGATATTAATTATGAATTAGTTGAAGGACGATTACCAGGTTCAAGGTATGATGATATTGATAAAAAGATAGTTGCGTTGGGGAGATATCAATATAAATATGCTTATGAGGAGGACGGAAAAAAATATGTTACATTTGATGGTGAAAAATATGAAGTGGTAGGAGTTATTGGAAATAAAGATTCTGATTATCTTGATTATAAAATAGTTTTTTATATAGGTTCAATTGGAGATAATATGTTAAAAAATATACGTGAACAGTATGCGTATACAATTGAAATTGGTAGTAATAGCAAGGATATAAATAATAGCTATAAAATAATATATAAAAATATTATGAAAGAAAGCAGATATGCACTTATAGAGAGTAAAAGTGAAAAAGGAGAGGGTGCAAGTACAATTAATTCGACGTTATATAAAGAAAAATTTTCTGTAAATATTTTGGTTTATATTTTTTGTTTATTAAATTGTATGTTAATATCTGAATTTTTAATTATACAGAGGAAAAAGGAAATTGCAATTAGAAGTACATATGGTTTTAGCAATATCAGGATATTGATGAAAATAACAGGAGATGTATCTGTTTTATGCTTGGCATCTTTTGTAGTATTTATAGTTATATATATGATTCTTAAAATAGTAAAACATAATTTTTTAACGATTTCATTTAATAAATTAACTTTTATTACAGTTCTTTTGATTAATGTTATTTCTATTGTATTAACAATTGTTTATCCGGCATTTATTGTATCTAAAATTCAGCCTGCCGTTGCATTAAAAGATATAGAATAGAGGAGGGTGGATATGATTAAACTGGAAAATATTTCAAAAATATATGATATAAAAGTAGATAATAAAAAAGCACTTGATAACGTTTCCCTTACAATAGATAATGGAGAATTTGTTGCCATTATTGGACCATCAGGAAGTGGAAAGAGTACACTGCTTAATATTCTTGGCTGCATGGATACAGCTACAGAAGGAAATTATATAGTGGATGATATTAAAGTATCGGAATTAAATAAATCTGATATGCATGATTTTAGAAAGAAAAACATAGGATTTGTATTTCAGCATTTTGCATTAATGGATTATTATACAGCATATGAAAATATTGAGCTTCCATTACTTGCTGACAATATAAAAAGGTCTCAAAGAAAGAAACTTGTTAATCAACAGCTTATTCAGTTAGGAATTATAGATGAGAAAAATAAATTACCGGGGAAAATGTCAGGAGGACAACAACAAAGAGTTGCTATAGCAAGAGCACTTGTTACTAATGTAAATATAATACTTGCCGATGAGCCTACAGGAGCGCTTGATCAAAGGACAGGTGAGGAAGTGTTTGAAATTTTAAAAAAAATTAATGAGCAGGGGAAGACAATAATAATTGTAACACATGATATGAAAATAGCTGAAAAAACAAATAGAATAATTACGATTGTAGATGGAAAAATATTATCAGATAGTAAAAATAATAATGGTCGGGAATAAAAATGAAAATTAATAGATTTATTGAAAATAATACATATATTGATGAAAACGAAAAATCAATAGTAAGATTTGGTGTGAGTATGATGATATCCAATATAGTAACATTAATAGTAGCTATTGTAATAGCCATGGTTCTTAGGATGTTACCAGAGGGTATATTATTATTGGTTTCAATTATAGTGTTGAGACAATATGCTGGAGGTTATCATGCCAATAGTCAAAGATTATGTGCGTTTATATCATGTATAATATATATTGTAGGTTTAATTATTATTAGGAGTAATACGATATATAATATTATTCAGTTAATAGTATGTTTGGTAGCAACAATAATAATTTTTTTTCTGTCGCCGGTAGATAATATTAATAATGAATTGTCTGATTCAGAAAAGAAATATCTAAAGAATAAGGTGAGAATATTATTAAGCATTGAAGTTGTTATCTTTGTTATGCTGTTAATTAATGGAGCTGAGTACTGGAGTGAAATAATTGCTGTTGCAATTATGATTGTTGCAGGGTTAGTTTTAATTGGTTTTATAAAGAATAGAATTAGGGGATAAAAAATGGTTTATCAAATAGGTATATGTGACGATGAAATATCAACATGTTCAAAGCTTGAGAAAATCTTAATTGATTATTTTAAAATGGCAGGGTTAGATGTTCAAATAAATATATGGTATCGTGCTGAGGATTTTATTAGGGATGTTCCACAAAAAATAAAAGTTGATTTGTTGTTTTTAGATATAGAAATGCCAGGTAAAAATGGTGTTCATGTTGGCGAATATATACGCAACGATATAAAAGATGAAGCTATGCATATTATATATATTTCATCGAAAACCAATTATGCAATGGAATTATTTAAAGTTCATCCGTATGATTTTATAGTAAAGCCTATCGATGAGAAAAAGGTAGTTAATAATGTTTCAAAACTATTAGAACTGGATGAACATGATAACAGATATTTTACTTATGAATATAATAGAATAAAAAATAGGATTCATTATGGAGATATTGTATATTTTGAAAGTGACAGAAAGCATATAAAAATAATATGCAGCGATGGAACACAAAAAGAATATGTTGGAAAAATGAAAGAACTTATAGAAAGGCTGCCGTTTAGCTTTGCTTTAGTTGCACAATCATTTATAATAAACTTACGACATATTAAAATGTGTAAAAAAGATGTCTGTGAAATGGATAATGGACATGTTATTAATATTGGACGAAAATATAAAGATGCATTTAGCATAAAAATGATAGAGTATAACAAGTGTGTAGGGGGGTAATGCATGATACCGCTTGAAGATATTATTGTTTCTGGTGTTACAGAGTTAATAAGAATATTTGTTATTTTGCAATATTTCAAAATTTTTTTAGAGATGTATTCTGTAAAGATAAACATTCTAAACTGCATTATTACATATTTTATGACATTAATATGTTATCTGGTATTTCATAATGTATTGATTAATTTAATAGTTACAATTATCGGAATAATATTTTTATCTATGGGGTTTGATGGGGAATTTAGAAAGAAAATTTTATTAAGTGTAATGGTTTATGGAATTATGTTTGTAATAGATATGCTGGCTTCATTCTTATTATATGAAGCCCCAGATTCTAATAATTATGAAATTATCAGTTCTTTCATTTCTGTTTTGTTTTTTTATATAATAGTAATTGGACTAAAAAATATTTTTAAAGAAAAGGGTAAGGTTGATTTATCAGGACAATGGTATTTATTGTTATTTTCAGCTATTCTAAGTATCGCTACACTGTATGTGGTCTATAAGAATATGGCAGTTTCAAGAATTGCTGTAATAACTATAAGTGTTATTGTGTTGATTTTTAATATTATGCTATATATTTTTTATATGTCCATGTTAGATCGTTTTTTATATGAGAGAGAAAATCTTGAATTAAAACAACAGATGAATATATATGAACAGCAGATAAGAAGTGACATCAATAATAATAGACAAATACAAATGATAAGGCATGATATGAAACATCATATCAGGGAGATAAATGACTTACTTATAAAGAAGGATATAGAGAAGGCAAAAGAATATTTACATCAGATAAATAATGAAATTATAGAAGCTCAGAATATTTATAATACTGGTCATGAAGCTTTTGATGGTATTTTAAATTTCTACGCCGAAAAATTCATGCGTAAATCACTTCAATTAGATGTGTCAATTGTTATACCTGAAAGTCTTGATATGAATATGTATGATGTAAATGTTATCTTAGGAAATCTGCTTGATAATGCGTTAGAGAATGCAAAAAGTAATTCAAAAGTCAATTTAGACATTAAATATAATGTGGGAATGTTACAGATATCAATGTCTAATTTATATGATGGCAATGTAAAGAGACTTGATGGACATATTGTAAGCAAAAAAGGTGATAATCATGGATATGGACTAGAAAATATAAAGCGGATTGTAAGTAAATATGAAGGTTCATTGGTCATAGATGGGAGAAATGAACGATTTGAAACGGATATTATTCTGTATATAGATGGAGACCGCCAGAGTATTTAAAATGAAGATATTAAGAATGTATAATTATTCATTTTTTTGACATTAATAAAAATTTATAATATAATATTGTCTCATAAGCTGATATTTTATTACAGTATATGTAAGCATTATGTATATTTATGATTTATGAAGAATCTTATGGCATATTTATTTTTATTATATTAGATACTGCTGTTTATAAAAGACTATTTTTTATAGTTAAATATCATGCATATTAATTAAAGAAATATTTAAGAAGGCAGAAGAGGGAAAATAATGATATCATTACTATCAAAGGAACAGATGAAGTTCATATTCGACAATTATATGATAAAAGACTTTCCTGAAAGTGAGTTAAAGCCATGGAAGAAAATAGAGAATGGACTTTTACAGGACAGTTACTTTGCATATGGAATGTTTGAGGATATTGTAATACATGGTGAAAGCAGCAATATCAAAGGTAATGGCTGTGTTGACGGACTTAAGGCATATGCATTTTTTATAAAAAGTAATAAGTTTAATACATATCTTCTTGATTATTTTGCAGTTCTGTCAGGTAAAAGACAGTCAGGCATAGGTTCTGCATATCTGCAGGAGTTAAAAAATATTGCAGTTAAGGATAACAAAGAACTGATATTAGAAGTTGAAAATCCTTATTATGAAAGTGACCCGCAAAAAAAAGAAAATATGTTAAAAAGAATACAGTTTTATAAAAAGAATCATATAAATGTAAGTAATGTAAGCTGTAATTTTATGAGTAATGAATACAGGATACTTTATGCCTCTGATAAAGGTAATGATGAACAGATAAGAGAGCTGACAGAGAATGTATACAGGGATTTCTTTGGAGATAAGCTGGTAGACAACGAAGTTATTTTCCATGATTAATATTTTCAGGAATTATAAAGATAATATAGTTGGCAGCTTCTGCCCCGGACATCATAATAATAAAAAAGTGTTTATGATTATGATATTCTGGTATATTTAATTTTAAATATACGGATATGGTGGCTTAAATAAGAGGTTTATATAATATGGTTATAGAAAATACAACAGTATTTAAAAAGGAATACATAAAGCGCATTATGTGGGCGAATAACTCAGATGATAATAAATATAAAAGATTTAAGCTTATATATAATACATTCGGACTTGTAGCCGGAATGATGTTTATAAGATATTTTATATTTGATGCAATGGGAAATGTACAGACTTCTAAGCCACTTATGTATATATACGCAATAGTAGCGGCTGTATGTTTATATATTGGAATGTATGGCATGGATAGGAATAATCTTAAAAGCTATAATAAGCTGTATGCTAATATGGACAACGTTAAGTTCATATATAACATAGATAATACAGGAATAACTGTAGCCGATGATGACGGCGACAGCGAACTGTTTGAATGGGAGAGGGTTGTAAAGCTTAAGCAGGATATAGATAATTTCTATTTTTTTGTTGGCAGTGAGGAATGTCTTGTCGTCAATAAAAATGGAATCTCAAAAGGTAGTATAAGGGAGCTTTATGATTTATCGCAGGAATGTCTTGCAAAAGTAAATTTAAAACTAGGAGGAAATGAGGATGAATAATCAGCAGATGATGGAACTAACTACAGTAGAGACAGGAGCATTTGAAGAACTGGTTAAGGAATGTACAAGGTCAGGTTCGATAGACCAGAATCTCTATACCGAATATGATGTAAAGAGAGGTCTTCGTGACAGTAACGGTAATGGTGTCCTTACAGGTCTTACCGAGATATCAGATGTATGCGGAAGCAAGAGCGTTAATGGTAGAAAGATTCCTATGGATGGAGAATTATATTATCAGGGATATAATGTGGCTGATATTATAAAAGATTCCTCAAGAGCCAGATATAAGTTTGAAGAGGTAACATATCTGTTACTTTTTGGTTCACTTCCGGATGATAATCAGTTTGAAAGATTTTTACATATATTATCTGATTTACAGGAATTATCAGGAGCATTTATACGAGATGTTATTATGAAGGCTACAAGTGATAATCTTATGAATTCACTTATGAAGAGTATCTTAAGCCTGTATTCGTATGATGAGAAGCCTGATGATATATCAGTTCCTAATGTATTAAGACAGTCATTACAGCTTATTGGCAAGATGCCGCTTATAGCTGTTTATGCATATCAGGCATACAGACATTTTAAATTAGACGGAACTCTTATGATTAAGAATCCTAAGAAAGAATATTCTACAGCAGAAAATATTCTGTATATGTTAAGGGATGATGGACATTTTACGGAATTAGAGGCTAAGGTACTTGATATATGCCTTGTTCTTCATGCAGAGCATGGCGGTGGTAATAACTCTACATTTACAACACATGTTGTTACATCATCAGGAACAGATACATATTCAGCAATCGCAGCTTCAATAGCATCACTTAAAGGACCTAAGCATGGTGGTGCTAACTTAAAGGTACAGAATATGTTTGCAGATATCAAGGAACATTGCAAGGACTGGACAAATGTAGATGAGATATGTGCATATCTTAATAAGATTCTTGATAAGGAAGCCTTTGACGGACTTGGACTTATCTATGGTATGGGGCATGCCGTATATACTAATTCCGACCCTAGAGCAGTTATTTTAAAGGAATTTGCAAGAAAGCTTTCAGAAGAAAAGGGAATGCAGAAGGAATTTGCATTATATGAGACAGTTGAGCATGAAGCCGGTGACCTTATTATGAAGAAGAGACAGATGTTTAAGCCTGTATGTGCCAATGTTGATTTCTATAGTGGATTTGTATATACAATGCTTGGTATACCGGAAGAATTATTTACACCTATGTTTGCCATGGCAAGAATTTCAGGCTGGTGTTCACACAGACTTGAAGAGCTTGTCAATGCCGGTAAGATTATCCGTCCGGCTTACAAATATGTAGGACATCACAGACCATACTGTAACATGAAGGACAGGAATGAGGGAAGACAGCCACGATGATTAATAAGAGAAAAGTTATTATTTTTAAAGGAATAATAGATTCTCTTGATGCATTTGCTAAGGAGCTGGGCGCAGGCTTTGAAAAAGAGGGCTGCGACGTGCTTCTTGTGGATGTTAATGATCTACACTATTTTCAGGATGATTTGTTTAATAGAATAGATGAATATGCAGCCTGTGAGGATACCATTGTTATATTTTTTAACAGCATCGGTATGCTCATGGACGGCATTGATGGCGGGAATTATTGGAATAGAAGCGGTGTTATATGCTTTGATATTCTGGCAGACCCGCCATTTTTTTATCATAGTGCAATAGAATCTGATATAAAAAATGTAACCTTTATATGTGTGGATGAGGAGCAGTCAGATTATATTAACAGATATTATGGTAAGGAATCTGATTATTATAAGAGAAATGGGCGTGTAAGAATGAGTCTGTATATGCCGCTTGCCGGAGTTGTATCTGACACATATATGGAAAGAGATTTACAGAATAACAGGAATAAAGATGATGTTGATAGAGGGATATCATATGATTTTGACATAACAGCAATAGAAGCATTTAATAATAGGAAGTATGATGTGATATTTACAGGCAGTATAAGAGATTATGAGGATATAGATACACAGATTTATAATCTGGATGATACATTACAGGATATGTGGGATATCGTACTGGGATATATATGTGAGGATACATCACTTACGATTGAGCGTGCAATAAGAAAGTGTATGTCAGATTATTCACTTCGGCTTACGGATGAGCATGTACACCAGATTATATTGTTGTTTAAAAAGATGGATAGCGTGATAAGAGCAATGCACAGACAGCGTGTAATAACAGCTATAGCTGATGGAGGGATTAAGATAGATGTATTTGGTGATGGATGGGATTTTTTAAAAAATAAGCTTATACATCCGGAAAATCTGTGTATACATGAATGTGTTTCATATGAGGAATCGGTTAATATTGCGGCACAGGCTAAGATATCCGTAAATGTAATGCCATGGTTTAAGACAGGTTTCCATGACAGGATAGCAACAGCGATGCTTAATGGATGTGTAAGTGTGACGGACTCAAGCAGTTATATTGATGATAATTATACGGATGGAGAAAATATTGTTATATATAAGCTTGATAATCTGTCAGAGCTTGCAGGAAATATAAGAACACTGCTTGAAAATAAAGATAACATAACATACAAGCTTGCAATGGCTGGAAAGAAAAAGGCGGTGCAGGCAGACACATGGCATGAACGGGCAAAGTGGTTTCTTAGTTATTGTTCACAGATTACATATGAACAGTAAAGTTTCTTATGTAATAGAAATTTATTGCCGTGTTTGTGTGAATCGCAGCAGACCGATTCTTATAATATTTATATAATTTGGATTTTTATTAATTTTTTCTGCATATTTTTAAGTTAATTAAATAATTTTAAATATAACATAATAATATAAAGTAAATGTTAATAATGCTTTATATTATTAATGCATTTATCTAAAAGTCACTAATAATATAAATAAAAATCAAAAAAGTACTTAACATTTTGAATATTTAGCGTATAATGATTTTGGTTATAAAACCAGTAATAAAATATGGAAAATATATAGAGGTAATGAGGATTATTATGTCACAGTATGAGGTAAAAACAATTAACCACCCGCTTGATTGTACAGTAGAGGTACCGGGGTCAAAAAGTATTACTAACAGAGCTCTTCTTATGGCGGCACTTGCAAAGGGAAAGAGTGTATTAAATGGAGTATTATTCAGTAATGATTCAAGATATTTTCTTACAAGTCTTATATCACTCGGATATATAATAGAAGTTAATGAAGTTGAAAATTATGTTGCAATTAATGGACATGGTGCAGACATTCCTAAAAAGAATGCCACTATAGACGTAGGAAGTGCCGGAACAGCGGCAAGATTCTTAACTGCCATGCTTGCATTATCAGACGGAGAATATGTAATCAATGCTTCGGAACAGATGAAGAAAAGACCGATGCTTCCGCTTTTTGAGGCACTTACAGCTATGGGAGCCGAGTTCACATTTATTGAAAAAAACGGACATCTTCCTGTTAAGGTTAAAGGGGCAGCATTTAATGGTGCTGTGCCAGCTTCAGAAGTTGACATTGATATAAGTGAGAGTACACAGTTCCTTAGTGCGCTTCTTATGGTTGCACCTATGCTTGAAAATGGGCTTAAAATTAATATTACAAGTAAAAAGACAGAAGGCTCATATATTAAGATTACAACTAAGATGATGCATCAGTTCGGCTGTGATACTCTCCATGAGGGAAGTGTATATGAGATACCGGCTGGTCAGACATATATGGCAGAAACTTATCTGATTGAGCCGGATGTATCAGCAGCATGTTATTTCTATGCGGCAGCAGCCCTTACAGGTGGTCATGTCCTTGTTAAAAATGTCCATTCAACTTCTATGCAGGGTGATATGAAGTTTCTTGATGTGCTTAAGCAGATGGGCTGTGTTATAAGAGAAGAACGTGAGGGAATATATGTCACAGGACCGGAAAATGGACAGTATAGCGGCGTAGATGTTGATATGAATGATTTTTCTGACCAGACAATGACACTTGCGGCAATTGCACCTTTTGCAAATACACCTACATATATTAAGAATATAGGACATATTCGTCTTCAGGAATCAGACAGAATCCATGCCATTGTAACTGAGCTTACAAGAGTTGGAATTAATGTGGAAGAAGAGCGTGATGCGATAAGGATACATCCGGGAACTCCACATGGAGCAGTTATACAGACATATGACGATCATCGAATGGCTATGGCATTTGCACTTATTGGACTTAAGTGTGAGGGTATTGTGATAGATAACTGTGAGTGCTGCGGCAAGACATTTGAGAATTATTTCAGTGTGCTTGATAGTCTGCATTAATTTGTGGCTTGTTGACAGATGTTTTTATAATTATGTATCCAATAGGATATAATGAGCGGCTTTTACCTCAATGGTTTGGGGATAGCCGCTTTTATAGTTAATTATAATTTGGGGAGATGATTTAATATGTTATATATTATGAGGCATGGAAAAACTGAATGGAATTCGTTACATAAATTACAGGGGCGAACAGATATTCCTTTGAATGATGAGGGCAGGTTAATGGCTTTAAATGCATGTACAGTCTTATGGCTCAATCGGGTTGCCCGTTTCTTTTTTTATGTTTATTATATCGTACAAATACATTTTCTTATCCAACGAAAGCTTATCTAAGAGGTTTATAAGTACTCACAATATATTTCCAAATTTACAATACAATCCACACCATGTTCCTCTACATTTCAAAAACCACTATGTTGGGGTGGCTGATGGGAGGTTGTTGGCTTGAAGTGATAAAATGAAAGTTATTATATATGTGGGAAATATTTTAACCAGTTATCTAAAGAACAACCTTCAATACTACATATAATTACATTATTCCACCTCTCAAATAGAGATTTGCCATTAAATATTGGTGCATGCACTAATTCTTTTGCACTTTATAAAATTTTGTGATGCAAAGACTTTTCAAAAATCCATCAAACTCAAGTATTTACACTACGAAAATGACAATGTTATAATAAAATAATAATAAGTGTTACTGATGACATAAGGATTGGCTGCTGCTTACAGGGTATCAGTGGTTACTGTTCTTACGCACACAAATACCGTGCTGTTTAGGTGTGTAAGAATATAATTCGGGAGTGAACAGTAACGTTGATTTTGAACAGTATCGTAGGAATCGTGAATAGAGGGGGAAAGATACATGTACAGAGTAGGGCTTTGTGATGATGATGTGTTATTTATGAAGCGTATTATACCTGTTGTAGAGGAATGTTTTAGAGCTGTCTGTAATGAAGATATAGAATATTTTTTCTATAAAGATGATAAAAGCGTTATTGATGGTTTTGGGAAGGACAGACCGGATATTTTATTTATGGATATAGAGTTAGGTGAAGTCTGTGGTTTTGATGTGATAAAAAGAATTGCAGAAAAAAATTCTGATGTGGCAGTTGTTTACATGTCTAATTATTCATCTTATGTAACTAAGTCTTTTGTATGCAGACCATTGGGTTTTATAAGAAAGTCAGATTTTGAAAATGATTTCAGGCTGGTAATGTATGAGATTAAAGATTATCTGGATAAAAAGTATAAGACATTAAGTCTGTATGATGGAGTAAATGAGATTACTATGCCTTTATATGCAATATCAGTCATTGAAATTTATGATCATAAAATGGTAATTACATTTGATAAACGTAAAATAGCTATAAGAGAGAGTCTTAGTAATGTAGAAGAAATATTAATACAAAATAATTTCGTCAAGGTAAACCGTTCAACAATAATTAATTTAAAATTTGTCAAAGAGATTAATGAAGACAGTATAAAATTAGAATCCGGAGATACATATACAATAAGCAGAAGAAAAATAAAAGAAGTTACCAGAAGCTGGATATTGGCACAGATTTAAGTATTGCAAAGATTATAAAGACCAGAATCAGTTTTAAATAGTAAAAAAGGCGGATTATTATATGGAATTTATTATTAATATTATTCAGAGTATCATAATTGTAAGCTTTATAGTCAGTCAGTTAGGGAGTAGAGCCGGAATAAACGAAAAAGTAATAAGAGTTATCTTTACAATGCTACTTTGTGTATACCTTAACATACAATCGTATATTACTGATTTTGAGGGTTATGGGGTATTTATTTCTTTATTAGTATTAGGAATAATGATATTTATATTTTGTGGTGGAAGCTGGATTGAAAAGCTGATATGTGATGTATTAATGATAGCATTTGCAGTGATAGCAGCGGTTATTGCCGGAGGAATAGTCGGATTGATATATAATATGGCATACATAGAGCTGACATCAGCAGATATGTTAATAAAAAGTATTTTAATGCTTTTAGCACAGGTAATATTATTTTATATTTTGTATTTATTTAAGTATTATATAAAAATATTTTTAGGAGTGTATAACAAAAAATTAAATATACTGATATTATTAATTCCTATTATTTCTATTCTTATAATCATATTATTGGTATATCATCAGGTTATTGACAAGACTGCTATTATAATCGAACTGATTATTATATTTAATATTTTTATAATAAATATTATTGTTTTTATAATATTAAAGTATATCAATATCCAGTATGAGGAGTTGTTAAGAAAAGAGCTGGCATTTAAGGGATTTGAACAGCAAAGAACAGATATAGAAGCTATTAATTATAAATATAATTGGTTAAAAAAGAAAAATCATGAAGTAAAACATGTTATGCAGCTAATGGAATATTATATAGAAAATAATCAATATGAGAAAATAAAGCAGATAATTAATATAAAAGATTTAGAAAAAAATATCAGAGATGATGAGGCAGTATATGTAGGGAATCCAATTATTAATTATATTTTGAATAGAAATATTAATATCTGTAATAAGAATAATATTGATATTAAATGTAATGTTATGGGAACTGTTGATGGCATTGCTGATATAGATTTATATATACTGATAAGTAATCTGATTGATAATTCAGTAGAAGCGGTAAAGAAGATAAAAGAAGCGCTTATTAGTATATTAATATACAGTAACGAAAGATATATATATATTGAAATAGGTAATTCAACAGACAATAATGTAATGAAAAATAATCCGAAAATGAAGACGACAAAAGATAATAAGTTGCTTCATGGTTATGGAATAGAGAATATAAGAGATATTATAAATAAGTATCATGGAGAAATTGAATATAAAAATCAGACAGATACATATATAGTATGTAAGGTGATTTTGCTGAAAAATATAGAAACTCAAGAAAATTAACCATTCACGTCATATATTGACCATTCACGTCAAATGTATTTACATTACAACATGCATATGTATAATTAAAGACAAGTAGTATAAGTATTGGAGTTAATAAAGTTATAGATATATTTACTATGTATCCGGATGCATGTTTATATATAAATATATTGTAGATTGAGGAGGTAATATAATGAGAAGAAGCATAAAAAGGACAATTGTATTAACAGTTTTATCATTTAGTGTTGTATGTGCAGTTCCAGCATTAGCAAAATCTGCTAATATGGATGATGGCTATGCTTATAATAATGCAAGCTATAGCGGAGGGTTAAGAAGATGTAGTGCTGGTACTATAAATAATAGAGATAATGAATATGCATCACTATATGTTTGTACAACATATCAAGATGGAACACAGTCAGATTATTGGTCAGGAATTGTTGAGGATTCAGCAGTTGTTAATTTTGGTTGGGAAAGTACAGAAGATTATAGCAGCATACATAGATTGTATACAAATAGATATTCATATGAGAGAGATTCAGTATCATTATCTGATGGTTAATATAATTATCATAAATGATTAAGTAAATAGGACAATATATTATAATTAGTATATTGTCCTATTAAATATGATGTATATATAATTGAAAGACATTAACATTAATGTGTATGTGATATCAGATGAGTTACAGATGAATGGAGGGGTGTTATGAAAAAACAGATGGTGTGTATTTTGGCAATAATGACTGTTATGCTGGCGGCTTGTGGAGCTAATGAACATGTATCAGATGAAACAAAAGCAGATATTAAGCTTGATAAGGTTGATAACGTGACTGATGCATCTGCCAATGAAAATACCACAAGAGACTATGGTGACAAAAAGGTTGAAGATGGGTTCTGGGTGCAGAAGAATACTACAGGAAAAGATGAATATTATAGATATATTCCTATGATGTCTGCAAAGCTTGCTGGAATATATGACTGGGAAGACAGTGAATCCAATAAATCAATGGATACATATGCAGCCAGAAACTGCCCGGATGGAACTAAGACGGCGAAGCTTAACGGCTGGGTAACAACAATGGGATATTATTCTAATCCACAATTAGGATACAATTCCAATCCTGATGATGAGACTGTTCAAAAAAATGAGCTGGTTAATTATGTAGAATCATTTGCCCTGGTAGCAGATAATAATAAGAAAAATGTTCTTCAAAGCTATGATGTAGGCTGTATTACATTTGCATTGTATAAGGACCTGTATGAGAGTTTTCCTGAGATTAATATGAAGCTGTATGGTATCACAGAGACTTCTATTAAAGAAGCGGTAACAGATATATCTGAATGTGAATTATCAGAGTATTCTGCATATATTAAGAGTTGTGCGGATAGAGATTTTTCGGATTGTGAGCTGCTTGCCAGTAAGACTATAGCAGACAGCGGTATATATTATATTGATTATAGACATCTGTCAGAAACAGGTAATTATAGTCAGTATATTATTGTATTAGAGTTTCCACAGGAATCGGGATATGCTTATTATATGAACGGAAGACTTTGTTATAATATTGACAATGATGGTGAATATAATAGCTGGAAACAACAGCATATTAATCAGTTTATAGCGGAGTAGCTGCCTATGAAGATACGATATTTAGTAAGTCTGGTATTTCAATCGTTATCCAACAAGAAGCTTGTGGTTATAATTCTGCTTGCAATGAACACGATTTCCCTGTATATGACAGACGTTATTGCAACAGATTATATATCCCAGAGACATTATATAGAATCAATAACTTCAATGTTTGGCACACATCCGCAAAAAGTAAACTATGTCGAATATCTGAATCTTATGAATCCGGAGTATACGAAGGAAAAGGGAGAAGAACTGATTGAATACATTCGTAACCATGAAAATGTTACAGCGTGTGGAAGATTTTGTAATTCAAAGGCACAGGATATATTAAATGGTGATAGTGTTAATGCACTTATAGTAGAATATGACATAACAGATATAGGTAATCTTGGAATCAAAAAGCAGGATGTTAATATATCCGGTCAGTTAAATCAGGTATATATAGGTTATAATTATAAAGATGATTTTAATATTGGTGACGAATTTGATTTTTATCGTGATAGTGATGACTGCCGTTGTGTGGTTGCAGGATATTTAAAAAAATCTGCATCGTGGCCATTAAAGGGGAATCTTTTTAATGCGGTATCTAATCTGGATTCATATACGTTGGAAGATAAGATAGTTGTTATTACAAAACATTATGAAGCATTTGATAATTCCGGAGGAATGCCGGATGTATCATATTTTATTGTTGATGATGACAGTAGGACTGCACAGACACAGACAGATATTATCAAAAAGTCTGCACAGAATAATCTTGGTGTCAGGGTTGTAAATGAGGAAAGAAGTATAGAACAGAAGGTACAGGATACAGCTCTTACACAAAATAAATCATTTATGGCAGCAATATTATTGTTTTTTCTTGCACTTATATCAATGTCAGCAGCATCAATAGTATTTTGTCTGATAAGAAAACGGCAGCATGGTATTATGCTTGTATGTGGAATAAGTAAAAATGAACTCATAAGAATGGATTTTCTGGAAAATATTATAATTACATTACTTCCGGCTGTTGTCGTGTGGTTAATCAGGCAGAGGGAAATATTTGGAAGATTAATTTTACATATAAAGGATATGGATATGCTTATATATCCATATTGGTATGCACACTGTATATGTCTGCCGTTTTTGTTTGCGGCGGTAGTAATATTTATATCCTTTATATCGGGAGTTATTCCGGCGGTAATTATAAACAATATGAGTGTAGCAGATGTTATAAAGCGTTAATATTCACACACAGACTCAACATCAGCTGTCAGGCGGTGATATGTGCAATTGTATTTTATGTGTGAGTGTGTTATATCAGTGAGATTTCCTATTAACAATCATATAAATGTAAAAATTTTCAGAGGGGGGATTGCGTGATAAGAAAAATATTTAGATATAAGCTGGTATCCATATACTTTATCCTGAGCCAGTTAATAGTGCTGACAGCGGTTTTCGGAGTGCTGCAGATATATAATAAAGCATATGCAAAGGAACAGGACAGGCTTAATGCTATTGCAGATAACAGAATACAGTTAGATATTACTACCACTAAGCCGGGAAGTATATTCAATGTGTCAGGTAATGCTATTTGGCAGGGAAATATAATTGTTCAAGGTAATATTGCAACTGAATTTGCAGAAGCCGGTAGTAAGAGCAGATGTGAAGTGCTGCTTACAATTAATGAACAGCTTCCATATCCTATGATATCAGGGCATATACCAGGGGCTGATATAAATGATATAGGAGAGAATGTTGTTGCATTAGGACGTGAGAAATATAAATATGCTTATGAAAAGGATGGTAATAAGTATGTAACCCTTGATGGTGAGCAATACAGGGTATCCGGGGTTATAGGAAGTGACAATTCTGATTACTGGGATTACAGCGTGGTATTTAATATTAACTGTATGGCACATAATACCTTAAATAACATAGGTAAAAATGAACAGTATGTTGTAGAAATATATAGTAATTCCTGCAATGTTACTGATTCGTATAAAACATTTTCGCAAAATATACTTAAAGAAGACAGTATGTGTAACATAGTGGCTTATCAGAAGGAAAATACCGGAGAAAGCACGATTAATACGACATTAAGCAGGAAAAATATAAAAACAAATATAATGGTATATATATTCTGCCTGTTAAATTGTATTATCATTTCCATGTTTTTACTGATACAGCAAAAAAAGGAACTGGCAATAAAGAAAATATTTGGCTACAGTAATATAAGAATACTTGCCGGTATGGCGTTACAGATAGTTGCTTTAATGCTTGTGGCATTAGTATTATTTATAATTCTGTATAGTGGATATCAGTTATATATTTATAAGACAACAGGCATGGTAATGAGGTTTAATATGACATCGGTTATAGCAATATCAGTATTGTTTCTGATAACACTTCTGATAACAATGATATATCCGATAGTAGGAGTTTGTATAGATACTAATAATGCAGGATAAATTTACATTTATTTACATTTCAAGGGATATCGTAACTTTATAAAACACTCACACACCAATTAAAGTACAATTATCAGCATTTGTATGTCCTTGTCGTACATAAATGTACGCCCCTGACATACAAATACTGACAATTGTCCGTTAAATGGTGTATTTCGTCGTTTTATAAAGTTATGATATCCATACGATAATATATCAAGATGAAATATGCGAAAACTCAAGTATAGTACACATAGATAACGGAGGGGTATATATGATAAGATTAGAAAATATCAGTAAAATATATGATGCAAAAATAGATACAACTAAAGCTTTAGATAATGTATCACTTCAGATTAATGATGGGGAGCTGGTTGCAATTATGGGCCCATCGGGAAGCGGGAAAAGTACATTGCTTAATATAATTGGCTGTATGGACACAGCTACAGAAGGTAAATATTATGTCGATGATGTTGAAGTATCTTTGTTAAAAAAATCACAGCGTGATAGCTTCAGAAAAAAGAATATAGGATTTGTCTTCCAGCATTTTGCATTGATGGATTATTATACGGCATATGAAAATATAGAACTTCCTCTGATTGCCAATAACGTCAGGAAAAGTGAGCGTAAAAAAATAGTACAGCAGCAGTTAGAGCATCTTGGTATAACATCCCAAAGGAATAAACTGCCTAAAAAGATGTCAGGCGGACAGCAGCAGAGAGTTGCAATTGCAAGAGCATTGGTTACGAATGTTGATATAATTCTTGCAGATGAGCCGACAGGGGCATTAGACCAGAAGACAGGGCAGGAAGTATTAGCACTTTTAAAAGAAATAAATAGTACCGGGAAAACAGTGATAATAGTTACTCACGATGAAAAAATTGCTGCTGACTGTAACAGAGTAATTATGATTCAGGATGGAAGAATACGGGATGATAAGAAAATAGTTTCGTAAAAATAAAAGCGGATGAATTTGTGTTTTTGTACAAATTCCAGGATAAAAAGGTAATCCTGCAAATTTAGGTACACTTATTTTAGTTCCGTATATGCTGGAGAAGAGAAAAAAAGCTATTTAAAAATATCAGAAAATAATGTTACAGTATATGAGGCATTGGATATTGCAAAGAAACATATATTACAAGTTATGAAGACTCCAAGTGATAATTCAATGTGGAAAGGTAACGTTGAAATTGTAGAAAAGAAAATTTTATTTGATAATGAATATGAAATATCTGGATATTATGATAATAATTACTGTTTAATATCTGGTGGAGATTTATCTTATTTTATTACGGATGACTTTTATGGTAATGATAATTGTGCTCCTACAGCAGCAACAAATTTATGCTATTATTATGCCGTGACACATGGTTATTGGGAATTAGAGTTGGATTCATGGGATGGAACATATAATGAATTTTATAAAGTAATGGATACTAATGAATATAGGCCGGAAACCTATGATAGTTGTATTGCATATGGATATGATGTTGTATTTGGGGTTGCAGGTATCAGGTGTGATACTAATATGCATTATGGAACGGATGAAGGACAGAAATTAGTTAATGATTTAAATAATGGTAGACCATGCCATTTAATTATGCATAATCATAGAACATATGGAGAACATTCAGTACTGGCAATTGGTTATGTGGATTTTACATATGATTCAATATATAACGATCCAAGCAGTACGTATATAAGAATTGCAGATGGTTGGTCATCTACAGCAGACAGATATGTATGGGGATCTTGTTATGGAACATGGAATTATGTAAGTGTTATTGTTTATTAAAATAGCCTGCAAATGTTTAATTGGCTGATACATCTAACAATGATGAACTGATATATGGTATGTTCTGTAATTCTGATAGCATATGTTAATAGCTGGTAACAAAGTTAATTATGTATACATTTCTGGACAGGTTCTCATGAATCCGGATTCGTGTCTAATGTGTTAGAAGTTAAATATTGTATACATTAGATATTAATTGAAATTTATTGTGAGGTAAATATGAAAAAGAGAATAATAATTATTATTTCAATGTTTATAATGTTATGCAGTTTAACAGCATGTAATGAAAAAAGTAAGTCACTTAATGAGATAATAGGAAATATTGATATTGTAAGTATAGATATTATCAATGGAAAGAATGGCAATATTGTTACATATACGGATGGTAATGTTATAACTGAGATAAAGGAATATATGCAGCAGGTAAAATGTATAAAGAATAATCCAGAGGCTGCAACCGGATGGGAATATCGTTTCCAGATAAGGTCATCAGATGGTAATATGACTGATATTACATTTGCAGGAAGTAACAGTTCTATTGATAATGAAAAATATAATATGGAATATCAGAATTTACAGGAATTTGTAAAAGGTTTGAAATGATAAAGGAAGTTGTAAAAAATAAAGGAAGCCTCTTTTCAATCAATGTCATTAATAGGCAATTGCGAAACTCGCTAAGCTCGTTCACAATCTTGATTGAAAACGAGGATTAATTTGTGTTATTGTACAAATTCCAGGATAAAAAGGTAATCCTGCAAATTTAGGTACACTTTAATAAGCTTAAGGCATTTATAAAGCCGGTAAGTTCTAAGCTATAAAAGATTTTAAGCTTCTTATATGCTGTCGCTGGTTTATTTTATCAGCAACAACAATGGCTAATAACTGCCAAAGAGAGTTGTTTTTGTGGTATCATATATATTTCTCCTTTCGGGGCGTGGTTTATGGTTACTGAACAACTCCATTATATCACAAACCGGGAGGAGATTTTTGATTTTAGTCAAAAACATATCATGTAAATAACACATGTATTTCTAAGATTATATATTATCATGGTGGTGCGCTATAACTATATTTTAGCACAAAATAATATAATACATGTGAAATACCGGCTTACAAATAAAATAGCAGAAATAAAAAATATTATGTCACATTTCCTACAGTTAATCTGTTATATATTATAGTGTAATGATTAAAATCTGTTTACGTTTATATCTAAAAATACTAAGTGAAAAATTTAATCAAAAAGTATAAATTGAATTTTAAAAATAAAATTGGTGTCCAGCAAATTTTGGATAATACACTATAATTATAAAACATGGGAGACAATAATGGATAATAAAGGAAATGTAAGAAAGTATATAATAATATTTATATGTATAATATGTGTTGAAATATATGTAGTTGCAAAATGGATATTTCCTAATAATAATGGAGCGGATGATGTTACGGCAGGTGTACAAAAGACAGTCAGCAATGAAGCTGTAAAAGACAAAGAAGATGGTCAGGAAACTGCGGCTAAAGAAGAGTGTATTATAAACTCAGTTAAATATATATTCAATTCGTATAAAATCACAAAGACCTCTGATATTGATATAGAGACGGATGAGGATTATAGCATTGTAAGTATAGATATGGAACTTATAAATATGTCAAAGTCAGATGTAAGCATACCTTGTGAAAGCATATATATAAATATAATTGATAATGATTCAAGGGTACTTAAGACTAAGTCAAGATTAATAAGTGATGATGGTGAACAGGTGACACAGGATAATATAGAGCTGCTTTCCGCACAGACAAGACATATAAAGTTATATTATGTCATTAATGATAAATATGTTGAACAAAAGGCATTAGAGAGTGGATTAAGCAAGCTTTCATTAGTGGTTAATCCCGATAATGCAAGAGTGAACGCCCCATTTATTTCAGGTATGGGAACATCCATTGATGGAAAATCATATTACTATATTTACAAAGTAATCTGGCATGAATCATATTAATAACTATATACAAATTTAATAAATATTTTATGAGTTTATCTTGACAGACATTGTATAATAAATGTTAGAGCAAAATAACGGAGTAATGTTAGTGTCTGTATACGACGGTGGCATTAGCACTTCGTAATCAGAATAACCCGTAAAGAGAAAGGTGGATATTTAAAATGACAAAAGTAGATATTATATCTGGTTTCTTAGGTGCAGGCAAGACTACACTTATTAGTAAATTATTAAAAGAAGCATTAAATGGCGAACAGGTAGTACTTATAGAGAATGAATTTGGTGAAATCGGAATTGACGGAGGATTCTTAAAGGATTCAGGCGTTGAGATAAGAGAGATGAATTCAGGCTGTATCTGCTGTTCATTAGTAGGTGATTTTGGTACATCTTTAAAGGAAGTTGTAGACAAGTATCATCCTGACAGAATAATTATCGAGCCATCAGGTGTAGGTAAGTTATCAGATGTAATCAAGGCAGTAAAGGACCTTCATATAGAAAATGAGATTAAGTTAAACAGTGCATCAACAGTAGCAGATGCTTCTAAGTGCAAAGTTTATATGAAAAACTTCGGTGAATTTTTCAATAACCAGATTGAACATGCCGGAACTATTATATTAAGCAGAACACAGAATATCAGTGAAGAGAAGTTAAATAAGGCAATTGAGCTTATAAGACAGCTTAATCCTAATGCACATATCATTACTACACCTTGGGATGATATTGAAGGTACACAGATTCTTGGCGCTATGGAAAATGTCACTAATCTTGAGCTTGAGATGCTTGCAGAAGCAGCAGAAAAGGCTCATGCAGAACATGAACATCATCACCATGACGGAGAGTGCTGCGGACATGACCACGATGAGCATGAACATCACCACCATGATGGAGAGTGCTGCGGACATGACCACGATGAGCATGAGCATCACCACCATGACGGAGAGTGCTGTGGACATGACCATGATCACGAGCATGACCATCATCATCACGATGGAGAGTGTGGCTGTGGACATCACCATGAAGGACATCATCATGCAGATGAGGTATTTACAAGCTGGGGAACAGAGACACCTAATAAGTATGATAAAGCAACGCTTGATGATATTCTTGATACACTTGCTAACTCAGATGAATTTGGCAGGATATTAAGAGCTAAGGGTATGCTTCCAACACAGGAGGGTACATGGATGTACTTCGACCTTGTACCGGGTGAATACGAGATTCGTGAAGGAAAGCCTGATTTTACAGGAAGAATCTGTGTAATCGGAGCAGAGCTTAAAGAAGATGAATTAAAGAAGCTTTTTAATGTATAAATAATAATCAACAGAAAGGATATAATATAAGTATATGGCACAGGAAGAACAATACCAGATACCTGTATTCTTAATAAATGGACAGCTTGACAGCGGTAAGACAAGCTTTATTTCAGATACAATAGAGATGGGACAATTTGAGGAAGCCAAGAATAAGCTTCTTATCGTATGCGAAGAAGGCGAAGAAGAATACGATGAAAAGATGTTAAAGGATAACGGTGTATCAATGGTTGTCCTTGAAAAAGAAGAATTTACAGAGGCAAAGCTTAAGGAATTAGATAAGCAGTATGACCCATGGGTAGTTATAGTTGAATATAACGGAATGTGGGATCCTGCATTAATATTTGATACAGCGAAGCCATTTGGCTGGGAAATATATCAGTCAATTACAATTATCGATGCGATGACTTTCTCTAACCAGTGGGCTAATATGAAGTCAATTATGGCTGAGATGGTTAAAAATGTTGATATGGTTGTATTTAACAGATGCAAATCAAGCATGGAGCTTGGAAGCTACAGAAGAAGCATGAAAGCACTTAATTCAGCAGTACAGATTGTATTTGAAGATGAAAAGGGCGACATGATGTCAATTGCAGAGCAGCTTCCATATGATATTAATGCAGATGTAATCGAAGTTGATGACTGTGATTATGGAATCTGGTACATGGATGTCAATGAAAGACCTGAGGTGTATAATGGCAAGACCGTTAAGTTTAAGGGCCAGGTACTTAAGAATAAGTACTTTAAGGACAAGAATTTCGTTGCCGGAAGAAAGGTGATGACATGTTGTGCAGAGGATATTTCATTTATCGGTTATATTAATTATTACGATAACATATCGTCACTTGAGAATAAAGAGTGGGTTATGGTAACAGCAAAGATTAAATATGAATTCCAGATGGCATACAAGAAGAAAGGACCGGTTCTTTATTCAAGCAAAGTAGAGCCTGCCGAAGCTCCACAGGATGAATTTGTATATTTCTAAATGTATAATATCATAGTTGGGGGTGACCCCAATATTATATAATCTGTACATTTACAGTACAGATATTAAAATAGGACGGTAACACTACGAAATGTATACAGAATATAGATATTATATGGTAATTAATTCTATATGCAATATAACATTTCGTTAGTGTAACCGTCTTTTTTGTCAGTTTATAGCGGTTTAGTTATAAAGAAGTGTGGATTAATCAGTATTATTGTAATACAATTAAAAAGAACAGCACCTGATTCTTTTTATAAAAAGTAATAAAGATTGAGCTGATAAATGAAGAAATGATATAACCACAAAGATATTATAGTAGAAAGCAGGTAAGATTATGATACAGGATATTATGCCTAAAAAGTTATATAACCAATATAGGAATTTTACGCCAAAGGATAATGATATAATTCTTTTCTTTGAAGGTTCAAGCGTATTGGGAAAGTATGATGGTGATGAAATAGTATATCCCGACTATGAATTATTTACAAGCTGTGTATGTAGGGCAGGTGAATCATTAATATTCAAGCAGGATGGCAAAGACGGTAAAAAGGATAATACAGATATCGGAATTGATTTAAAAAATGTTACGGATGCCAGAAAGCTTGTAAGTAAGATATGTGGACAGGATAAAACAGAGCAGTTTACTTTTAGATATCTGTTATCAGTTGATAATGAAAGATATTTTCTTGCAGTAAGAAATGATGAGATACAGCATGGAGAATTTTCCGGTGAAATGTCTGATTCTAAAATACATAGTGAATACAAAAGTTTTATAGAAGGCTTTGAGTTTATAGGAGTTAATTCATTCAGACGTGCAATACCTAAATACAGGGCATTTGCAGTAATAACAGCATATCATCTGTATGGCTGGTACAGGGATAATAAGTTATGTGGCAGGTGCGGAAAAGCAATGATGCATGATGATAAGGAAAGAATGATGAAGTGTCCGGTATGTAATAATATGGTATTTCCAAAGATTAGCCCGGCAGTAATCATAGGAGTAACTGATGGTGACAGAATACTTTTTACCAAGTATGCGCAGAGGACATATACTAATTATGCACTTGTTGCAGGATTTGCAGAGATAGGAGAGACACTTGAAGAGACGGTTATAAGAGAAGTAAAAGAAGAGACAGGATTAGATGTAACTAATGTAAGATATTACAAGAGCCAGCCGTGGGCATTAAGCGGAAGTCTGTTAGCCGGCTTTTACTGTGACCTTAAAGGAAGTGATAAGATAAAGCTGCAGGAGGAAGAACTGTCGGTGGCTGAGTGGGTGAAGGCTGAGGATATCCATGAAAAAGCGGATGGAATAAGCCTTACAAAAGAAATGATGCTTAAATTTAAAGAGGAGCATATGTCATCGTTAATTCGGTAAATACAATCCGCATCTGCTTTAGCACTATTTTCAAATAATCAGAAAAATATCATCAGATGTAAATATCCGCATATATTAATATAAAATAAGGCTACATATGCAGGTACAGATATGCTTAATTATTTATGGGCAATTATGATTATTACCGGAGTAATCTATGGAATATTATCAGGGAATATAACGCAGGTGGCAGATGGAGCTATAGACAGTTCAAAGGAAGCTGTAACACTGTGTATTACAATGCTTGGTGTGATGTCACTATGGACCGGGCTTATGCAGATAGCATCCAAATCAGGTTTGATTAAAAAATGTGAAAGGCTGATATCACCTGTAATGAGATGGATGTTTCCTGATGTTTCCATGGAGCATAAAGCTATGGAATATATGACTACCAATGTGATTGCCAATATATTCGGACTTGGCTGGGCGGCTACTCCGGCGGGAATTAAGGCAATGGAGGAGCTTGCAAAGCTTAATGATATGAGAAAAGAAGCGGATGATGCAATGTGTGCATTTCTTGTAATCAATATATCCTCATTACAGCTTATACCGGTTAATATAATTGCATACAGAAGCCAGTATGGTAGTGTGAATCCGACAGCGGTTGTCCTTCCGGGACTGATAGCGACCATTATAAGTACTGTGGCAGGAATAATTTATTGCAAATTAAAATATACAAAAAATAAGTAAATTAATCATATATTGCATTGTGAAAAAATATACCAATATTGTAAATTAATTATATATGTAATAGGGGAATACTTAAATGAATATCATTGTTCTTATATCTGCACTTATAATACCTCTGATTATATTTTTTATTGTTGTATATGGAATAATTCATCATACTGATGTATATGATGAGTTTATTGCCGGAGCGGCTGATGGAATGAAAACGGTTGTCGGTATAGCGCCCACACTTGTGGGACTTATGGCAGCAGTAGGAATACTAAGAGCATCAGGCTTTCTGGATTTTTTAGCCGGTCTGTTATCATCATTTACAGACAGGGTAGGATTTCCGTCACAGCTTGTACCGCTTACAATTGTAAGGATGTTCAGCTCATCGGCAGCCACCGGACTCGCGCTTGATATTTTTAAAGAGTATGGAACGGATTCATATATAGGGATGGCAGCTTCAATACTTATGAGCTGTACAGAAACGATATTCTATACCATGTCAGTATATTTTATGGCTGCAAAGGTAAAAAAAACGCGGTGGACGCTGCCGGGAGCATTGATAGCAACTCTGGCAGGCATCACCGCAAGTATATTTCTGGCACATCTATATGCCGGATAACTAAAAATATAAATTAAAAATATCTTTAATAAATTGTATTATATGATATAGTTTTAATGTTATAACCAATATTTGAAAGTGAATTTATTTCCATTCTTTAAAGCTTATGTTAAGGTCAACATTTCCTGAAATACCATCAATTACGCCACTGTCTGTATACTGCCACATTGATATTTCATATGGAAAATAAGGTTCATCGCTATAATATGCAAACCATTTTTCATAATTTTCAAGGCGTTCAAGTTCAACATTTCCAATAAATGATGAGAGATTACTATATATCATAGGAGTATAACCGGCTTCTTTTATACGGTCACAGAATGTTATTATAACATCAGTAAGCTGTGCAGGAGTAAGATGCATCTGACGGTATGTATCATCAAATATTTCTTCTATATCAATAGCAATAGGACCGTTTATCTGATATGGCTTAACCATATTGATTACATAATCGGCTTCCTCTCTTGCCTCTGTTGTATTGATTGCCTGTGAAAAGAAATAAGCACCGATTTTAATATTATTTTTGATAGCTTCCGCAGCATTAGTATTAAAGGAAGTATCCTCTGTAAGAATACCTTCACCATAGCTTCTATAACCGCATCTTAACATTGCATAATCAACGCCGGCACTTTTAACCTTAGCAAAGTCAATAGAATTTTGATACCTTGATACGTCAATTACCTTGTGTGAAACTACTTTTCCATCTTCTGAATAGGTAATCTGGTTATTGGCATCCTTAGTAAATGTTCCATTTGAAAATGTATTCTTCTTAAGGGAATGGTTGATATCTGCAAATATATAAGTTCCCCCGGATACATATACCATCTTATCAGGGTCAATATCACGAAGGATAGAAGTCATGGATTCTCCCTGACCTAAGCGGGTTTCAATCTTGTTAATAGTATCTTTTGAGGCATTCTGTCTTACAGCTGCAAGCTTTTCGCTGGTGTAAAAATGTCTGTCCTTTAGAATGAACAGGCATGCAGCAATGCCAATAATGGTTGTGATGGCAAATATGACGCTTAATATGCCGGTCACGTTTAATCTGCTCTTGCGTTTTTCCATGATAATCTCCATTCCATAAATATTTTAGAAAATGTATACAGTGTTTATTTAAAATATATAAACACCAATAATATTAATACTTTAATTTTTATTATATCATAGCATAATATACAAATGCAAAAAAATGTGAAATTTCATCAGACAACCTATACAAAGTGTAAAATATATTGCACTTTGGGATAAAAATGTTAAAATATCAAATGCAAAGGTTCTAAGTTATGCTTTTTTGGCGTAACTATACAATACAGCCGGCTGATTTGTGCCGCAGGTATCACAAATCAGCATTTATTGCAGCGCCAGATCAGACATTTGGTCTGCGATTTCTCTGGTATTAAAAATGCCTGCGGAATGGAGATAGTGTGAAAAATAAGCTCGATAGCTTATTTTATCACACGGCTATTTGTGCCGCAGGCGTCACAAAGTAGCCCTTATCGCAGAGCCAAATCTGACATTTGGCTCGCGATTCCTCCGGCATTAGAAATGCCTGCGGAATGGAGATTAATATGAGAAAATATTTAGCAGAATTTTTAGGTACGTTCATACTTACGTTCACAGCGTGTGGAGCGGCATCATTTACAGGGGGATATCCCGGTTATCTTGGTGTGGTAGGAATAGCACTTATATTTGGACTTGTTGTGACAGCAATGTGTTATTCAATAGGAAATATTTCAGGATGTCATATCAATCCTGCTGTATCACTTGCTATGCTTATATCAGGGAGAATGAATATAATTGATTTTATGGGATATGTAGTAGCACAGATGTTAGGCGGTGTCGCAGCAGGCTTTGCCATGCTTGGAATATCAGTCTCTTTAAGTTCTGACACCATCGACCAGTATAAGACCTATGGTTATGATCTTGTCGGGCTTGGAACTAATGGATACGGTTCACAGTCAGCCTTTTTAAAGATAAATACATGGGGTGCATTTCTTGTAGAACTTATATTGACATTTATATTTGTAATTACAGTACTTGGAGTTACAGCAAAGAAGGAGTATAAAAATATTGCAGGCGTAGTAATAGGAATGTCACTTGCGGCAGTTCATTTATTTGGAATAACACTAACAGGAACGGGTGTCAATCCGGCGAGAAGCTTTGGTCCTGCGTTGGCAAAGGCAGTTGCAGGAGACATAACCCCTCTTTCACAGGTATGGCTTTTTATAGTGGCTCCTCTTGCAGGTGGAGTGCTTGCGGCATTAGTATATATGCTTCTTATATATGATAAAAAATCAAAAAGTAAGAGCACAACAGAAAATTCCCAGACAGAAGAAGTGGAAATAAAGACAACAGATAAGACACAGGCAGAAGAATCCGGTGAACAGATAGATATAAAAGAAGCATCACAGAATTCTAAAGCTCCGGTAGAAACCGTGGAGTTAAAAGAAATAGATTAAGATAGAAATTGCAGCAGACAGACCGTGGATAATATGTGATATGTGCACACCTATGGTAAAAGCTAATCTGTCAGTGATTGACGGCAGCTTTATAGGGTATGCATCTGTACATTATATATTATCCACGGTTTTTTATTACATCTTAAGTATATTAATAGTATAAAAAGTATTGACAAGACAATAGTATAGTGATAATATACTAAATGGATACAACATATATTATTAATAACCCATTTCTTTAGCTTTCTGAAGAAGGTATTTGTATCTTTTCTGTTCAGAATTGACCTGATATATATAACAGTCAATCAGATCAGGGTCTGTGGCATTGTCGAAGTTGGAATAAGCTGCGGCAAGAGCTTTTTTAGTCATATTAATTTCCTGTATAAGATACTGATATCTTATATTCGTATCGTTGTTATGGCAGCTTTCTTTCTTTTTTAACAGATTAAGGTTGCTCATGCAATTCTCCATTTCCGGGCAGATTCCCATTAATATTTAATATGTTTTATATCTTACAGATTATTGTTACTTTAAGTATAGTCGGATAATGGTAATTTTATACAGAAACAATAAAAATAAATGGAGGTATTAATGAATATTGAAAAAATAATATTTTTATGTGAGGTATTAATTGCAGTTACAGCAACTTTAACAGCAGTAATACTGGATTTTAAAAGCTATAAGATTAACAATGCACTTTCAATAACAGTTCTTATATCAGGTGTAATCCTTATAGTTATAAGGCTTATCACAGGTTATGATGTTACAGATTATATGCTGGGAGCAGGCATTTCGTTTGTAATAACCTTTGGACTGTTTCTGGTAAGGGGAATTGGAGCAGGAGATGCCAAGCTGTTAAGTGCTATAGGATGTGTAATAGGATATAAGCTGATAATACGGGTTATTATAATATCACTTGTGGCAGGCACGTTTATAGGAGCAGGGGGAATTTTAATAAGGTATCTGTTTAAGAGAAAACAGCAGATGTTACAGCAAAATGTATATGTGGATAAATATAATATAAGGCTTCATATATTTCATTTTAGCCCGGCTATACTTATGGCAGAGCTGATATCATTTGCTTTTGTATAAGAGAATGGAGGGTTTATGGAAAATATCTGTATAATATATGACAACGATGAGGTATATGCAAAAAGACTTATGGGAATGTTATCGGAAGATGTAAGATTACAACTGGCAATATGGATATTTACTGACAGGGAAAGACTGATAGAGTGCATACAGGTTCATGCTGATAATGTAGGATTAATTATTGCCGGTGAAAATATCTATAATGACATAATAAGAGATTATTATGGGGGAAAGGTTATACTTCTTTTGGAGGAGGGAATATCACAGAAGTATATATCGCCGGATGAAAATGTCTGTGGAGTGTATAAGTACCAGGCATATGATGAAATTGCAAGAAAGATAATAATATGTCTTGGTGTTAAAAACGTAAGTATTAATACCAGTAATTCGAGAATAATAGGAGTATATTCACTTGATGCAGCAGAGTCTAAGACATTATTTTCACTTAATATGGCAAAAGTATATTCAGAGACAAAAAGGGTACTTTATATCAACCTTGAAGAGTTTTCAGGACTTGGACAGCTATTGTCAGATACAGGGAATATGACACTGTCGGATGCGCTATATTATTACAGGCAGAACCGGGAACAGATTGATGAGCGGATTCTTGCCGGTATAAGCTCGGTAAATGGAGTTGATTATATACCACCTGTATTAAGTGCTGAGGATATAGCATATGTTGATACAGGACAGATAATGGAATTTGTGCAGAAGCTCTCAAAAGCAGGACGTTATGAGGTCGTGGTGCTTGATATATCGCAGGGTGTAAAGCAGCAATGGAGAATGATATGCGAATGTAATGACATATATATGCCGGTATATGCAGGATATCTGTCAGACAGACGGATGAGGGATTTTGAAATTTATTTTATAGAATCAGGAATGGAAAATGTATTAAATTCTATTAATAGGGTTGAACTTCCGGGAGGGGCTGAAAGGTTAAGTGAAGATTTTTGGAGAACAGATAACACAGAGCCAATGTATGGATTTGTTAAAAGGCTTATCACAGAAAAGAAAGACAGAAGAGCAGGCTGAAGCGATAATAAATAATGGCAATGCAAAGAAAAATGCTGCATATAACATGTTGTCAGACTGTGACAATACATATCATAATGAAAATATGAATACAAGAGAATCAGAATTTAATAATCCTGATGCGGATAAGACAGAACATATAAGAAATATGGTATACAGAAGTATTGATGATAATAATGAGTGTGACGATTATAGTCTTTTAAAGGTCATTGATAAATGTATATCAGAGTATAATAATGGCTCTATTATATCTATTGAAGAGAGGGAACGACTGCTTTATGATATATTTAATTCCATAAGAAAAATGGGGATATTACAGGAGCTGCTAGATGATGATACCATAACTGAGATTATGGTAAATGGTTCTGAAAATATATTTATTGAACAAAACGGACATTTAAAAAAATGGGATAAGCAATTTAAAGATAAAGACGGGTTAGACCATATTGCAAGAAAGATTGCGGCTTTGTCTGACAGGATAGTTAATGAATCTGTACCTATAGCAGATACACGACTTAAAGATGGTTCGAGAGTTAATATTGTACTGCCTCCCATAGCATTAGACGGTCCTGTAATAACAATAAGAAAATTCTATGACAGACCTCTTACAATAGAAAGGCTTATAAAGCTTGGGTCTGTTACAAAAGAAGCAGCCGAATTTTTACAAAAGGCAGTGAAAGCAAGATATAACATATTTATAAGTGGTGGAACCGGTTCCGGCAAAACAACATTTCTTAATGCATTATCTAATTATATTCCAAGTGATGAAAGGGTAATTACAATTGAAGATTCAGCAGAATTACAGATAAAAAACGTAAGCAATCTTGTAAGGCTTGAGGCAAGGAATGCCAATGTAGAAGGGAAAAATGAGATTACGATAAGAGATCTTATTAAATCAAGCCTTAGAATGAGACCTGATAGAATTATTGTCGGAGAGGTAAGAGGAGCAGAGGCAATAGATATGTTACAGGCTATGAACACAGGGCATTCGGGAAGTCTTTCAACAGGGCACAGTAACAGTGCAAAGGATATGCTTACAAGAATTGAGACAATGGTTATTATGGGTATGGATATTCCGGTTATAGCAGTTAAACAACAGATAGAATCTGCCATTGATATTGTTGTACATCTGTCCAGGATGAGGGATAAGACAAGAAAGGTAGTTGAGATATCCGAGGTGGCAGGAATAGAAGACGGACAGATATGTCTTAACACGTTATATGCATTTGAAGAGGATGATGAAGATGAAAATGGAAAGGTTGTGGGAAGTCTTAAAAGAAGCGGCAATGCACTTATCAGGGATTATAAGATGCGTTCTGCCGGGATTAGGGAATGGTAATAACACTTTAAAAAAACATGCTGAAAAAAATATAACAGATAAGCCTTTAAAGACAGCGGATCTATATAGTGCAGATATGTCTGATATTTTACAGGCAGCTATAATTGGAGCTGGCTTTACAATGATAACGGCATATCTTTTTTACGAGAATTTTCTTGCATTAATACTTCTTAGCCCACTTGGAATATTGTGTGCAAAAAGACAGTTAAGTGCTATAAGGCAGAGAAAGGTTTATGAATTAAGAACACAGTTTAAAGATGCGATGATGGCGGTATCATTTTCATTAAATGTAGGTTATTCTCTTGAAAATTCATTTAGCGAAGCACTGCATGAGTTAAGGACACTTTATTCTTCTGACAGCATGATTGTTAAAGAATTTTCGATTATCGTCAACCGTATAGGGAGAAATGAAAAGCTTGAAAACGTATTGTATGATTTTGCACAAAAGAGTGAAATTGATGATATCAGATACTTTGCAGAAGTATTTAAGTATGCAAGGACAAGTGGAGGAGATATGATATCCATAATAAAAAATACTGTCAGAACAATTTCAGAAAAGATAGAAACAGAAAATGAAATACAGGTAGTTATTAGTGCAAAGAAAATGGAACAAAAGATAATGAGTGTAGTCCCGTTTATAATTATAGGATATTTAAAGCTGACCTCGGCAGATTTTATCGCAAAGCTGTATAACAATATTGTAGGAGTTTTAGTAATGTCGGTATGCCTTATTTTATATATTGCTGCTGTAGGGCTTTCAAAAAAAATTGTTGATATTTCCATATAAAATGGGAAACCAATGGTGTGATATATATGAATATAAAAAAGTTATACCGGGACATTGAAAGGAGGTGAAAAAGATGTGCAGACAAAAAGAAAAGCTGCCGTAGTGATTGTGGCAGCATTAGTATTTACATGTATTCTTGCGGTAAATTATAAAAGGGAAGATACAATAGATTCAGGTATAATAACACGCCCCGATTATCAGTCAGATACACAAAATATCAAGCTTGACGTATATGCACAAGACCTTGATAAGCCTGTGGAAGTTGAGTTAGAAGTTACACCACGTAAGTATACACAAAAAGAAGCTGTGAAAGCATTTGAAGAGCTTACAGATATGCTTCCTGATATTATTATTGGGTGTAATAAAAGTCTTGATAATGTTTGTTACAAGCTCAATCTTAATGATTCTGTGGAAGGCTTTGATGTACAGCTTCAATGGTTTTCAAGTGATTACAGCCTGATAGATTATGACGGCAGTGTATATATACAAGGTCTTTCAAAAGATGAGAAAAGACCGGTGACACTTACGGTTAAAATGACATCATCAGATTATGAAGCAGAAAGCACGATGGAGATTTTTGTATGTAACAGTGGTCTTAGTGAAGAAGAGAAAATAAAAAATGCTGTTACGCAAAGTATCATTAATGCAGAGAAATCGCAGGTTAATAATGAGAATATAGAACTTCCAACAGATATAGACGGAAAAAATATCACGTATTCTTATAAAAATACCAGGACACCTCCAATTGTCGGAGTAGTGTTTGGAATGGTAGCTGTAGCAGCTGTTTTATTAAGCGGCAGAGAGCAGAAGATGAAAGCGGCAGCAATAAGAAACAGACAGTTACGGTATGATTATTCAGAGCTGGTATCTAAGCTTACTTTGCTCGTAGGAGCAGGAATGACAATCCGGGGAGCATGGATAAGAATGACAAAGGATTATTTATCCGGCATTACATCAGAGGGAAAGGAAAAGAAAACAGCATATGATGAGATGGCTGTATCGGCAATGCAGCTTGATAATGGTGTTCCGGAAGCTGTTGTGTATGAGAATTTTGCAAGAAGATGTAATACGAAAGAATATTTAAAGCTTGGAATGTTACTTGAACAAAACATAAGGAAAGGCTCGGCTGATCTTTTAGGATTATTAGAGCAGGAGACATATATGGCATTTGAAGAGCATAAGGAGATGGCAAGAAAAAAGGGAGAAGAAGCGGGAACAAAGCTTCTTATACCGATGATAATAATGCTTGTTATTGTAATGGTTATAGTTATGGCTCCGGCTATGATGTCATTTGGATTATAACATGCACAAAGCATGAGGACAGGAGAGATTATGGTAAAAAATATTAAAAATTATTTGAGAAAAAGAGTTGGCGAATATGTAGTAAATGAAGATGGAATGGGTGTTGTAGAGGTGGTTTTAATTATAATTGTATTAATAAGTCTTGTCGCAATATTTAAGACAGAGATATCAGCAGTTGTAAGGAAAATTACAGGAACAATGAAGACTAATGCTTATAAGATATAATTTATGTATGATAATTTAAAGAAGTTAAAAGATAAAAGTTATAATGCACAGATAACTATATTTGCGGCAATGTCAATACTCCTTGTAATATCACTCGTTGTTACATGTATAAGGTCAGTGTCGGCAGCAGCAGTAAAGTCGGAGCTTGACAGAATAAGCAGCTTGTCATGTGAATCGGTATTTGCCGGATATAACAGGGAGGTGCTGGATGAATTTGATATATTATTATTGAAAAAATCGGACATGCTTGATGATGATCTTAGAAGTTATGTTGTCAGGAATTCTAAAGGCATAGCAGGTAATGCAAGGCTTACAAATGTATATTTTACGAATATGTCTGTAATGACGGATGATAACGGAAGTAATCTTTTCAAAGAAGTTATTGATTATATGGATTATGCTATATATTCACAGCTTCTTGAAAATGCCGGGGAAGCTAAGAATAACATGGAAAAGTCAGAAGCGGTTAATGAGATTACAGATAAGGTGGCAGAGTGTCAGTCAAAGGTGTTTGAACAGGATAAATATCTGCTTAGGCTTGCAAGTCTTACGGAGGGCATAAAAACTAATGAAACAGGATTTGTTTCAAGACATTCTGCTCCCATTATGACGGGTGAGACATATGTAAAACAGATAATCACGGAAGAATTTTCAAAAATAAGTGCAGCCATAGATGATGACAGGGTATATAATGCTGTTAAAAATGGTGATATGTATACAGATATTGGTGGATTAATATCTGATATTGTGGATATTATCAATGAATTTGAAGAAATTGTGGATAGTGAGGGTGAAACAGAGGCAATAGCACAGTGTCAGCCGGAATATTTAAGAATGTATAATATTTTAAGACACAGAGCAGACAGTGTACTTGAAGTCAGTTATTCTGCCCTTGACTGCATAACTGATTATGAAACACAGTCAGGTAATAATTATAGTGGTATTAATGAATGTGAAGAGCTGTTAAATTCAAAAAGAAACATAATAGGAGAAGATCTGTTTGCAGATTTTGCAAATGATATTAAGACAATGAAAGAACCGGAAGATTCTATTGGGAAATTGTGTAATACCGATGTATTTAAGGAACAGATAACACAGAATGTAAGTATACTTAATAATATTATTGATATAATAAGTGATACAGAGGAAACAATCAATGAAGATAATTATAACAGTATATACAATAATATATCAGATTGTGCGCAGGTATTTAGTGATTACAGAATAGATAAGCTTAGGTTTGATTATTCATCTGTTGAATTTACGGATAATGGAAGAGGAATTACAGCATTTACAGAGTTGTATGATATGCTTAGTAAGACCATAGCACAGATAGTGCTTGATGGAATGGATATATCAGATAAGGATATACAGAATATATCAACACAATCACAGCTTGCACATGAATATGTATCTAAGGCTGGCAGTAAAGGAAGCCGGCAGCAAAGATGGGCAGACAGTCTGATTGAAAATGTCAGGAATCAGGCATTATATAACGAATATGTGATGAATAAATTTAATTCTTTTACAGACTATGTATCAGATGACGGAAAAGTTAATACTGATACAGGTAAAAAACTTGATTATATGACTGAATTTATTATCACAGGTAAAAAATCTGATAGGGCTAATCTTAATAGTGTCATAACAAAACTTTCGTTGATAAGGCAGGGGGCTGATATGACATATCTTATAACAAATCCCGAAAAGAAAAATGAAGCATTTGCAATGGCATTGTCACTGGTTGGTTTTTCAGGAAATGCAGCAATTGTAAAAGCGGCGCAATATACTATTATGGCAGTGTGGGCATATGCAGAAGCACTTTTGGATGTAAGGAAACTTTGCAGGGGACAGAAGTTAGAATTGGTAAAGACAGATGACACATGGGAAATATCACTTGGAAATCTTCTTGAGATGAACTGGCTTAATAATGATATATCAGATAGTGCTTCCAGTAAGAAAGGTCTCGGTTATAAAGATTACCTAAGGATACTTCTTCTGACTGAATCACAGTCATCTAAGCTTATACGAACTATGTCTGCAATGGAGATAAGGATGGAAGAGCTTGGCTGTCAGGGTTTTAGAATGAAGGACTATATATGCAGTGCAGAATGTAATATTGAATTTGTAATTAATAGTATAAATCAGACATATATAAGAAATTTTGAATATGGATATTCATAAAATAAAAATGTTTCCGGTCAGATAAGAAACCCGAAAGAAAAGAGGAGCAGATGATACAAAATAAAATAAATAATATAAATATGGGCAGGCGGATAATAAAGGTCATCTGCAATATCATGCATAAAGGGTTGTTAATGCCATCTTCTGGCGGAGGTATGAATATAAGAGCATCAGCAACACTTGAGGCTTCACTTGTAATTCCACTGTTTATATATGCAGTTATGTCAATATCATATATTATATACGCTTTAGGCGTCAGTGAGCGTATTTCACAGGCGTTGTATAATGATGCCCGGTATATGGCAAGGTATATATATATGACAGGAAATAAGGAGGGATTACAGCTTAAAGTGTTGCTGTATCAGATGTCGCAGGCAAAACTCTATACAGAGCTTGGAAAGGATTATGCTTCGACGCACAATGTTGCAGGCGGCAATGCCGGGTTGATAATAAGCTGCACACAGATAATTGATAACAATAATAATGTAAAGCTTTCAATAAAATATGCCATTAAGAATCCATTTGATATTTTTGGAACAAAAAGACTGGATTTTGAGCAGAGTTATACAGAAAGAGCATGGCTGGGGCAGCCTTATCAGCAGGAAAATATTAATGAAAACGATGAATGTGTATATATAACAGCACAGGGAGAGGTATATCATAAGGATAGTGGGTGTACATATCTAAAACCGTCTGTCAGGACTGTTAATTATAATGATATAAATATATACCGTAACAGTGCAGGAGCAATATATTATCAATGTGAAAGATGTAAGGGGCATGTGGATACACATGTATATATAACGGATTATGGAACGCGTTATCATACAACTGATAATTGCAGTGAGCTAAAAAGAAATGCAATCAAAATAAGGCTGTCATGTGTAGATGACATGAGAGGGTGCAGCAAATGTACATAGATATAAAAATGGGGATTAGTGTGAAAATAATACTGATGCGATTGTTTTCCAAAGTTCACATGTGAACTGGCTATTTGTGCCGCAGGCATCACAAATAGCCCTTATCGCAGAGCCTAATCTGATATTTGGTCTGCGGTTACTCCGGCATTAGAAAATGTCTGCGGAATGGGAGAGGTATGTATATTGTAAGGAATGTGGCGTATATAATTTTTCTGTTTATTATGGCAGTGCAGGATATAAAAAATAAATCAGTAACCTTAAAAAGCATTATGATGATGACGGGACTGCTGTTTATTTTAAATATAGTTGGGATTGATAATGGAAAACCGGTGCTGCTATGTAATGGTGAAGTATTTAATATAAAAAATATTGCAGGCTCTGTTATAGTAACGGCTTTGCTGCTTTTATATTCTTTATACACAGGCTGTTTAGGCTCTGGAGATGTGATTATTACAGGTATTTCATGTATATTTATGGGATGGTTTTATACAATAAAAGTATTTATTGTGGCATTGCTTGTAATGTTTAGCATGGTAATTATTAAACTGATAATGGGCAAAATTAGTTTAAAGCAGCAGATAGCTTTTGTGCCATTTTTATTTATAGGACAACTGGGGGTGGTATTATTCGCTTAAGGGCTTCGTTTACAGTTGAAAATTCATTTATAGTACCAATATTTACGTTGATAATTGTGACACTCATTATGCTTACATTTTATATGCATGATATTGTGCTGGCATTGTGCGCAGTTAATCAGACAGGGATACAGGCAGAGTATGGTTATAAGAGAATAAAAAATATTAATGGTCTTTACAGTGATGACTTAAAGGCACAGCTTGAGAGTAATTGTGCAGGTTATATAAAAGAGAAGAGCATAATTACAAAGGATATTAATATATCAATACAAAAAAACAGTAGTGATTTAACAGTGAAGGCACAAAGTAATTCAAGGCTTACAGGTGCTGTGAGTATGGCTGCGGACATTTCATTGGTGACCAATATAAAAGAAAACAGTCCGCCGGATTATATACGCAGGGTTAATGCTTTAAAAAAATTGAGAAGAGAGGGTTAAATGAAGGATGTAATATATGAACATGAAAATAATAATAATTATATGATAATAAATAGTCAGATAAGCATATCAGAAGTGTCTTATCAGCAGAAAATGCTTGAAAAAAACAGTATAGATGGATTGCTGGATATGACAGTTAAAAATATTAATAATAATGTGAAATATTATTATAATATTACGTCAAAACAGAAAATGACACAGCTTTATGAAGTGTCAAAGATTGAATATTCTGATGTAAAAGCAATTATCAGAAGTCTGTCATCGGCACTTTCACAGATGAAAAATTATATGCTTGATATAGACTCTATACTTTTAGAGCCGGAATATATTTATATTGATGTTGGAACACATATGGCAGAATTTACATATTATCCACATGAGTCCTATGATTTTGCAAGTGGATTGAAAATATTATTTGAATATATTCTTGAAAGATATAATCATAATTCCAAAAAGACAGAGCTTATGCAGGTGTATAATATATATCAGAAAATAGTTCAGGGGCAATATGATATTAACAATCTTATACGACTTACAGAGGATGATATCAGAGTGATTTCGGAAAATGATAATAAATCAGTACGGGAAGATAAGATTCGTAATGATGAATGTATGTCACAAGATGATAATTCGGCTGCGGATAATAATATATCTGGTAATTATATAGATAAATATGACAGTATAAGAGCGGATAATATTATAATAGATGCGGTAAAACAGGAAGAGGTAGATAGTGAACACGAAGTACAGGATAATTATTATAAGATTATTAACGCTGTAAGAATTGTTTTTATGGTAATATCGGCATATATGATTATAACATTGTTTATAAAAAGGCTTGATTTTATGCAGCTTGGTCTTTATACAACTATTACAATAGCAATACTTAATGCAGTAATATCAGGATATCTTGGAAATGTATATAAGAGACATAAAGTTTCAGGAAAAATAATAACAGATACGATTAAAAAAGATTATACTGTTAATAGCAATTCTGATATTTTAAATAATGCTCATAATGAGTCCGGATATAATAAGCCTGAATATAATAGACATTATGACAGTGGAGAAGATAAAGGCAGCGATAATGAAATAATAAAAAAAGAAGATAATATAAACATAAGTAATCCGTCAAAAGAAAATATAAATATGGGGAATACCGTATTGCTGTCGGATTATATAAAAACATGTACAAATCCTGATGATAAGAGTATGCTGATTTTAAAAAAGGATGATGAATTTATAAAAATACAGGAATTTCCATGTATAATAGGAAGTATGAAAGAATACTGCATGGAAGTAATAGAAAACCGTCTTATAAGCAGGATGCATATGTGTATACTCTCTAAAGGTGATGGAATCTATGTGCAGGATATGAATTCAACAAATGGGACGTATCTGAATGAAGTACGTCTGCTTCCGGGTGAGGAAAAACTTATACATAATGGAGACAGCATAAAGCTTGCCACAGATTGTTATACAGTTGAAATACATTAATTATTATGATATATATATTTATAAAACGTATGCGTAATGGAGATTGGTGTGAAAAATAAGCCTGATGCGATTATTTTCCAAAGTTCACATGTGAACTGGCTATTTGTGCCGCAGGCATTACAAATAGTCCTTATTGCAGAGCCGGATCTGATATGTGGTTTGCGATTTCTCCAAAATTAAAAATACCTGTGGAATGGGGATTAGTATGAAAGTTAATATATATTATGGTGGCAGGGGACTTGTGGATGACCCTTCTTTATATGTAGTAAATAAGTTACAGGAAGTATTAGAAGAACTTAATGTTAAGATTGAACGATATAATCTGTATGAGGTTAAGAATAAGATAACAACGTTATCACAGACAGTAACAGATGCTGATGGAGTGATACTTGCAACTACTGTAGAGTGGCTTGGAATGGGTGGATATATGCAGGAGTTTCTTGACTCGTGCTGGCTGTATACAGATAAAAGCAAGGTGTCAGATGTATATATGTTTCCTGTTGTTATGTCAAAGGCATATGGAGAAAAAGAAGTGCTGTTAGCATTGTCTAACTCATGGGAGATTATTGGTGGTAAATCTGCAGCAGGGATCAGTGCATATGTTGATGATACAACTGACTTTGAATTTAATCAGGAATATACCCAGGTAATAGAAAAATATGCAGAATCAATATATAGAAATATATCGCATAGGTTGTGTGTTCTTCCATCAAGTAACCAGAATATCAAGAAGAGTGTTATGAAAGATGTTGTTAAATTTACTCCACAGGAGAGTGAACAGCTTTCAAAATATGTTTCAGATGATGAATTTGTACAGACACAGAAGAAGGATATTGAATCACTTGCCAGTATATATAAAGAATTGTTAAACGATCAGGAAAATGGAGGAGATGAGTATTTCCTCAATGTATTTAAAGATAATTTTAATGGCAGTACAGACAGTAAATGTTCATATATGATAATGATAAGTGATAAGGATAAGAATATTATAATTGATGTAGATGGTGCAGTATGTAATGTGGACTTTGGTAATAATCCGGATGCAGATGTAATATGCCGCCTGTCCAAAGAGAACTTTGAAAAGGTAGCATCTGGGAAAATGACATTCCACAGGGCATTTATGACAGGGGATATGTCTGCAAAAGGTAATCTTAAAACGTTAAGGCTTTTAGATGATTTATTTATGTTTGCATAAGCTGGGTAATTGTCAGCTTATGGTGTTAAAAGTAAGACGGGCAGTGGTTGTATTATCTGCTGTAATATAATCAAGCCCGATATTCTGCTTTAGACAGATCATCTGTACTATTGAAAGTCCAAGTCCGGTATGCGGTTGTTCTTTTGTTGTATAAAAAGGTGTTAATATGTTGCCGGTACTAATTATCTTATCAGTGGTATTGATTATATCAATAATTATATTACCAGATGAAATATAACTTTTTAAAGTAACAGGACCGTCATTTGCTTCACATGCGTTTGCTGTGAGTTCTGTAAGTATGGTTCTTATTTTTTCTTTATCATATGTTACGCTCATGCAATCAGAAGTTGTATTGAATACAAATTCATTGTCATAAAAATAACTGTTGTCTATTATATCAGGAATTTCAAACAGAATATCATTGATATTAAATGTACAGGGTTCTGATTTTAAGCTGTTTCTATATAAGCTCGTTCTTTCCATAAAATGTATAAGAGCTTCAAATGAACTTCCCATATCGCACCAGAATTCATTATTCTTTATCGTCGGATTACGATATTCAATAAGCTGATAAGAGCTGTATAAAAAAGAAATCTGATTTTTAATCTCATGGGCTGCATATGATAATTCTTTTAGGGAATCATTAAGAAAAGTATCAATGACAGAATATATATCCGGATTATTATCTTTGAGTATATCAAGAGCTTCATAAGTTTTTTTATTAAGCATTACTAAAATCCTTTCATAAATATTGATATAAATAACGTAATACGTTATTATAATAAAGTATATACTTATTGTATTTTGCTGTAAATGATATTATTTCGACAAAATATTATAATAAATATCATTTTAAAGAAATGGAGTAAGAAGCATGAAAAAAGATGATTGTATTTTTTGTAAACTTGCCAATGGTGATATTCCTACTAACACTTTGTACGAAGATGATTGTGTAAGAGTTATCTTTGATGCAGAGCCGGCAGCAGAAGGTCATGTGCTGATTCTTCCCAAAGAACATTTTGACAATATATATGAATTGGACGATGATACAGCAGGACATGTTTTTAAAGTAGCAAAAAAGATTGCTACGGCGATGAATAAGACACTTGATATGGATGGTCTTAATGTGGTACAGAACAATGGTGAGGCAGCGGGACAGACAGTATTCCATTTTCATATGCATATTATACCAAGACATAACGATGATACAGTAAATGTCGGCTGGGAAAAGCATAAGGTAAGCAGTGAAAGAATTAAAGATATTACGGATGAGGTCAGAAAGTACCTTTAATAATTAGCGGATATGATATAATTATTTAAAATAATACTGAAGTTTTGTGTTGAATATTTTTACAAATTTATGTATTATTTATACATTATGTAATGCGGATTCCTAATGGAAACGGATATTTTCATTACAATATTAATTAAGGGGATATACAAGGTATATAGCCAATGTGTAATATGAATGTGTCTGGACATTACATTTATACGAATTTAAGTATATGATGTCTAAGGGCAGGAAAGAGGTAAGGAATGATTAAGTTAAGTGAAGGCGGAGCATATCTTTTGAATGGTGTTGATGTTATTGAAGATAATGCACAGTCAGCAGGAGAGCTTCAGGCAAGGTTAGGCGGTAATGTACCTTCAAAGGAAGAAGCAGCCAGGAATACTATGGCATATAATATTTTAAAGAGCCATAACACATCTGATAATATGGATAAGCTTAAGATAAAGTTCGATAAGATGACATCGCACGATATTACATTTGTCGGTATTATTCAGACTGCAAGAGCATCAGGACTGGAGAAATTCCCAATTCCATATGTACTTACTAACTGTCATAACAGTCTTTGTGCTGTAGGTGGAACAATTAACGAAGATGACCATATGTTCGGCCTTACATGTGCAAAGAAGTATGGTGGAATATATGTACCACCTCATCAGGCTGTAATTCACCAGTTTGCAAGAGAAATGCTTGCAGAGGGTGGTAAGATGATTCTTGGCTCCGATAGTCATACACGTTACGGGGCATTAGGAACAATGGCTATGGGTGAGGGTGGCCCTGAACTCGTAAAGCAGCTTCTGAATAAGACTTATGATATTAATATGCCGGGAGTTGTGGCTATTTATATGACAGGTGCTCCTGCTAAGGGGGTAGGTCCTCAGGACGTTGCTCTTGCTATTATCGGTGCCGTATTTGGCAACGGTTATGTTAAGAATAAGGTAATGGAATTTGTTGGGCCTGGTATAAGTAATTTAAGTGCAGATTTCAGAATTGGCATAGATGTTATGACAACTGAGACAACATGTCTTTCATCAATCTGGAGAACAGATGATAAGATTAAAGAATTTTATGATATACATGGAAGAAGTGAAAGCTATAAGGAAATTAATCCGGGAGCTGTTACATACTATGATGGTGTTGTATATGTAGAACTTGATAAGGTTAAGCCGATGATAGCAATGCCATTCCATCCAAGTAATACTTATACGATTGAAGAACTTAATGCTAATCTTGAAGATATATTACACGATTGTGAGAAAAAGGCACTTGTAAGTCTTGATGGTCAGGTTGACTTTAAACTTGTTGATAAGATAAGAGATGGTAAGTTATATGTAGATCAGGGAATTATTGCCGGATGTGCCGGTGGCGGATTTGAAAACATCTGTGCAGCAGCAGATATTTTAAGAGGACATTCAATTGGAGCTGATGAATTTACATTAAGCGTATATCCAGCAAGTACACCAATATATATGGAACTTGCAAAAAATGGAAGACTTGCAGATCTTATGCAGACAGGTGCTATTGTTAAGACGGCATTTTGTGGTCCTTGCTTTGGCGCAGGTGATACACCGGCTAATAATGCATTTTCAATCAGACATTCTACAAGAAACTTCCCTAACAGAGAGGGATCTAAGTTACAGAATGGTCAGATTGCATCAGTTGCACTTATGGATGCAAGGTCTATTGCGGCTACAGCAGCTAATAAGGGCTTCCTTACAGCAGCGACAGATGTTGATGTAGAATTTACAGGTCCGGCATATCATTTTGATAAGACCATATATGCAAACAGGGTATTTGACAGTAAGGGTGTTGCAGATCCTAATCAGGAGATACAGTTTGGACCAAATATCAAGGATTGGCCTGAGATGGTTGCGCTTCCTGAGAATCTTATTATTAAGGTTGTATCGGAGATACACGATCCTGTAACAACAACAGATGAATTGATTCCATCAGGTGAGACATCTTCATACAGATCTAATCCATTAGGTCTTGCAGAATTTGCATTATCAAGAAAAGATCCTGCTTATGTTGGAAGAGCTAAGGAAGTACAAAAGGCTGAAAAGGCAAGAGAAGCAGGGCAGTGTATGGGAGAAGCATTTCCGGAACTTCGTCCTATAATGCATAAGATTAAAGAAACATATGATGTTCATAAGGAAAATGTAGGCGTAGGAAGTACAATATTTGCAGTAAAACCAGGCGATGGTTCTGCAAGAGAGCAGGCGGCATCATGTCAGAAGGTGCTTGGCGGATGGGCTAATATTGCCAATGAATACGCTACAAAAAGATATCGTTCTAATCTTATCAACTGGGGTATGCTGCCATTTATTATAGACAAGGGTGAGCTTCCATTTGAGAATGGTGATTATATCTTTATACCTAAGATAGCAGATGCTGTTAAGAATAAGCAGAACACAATGAAAGCGTTTGTAGTTAATAAGGATATGAAAGAATTTGAACTTAAGATGGATGATCTTACAGATGATGAAAGAAAGATAATTCTTGATGGATGCCTTATTAATTATTATAGAAATTCAAAAAATGATTAATACAAAGAGTTACATATAACAGGGAGTTGATGCATATGGCAGCACAGAATGTACTTGCAGGAGATGAAAAGGTTCTTGAGCAGATTATCTTAGAGATAAGAGAACAGAATTTAAGAATAGATAATTATAATAAGCTTGCGGCACAGATTAAGGAGCTTGGCAGGGATATTGATGAAGAAAAGAGAAATCTTCAGAATACAATAGAGTCTCAGATAAAACAAAGCAGTGCTGCCGTATGTGCCGGCTTTGAAAAATCAATTGATGAAGAAAGAGCAAGGCTTAAGGATATACAGTCAGACAGGGAACGTGCTAAGGATGCAGGTGTAAAAGAAAGAATATCAAGTGAGACAGCACATTTAAGACATGAAAATGAAAAGCTAAAAAACAGGATAAAGGAATCCTTTAAAACAGATGGAGTTCCGGCATATTGTAATAATTCTGTTTTTATGCTGTTGTTTAGGACGACAGGTGTTTTGCAGTATTTTTTATATATTGTGCTGCTTGGTGTGTTTTATGCTGTTATACCGTATCTTCTTTTTAAGCTGCTTGATTTCGGACAGATAAACATAATTATATATTATTTTGTATGTATTTTTATCCAGTCATTCGTTGGTAAGGTGATGTATAAAAAGACGGTTATTGAGCATTTTAATACCCTTGATGCGGCTGCGAAGATGCAGTTTGATATTAAGGATAATAACCGTAAGATAAGGCGAATCTCTAAAAGAATCAGAAAAGATAAGAATGAAGAGATGTATGGACTTGAGGAGTTTGACAGTCAGATTAAAGAAGTCCGCAATGATATAAAGGATATAGAAGAAAGAAAAAAAGCTGTCATTGAGGAATTTGAAAAGACGGTTAAGCCTAATATAATAGCAGAGCTTGAAGCTGTTGATAAGGATAAGAGAGATGATATGGAGAAAAAACTTTCTGCCCTGAATGAACAATATACTAAGCTGGATGAGCAGATTAAGTTAAAGAGAATGTACATATCATCTAATTATGAAGCTTATCTTGGCAAGGAGGTATTTGATTTAGATAAGCTTCTTAAGCTGATGCAGATTATGAAGAGTGGACAGGCAGATACGATTGCGAAGGCTCTTGCTGTGTATGAGAATAAAAGTCAGAATTAAATAATTGAATAAATGCATCAGCTATTATGTCAGCAAGTGTCATAATAGTTGCAAGATGAGTTGTCTGAAGAAGGATATTATCCATTATCCCGGCAGAATTTACTATGCCGGTAATATGAATATCTCCAACTTCAGGCAGCTTTTTTTTGACTCCGAGTCCCGGCTTTAAAGGTCCTGTTGCCAGTGTTATATAACCTATATGATTCTCTTTTCCAAGGGATGCATCTATTGCTATTATAAAAGGATTATTATATGCAGAATATACCTTTTTAAGAGTGATATTAAGATTGGCTGCATGAACAGGATGATTAAGAGTTCCTATTACGGATATGTTATTAAGTCCGGCTTTTTTTAGCTTATATCCCGTAAGGGGACCAAGACTGTCGCCGGTGGAACGGTCGCTGCCAATGCACATGACAACAATGGGTTGTCCGGGTGATATAAGAGAATTAATCATATTTTCTAATTGTAAATATAAGGACTGTGCAACAGAACTGTTCTTAGAATTAAAGTAATATAACATGGGTTGTATTCCTTTCATACACAATTATTTACGGCATCTGTATATATATTTATTCACGATACATATATTTATGCATTCTGAATTATTTTTTTGTATGACAAAAAGTGATAACATTTTCGGACTGTCAGTGATAATATGCTTGTAAAAGGTTGTCATAAACGCCAAGAATGGAGGGGAATTATGATAGAAATTATTTGTGATAGCGATAATGACAACAAAAGCAAAGATGGCAGTAAAAAGAACACTGTTATAAGAACACCGAAGAATATAAAGCAGATTGGTGATGTAAGTTCAGATAAAAAAATATTTATAGAGGATTATGCATTTTCTTACATTAATTCTCTTGCATATGGATTGGATGGTCAGGAACAATCGGGAGTACTACTGGGTGAATATCACAAAACTTCATCAGAAAAATGTCTTTTTATTAAAGGTGTTGTAAAGAAAAAGAGTACACAAACGCATGATGACAGGCCTGGCTTTAATGAAAATGTGTGGAGCAGTATTTATTCAGATATAGAAAAATATTTTCCGAATCTTGAAGTTGTGGGATGGTTTGCTGCTATTCCCGGAATAACTCCTGAGTGGATGGAATATTTAAAAAAGCTTCATAAAGACAACTTTACAGGGGGATTAAAGACCCTTTATATCGTTGATATCCGTGAAAAAACAGAGAATTTTTATTTGTATGAGAATGGCAGATTGAAAAAACAAAGCGGTTATGTATGCTATTATGAAAGAAATTATGAGATGCAGGAATATATGCTTCAAAAAAGAGGCAGACATTCGGTTGAAAGTTCAGAAAAAGATAAGGTGATGCAGTCAATTCGTGAGATTATAAATAATAAAGAGCAGATACAGCATCAGAAGAAAAATATGATGTTTGTATATGGAGCAGGTTCGGTTCTTGCTGTAATTGTTCTTGTTCTTGGAATTAATCTTATGAACAGTTATACCAAAATGCAGAGTTTTGATAATTCACTGACAACAATAGTAAAGCAGATTGCTGATATCAATAGTAATGAAGATGATGATAATGCAAAGGATACAGCTTCAAGTGGGATTGTTCCTGTTAATAAATTGACAGGTGATGTATATCCTACAGAAGAGGATACACAGGCTGAAACAGATACGGCAGGAAAGAATGTGGCAGAGATGTCACAGGATGAAACACAGCAACAGAACATATCTAAGGAAAAAACATCTGTAATAGAAACGGAAAATGTACAGGCTGAATTGCAAAATGAACAGAATGATAAAGTGGCGTCAGTTAATATGGAGCAGACACAGGCAGAGAAAAAAGAACAGAGCGTATCATCAGAAACCGGCGGTAATCAGAGCGTACAGCCCGCTGGTGTGACTTACATTGTAAAAAAGGGCGATACAATAATGAGTATATGCCAGAATTATTACGGAACTGTTAAGAAATATCCGGAAGTGGCAGCAGCAAACAATCTTGATGATGTAAATAAATTATATATAGGTCAGGAAATAAAACTTCCTTGAATATTTTAGGTAATATTGTATAATAGTATCAGCGTCGTCTAAAATAATGAAAAGAGGAAAATTAATGGCTGATATTATATCAGGGAAGTCCAGATTTGAAGGTAGCGATAAAATAAATAAAGATAATAAGATTATAAGACTTTCCGGTGATGATACATATAGCGGTGAGGTTAATAAGCAGGCTGCACAAAAGATAAAAAAACATCGCAGGAATATTGTTATTGGCGTGTTAATTGCGCTGGTTCTTGCAGCTATTGCAGGTGTTATATTATATAAATATCTTGATGGAAGAACTTATTCATCATATACAATATCAACTTCTTATAACAGAGATGATACCGAAACAGCGCAATATAAAGAATATGGTTCGGGATATGTAAGGTATAGTAATGATGGAATCACATATATTGACAGAAAAAATAATTCTATCTGGAATGAAACATATTCAATGCAAAAGCCACAGGTGAAAGAATGCGGGGACTGTATTGCAGTTGGTGATATTAATGGAAGCAGTATATACATTTTTGATAAAAACGGACTTAAGGGTACAGTTGATACATCTCTTGCAATATCACAGATAGAAGTTGGTTCACAAGGCGTGGTTGTCGCTGTACTTGAAGATAATACAGCTAATTATATTAATATGTATAATACAGATGGAAGTAAAGTATATAGTATTAAGACAACACTTGAGGGAGATGGATATCCACTTGATATAAGTATTTCAGATGATGCTACCAAGCTTATTGCATCGTTTGTATATGTAAGTGGAGAAGAAATGAAGACTAATGTTGTATTTTATAATTTCTCTGAGGTGGGCCAGAATGAGACTGAGAGAGTCGTTGGTGGATTTAATCATTATGATAATACCATTGTTGCAGACGTGGAATTTGTTAATGACACAACAGCAGTTGCAGTTGGGGAAAATGTTGTGAGTATATATAATATAAAGGAGTATCCGAGTCTTAGTAAGGAGATTAACATTGAAAATAGTATAGAAAATGTATTCTGGAGTTCAAAATATATAGGACTTATATTGGATAATTCAGAAACGGGAGATTTGTACAAGCTTGTGGTGTACGATTTATCGGGTAATAAAGTAACTGAAAAGACGTTTAGTACACAGTATGATGAGATTAAATTTGACAGTGATAGTATACTTCTGTGCAGTTCTAATGTATGGTCGGTTATGAACATGAATGGTAAGGTTCTTACAACACAGACGGTTGAGCTTCCGATTGATACTGTGCTTACAACAGGAAGCCGTGGCAGTTATGTGCTCATCAATTCAAAATATATACAGAATATAAGAATGAAATAAAAAAGAGGTTGTTATAATAATAGTAGTAAGATATAGAAATAATATTATATAAAGGATATAGATTGAAAGGTCTTGCCGTGAAGACAGAAATGACTTTTTAACATTTGAATTATAATATATTTACATATCATTTAAAGATATTATTATTGTTGCAGCCTCTTTTAATTAATATTCATCAGAATAATATTATTATTAAAATGTTGATACATGACGGAAAAGAGGAAAATATGAACTGGTTTTTGATATGTGTTATAGCAGTTATAGCAGGCTGCGGATATGCAGGATGGAAAAAAGGAGTATTAAGAATGGCTGTATCACTGGTGTCTGTATTTATAGCAATAGCAGCTACCGTGATTTTGTCACCTGTAATTGCAGATGCATTAAAGAAAAATACCCCTATATATAGTTATATTGAGAATAAAGTATACAATATGATATTAAAGGATGAACAGATAAATAGTACAGCAGACGCAGCCATTGGGCAGGAGGCAGAAAAAGTATCAGAATATGGTGAGGAATCAGAAGAAATTATTTCATATATATATAAGATGGCTGAAAATCTCAATATTCCAATGTCTGTAATGACTCAGACTGATAAGGTGATACCTGATAATACGGATATCTCTAATAGCATGAATACAGTTAAAGATCAGGTTCTTAGGATATTTGCCATAAGACTGGCAGGTGTAATATATAATATAATTGTGCATATTATAATTCTTATAATAGTATTCCTGATTATAAAAATAATAGTCGCAGCTACAGATATAATAGGAAGCCTTCCTGTAATTAATCAGGCAAATCATGTTTTGGGAGTTATTGCAGGAATTGCAGAAGGTGTTATTGTGATATGGTTTGTGTTTGCACTGATATCTTTAATTGCGAGGACTGATTATGGAACAACACTGCTTTCTTATATCGATAACAGCAGAATACTTACATGGTTGAGTGATAATAATATTATTGCTCATGTGTTGTTTAATGACAAAAGAATATAAACAAGTTATATAATTCATCCCCAATAATACAGGATATTTAAAATGTTATTAAATTATCAAAATCATAATGCTTAACTAAAATTAATAGCTTATAAAACATAATATGTACTTGGTTTTGGTAATATTTAAAATAGTATATTATTATACTTATGCAACTAAATGTGTTCATAGGATTTGCAGATATATAATAGAAAGTATATGTTACATTATTGCTGTAGATGAGCGTATATATCATTGATGATATATATGCCTTACAGTATTCATTTAATATTTGTTATATTAACGGAAATGTTTAAAAGAAAGGTATAATGTATTATTATTTTTATTTAGGAAGAAAAGTGAATTTTAAAATATAAATGTTTATAATTGATTAGGAATGGGGGGTACTATATATAGTGCGAAAGAAATGAAATACGCTATATATAGCTGCTAGAGGCTTGAAAATAAAAAAACCAAAAAAAAATAAAAAAACCATTGACATTCATATCTAAGAATGGTAATATAATCAAGTCGCCGCGAGACACGGCAACAAAACAATAAATAAAATTCAACTTCTAAATCTTCTTTTGAATGATTTTGATAAAGATGTTTAGAGAAGTGGTTGGATTATGAACATTGATAATTGAACAGTAAAACAACCTTGAAAATTCTTTAA